>Ga0256846_1000011_pt1 | contig 142101 bp, 105 predicted proteins | sample TevniametaG_FD_189098 | JGI IMG/M metagenome (GOLD analysis project Ga0256846, IMG submission 189098) | Tube worm associated microbial communities from hydrothermal vent at the East Pacific Rise, Pacific Ocean - Tevnia | ecosystem: Host-associated > Annelida > Integument > Unclassified ...
GTCATCGTCCAGATCCTCACTATCGGGAATACCATCGCCATCGGTATCAACTGGACCCAGCGCGACAACCTCAACCTGCCGCACGACACTGGCAATATGCCCCGCTGCGTCGGTGACGCTGTAGGTCCGGGTGTAGCTGCCAACGACCGTCGTATCGACACTGCCCGTCACCTGAATGCTGGCCGTCAGGTCACCGTCAAAGGTGTCACTGGCCGTGGCACCGGGATCGGTGAAGCTGCTGCCCGCCTCAAGGGTGATCGGATTCGCGCCCAGCAGGGTGATCACCGGATTGGAGGCAGCGACCACCGTGACGGTGCGGGTCGCTGTGGCACTGTTACCAGCGGCGTCGGTGACGCTGTAGGTCAGGGTGTAGCTGCCCGCCGTGGCCGGGTCCACGCTGCCGCTCATCTGAATGCTGGCCGTCAGGTCGCCATCGAAGGCGTCACTGGCCGTGGCACCGGGGTCGGTGAAGGCGCTACCCGCCTCGATGCTGAGCGGATTGGCGCCCAGCAGAGTGATCACCGGATTGGAGGCGGCGACCACCGTCACCGTGCGAGTGACGCTGGTGGTGTGGCCCGCCGTATCGGTCACGCTGTAGGTCAGCGTATAGCTGCCCGCAGTAGCCGGGTCCACGCTGCCGCTCACCTGGAGGCTGACCGTCAGGTCACCGTCGAAGGTGTCACTGGCCGTGGCACCGGGGTCGGTGAAGGCGCTACCCGCCTCGATGCTGAGCGGATTGGCGCCCAGCAGGGTGATCACCGGATTGGAGGCGGCGACCACCGTCACCGTGCGAGTGACGCTGGTGGTGTGGCCCGCCGTATCGGTCACGCTGTAGGTCAGCGTATAGCTGCCCGCAGTAGCCGGGTCCACGCTGCCGCTCATCTGAATGCTGGCCGTCAGGTCACCGTCGAAGGCGTCACTGGCCGTGGCACCAGGGTCGGTGAAGGCGCTACCCGCCTCGATGCTGAGCGGATTGGCGCCCAGCAGAGTGATCACCGGATTGGAGGCAGCTGCCACCGTGACGGTGCGGGTCGCTGTGGCGCTGTTACCAGCGGCGTCGGTGACGCTGTAGGTCAGCGTATAGCTGCCCGCAGTGGCCGGGGCCACGCTGCCGCTCACCTGAATGCTGGCCGTCAGGTCGCCGTCGAAGGCGTCACTGGCCGTGGCGCCGGGATCGGTGAAGGCGCTACCCGCTTCGATGCTGATCGGATTGGCGCCCAGCAGGGTGATCACTGGCGGGGTGGTGTCTGAAGGTACGGGTGAGCCTGTCGCCATCAGTTCCACATCATCGATCTGTGCCGTGGTGATCTCATTGGCCGCAGTTTTCTGGTTATTGAAACCACCGATAACTATCGAGTGATCACCTGCCGGGAGAGTCCCAAAGTTGACCTCAAACAGTTGCCAACCAGTCGTCTCGTCCAGGCCACCGTTGCCGTTACCTGCAAGTTGCGCGATGTAGTCGTTGGGATCCAAGCCAAACAGCACCCCATCCAGGCTGACCAGCATCTGGCTCTGCTCATTCGCCTCATAGTGAGGTGACTGACTCAGGTTATAGCGGAATGACAGGCTGACCTCGGCCGGTTCAGCCAAGTTAAAATTGTGCTGCCAGCCACCTGACTGGCCGAAGGTGTCGATGGTATCGATGCCACCCAGGATCACCTCCAGCCCAGCGCCAGAGAAGCCGCCATTGGCCTGCCAGCGACCATCTGCGTAGTCGGGCTGAGTGGTGCCGCGGAAGGCATCATCCAGGTAGACAAAACCGTTGGCGCCGCTGTCGAAGCCCTCCTGGAACAGCGGCAGTGACTGGTTCACGCTGACCGTTGCAGTGGCGACGATCCCATCCGCCTCAGCCCGCACCGTAAAGGGTCCGCCCACGCTGACCGCGGTAAACAGGCCGGTCTCGGAGATGCTGCCACCGGCGTTGATGCTCCAGACCGGGGTGACTTCGATTGGGTTGCCGAACTGATCCTGGCTGTCGATAGTGAACTGCAGCGAATTGCCAACACCAATCGTCACCCCCGTTGGGTTGACTGACATGGATGTCAGTAGCGGCGCCTCACCGGTGGTGGCCGATGTCGCATCGCTGCGCTCGCTCTCGTTGCCCCAGGCATCAAAGGCGCTGACCTGGTAGCTGTAGGCGGTGGCTGAAGAAAGGCTGTTGTCCTGGAAGCTTGGAGATTCGCTGGTGGCGATCTCCGTCCCATCACGGAAGATGCGATAGCCGGTCACCGCGACGTTATCCGTCGATGACTGCCAAACAAGGTTGATGCTGGTTGAATCGACCGAGGTTGCGCTCAGGCTCTGCGGTACACTGGGCGCCTCCTCATCCAGCGTCTCATTGACCTCAATAGTGAGACTGTCACTGGCGGTCGCCCCGCCATCGTCGGTCACCGTCAGGGTAACCGTGTAGGTTCCTGCCGAGGTGTAGATATGGCTGGGCGTGGCGCCAGTAGCGCTGTTGCCGTCCCCAAAATCCCAACTGTAATCGACGATGCTGCCATTCGGATCGTTTGAGCCGCTGGCATCAAAGACCGCGGTGAACGGCACCACACCAGTGCTTTCGAGGACCCTGGCCACAGCGTTGGGCGCCAGGTTTATCACGCCGGCGGAGCGCAGCTGCAGATCGTCAATCAGAATCCGGGTGCTCTCATTGGCAGAGGTTTTTAGATTATTGTGGCCACCAATTATCAGGCTGTGCTCACCCGTGGGCAGGCTGCCGAGGTTGATCTCGACGCTCTGCCAGCCGGTAGTCTCATCGGGACCGCCATTGCCGTTGCCGGCGATCTGGGCGATGAAGTCGTCGCTTGACAGGCCGACCAGCACACCGTCGATGCTGAGCAGCATCTGGCTCTGTTCGTTCGATTCGTAGTGTGGACTCTGGCTCAGCTGATAGCGGAAGGAGAGCACCAGTTCAGTGGGCACCCCCAGGCTGAAGTTGCGCTGCCAACCACCGGACATGCCGACGATGTCCCTGCTATCTATCCCACCCAGGATGACCTGGAGCGCACCCCCGGAGAAGCCCTGATCGGCGCTCCAGCTGCCATCGGCATAGCCAGGCTGGGTGGTGCCGCGGAAGGCATCATCCAGATAGGTGAAGCCGCTGGCATCACCATCAAAGTGGGTATCGATGATGTTAGATGGCAGTGCCACACTGACCGAGGCGGTGGCAGAGAGTGCGCCATTCACGGCGGTGATGGTAAACGGACCACCGACACTAGTAGCACTGAACAGGCCGCTCTGGCTGATGCTCCCTCCCCCGCTCACCGACCAGACCGGTGCAACCAAGATCGGATTGCCGTACTGATCCTCGCCAGTGGCGGTGAACTGCTGGCTACCACCGACCTCGACCTGGGCCGCAGATGGAGTCAAGTTGAGGCTGCTCAGCACCGCTGCATCCAGGGTGGTGGCAGAGTCTGCGCTGCTGCGACTACTCTCGTTGCCAGCCGCGTCATAGGCACTGACCGCGTAGGAGTAGCTGGTGGAAGCATCCAGACTGCTATCCTGGAAACTGGTCGCCGTGGTGGTAGCAATCTCACTACCGTCGCGGAAGATACGGTAACCAGTCACTGCGACATTGTCGCTCGCAGCCTGCCAGCTGAGATCGATAGTCGTGGTGCCAGTGGCGTTCGCCAGTAGGCTCTGTGGTATAGAGGGCGCGTTGGTGTCGGGCAGATCCACTACCGTGATCACGACACTCGCCGAATCGGTCGCACCCACATCATCGGTGACGGTCAGGGTTGCGGTGTAGCTGCCGGCGGCGGTGTAGCTGTGGCTTGGGTCGGCCTCGCTGGAGCTGCTGCCGTCACCGAAACCCCAGCTCCAGGCGGCGATCACGCCATCGGGGTCGCTGGAGTTGCTGCCGGTGAAGTTGGCGCTAAACGGCACCACACCGCTGTTCTGATCCACCGTTGCAACTGCATTAGGGGCGATATTGAGCACGCCCGAGGCACGCATCAACAGATCGTCGATCAGGATCCGGGTGCTCTCGTTGGTAGCGGTTTTTAGATTATTGTAGCCACCGATGGTTAGTGTATGACTGCCGATGCCCAAAGTGCCGAGGTTGATCTCGAGACTCTGCCAGCCGGTGGTCTCATCGGGACCACCATTGCCGTTGCCGTACACACGAATACCGGCGTTCTCACCTACCAGTTCACCGTCGAGGCTGAGCAACAGCTCGCTGTATTCATGGGACTCATAGTGCGGCGCTTGGCTGACCAGGTAGCGGAACGACAAGATCAGCTCGGTGGGGCCGCTGAGGTTGAACTCACGCTCCCATCCGCCCGACATACCGGGGATATCCTTGCCATCGATGCCGCCCAGCAGCACCTCCAGGGCCCCTCCCGCATGGCCACCCTCTGACTGCCAGAAGCCGTCAGCATAGCCCGGTGCACTGGTGCCCCGGAAGCTATCATCACGATAGCTGAAGCCTTCGGTATCGCTGCTGAAGTAGGTCTCGATCAGAGTCGATGTGGGGGCGACGACAACTGTAGCGGTGGCCGTCAGACCACCAGTCTCGACCGTCACAGTATAGGGGCCGCCAACCGTATCAGCCCGGAAGTAGCCACCGTCGGTGAGGCTTCCGCCGCCATCCACCGACCAGACCTGGCTGGCGGTGATGGGGTTGCCATACTGATCCAATCCAACCGCATCGAACTGGCGAGTGCCGCCGATCTCCAGTCGGAGAAAGCTAGGGTCCAGGGTCAGGCTGGTCATCACCGGCGCCGCGCCGGTGGTGGCTGAGTCGCTATCGCTAGGGTCACTCTCATTCTCCCAGTTATCAAATGCACTGACCCGGTATTCGTAACTGGTCGACGCGCTCAGGCCACTATCCTGATAACTCGTCTCGCTGGTGGTGGCAAGCTCATTCCCATCGCGAAAGATGCGATAACCGGTCACCGCCACATTATCGCTGGCAGGCTGCCAGCTGAGGTTGATCTTGTCAGTGCCTTCGGCGCTGACAATCAGCCCTTCGGGCACACTTGGGGCCTCTGTGTCGGGGGTCTCGGTGACAGTGATGGTGAGACTGGCACTACTGCTGGCACCGCCATCGTCGGTCACCGTCAGGGTAGCTGTGTAGACACCCTGTGATGTGTAGGTATGGCTTGGATCAGCCGAACCTGAGTTGTTGCCATCCCCGAAGCCCCAGGCGTAGGAGGCGATGCTGCCATCGGAGTCGGATGAGTTGCTGCCAGTGAAACTGACTGTCAGTGGCGCTGCGCCAAGCTGGGTATCAGCCACCGCCACGGCACTGGGAACCTGATTGATCTCGCCGACCACACGCAGCAATAGGTCATCCACATAGACGCTGGTAGTCTCATTGGCGGCAGTCTTTTTGTTGTTATAAGCACCTATCATCAGGGTGTGTTCGCCCGCGGCCAGGGTGCCGAGGTTGATCTGGAAGGTCTGCCAGTTGGTGGTCTGGATCGAGCCACCATTGCCATCGCCGACGATCTCAGCGACATAGTCGTTGGGGCTGACTCCAAACAGTACGTTGTCGAGGCTGAACAGCACCTGGCTCAGTTCATCACTCTCATAAAAGGCAGCGTGATCAAGACGGTATCTGAAGTTCAGTTCAACTTCGGTAGGTGCGCTCAGGGTAAAACTGCGCTGCCAGCCACCCGACATGCCAAAGATGTCGTCTGCATCGATGCCACCGAGTTTGACTTCCAGCGCACCACTGCCGGCAAACCCTGCTGAGGGCTGGCGTGATCCGCTCGCATATCTGGCTTGGCTGGTGCCACGGAACCCATCATCGAGATAGCTGAAACCATCCTCATTGCTGTCGAAATCAGCATCGAAGAGGATCGAGGCACTATCGATGACGCTGATAGTCAGACTTTTGGTGGCCTTGTTGCCATCCGCATCGCTGACTTCAACAGTAAAGCTTTGCGAATCATTACCGGTCGGGGTGCCACTGATCACGCCAGATGCTGAGAGTGTCAGGCCATTCGGCAGGGTGCCGGAGAGTAGACGCCAGGTAAAAGGGACCGCCTGACCATAGGCGGTGAGTGTGGTGCTGTAGGGCTGACTGGTATCCCCATCGGGCAAACTGTTGGTGGTAACACCAACACCGGATGGGGTGATCTCCAGCCGCTCCACGATGCGCCGCTGGATCTCCCGGATGTCACCTTTGACATTGCCGTCGGCGGCCATGATCGCATCTTCGATGGCCGCGATTTCGGCATGGCTGTAGGGGTTGCTGATGATCGATTTTTCGTAGCTGCCATCCTGAAAGGCTTCATGGATGTAGGGATCATCAATGCTGAACGGGATGAACGGCCCGTAGTTACTCGGGCCGACAGTGATCCAGATCAGCCGGTAGTTAGGCACCGTCATACTGCCCCAGATCGAGGTCGGATTGTGCATGTGCCAGATGTAGGCGAGGTCGCGGATCTCGAACAGATTCGGATCACCTCGACTCCAGTTGTCCATATTGCGGGCCTCGCTCCAGAAGCCGATCTCCTTAAAACCCACCAGGTAGAAGGGGTCATCCGGACCCAACTCATTGATACCGTTGCTGCGGATGTAGGCAGTGCGCATCCCGCCGTTGCGAGAAGGTCCGGTTACCAACACCGTGTTGGGGATCGCTTCCGGCGCGATCAGCTCCGCCATTTCCTCGAAGTCGGAACCCAGAGCAACGGCGTGCTCACGCACCTCACGGTCGTCCGGGCCGCCAGTGCCACCGGCATTTTGGGTGTTCCAGGTGAGGCCAGCATCGTTCAGGCAGGAGTGGAACTGCCTCGGCCCGTCAACCGGAGGACCGACACAAATGAAGCCGTGTTCGTAGGCAAACTTCCCGAACTTGCTGCCACGGGCAATGCTGCCCGGTGGCATGTAGATCATGGTATTGGGCTGCTGCCCCTGGGCGGCCTTGACGATGACCGGCGTGGAACTGTCGGTATAGGTCAGTCCAGGTCCCAAAGGGCCGGTCATCGCCGCCATGGTGGTGGCATGGAGGTCAAAGGAAACAAGTAGCAATAAAATTAGGGAAACTATTCCTTTTGTTTTTTGCCTACACAGGATTCGCAACGCCATTTATTCTTCCTTGTTTTCAGTTTCGATCGAAGCTGATGTTCTTTTCGTGAAATTAATTCTCTTTCTTTCTTGATGATGATCAAGACCTGCAACTGTAAAGAATTTCGGCTCGTGACTCAGTTCACGCAAAGCAGAGGTAAGAAGATAAAATCAGAAGACATTTAATAAAATTCAGGCATAATTATTAACCTCTCGAAACATAGACATTTACTTCCTATCTTCTTTCCCCCATTGTCTCTGGCTACTACCATCCTCCAGCCGTTGACTGGCCAGAATTTATTCGGCTGATCCAATAGATACAGGTAACGGTGTTGATTGATGAGGAATGCCCATGCTTCATCTCCTCCGCCGAATAATCAGAGGCTCCCTAATCCTCCACACCAATTGAAACGTTCACCTGGCCAGACCCCGCAGAGGGTACTGAGCCCCCTGGCTTCGAATCACAGAATCGTCGCTGCCTCAACCATGGCCGGACGATCTGGGTTATGATCGATCCGCTCAACAGAAAACTTTCCCCGGCTCGCAGCTATTCTTGACAATGCTCAGCGAAGACCACTGGCTGGGGGCCTCCCCCACATTGATGCCATCAACACGACCCTAATAATCGCCTGAAGATGCGCCAGACGAGACACCTTCTATTCAACCTGATAGGCCTGTTCCTGCTCACGGGGAGCGCCATAGCGCCGCTCTGGGCCGCAAGCCTCGAGCAGAACGGTTTTACTCTGCCAGAACGGCTTGAGTCCGCCCGCCAGGCCGCTGAGTCTGACCCCAGCCTGTCAGAAGGAATCAAACAACGGATCCAGGAGTTCTACAGTCAGACTGTAAAATGGCTTCAGGAGGGGGCCCGGGCCAAGGCCGATCTCAAACAGCTGGAACAACGGGTTCAGCAGGCCCCAAAACTGATCAAAAAGACCCGGGCGCAGCTGTCGCATCCGCTGCAGAACACCCCCTCGGTCCGCTCCATCACCCGCCGTGCCACTCTGGAGCAACTCGACTTTGCGATCAGTCAGGAGCAGCAGACTCTCAACCAGAAGCGCGAAGAGCTGAGGCAACAGGAGGAGGAGCTGGCGCGCCTGCTGGTTGGCGCCAAGGGGATCAGTGAAGAGATAGTCACCAGCAACAACTCGATTGCCGAGATCGAGGAGGATCTCAGGGGGCCGGCCAGTGATGAACCCGCCGCACTGACCGAGGCACGGATTGCCGCACTGAATGCACGCAAGCAGATTCGCCAGACCGAAGTCAGCTCACTACAGCTGCAGCTCGGCAACCTGAATCTGCTCACCAACCTCGCCCAGGTGCAGAGAGATCTGCTGCTGGCCACCGTCGCGCTGCGTCAGGACAGACTTGATCGCCTCAAACAGAGCGCCTATGAACTGCGCGAAAACAGCGCCCGCGAGGCGCTCCAGGAGGCCGAGGCGCTGCGCGAGAAGAGCGCCGAACTGCCACCTGAAATCCAGACCATAGCCCAGGAGAATGCGCGCTATCATCAGGAGCTGGAGGCGCTGATCCAGAAGGAGAAATCGGTCTCGGAGCAACTCGAACGGACGCAGCGCAGCCTAGACGAGATCAGGAATGATTATGAGCGGACCCGCCAGCGGGTCGATGTGGTCGGCTCAAGCAAGGCGATCGGCAAGATGCTGCGCCGTCGCCAGGATGCCCTGCCTTCATTCCAGAGTTATCGCCGTACCTCTGCCAGTCGCAGCGAGGAGATCAATCGCGCCACCGACCGCCAGATCGAGATCGACGAACTGCTGAGAGAGCGCAGCGACGTTGAAGGGCTGGTGACGCTAATGCTGCAGGGAGTGCAGCAGGATCTCTCTCCCGCCCAGCAGAAACGCTTCCGCAAACAACTCTACACCCTGACCCAGAATCGGCGTGACGCGCTGAACAGACTGCAGACCATATATGGCCGCTACATCGGCCAGCTCACCACCCTCGACCTAGCGGAGCGGCAGCAGGTCGATGTCGCCCGGGCATTTGTCGATTATATCGACGATCAGCTGCTGTGGATCCCCAGCACCCGACTCGGCAATCTATTCGAGGTGGAGAGACTCGCTCATGCGCTGCTCTGGCCGCTCACCCCAAGCCACTGGCTCGAACTGAGCCGGGATCTGCAAGAACTCTGGCAACAACAACCGGGCAGGCTGCTGCTGTTGCTGGGCAGTAGCCTGCTGTTGCTGATCTACCGGCGCAGCGCGCAGCGGCAACTGCCACTGCTGGCCGCCAAGACCCGCAAGATCCGCACTGACGCCTTCCACCTTACACTGCAAGCCATTGCTCTGACCCTGCTGATCGTTGGCGGACCGACATTGCTGATGGTCGGTGGCGGCTGGCTCCTCTCCCACCTCACTACCGCCTCGCCCTTCACCCTGTCGCTGGCAAATGGAATGATCCAGGCAGGCCTGACCTTGGGCGGGCTGAGCCTGCTCAGACAGATCTGCCTCACCGATGGCCTGGGTGACCGGCATCTGCGATGGAACCCGAGCGTGCGCAGCACACTGGTCAGCGAGCTCCGCTGGCTTGTGCCGCTCATCCTGCCGCTGATCTTTCTGGTTGAGCTGAGTGTCCGAACCAATCCCTCACAACCGGCCCAGGAGCTAAGCCAGATTGCCTTCCTGCTGCTGATGCTGAGTGCTTTCGCTTTTGTCTTTCACAGCCTGAGCCGCAACAGCCCGCTCATCAGCAATCTGAACAACAATAAGAGCCTGCTAGCACAGCTCCACTTCCTCTGGTTTCCGCTCTTCCTGCTGCTGCCACTGGCATTGCTGCTGCTCTCCGCCAGCGGCTACCATTACACCGCGGTGCATCTGGCGGCGCGGCTGGAGATGACCTTCTGGTTCTTCCTCGGCCTGTTCATCATCAAAGAGTTGCTGTTGCGCTCGCTCTACATCGCCGAGCGTCGGCTGCGCTTCGAGGATGCGCTGCGCCGCCGTGAGGAACTGCGCAGCCAGCGGGAGCGGAATGGTGAGGAAGAGGAGAGCCCACTGATCTCACTGGAGATCCCGGAGGTCGATTTCGATCAGCTGGGGGAGCAGGCAAAGCGGCTGCTGCGGGCAGGTTTTCTCTTCGGTGCAGTGATCGGCACACTGATTATATGGAGCGAGCTGCTGCCGGCGCTCAACTTTCTCGACTCGGTGGAGCTGCCGTTTCAGGCCAGCCGTTTGATCGACGGCATCAGTAAAGAAGTACCGGTCACCCTGGGGGATCTGGTGATCGGCTTGATCATCCTGGTGATCACGGTGATGGCGGCGAAGAACCTGCCTGGCGTGCTGGAGATCACCCTGCTGCAGCGGCTGCCCCTCGACCCGGGTGCCCGCTATGCGATCACCGCGCTCTCCCAGTACACCATCGCCGGCATCGGCATCTTCTCTGCCTTCAGCACCATCGGCCTGCAGTGGTCGAGCATCCAGTGGCTGGTGGCCGCAATGGGTGTCGGCCTCGGTTTTGGCCTGCAAGAGATCGTCGCCAATTTCATTAGCGGCCTCATCCTGCTGTTTGAGCGACCGATCCGTGTCGGCGATGTAGTGACCATCGACGAGACCACCGGTGTAGTCTCGCGCATCCGCATCCGTGCCACCACTATCACCAACTACGACAAGCAAGAGTTCCTGGTCCCCAACAAGGAGTTCATCACCGGGCGTCTGATCAACTGGACCCTCAGCGATAAGATCAACCGAATTATCATCACGCTCGGGGTCGCTTACGGTTCCGATGTGGATCGTGCCATGGCCTTGATGACCGAAGCCGCACAAGAGAATGAGGATGTATTAAACGATCCCAAACCTTTCTGTACCTTCGAAAGCTTTGGCGATAACGCATTGACACTAATGCTGCGTGCCTATCTGGGCTCGATGGAGAACCGAGTCTGCACCATGAGCGCCCTGCACAAGGCGATCAACCACAAACTCACCCAGGCCGGGATTAATATCGCCTTTCCGCAGAGAGACATTCATCTCGACACCAACCGCCCGCTTCAGGTCGAACTCTCCCGCAAGCGGAGCGACCGGTAGACCGTCCGATGCCTGCAGGGCGACAAGATTGGGAAATGAATACCAAACTTACCCGCCGAACACCAAGCCGTACTCTTTTGCCGGCGCAACTACAGCTGGAGTGGGATAAATAGCTTTAAGGAACCTGGTTCACAGATTGGGCATTCAGGGAAGAAGTCTACATCCGAGAGATCAGACGAAAAAAGTTAGTGGCCATTTACGTGCATCCTATTGATGCAAAAAACTGCTAGCGGATAAGCTCAAAGACAGATGAGATGCCACTGCTATCTTCTTGTTTTTATGGGGATTATACTTAAAAGCCTCCCCTATAGCAGCAACTCAATGTGGAATACAGTGCTGATAAGAGTGCGTCATTTGTGCACAGACGAAGTAAAGTCTTAACTTAATTCCCCTTTCAAATCATCTATTTATGTTTAAGGATTGAGGTTCCTCACAAAACACACACCAGTGCCAAATGTTGCGTGACAGAAGTCACACTCCCCCCAGCAGTCCTCGTCCACGATATTGATCACCCCATAGGAAGCAAGAGAATGGAGCCATTAGTTTCTTGCTGTTGCCCGGGCAACAGGGGAGCAGGCATCCAGTTTCAGCTGGACTCTGTGAGCAAGGAATCCGTCTTTAAGATCAGACGGATAAGCGACATCCTTCAGCCCCCCTGTTAGTAGAGGCAAGAAAAGCCAACAAAAATGGGGGGATGTATCAATGTTTATGACAAAGCGCACCAAGCCACTCTATCCTTTGGCTCTGCTGCTCAGCACTCTGCTGTCAGGCTGTGACCTCAGCTTGACCGACGATCTTGCCACCAACACCGCAGCAACGGCCCCAGATAACGATCCACCTGCTATTACCTTGCTCGGCGCCACGCCGCTCACGGTGGAGGCAGGCAACAACTACATTGACTCGGGCGCCACTGCCAATGACGCCAAAGATGGCGACATCAGCGCCAACATCGTGCTCAGCGGCAGTGTCGATACCACCACCCCCGGTAGTTACATCCTCACCTATAACGTCGCTGACGCTGCCGGCAACAACGCCGCTGCAGTGACCCGCACCGTGGTGGTGGCCGATACTACCGCACCGGTCATCAGCCTCACCGGCGACGCTACCCAGACGATCAATCTAGGTAGCAGCTACAGCGACCCCGGGGCCAGCGCCACTGACTCACTGGATGGCGACATCTCTTCCAGTATCGTGGTTTCCGGCACCGTCAACACCAGTGCGGTAGGAACCTACACCCTCACCTACAACGTCGCTGACGCCGCCGGCAATGCCGCCACGGCAGTCACCCGCACGGTCAACGTCGTCCTGGTGGTCGGTCTCGATAGCATCCCGCCGGTGATCACCCTGAACGGCGCCAGTCCACAGACAGTTTCGGTCGGCACCAGCTACAGTGATCCCGGCGCCACTGCGAATGATGACCGGGATGGCGACATCAGCGCCAACATTTCGGTCAGCGGCAGCGTCAACAGCAGCCTGGTCGGCAGCTACAGCCTGAGCTATAACGTTTCCGACGCCGCCGGCAATGCAGCAACAACAGTCACCCGCACGGTCAACGTTGTCGATACTACCGCCCCCGTGATCGCCCTGAATGGCGGCAGTCCCCTGGTGCTGGAGGCCGGCACCACCCCGTTCAGCGATCCTGGCGCCATCGCCACAGATAATGTGGACGGCAATATCAGCGCCAACATCACTGTCAGCGGCTCGGTCAACCGGGCGGTTGTCGGTGTCTACAGCCTGACCTACAGCGTCTCCGATGCGGCCGGCAACAACGCCAGCGCCACCCGCAGCGTGACGGTCAATACCGCAGCCGCACCGGTAATCACACTGAGCGGCGACAACCCGCTCTCAGTCCGGGCGGGTGATACCTTCAGCGACCCCGGCGCATCCGCCATTGATAATGTCGATGGCGATCTCTCCGGCAGTATCAGCGTCAGCGGCACGGTCGACACCTCCACCGTCGGCAGCTACACCCTCACCTACACGGTTACCGATGCGGCTGGCAACAGCGCCACCCAGACTCGCACCGTCAACGTCACCGAGACCACCGCCCCGGTCATCACCATCACGGGTGACAATCCGCTCGCCCTGGAGGCTGGCACTACCGCCTATAGCGACCCAGGCGCCAGCGCCAATGATAATGTCGACGGCGATATCACCGGCAACATCACCACCAGCGGCAGCGTCGACAGAACCACTGCCGGCACATATACCATCACCTACACAGTCAACGATGCAGCCGGCAACACGGCCACCTCGACCCGCACGGTCAACATCTCGGCCGCCACCGCACCGGTAATCACCCTGAGCGGCGACAACCCGATGACGATAGCCGTGGGCGCCAGCTTCACCGACCCAGGCGCCAGCGCCAACGACAACTTCGATGGCGATGTTTCGGGCAGTGTGACCATCAGCGGTACGGTCGACACCAACACCCTCGGCGACTACACCCTGACCTACCAGGTCACGGATGCGGCCGGCAACACCAGCACTCAGAGCCGCACCGTCAGTGTTACCGACCAGACTGCACCGGTAATCGTCCTCGCCGGCGACAACCCACAGACTGTCGACGCAGGTTCCAGTTATAGTGACCCAGGCGCCAGCGCCAGCGACAACATCGACGGCGACATCTCCGCCAACATCAGTGTCAGCGGCAGCGTCAACACTGCCGTACTGGGCAACTACACCCTGACCTACAATGTCTCCGACGCCGCTGGCAATGCAGCCACCGCAGTCAACCGCACGGTCACCGTTGCCGACCTGAGCGCGCCGGTGATCACCCTCAGCGGCAGCGACCCGATGACGGTCGCTGCAGGTTCAGTCTTTACTGATCCCGGCGCCAGCGCCAGTGACATCGTCGAGGGTGACCTGAGCGCCAGCATCGTCACCACCGGCAGCGTCAATACCGCGGCAGTGGGCAGCTATACTCTGACCTACAACGTCTCCGACAGTGCTGGTAACGCCGCCACTGCGGTGACCCGCACCGTCAACGTCACCGATCAGACCGCACCAACGATCACGCTGAGTGGCGACAACCCGATGGGGGTGGCCTTGGGCGGCACCTTTACCGACCCTGGTGCCTCTGCCAGTGACGCCATCGACGGCGATATCTCAGCCAATGTCACAGTCAGTGGCACCGTCGATACCAACACCCTGGGCAGCTACACTCTGACCTACAACGTCTCCGACTCTGGAGGCAATGCAGCAACGCCAGTGACACGTACCGTCGAGGTCAAAGATCTCACCGGGCCGGTCATCACCCTCAACGGTGACAACCCACAGACCGTCTCAGTGGGTGCGACCTACAGTGACCCGGGGGCAACCGCTATCGATAACGTGGACGGGGATCTCTCAGGCAGCATCACGGCCAGCGGTAGTGTCAACACCGCGGTCGCTGGCATCTACACCCTGACCTACAGCGTCACCGATGCGGCTGGCAACAGCTCCACCCTCGATCGCACGGTGGTAGTGGCTGACCAGCCCCCTACCCTGGTATTGATCGGAGACAACCCCTTCACCCTTGAGGGGGGCACCCCCTTCACCGATCCGGGCAGCACCGCCACCGATGATGTGGACGGTGACATCTCCGCCAATGTGGTGGTCACCGGTAGTGTGAATAACGCTGTGGTGGGCAGCTACACCTTGACCTACAACGTCACCGACAGTGCTGGTAACACCACCACGGCCACCCGCACCGTCAACGTGGTCGATACCACCATACCGGTGATCACCCTCATCGGCGCTAACCCGATGGTACTCACCGTCAATGTCGACACCTATAGTGAACCGGGCGCAACCGCCAGCGACACGGTGGATGGGGATCTCTCCGGCAGCCTAGTGATCGGCGGCGATACAGTCGATACCAACACCATCGGCAGCTATAGCGTGACCTACGATGTCACCGATGCCAGCGGCAATGCCGCGACTCAACTGACCCGAACGGTTCAGGTGACAGCACCCGCCCCGGATGCACCAATCAATGTGAGCATGAGCTTCAGCTTTAAGCAGATCAGCTTCAGCTGGGACGCCTCGGCCGGTGCTGATCACTATCGTCTGATGGTCAACCCGGATGGGGCCTCCGGCTTCAGCGTGGTCTCCGGTGCAGAGGCGATCGCCGGCACCAGCCATACCATCGACATTGCCACCCATCTGCAGGATTGGGCCAATGCCCGCTACATGGTAGAGGCCTGTAACGCCGGCGACACCGCCTGCAGCGGCTCTGCCGAGCAGGCCACCAGCGTGATCGACTCGATCAGCAGCATCGGCTATTTCAAGGCCGGTAATGCAGGCCTTGGCGACAACTTCGGCCTGAGCGTGGCGATCAGCGCGGATGGCTCCACCATGGCCGTTGGCGCCCCGCTGGAGGACAGCGCCACCACTGGTGTTAACTCCACCCCGGACGAGGCAGCCGCCGATGCCGGTGCCGTCTATGTCTACGTCTTCTCCGCCGGCAGCTGGAGCCAGCAGGCCTATATCAAGGCATCCAACACCGGCGCGGGCGACGAGTTCGGAACCTCCCTGGCACTCAGTGCCGATGGCAACACCCTGGCGGTTGGCACCATCAAAGAGGACAGCGGGACTACTGGTGTCAGTGTCGACAGCAGCGCTGCGGATGAGTTGGCAGTCGATGCCGGTGCCGTCTATCTCTTCACCCGTTCAGGCACTACCTGGAGTGAGCAGGCCTACATCAAGGCATCCAATACCGAGGCCGGTGATGCGTTTGGAGCATCCGTGGCACTCAGCGCCGATGGCAACACCCTGGCGGTGGGAGCCACCCTGGAGGATAGTGATAGCGATGTAATAAACGCCGGCGAGGCAGACAATGCTGCAGACAGCGCGGGTGCCGCCTATGTGTTCACCCGCAGCGCCACCACCTGGAGCCAGCAGGCCTACATCAAATCGGACCACTCCAAAGGCAACACTACATACGGCGGAGATCTGTTCGGCACCTCGATCGCTCTGAGTGATGATGGCAACATCCTGGCAGTGGGCGCCATCCATGAAGACGCCGATGCCGCCGGCACTATTAATGCGGTCGGAAACTCAGGTGCAGTGTTTGTCTATACTCGTGCCGCAGGCACCTGGAGCCTGGATGCGATGGTCAAGGCAGCAAATGCTGGCAGTGACCACCTCTTTGGCTCAGCGGTCGCCCTGGGCAGCGACAGCACCAACCACACTCTGGCAGTGGGAGCTACAGGTGAGGATAGTGACACCATTGGCGTCGACTCGATTCCCAATCCAGCCGCCAGCAATGCCGGTGCCGCCTATACCTTTACCCGTCCGCTCACCGGTGGAGCCTGGACCCAACAGGCCTATATCAAGGCCTCCACAGCCAGCCGGCAGCAAGACAAGTTTGGCTATGCGCTGGACCTGAGTAGCGACGGCGCCCTGCTAGCGGTAGGCATGCCCTGGGAGGACAGGTCAAGCAAGGGCGTCAACGACCCGAACTTCACAACCAGCACAGATTCTGGCGCGGTGTTTGTCTACGGACGCAGCGGCAGCAATTGGAGTAGTCAGAGCTATGTCAAAGCCTCCAACACTGGCGCTAGCGATAAATTTGGCTATGGGCTCTCGATCAGCGGCGATGGCTCTACCTTGGCAGTCGGCGCGTATTGGGAGGACAGCGCAGCAACCGGAATCAATCCAGCACCAGGGGTCGATGCATCTGCTATAGAGGATATAGGCGCGGTCTATCTCTACTAACCTTCATTGATCTTGCAGTGACAAGACGGCCTCCTCGGAGGCCGTCAGATTGATGACAAACCCCGGCAAAAATACCGGGGTTTGTTTTTGAGAGGGCCGCAGAAGTCAGGCTGGCTGATTCAGCAGCAGCACAGGCACAAGGCAATCGAATAGCCCAAACGGAAGGCTAAGCGCAGCCTGGACGTTAAGAGACTGGGCAGTGGCGCCATAAATCGGGCCAACAGCAGCGCGATCTTTTTCATGTTCTGACAGGCTGCAGCCAGCAGATATTGGGTCAGCCCCCGGAAACGGGCATAGCGGTGCCCATGCAGCGGCTTAGCATCGGCGAAACTGCGCCCCACCGTCTCCCGACGCCGCTCGGACACACGCCGGCCCCAGTCCGTTAGCCGCTTCTGATTGACTTTCTTTCGATCCTCTTCCCACATATGGCGGATGACCACCTTCTGGGTGTTCTGGCTGCGGGTACATCGATCAAGTAGGGGGCAGTCCTTGCAAAAGGCGGGGGCAGACTTGTCTTCCCGATAACCTGTCCGGTTGGTGGTGCTGTAGCGCAGCCGCTGGCCCTCGGGGCAATGGTACACATCCTGCCGGGCGTCGTAGCTGAAGTCCCACCGTTTTAGCCAGCCTTTGGGAGTGTGCGGGCGCTTGTTGCCCACCACCCCGCCAATGCCCCGTTCCACCAGTCCGTGACAGACCGCCGTCGTGTTGTAACCGGCATCCAACCCCACCACCAGGAGTTTGAATTTGAAGCGTTCACACTGCCGATCCAGTCGCGCCAGATAGGGGCGCGCATTGTTGATCTTGCCTGGGGGTGACGTAGGTATCGGTGATCAGCCCATGACGCCCATATGGCCTCCGAGGAGGCCATTTTTTTTGCTACTGATAACGCCCCGGTAGTGGGAGAGGATCTCAGGCAGCCATGCAGACACAATAAGGGGGATCAGCAGTTGATACTTGTAGAAGAGGTTCGGGCTCTCCCCTGCTGTATGCAGATGCAGGGAAGTACATTTAATCAGCGTCTGATGATAAAACTGACGACCTTGCGCAGCACATCCCCGACATGTTTGAGCACAAAACTGAAAAAGACGACAGGATCCTTAGGGGTCCAGTAACGATAGGCTCGATTGCCTTGAAGGCTTTTCCGCCACTCAGCGAAGCTCAGTAGTTTCCTTTTGAAATGGACATAGGTACTGGCAATCTCTGCCCTTTCGTCGATATAGATAACCGGCAGTTTTTTCGGCGGCTCCGCTACGATCTCCATACCGGTTATATAGTTGTATGCCGCCAACGGTATATTCACCCCATTCAAGGTCGCCACATACTCCTGCTGATTCAGGCGACCGGCTGTCGGCTCCATTACGTAGTAGTGTCCATCCAGCTCATGGCGTTTGAACTCTACCGAACCAAAGCCTTTGAAGCCTACTTTCTTGAATATCTTTTTGGTCTCTTCCTCGATCCACTTGTTATCGACGACCACGGTGGTTGCGGTACTACCAGTACCCACGGGCCACTGCCGCAGCTTATAACCGGTAAACAGCACAATGTCATCCCCTGTCTCGCCGAAATAGCCCAAACAGTAATGCACGTTGCTGTCATTGCCGGCGATCCACTCTTGCACGATCAGGCTGTCGCTATACGACAGAGCCATGCTGCACACTGAGAGGAACTCTTCTGCATCGGCAAGATGAAATGCCTTCGCCAGGCCGGACTCCCGCCACAGGGAACTCTTTGAACTCGGCTTGAGGATCGCAGGAAAACGGTAGCTAGCGGCAACCTGCTGCAGATCTGTTGTCTTGTCGATCACCAGCGTCTTTGGAATCAGAATCTCGTGCTCGAGCGCATAGGCCGAGAACTTTTCTTTATCCAACAGCAGATCGATCATCGCCGCATCCGGCATATCGATCAGATAGAGGGGATCCAGCAGCTCCCGATGTTCTATGTAGAAGGTGACATGGGCATCGGCTGTCAGCATCAGCACAGGCCGTTCACTCTGCAGCTCGGGCAGACTGGTCAGCAACGCCAACAGCTCTTCATCATCCTTGAAGTGATACTTCCGACTGCACAGCCTGGTCTTGGCCTCCGGAACCGACGCATCAGGATAGAATCCAATCAACGGGATACCATAGGGGGCCAGCGAGCGCAGGATACCATAGCCGGCGAAATTGATATCGAGAACGACGACTGAGGTTAACTTATTTTTCACAGACAACTATGTTCTTGTTCGCGCCATAAACTGACTTCATCAAGCCAGCATTGGAGATGGGATGAGATGAGATTCGGAGCATTGTTCTTTTTGTGATTACCTTGGGTTAACGAGAATAGATCACCATACCCATTACGCTTGACCGCTCTTTATATCATACAGATTCAAAAAGCGTGGTGAGGGCTACTGTTACATGGCTACGCGCATGCCGCTACATCTATCCTCTCTGCACAGCGCTCCAGCTATTCGGAAGCTATTTTCAGCGTCCGTTTGCCACTCGTCAACTACAAACCAGGGCTACCCACGGGAAGATAAAACAGGTTCACACTATGCGAAAAAGCTTACCAGCACTCAGCCTCCAGGCAGAGAGATGCCGGTGACCTTTTTGTAGAGGGAGACCGCATAGGAGTCGGTCATGCCTGCGACAAAATCGGTGAGTTTGAGTAACCGGGCGTAGTCATCCGCCACCGGACGCCGCCCCAGACCGATAAACTGCTCCGGGATCAGACGGATCATCATCAGGCTGCGTGGACTGGCTCGTTCGCCCCGCACAGCAACATCATCAAGCACCCGCACAAAACGCTCCAGCAGCTCACTGATCACCTGGAAACCGGCGGTCTCTATCTCCACCACCTCACGGGCACAATAGAGTTTCTCCCGCGCCACCTCGATCAACTGGTTCATCTCCTGTTGGTGTGGGATATGCGACATCAACGGCTGGTCGAAACGACCCGCCAGGATATCGGCCTCATTGTCGAGGAAGCAGGCCTTGCACTCGATGATCGTCTGATTGATCACCTTGGCACGCAAAAACTCAATCTTCTCCTTATCACCGATGATCCCGTTGAGCCGCTGTTTCAACTTGTCCGGCTGATTTAGTACAGAAAGATAGAGATCCAGTGCGCTCTCAAAACTCAGATGGCCTACCCGATAGCCATCCTCGATATCGATCACCCGGTAGCAGATATCATCCGCAGCCTCCACCAAGAAGGCTAGCGGATGACGGTACCAGATGCCCAACATCGGATCGCGCCGGATCAGCCCGACACTCTGCGCCACCATCTCAAAGTGCTCCCGGTCCTCGGCAGTAAAGCCCGGTTTTTTAGCACTGACCCCATCAAACCGCCCGGATCCGATGCAGGACTCCCGCGGATACTTTGTGAAGGCCGCCAAAGTGGCGGCGGTGAGTTGTAGACCGCCAGGGTTGTCGCGGTTCTGCAGACGGGTGAGTACCCGAAACCCCTGAGCGTTACCTTCAAAATTGAGAAAGTCTTCGCGCTGACTGTCACGCAGCACCCCCACCCGTTGGCTGCCGTAGGCGGAGGTCTCTGCCCAGAGGCGGATCGCATCCTCTCCGGAGTGGCCAAATGGCGGATTGCCGATATCGTGGGCGAGGCAGGCGGCGGCACAGATATCACCGAAGTCCGACGCCTCGCTCGCCACCAGGCGATGCCGGGCGATGATCTGCTCCCCTACCAGGGTACCCAGTGAGCGTCCCACGCTGGAGGACTCTAGACTGTGGGTCAGGCGGGTACGCACATAATCGATCTTGGTGAGGGGGAAGATCTGCGTCTTGTCCTGCATGCGGCGGAACGCCGATGAGAAGACGACGCGATCAAAATCACGCTGAAAGTCGGTACGCGCGGTGATCTCCGAAGGTTTCTGGCTGGAACCCAGCCGCTTGCGGGAGAGCAGCCGCTGCCACTGCATCGTCATCAGCTAGTCCCAACCGATCACGTCGTAGCCGAGATCACGCGGACAGCGCTCGACATAGCGCTTATAGGTGAGATGAAACTGATTCGAGGCGGTTACCAGCAGTACCCCAAGCGCATCCCTGGGGATACAAAAACAGTCACGATTCACCACTATGCCGGCCTCCCTATTGTGAGCGCTGACCTTACCCCAAATCGAGGCCGCTCTGCATCACCCCATCCCGAGCCGTCGCGGCAACCACCGTAGGAGATCCCAGTGCCGTGCCAGCCTTACCTTCTGCCTTAGGCCTGTGGCGGAAGCGCACCAGCCAGCGCAATCAGCAACGCTCCAGCGCCCCCCGGCACCAATGCCAGCGGGCGGCCCACTATGGCAGAATGGTCGCAAACGAAACCATCCAGGACACCCATGCACCATGCTCAATACACGACTCCTCCCACTTCTACTACTCCTGCTCACAGGCTGCTCCACGCTCTACTACGACACCATGGAGAAGGTCGGCTACCACAAGCGCGATATCCTGGCAGACAGGGTGGAGGCAACCCGCGACGCCCAGAGCGAAGCCCAGCAGCAATTCAGGTCGGCCCTGGAACAGTTTGCCGCGGTGATCGAGCTGAAGAATACGGATCTCAAACAGGCCTATGCGGCTCTCAATGACGAATACGAAGAGAGCCAGTCAGCGGCGGACACGGTATCCGAGCGTATTGACAAGGTCAAATCGGTGGCCGATGCACTGTTCGACGAGTGGCAGGAGGAGTTGGGGCTCTACAACAACCAGAGCATGAAGGCGGCGAGCCGGAAAAAACTGCAGCAGACCCGCAAACGCTACGCCAGCATGTTGCAGTCGATGCTCAAAGCGGAACGTGCGATGCAACCGGTACTGAACACCTTTCGCGACAACGTGCTGTTTCTCAAACACAACCTCAACGCCCAGGCGATCGGCACCCTGCGTGGTGAGTTCAGCGCCCTGAAACGGGAGATCGACCAACTACTCGAACGCATGAACCGCTCCATCGAACGCTCCAACCGCTTCATCGACAGCCTGCAGCAGGGATAAACCCACTTCATCGGCCAACCGCCACTTTCACTCCACCCCGCTGAGGGCTCCATGGACATCAACTTATTCAATTTGGGTAAATCACCGCCTCAGGCGATGCGACTCGAAAAGGCTCTGCCGTTGAAGCCTGCTTAATTATTATGGAAGAAGTCCGGGTGAGCATAGATATCGATAAAGGCAGGGATTCAGTCCGCAAAAAACGCACATAAGCCTTTCTGACAACGAACTAAAGTGGCGTCACTGGATTTGCACAATAGCCGTATTGTTTGCGTTATTTGTGGATCATTCTTTTAGCAGGGCTGGTTAGTACACGGGCTTATCCGAGGTAAACGGCGGAAAGGTTTGCCGGCCCCATCCATGAGCCTTCATCAAACTACCCACTTAGCGGGTAGTAAGTGAGTTGGCGGTGAGTATGCAGTCGGGAGCATCCGCACCTGCTCTTCTTCTCCCTGCGAGGTTTCAGCCTGACGTGACCGAGCAAATATTTGACACCAAAGCGCCCGGGCAGCCACCTATTCTGAGGATGTGGCGGGGCGATAACGCACTACCCTGTTGCGTCCCCCCGCTTTTGCCTGATAGAGCGCCTCGTCCGCGTGGCCGATCAGTGTCTGCTCATCCTCTACCTGATCGTCGGGATAGGCGCTGCAACCAACACTGACAGTGACGCTCAGCGAGGTGCCGTTGTTTTCCACCCGCATCTCCTCGATCCGTTTGCGGATGCGCTCCCCCACTTCTGCCACCTGGGATGTAGCAGCGCCCGGCAACACCATGAGAAACTCCTCACCGCCATAACGGATCAGGATATCTTCGCTGCGCAGTGCTTCACGTGCCTGTTCCGCCACACCGGCCAACACTTTGTCTCCGCTCAAGTGGCCATAAGTATCGTTTACCGATTTGAAGTGGTCGATATCAAAAATACAGAGCCCGAACGGACTGCCAGAGCGTCGGCTTCGTCCAAACTCTTCATGCAGACGCGCCAGGCCGAAGCGGCGATTGTAGACATCGGTTAATGGATCGATGGCAGCGATATGCTGCAATTGGCTGTGGGTAAGGGCATTATTCAGGGCCAGACCGTAGCCCTGCCGGACCAGTCCCAATAACCACAGGGCATCCCGGGGAAAGGCCGTACCTGTGGCCAGCACTACCACCCCCTGACTCTGCTGCTTGAAACTGACCGGGATCAACAGGATCTGACTCGGTCGAAAGCTGGTCAACACCCCTTCGACCATCACCTCTTTCGGCAGATCGAGTTGCCGGATCTCACCGCTGTTCAATGCGTTCAGCAGATGATTGCTCTGTGCGATCGACTCCACCCGCTCCAATCCACGGTTCGCCGCGACCTGCAGTTCGCCCTGCATCTCCACAAACACCGCACCAGCCGCAGCTTCGGTATGCTCGATCAACAGATCAAGGGCGTGTTGATTGAGTTCGTCCAGATCCAGCTTTGATGAGAGGGCATGGGAGAACTCACTGGCCGCGTTGTCCAGCTTGCGCGAACGCATCAGCTCCGCGACTAGCTGATTGAAGGCGGCGGCCGTCGCGCCGATCTCATCGTCAGAATCCTGGGGGACAAAACAACTCTTGGCATCGCAGTGGCCCCAGCTTTGCTGTCGCGTCGCATTGTGGATCATCCCTTCGGTGGACTGCATATGCTCCACCAGCAGATTCAAGCGCGGCTGAACCACACCATAGACCAGCAGATAGTTGACCATGGCCAGCAGCACCCCAGCCGCCAGGGTGATGGCGAAAAAACCGGGGCGAATCACCTCGGCCTCGGGAAACTCCAGCATCAGCAGCAGAAACGGAAATATGATGCCAACGACGATGCCGAAACCGAGCATCCAGATGGCCAGGTCGGCAAATACTTTTTTTGTCAGTCGCGGCATGCGTCCCTCTACTCGATGCACTCTTAATGCAGAGTTAGCGGCCGCAAATCAGATCCTCTTAAGCAAATGCCGAATGGGAACCCCATAACGACCTCCCAATCCGGGGATACCGCCATTGCAATTCAGACAAAAAACAGTCGGGCTGAGTCAGCCTACACCGGCATCTTTTGGGGAGCTACCAACCGCCTCCGGCGCCTCCCACCGTGGCAGATCATCCGGTGGCGGGAAACGCTTCACTAGCCCATCCGGCACCTCGAAACGCTGCGCTTGGTAGATGCCGCTCGATTCGAGCACAAAGCAGGCCATCACCGTCAACAGCACCGGCACAATCGCAACCCGGGAGAGAGCCACCATCATGATTCCGCCCTTGTCGCTGCCGGAGGTCGCCAGCAGCGCCAGGCCGATGATAGTACCGCTGATCAGATAACCCACCAGCAGGATGCGTGTACGATTCGCCGCCAGGCGCCAATGCATGCGCACAAACCAGGACACATCCTCAGTCATCGTGGTGGCGCGAATCCAAAGTAAAGCGATGATGCAGAGCGAGAGGGCCAGGGGGATCAGAAACCCCAGATACCCCACATCCATGACGATCGCCGCCGGGGCCATCATCAGATGAAACCCTGCTAGATTCAGCATGAAGATCTCATGCGGGGCCTTGGCCCGCTTCCGTGTGGCCTCATCGACATCAAATAGCATGTATTGGCTCCCAACAAAAGGTATGGTTAATGGCCCGAATCGAGCTAAGAATAGCCTTGGATTCCCACCCCGTCGTTGCGATTACGCAAATTATTGGCCCTCTCTCCATGTCGATATCCAGCTCAATCAACCTCACCGAGATCAGGTCGCTGCTCACCCGGATCGCTGATGCAGAGTTGCTGCCCCGCTTCCAGCACAGCCGCATCAAAACCAAGACGGATGGCTCACTGGTCACCGAGGCGGATTTGGCGATGCAGCAGCAGCTACAACAGCAGCTAATGCAGCTCCACCCGCAGATCCCCGTCCTCGGCGAGGAGATGCCAAGCGACGAACAGAACGCCCTGCTGGCAGACACCACTCAGGGACTCTGGGTGCTCGACCCGCTCGATGGCACCACCAACTTCGCCACCGGCATGCCCTGTTTCGCCGTCTCCCTGGCGCTGATTCACAACAATCACACCGAACTGGGGCTGATCTACGATCCACTCCGGGGTGAGTGTTTTCACGCCATCGCCGGCCAAGGTGCCTGGCTCAACGGAACCCCGCTGCAGTTGAACGAGAGACGTTCGACCCTGGGCGACTGCATTGCCATGGTGGATCTCAAGCGCCTGCCCCCGGAGCTGGGATGCCGCCTGGTCAGCGAGCCGCCCTATCGCTCTCAACGCAGCATCGGCAGTGTCGCACTCGACTGGTGCTGGTTGGCGGCGGGCCGACTGCAGCTCTACCTGCACGGCAGCTCACGCCTCTGGGATTATGCGGCGGGACGGTTGATCTTCAGCGAAGCAGGCGGCATCAGCCGCCTGCAGGAGAGCTTCATGGCCAACGCTGACGACAACCAAAGCCTGCACCCCAAAATCGCGATCGCAGCCACCAATCGCCATCTGTTTGAGCTGTGGAGCAGTTGGCTAGATACGGCGAACAAAAAATAGTTAAGGGTTTTTCTGTGATGACTGTTGACCTGCCAAAAAAAAGCCGTATACTGCCGCGCTTCTTCCAGTGGAGCGGTAGTTCAGTTGGTTAGAATACCGGCCTGTCACGCCGGGGGTCGCGGGTTCGAGTCCCGTCCGCTCCGCCATCTTCCCTGCATAATTCTTTGCGCAAAAGGGCTCTGACAAAGCCCGGCTCTTAGCACCATTTCACCCTCTAGCCTGACCGCAGCAACGTCAGAGCGTCGCTCAGTTGCTCCAGATTATCGCAGTCCCAATCCGCGCGCGGCAAACCTTCAGGCCAGGGCTTCCCCGGAGCAAAGCGACCGGTTCTGACCAGTGCTGTTCGCATTCCCAAGCGCGCCGCACCGGCAATATCGGTGTCGGGACGATCCCCCACCATCAGGCAGTGCTCCGTCTCAATTCCCAGCCGTTGCAGAGCAATCTCAAACAGCAAGGGTTGCGGCTTGCCGATGATCAACGGCTCCACTCCGGTGGCTATCGCAAATGGCGCCAGCAGGGCACCCCCACCGGGCAGGATACGATGGCAACCATCAATGGTTGCGTCCACCGTGGTATCGGGATTGGTACCAATCAGACGGGCGCCCTGTTTGAGGATCAGATTGATACCGGTGGTGAGGCTCTCATAGTCGAGCCCGGCGCCCTCCCCCACCACGACAAAATCTGCCGCCTGCTGATCGGCAGTGCCCACCTCGGCCAGCGCCTGGTGCAATCCAGCGGCACCCACTGCAAAGTAGCGAAAGCCGGGCTGTTGTTCGGCCAGATGGAGGGCGGTGGCCTGGGCCGAGGTGATGATCTGTGCCGGATCAGGGCGCTCGAAGCCGAGCCGGGCCAGCTTCTCCGCCACCGCAGCTGGCGGCAGGATCGGGTTGTTGGTGATGAAGGCGTGCGGCAGAAAGGCGATACGCCGCATAAAGCTGGCCGCATCGGGCAGCGCCCGTTCACCGTGGTAGAGCACGCCGTCCATGTCGAGCAGGACGGCATCGATCCGGCCGGCCGCGCTCACGCGCCTCGCAGGCCCAACGGATCTTCTGGATCGACCCCTTCCATGAAGGGGAGCCGGCGATCCTGGTGGGTCACTTGATAGACGGTGCCGATCCAGTTGCCGAGTACCGCCTCGGCTGTATCGTGCCAGGTGTTTTGCAAAGAGGCGGTAACCAGCGCCTCGGGAAACTCTGGCATTGGCCCGCCTGCCGTTTTCGCACTGAACAGATGATCCTGGTACTCGTCGAGGATCGCCTGGTCACGCAGCCGAAAGTAGTTGTCGGGAAATGGCGGATACTCGGACCTGTGCCCCTCCCAGTAGAGCATCACTTCGCGTTTGTACTCCTTCAGCAGGCTGATAGTGTCGTACTCCGGATGCCCCTGGAAGTAGACCACCCGCAGGCCGTCGGCGCTCACCGCCAGATGCACCCCCGCCTCTGCACTCTCTACCAACACCTTCAGGCCCGCCTGATCAAACTGCTCCCGGCTGATCTGGTTGAAGCGGGAGTGCGGCACATCGAAACGGGTGTTGATGTCATTGACCAGCGGATGGTGGCGATCCACCACATGGTGGTTGAAGACTCCCCACAACTTGCCCTGCATTGGAGTGCGTCGCTGGTTGTGGTGAAACTGCATCACCGCGTGGGTCGCCAGGCAGGAGCAGAGCACCGAGGTGACATTCTCCAGCGCCCAGTCGACCACCTGGTTGAGCGGCCCCCAGAAGGGCTCTTCGGAGAGGTTCGGGTGGGTAACATTGGCACCGGTGATGATCAGGGCATCCAGTCCCTTCTCCTTCAGTTCTTCAAACGCGCTGTAGTGCTGCTCGATATGCGCTTGGGCCTTCGCTCCCCGCGGCAGTTCATTCAGGGTAAATGGGTAGATGTAGATCTGTGCAATCTGGTTGGCCTCCCCTACCAGATGGAAAAACTGCCGCTCAGTAGCCTCCAGAGCCTTGTCGGGCATCATGTTGAGCAGACCGATATGCAACTCACGGATGTGCTGTTCGATGGCCCGCCCCGGCGGCAGGATATTCTGTCCCTCCTCGCGCAGTCGTTCAAAGGTGGGAAGTTTCGAGTGGGCAACTAAAGGCATGCGCTATTCCTGCTCATTTTCAGTGTTCGACTCACGGGCGATCACCCGCTCGATCAGGGCGAGGAAGTCATTCACATTCTGCACCAGGCTGATCTCATCGGTGGAGACGGTATAGCCAAACTCCCGGGCGATCTGTTCGTAGCGGGGGATACGCGCACGGAACAGGCGTGGAAACACCCAGCGCACAAACTCCAGCGGTTCGATCATCGCCACATAGGAGAGGTCCTGCTCTTGCATAAAGATCTGCAGCTGTTCATTGAGGAACTCCTCCCGATAATAGAGTGGCTTGGGAGCCTTCTCGGCACGCGCGATCAGGTTAGTCTCATCCCGTTCGGTGGCCTGAATGTAGAGGATCAGGGTGTGCTCGGCGATGCCTTCGATCACCCCGGGCTCGTCCAGCTCACAGAGGCTGCCGCCAACATCGTTGATGAAGTGGCTGTAGCCGTAGATCTTGTTGGCTTTGTGGATGAAGGCGGGCACATCCCGCATCGCCGCGATCTCCGCCTCGCGATGCAGTCGCTGGCGGCGTTTGAACTCATTCAGGGGCATACCGCCGAGTTCCGGGTTGCCGAGCATGCCGAGAAAGGCGGAGACCGGCTTCAAGTGATCCACAGTGAGATTGTGGTTAATGAAGATGGAGTCGGAGAGCAGCAGATCTCGCAGGGCCGGGATCTGCATCGCCTGGGCCTTGATCTCGTCCAGGATCGCCTCATCCAGATAGCGGGTACCGATGCGGTAGTCACCGGAATAGTGGAACCAGTTGCTGTTGCGCAGGATATTGGAGAGGCGGGTCTTGCCCACCCCGGACATCCCCATCAGGGTGACGCACTTATTGTTCCATTTGCGGAACTGATCAACACTCAATCGCACCGTGAGGCCCTCGATTTATCGGAAGCGCCGATTTTACGGGCCAATGCCGGCCGTGCAAAGCCGACTATTCTGCGACCTGAAGAAAACGCCTCGCCTGCCGTAATCTACTGGAGAGAATTCCAGCCTGTCGAATATGCCGAGATGTTGATAATTATGTTTTCAAGCAAGGAGCGCGTGCGATGCACAGAATCGAGATGAATGAGCTGTCTGTCATCGTGATCGAACCCTCAGTTACCCAGAGCCACATCGTCGAGCGTTATCTGCACAATCTGGGGGTGCGCACCATCGATATGCTGAAAAACGGCGCCAGCGCCCTCGAGGAGATGCGCCGCACCCCTCCCGACCTGGTGATCAGCGCCCTCTACCTCTCCGATATGACCGGCACCGATCTGGTGCACAGCATGCGAAAAGAGAGCCAACTGGCCGATATCGCTTTCATCCTGATCTCCAGCGAGACCTGCTTCCGCTATCTCGACCCAATCAAGCAGGCGGGCGCGGTGGCAATCATCCCAAAGCCTTTCAGCCAGGATGATTTGCAGATCGCGCTCCAGGCGACCCTCGACTTCATCGACAGCCCTGACATTACCCTTGAGAACCTCGAACCCGAGTCACTGCAGGTGTTGTTGGTGGATGATAGCGATATGGCGCGAAAACATGCCCGTCGGGTGTTGGAAGCGATGGGAGTCGAACAGATCACCGAGGCCAGAGACGGCGAAGAGGGAGCCTATCAGGTCAGGGAGCACTATTTCGATCTGGTGATTACCGACTACAATATGCCACGCATGGATGGCCAGGAGCTGGCGCACTTCATCCGCAACAGCAGTGATCAGCCAAGCTTGCCGGTCATCATGTTGACCAGTGAGTCTAATGAACACCGCCTCGCCATGGCGCGCGAGGCCGGCGTCTCCGCAATCACGGGAAAGCCCTTTGAACCCAACACTCTGAAGCGCCTGCTAGAGGAGGTGCTGCGTGAAGCCTGATACCAGGAAGCAAACACATAAAGCAGGGAATTAGTCTAATTCTGATTTGTGACAATTTCACAATTCCGATAGGTATGGGTGCTAACTCAAACAGGGCATCTGTTATCATTAGCTAGTCATTGCCGAAATGAGCCAGAAATACACTCACAAGCGGAACGGATAAAAGGGAAACAGCTGGAATCTACTATGCCCCAGGTTCTCATCATCGATGATCAAGCGATAAGTCGGATGATCCTTGAGGAGCTCATCGGCTCCATCGAAATAGGCGCCACCATCATCACGCGGGCCTTCGAAGATCCGATCAGTGCCCTCAGCTGGGCCAAAGAGAATCCGGTCGACCTGGTCATTACCGATTTCAAGATGCCCAACATGGATGGGGTCGAATTCATCCAATGGCTGCGAAAAATCCCCAGCTGCAGCGACGTGCCTGTAGTCATCATCACCTGTGTCGAGGATAAATCGATCCGATACAAGGCGTTAGAGTCTGGTGCTACTGATTTTCTCGCTAAGCCCATAGACCACCCGGAGTGCCGTACCCGCTGCAAAAACCTGCTGACCATGCGTCGCCAACAGCAGATCATCAAGGATCGCGCCTGCTGGCTGGAGAAGGAGGTGAAGGAGACAACCCGGGAGCTGGAGCGCAGAGAAAAAGAGACCATTTTTCGACTCGCCAAGGCAGGCGAGTTTCGTGATGAGGATACCGGCAATCACATCCTCAGAATATCCCGCTACAGTGCACTCATCGCCGAAGAGATCGGCCTCTCCCAGGAACAGCAAGAGCTGATCCGTCACTCCGCGCCGATGCACGATCTTGGCAAGATTGCCATCCCGGATCATATCCTGCTGAAGCCAGGAAAACTGACGCCAGAAGAGTGGGATGTAATGAAACGCCATTCCGAATATGGCCACAGCATTCTCAAAGATAGCCCGTCAAGCTATCTGCAAACCGGGGCAATCATCGCGCTTCACCACCACGAACGCTTCGATGGCAGCGGTTATCCGATGGGACTTCGTGGTTTCAGTATCCCTCTAGAGGCAAGAATTGTAGCGGTTGCAGACGTATTCGACGCACTTGTCTCGAAACGCCCTTACAAGCCCGCCTGGTCTAAATCTGAGGCGTTAGAATATCTGGCTCACGAAAGAGGCCGGCATTTCGATCCGGATTGTGCCGATGCCTTCCTGCGACGCTTAGGTGACATTAGCGATATCCTCAAAGACCTTCCCAAAGAACCAAAGGTAAACAGTAACTGACTACCAAGGACGCCTGATGGATAAACGGAGCCAATCACAACACAATGTCCTACCCGGGTTGAATCAATTCCCCGACCTGGAGATAGAGCATGCAGGTATTCGCCTGTTGATCTCTGTGCCACTTTTTGTGTGGTTTGCGGCTCAAAGTTATCTATTTTTTGACTTCAGTCTGACAAAAGTCCCCTTTCTCGTTGCTTGTGGTTATATCCTGATCTCAGCAGCGCTACTAGTCAGAATCATCAACTCACCGGTTCCATCCAAGCCGCGACGACTGTTTGGGATACTCGTCGACATCGCCTCAATCTCTCTGCTACTGCGTTTTTCCGGTGATCAGGGGCTTTTTCTCGTCGCGCTCTACCCTCTGTTCATTGCTAGCAATGGTTACCACTTCGGCACCTCCTATCTCTATTTCACACTGGCTACCACAATCCTTGGAGTCGCCGCTGCATTCATCAACATTCCGTTTGATGGCGCTCATCTTGCGCAGGGCATTGGGGTGATCCTTGCTTTTATCGGTTTCAGCACATTCTTCGCCTCGATCCTTAACAATTTAACGCCCTCGGCGCTCAACGAACTCGACACCTACGACGATCTAGATGATCGCACCTCAACCGGCACTCCGCTCACTGACCTGCCAGGAATGCAGGAGCGCGCGGCATCCAACGCAGAAGATGGACGCCCTGAATCCAACACCAATAACAGTGATGAAATACTGGCAACTCCGCAGGGCAAACAGCGGGTATTGGTGCTCTCCCATGACTCAACCCATGCCGAGCGCCTGGGTGAGTTTCTCGGCGAATGGAACCACGATTTCCGCATTGTACCCAACAGCATACGCGCTTTCGCCACCATCTTCGGCGCACTGGAAAATCCTGACGAGACCCCTTTCAGCGTAATGATCGTCGACCAACGCCATCTTGATGTGGACCCGATCCAGATCTCTACAGCGATCGACCAGGAACCCAGGCTTTTTGGACTAATTCTGATCTATATCGGCCCCCGTCAACCTGAAAGCTACCGGGAACGTCTCTCCGCCTCCGGCTACACCCATATCCTGGAGACACCACTGAACAAATCATTGCTGTTTGCAGCAATACGCTCGCAACACGGTATCAGCGACGAACGCACACAGATCACCAGCCTGCTGGGGCGACTGCACAAACAACAACAGCCCGTGCTGCCACCACAAGACATTCTCCTGGCTGAAAGCAACGCCAGTGACCGCAATCTGATGGAGCGCATCCTGAAACGCGCCGGTCATAAAGTTTATACAGTGGAGAATGGGGAACAGGCGCTCGATGCTCTCGAGAGCCACCACTTTGACCTGGCCATAGTCAATATGGCAATGCCCGTAATGAGCGGCATCCAGGTCATCAAACTCCACCACTTCACCCGCTCTGTCACCCGCTGGATGCCGTTCATCGTCATCAGTGAACAGAACACTCCAGATACTGTAAGAGAGTGTGAACAGGTCAGAGCTGACGCCTGTATGTTCAAGCCCATCGAGTCCCATGAATTTCTCAAAGTGCTCACTGAGACCATCCTTGCCGGAGAACCGGAGTCAGACAACTCAGCACTCATCGAGGAGCGGCCAGGTCAGGCCACAACCCGTTTTCACAATCCGGAGATCCTGGACACTCTGGTCCTCGACAACTTGGAAAATCTTGGCAATGCGCCCGATTTTATTGCCGATCTGGTAAACCGCTTTACCCTCGAAAGCAACCAGATTCTGGAGCAGATGGAGACGACCCTCAATACAGGCGACGCCCCCGCATTTCGCTACCATGCCCATCTGCTAGTTGATAGCGCAGGCCATTTAGGAGCCTTTGCGCTCTATGAGATGAGCCTCAGTGCCACACGAATCGACGACAAGAGTTTTGATGAAAAGGCCCCCGGACTACTGGAGCAGATGAAATCTGTTTATGCGCTCACCAGTACACGCTTTACAGAGTACCTCTCGGAGAGAGAGAATTCGGCTTCCCGGCGCTCCTGAACGGTGCGTACCAGCTAAATCCAACTCACACGGAAGGCTTCCACATCGACACTCCGATACACCCTTATGGATCAGAGGAGCTTGCTACCCTCGAGTCCCGCCTCACCCGCTTCTTCTCTCGAGAATATGCTCAACAGCCGACATCCCCCGATGCACTTGAGCCGTTCATTCAGTGCGCCAGTGAAGGCCCCACCTGGGAGGTCACCGAGCAACTGATGGAGCAGCACTACAACGAATCAGAGACCCTCTTCAGCAATTTCCTGGACCGGAAATATCTCGCCTATTCCATGGCCTATTTCGATGAGACGGGTGACGCAGCACAGGCAAGCCAGTTATCTCTGGAGGAGGCCCAGACGCAGAAATTTAAGCGGATCTGTGAGCGATGTAATATCCAGGGCGACGAGCGAGTCCTCAACATCGGCTGCGGCTTTGGTTCTTTTGAACACTACCTGCTGGAGCGATTTCCAAAGCTCAACATTACATCAGTGACGGCGAGCCGAACCCAAGCCGACTATATCCGACGGCAGGCCGGCAATCCCGATCATCCCTTTGCTGCGGCAGGGCTCAAGCTGATCAATGCGGAACTCGATCAGCTCTCCGATGAAGAGCTGGGCATCGCTGAGTACGACCTCGTTACTTCGATCGGTGTGCTGGAGCATGCTAAAAATCTGCAGCAACTGTTTGCCCGCATCACCCGCTTCCTAAAACCCGGCGGTGCAAGCTTCCACCATCTGATCGTATCAAAGCAACCAATCACACGTTTTCTCTCATCCAGCAACACCCTGATTGATAAATATTTTCCAGGAGGGCGTATCTGGCCCTATCAGGTCCTGGCCCAGCAGACAGAACATCTAAACTTGGAAAACCATTGGTTCATCAATGGCATGAACTACTGGCATACCCTCGACGAGTGGCACCGCCGCTTCTGGGAACATATCGATGTGTTACAGCAGGATGGGTTCGATGCGGAAGCGATCCGCTACTGGAACGACTATTTTTCTCTGAGCAAGGCCTGTTTCGCCCCGATGAATGGCGAAATATTCGGCAACGGTCAGTTTCTCTATCGCAAGCCGGATGCGCCAGACTGATCCGAGAAAAAGAGATCAGGGCCGCATCCTACAGTTCCAGACAAGGCTTTAATCCTGAAACCGGCGAACTGCCAATACAGCATTCAATCCACCAAAGGCAAAGGAGTTAGATAGGGCCAAGTCGAACTCCATCGGCTCAGCAGCATTCACCACATAGTCGAGGTCACACCCCTCTCCTGGCCGGGTAAAATTGATCGTTGGAGGTACAAACCCCTGCTGCATAGCCAGCACTGTCGAGACCAGCTCAATCCCTCCGGCAGCACCCAGCGCATGGCCATGCATCGACTTGGTCGAACTGACTTTGAGCTTCTCTGCATGCGCGCCAAACACCTTGCGAATTGCCGCAGTTTCACTCACATCATTGGCCTTGGTCGCGGTGCCATGGGCGTTGATATAGTCCACCTGATCGGCAGAAACTCCAGCATCCTGTAAACACAGCCGCATTGCCCGTACTGCCCCGTCCACAGAAGGATCAGTGATATGGGAGGCATCGGAGCTCATCCCGATACCAGCAAGCTCTGCATGTACCTGTGCCCCCCGGGCCAGCGCATGGGATTCAGACTCCAGCACCAACATGCCGGCCCCCTCTCCAAGCACCAGTCCTGAACGATCTTCAGAAAATGGACGGCAGGTATCCCGGGAAAGCACGCGCAGGGCCTCCCACGCTTTCAGCAGACCGAAGGTAAAGGGGGCGTCGGTTCCACCAGCAATCACCACATCGGCCATCCCTGAGCGGATCATCATCACCCCCTGGGCGATGGCATGGGCTGAAGAAGAGCAGGCACTGGTCACGGAAAAGACTGGACCACGGATACCAAACTGCATGCTCACCTGGCTGGCCGCAGCGCTCGGCATCCCTTTGGGAATGGTAATCGGATGGGCCCGTAACTTACCCTCCTTGTAGAGTCTGCAGTATGTCTCCTCATCGGTCTCCTTGCCGCCGCAACCGGTACCGATGATTGCCACCATCCTCTCAAACGCCTCCGGGGGCAGTTTTGAATCGAGCAGTGCCTCAGCAGCCGCCTTGACGGCAAATTTGGAAAATCTGTCCAGATGCGAATAATTCAGGTCACTGTCAGGATCGGCAAAGACTGTATCATCTACCTCCGCACCGATCTGCACCTTAAGATCTGCAGTGTCAATACGTCTCAGCCTGTGAATGCCGCTGGCGCCACTGCGCAAACTGGCACTCACAGATCCAATATCGTTTCCCAGCGGGGAGACCACTCCCAGGCCGGTTATGAGAACCCGCCTCATCAACCTACCGTATCTTTGGACAGCAACCGACTAACACCTTCTACAATATCCTTAACGCGATCCAGACGCTCGAGCGCATCATTAGGCACCTCGACATCGAAGGCCTCTTCAACTTCGTAGACGATTGTAATCGCGTCCAGAGAGGAGACACCAAGATCCTGCAGTTTTGAATCCAGCGAAATCGCATCCAGACTCAGCTGTTTCTGTTTTGCGATGGCTTCGATAACAACGGACTCGATTGACATGAGGCTGAACACCTTTTGTTATTTGTTGACCCGACCTTTCCCAGACTCACAATGTCTGACGGAGAGGGATTATAGGCAAGAACCTGTGAACCAGAAAGCAAAACTCGCCCCCCTTCTCACAATGGAGTCAGAATTTCAGCTATCATGACGCGGCAGTTTTTTGTCTTTTTCGCCCAAGGTGCCGAAAATCCAGCGATCGGGGTGGAAAGACCGGCTCCAGAGGGGACCTATCTGCATGTTTAGATATCAAACCAGATGACATCAAGCGATGCGCCAACAAGGAAAAATGCCTGATGATTTGGAAAAGTCGCTCATCTCCGAGCGCGAACAGGCGCTTGTCAGAATTGTACTCTCTGCCGCCGTTCTCTTCTATCTGCTGCTGACTTCTCCGTCTGATCTCTCCGTTGGCGATCCAGGTGCACTTACCATCCAGCTGGTTGCCGGGTTTCTCGTCTTCTCCTCGCTGATCTACCTGTCGATCAGGGTCTCCTCCCGGATCTCCCAGCCCAGACGCATTATCGGTATCATCAGTGATATCTGGGGTTTCAGCCTGGTCTCATCTTTCACCGGCAACCTGCTGGCCCCATGGGTATGGGTTTATCTCTGGGTTACTTTCGGCAACGCCTTCCGCTATGGCGAGCGCTATCTCTACCTGTCAGTTGTCCTTTCGGTTACCGGCTTCGGCTATGTCCTAGCAAACAACACATTCTGGCTTGAACACCCCCTCTTTGGTGTCGGACTGCTGCTCTCGTTTTTCATTCTCCCAGGATACGCCACTGTATTCATCCGCCGCTTCAAACAGGAACAGAAAAGGGCCGAGGACGCCAATCGCGCAAAGAGTGATTTCCTCGCCCGCATGAGCCATGAGATAAGGACACCTCTCAACGGCATCATCGGTACCGGCGAGCTGCTGCGCACCTGCGATCTGGATAGCGCCGCCAAAGAGTATGTTGAAACCATTCAGACATCCGGCGAGACCCTACTCCATCTGATTGAGGACATCCTCGACATATCCAAGATCGAGGCCGGCAAACTAACCATCGAGCGTACGCCCTTCGATCTCTATGCCCTGATCCACGGCACCCTACGCATGCTCAAGTCCCATGCCACGCAGAAATCCCTACGGCTGAACAGCCAGATCGGTCTGGATACTCCCTACAAACTGATCGGCGATCCACACCACTTGCGACAGATACTAATCAACCTGCTTGGCAATGCCATCAAATTCACTCCCAAAGGAAGTATCGAATTACACTGCAATCTGCTGCGCAGCCAGCAGGGACGGGCACTGATTCGTTTTGAAGTCATCGACAGCGGCATCGGTATCCCGAAGGAGAAACAGGACGCCATCTTCCAAAAATTTAGTCAGGCGGACGAAAGCACTACGCGACGCTTCGGCGGCACCGGCCTTGGAACCTCAATCGCCAAACAGTTGGTTGAGTTGATGGGGGGGCGAATCGGGGTGCAAAGCACCCCTGGGCTCGGCTCTGTTTTCTGGTTTGACATCGAGTTCAAAGAGGATTCCCAAAGCATAATCGAGGTGCAGGATAAGAGCCTCGCAAGCTGCAACGTCCTGCGCATGTGCCCGCATCAAGCCACTCACACTGAAGTTGCCCAGTATCTCGACGAATGGTCCATCGCTTATCAGGATGTCTACACCACTTCGGAACTAATCCAGCATCTGAGTGACAGTTTTGAGAAGAATGAAACGTTTGAGGTACTGATCATTGATCAGGTAAGCATCACCCGACATGTACGGATCGTACTCGAATCATTGCGCGAAAAGTTTGCCCTGTCCGCGCTCACCATTCTTGTGATCTACCCCCCCAATGCACCACTCAATCCACTCGGCGACAAGGACAACCAGATCTACACCCTGGGCTCGCCCCTCGACAAGGCGCTCCTGTTTAACGCCCTGCACGCCTCACAAACCGAGCAGTATGGCAGTGAAGATGTCATTCATCTGGCCAATCAGGTCTCAAACGAAAACGCGCTCAATCCGCGTGTCCGCATACTGGTCGGAGAGGACAAAGCGACCAATCGCATGGTGATAGGGCGCATGCTGGAGAACGCCGGACACGATTGCGAGCTGGTCACCAATGGCGCGAAAGTGCTCGAGGCCCTCGAAAAAGAGTCATTTGATGTTGTTATCCTCGATATGAACATGCCCGTCCTGAGTGGGCTTGAAGCCTTCAAGCTCTACCGTTTTGCCCATGCTTCTGCAAACGAACCCCCATTCATCATGCTTACCGCCGATGCAACTCCCGAGGCCCGAGAGAAGTGCAGTGAGGCTGGGATCAGATTCTTCCTCACCAAACCCATCTCATCAGCCAAACTCCTCAATACCATACGCAGCGCCACCACTATACAAAGCAATGAGCAGCGCAGCACCGACATGTTGACACGAGTTGATAAAAAAAACATAGGCAGCCATACACCGCTGGTCGATCAGCAGATCCTGCAGGAGCTCATCGCGCTGAATACCGATGGCAGCTTTCTGCAACGACTGCTCGACAACTTCAAACGCGACGGTGCGGAGATCATTCAGCTCATGCACGGAGCCCTGACCAACAACGATATCGAGCTCTACCGTGATCAGGCCCATGCATTAAAAGGTAGCGCCGCCAACCTCGGCCTGATCAAACTGATGACAACAGCAAGCCGGGCCAACAAGATCGAAGCCAACGCCTTCGAGCACTGGGGCACAAACTACCTCGCTGATATCGAAGCGAACTTCCAGGAAGCCCTCTCCGCACTGCAGAAGCAGATCGAAAAACAGGCCCGCAAAAGCAACACCCCTTAACCCGCCACCTGCTGGGTTGTCTCCTCCTCGGCATTCCAGCGACGCTCCTGAGCATTCACCAGATAGCTCATCAGGCGCAGGTTTTTATCAGTCAGATCCAGTGCAGCATCAACCCACAGGGTAGTGATGTTCATCAACTCCTGGTAGGTCACCGGATTGATCTGGTCCATCACCTTGTCGAGGCAGACAAAGCCATTCTCCCGGGTCTGCTGATGGCGGATATAGTTGATCACTGCCTGACGCCCCTCACCCGCCGGGGCCAACACATCCACCACCCCCATTTCATAGAGTTCGGCAGCCGAATAGACCTTGCCGGAGGCAACAATCCGCTTCGCCAAGGCTGGTGCCAGTTTACGGGAGAGAAAACTGAGCGCCCCCATTCCCGGAAACATGCCGAACACCGTCTCGGGGAATCCAAAAGTGGCTCCCTCCTCAGCCACCAACACATTGCTTGAGAGGGCTGCTTCAAAGCCACCGCCCAGCGCCTCCCCCTGAACCAGCGTGATGGTGGTAAAGGGGATGCCGTAGCCCTGCGAAGAGGGGAAGAGGATATCGATGCAGGAGGTTGCGTAGTCGAGCAGTCCCTGACGATCTCTGCGCTTGATCAGATCGATAAAATGAGCCAGATCGCCGCCGAGATTGAACACCCCTGGCAGTGAAGAGGTTAGCACCTGATAGCGCATCCGGTTTTCGTCACCGTTTTTATATCCCTGCTCAGCCAGCTCTTTGACCTCTCGCTGTACCTGATCCACATCGTGCAAAAGGGCACGGGTCATGCAGGGACGGCCAGGATATTTCAGATTGACCCAGACCGCCTTATACTCCCAGTCGTAATCGACATTGACATGATCGAAGGTGGTGTTGAAACGACGTACCGGTACAACATTGCTCATTGTGATCTCTCCTTTTTGGTCTCTATATGGCAGTCTGCTGCCGTTTGTTAAAAATTTACCTTTGCCAAAGCACCTACGAATAGTAGGTCAACCGATGCTAGATTCATTACCCCACTATGGCGGCGGAATAAAACAATTATTTATACGCGAACTCGAATCAAAATGGATTTCTGGAACATGTATCATCTATTCACACAAACCCAGTACCATCACGCCAGCGCCGCATAGCCAAATTAAAAAAAATGGGTAACACTTACGCCATCACAGCCGTTATTCTCGCCGGCGGCCAGGCAAGCCGCATGGGCGGCAATGACAAAGGCCTGCAAATGATGCATGGCCAACGCCTGATCGACCACGTCATCGAAGCTATCGAGCAGCAGGCCGATCACCTGATCATCAGCGCCAACCGCAATCTAGAGCACTACCGCGCGCTCGGCTTCCCGGTCTTCCCCGACTCAATCCAGGACTATGCAGGGCCACTTGCTGGCATGCTGGCCGCCTTCGATGCCTGTGACAGCGAAATGATCCTGACTGTCCCCTGCGACACTCCCCTGCTGCCCCGGGATCTTGCCACGCGCCTGCTACAATGCCTCGAGGCGCAAACTGCCGATCTTTGTTGCCCGCATGATGGCGAGCGTCTGCACCCGGTCATCTCACTGATCAGGCGCAGAGTCCAGCCGGCCATGGCCGACTACTTCAATCAGGGCGGACGTGCCGTCTACCGCTGGTTCAAAACCCAGAAGCTGGCTCAGGCCGACTTCTCCGACTGCCCTAAGCGTTTCACCAACGTCAACACCCATGCGCAACTGCGCCAGCTGGAGCAGCAACTCAGCCGTCAGAACCCTGGCGATTAGCGACTACGCCGCGGTTTCGCACGCGCTGTTGCTGCTGCCGACCAGGGATCATCGGGCCAGTAGTGTTTCGGGTAGCGTCCCTTCAACTCCTTCTTGACCTCGGCATAGGTACGTTCCCAGAAGCCCCGCAGATCCTGGGTTACCTGAATCGGACGCTGCGCGGGCGAGAGCAGATGCAGCATCAGCTGAACCCGCCCACCACAGAGTGACGGCGTTTCACCCAGCCCAAACATCTCCTGCAGACGCACCGCCAACACCGGCGCCTTTCCCACCTCGTAGTACAGCGGAATACGCGAACCACTCGGCACCTGGAGGTGGGTTGGTGCCAACCGATCGAGTTCCCTCTGCTGATCCCAACTGAGCAGGCTCAACAGGGCCCCGTGCAGATCGATCTTTTGCAGCTGAGAACGCCGTGAGATCCCATCCAGCCAGGGCGCCAGCCAGACTTCAAGGGTCGCAACAAGCCGGGCTTCCGAGAGGTCGGGCCACTCTTGATTCGGCGCAGCAGCACGCAGGCAGTCGACCCTGGCCAGCCACTGCCGCAACTTGTCATTCCAGGGTAACGCAGCCAATCCCAGCTGACGGATCCCCTCCAGCATCGCGCGGCGCACCGCCTCGGCATCGGGCCGTTCCAGCACCCGCATAGAGAGCACCAGCGCCCCCAGACACTCCTCCTCTGTGCAGACAACCGCCTGCTGCGCGGCATCCCACTCGATCCGTTCCCGCAGCTCCAGCTCAACACCGGGAAGGGCGCGGATCTTCGCCTCAGCAATCTCCGCGGCCAGCATCACCCGCCCCTCGGTTCGACCAGCATCGAGCTGTGCCGCCACAATAAACGGGGCAGCGGCCAGCGGATCATTCTCACTCAGCAGCGCGCCACGCCCAGATGTCAGCCGGAAGCGCCCATGAGCGGTGCGTTGCGCAATCCGGTCAGGATAGGCCATCGCCAGCAGTGCGGCAGTGCCGCTCACCCCGGCGCTCTGCATGCCGCGCCACTCACCCAACAACCGCTGCCAATGGCGGCTGCTCCGGTCGACCCGACTGCTGGCCGCCACGTCCAGCTCTGCCCCTTTCCGATGCCGTCGACGCCACTGTTCGAGCAGTGCCAGACGCAGATCCACATCCACCTGGCGCGCCCCGGCCCCGGTACGCAGCAGATCCCGCTCGCTCAACAACGCCGCCAGATCACAGGCAAGACTGCGATCCGCCGGCGAACCCGCACAGAGCACCATATGGGCGAGGCGCGGGTGCAATGGCAGGGCTGCCATCTGCTTGCCGATCGCAGTCAGACGACCTTGCCGGTCCAGCACCCCTAGCCGGATCAGCAGATCGCGGGCCTGAGCATAAGCCGCAGCCGGAGGCGGATCGAGCCAGCGCAGATCGTCTGGGGCCTGTATGCCCCACTGCGCCAGCTCCATTGCCAGCGGTGCCAGATCAGCCTCGCGGATCTCTGCCAGATGCTGCGCCGGCAGGCTGGCGTGGCGTGACTCGCTCCACAGCCGATAGCAGCGCCCCGGCCCAAGCCGCCCTGCCCGCCCGGCACGCTGATCCGCCGCCGCGCGGGAGACCGGCAGGGTCTCCAGCCGGGTCAGACCCAGCCCTGGCAGGAACCGCGGCCGCCGCGAGTAACCACTGTCGAGCACCGCGCTGACCCCCTCGATGGTGAGTGAGGTCTCGGCAATGGAGGTAGCCAGCACAACCCGCTGACGTCCCCCTGGATCCGGCTGGATCGCCCGATCCTGGGCGGCGCGATCGAGATCACCATAGAGGGGACAGAGCATCACCTCAGAGTCACTTCCCAAGCGCTGCTGCAGTAGCAAAAGGGTCCGGCGAATCTCACCGATACCAGGCAGAAACAGCAGCAGGTCACCCGACTCCTGCGGCAACAGCTGCAGCACTGCGGCGGCAACCGCCTCCGCAATGCGACGGCCACGGGGAGGATCGCCAAGATAGTGGAGCTCTACCGGGTAGCAGGTTCCTTCGCCGACCACCAGCGGCGCGCCCTCGAGTAGTTCCGAGACCGCCGTCGCATCGAGGGTGGCCGACATCACCAGCAGCCGCAGTTCTTCCCGTAGCGCCCCTTGCACATCCAGCGCCAGCGCCAGAGAGAGATCCGCATGCAGGCTGCGTTCATGGAATTCATCGAAGATCAGCAGTCCGATCCCCGACAGCTCGGGGTCACGCTGCAGCAGGCGGGTCAGCACCCCTTCGGTGACCACCTCGATGCGAGTTCGGCGCGATACCTTGGTATCGAGGTGGATGCGGTATCCGACCGTCTCACCGACTCGCTCCCCCAGCAGATCCGCCATCCGCGCGGCGGCAGCCCGGGCGGCCAGACGGCGGGGTTCGAGCAACAGGATCTTCTGCCCCGCCAGCCAGGGCTCGTCGAGCAGGCGCAGCGGCACCAGGGTAGTCTTGCCGGAACCGGGTGGAGCGGAGAGGACTGCGCGACTGCCATCGGCGAGGCAGCACTGCAGAGCATCGATCACGCTTTCTATGGGGAGTTCAGACATCAGGCGAATGCTCGCAGCCGTCAGTGCTCTGCGGGCAGCAAAACCACCTACCGTTCATCAAGCGGGGAGCTTGGCAACCCCGATGTGTGCCTCGGGGTGATGGTTGAGTATCAGCTCCCTGATCTTGTCGACACGTTGCCTGGGGATATCCACCATCAACAGGATCTCTCCTGCTTCGATGGCCCGCTGAAAGGCATCCAGATCGTGATTGTGTTCGTGACTGGAGAGCAGCGCCGAAACCACTGCGCCAAAACCGGCGCCAGCCGCCGCCCCTACCAGCAGGGCACCGCCACCCAACACCAGTCCAGCCGGCGGAAAACTCACCGCCAACAGACCGCCGAGCATGCCGGCGACTCCGCCCAATCCGGCACCCCACTCCAGACCGTGAGCCAGCTCGGTCTTCTGCAGCACTCCAGCCTCCGGTAGCCCATCAAGGGACTGATCGAGACTGGCGATGGCATGCAGATGATGCTCTGGCACCCCCTCATCTTCGAGTTCCGCAACCACTTGGCGGCAGGACTCCAGGTTCGGCATCAGAAAGAAGAGTCGGCGCACTGTTGCTCCTCTAGTTGCTCCAGCGATGGGGACGAACGCAACTCATTCGGCCGCAGCCGGGATAGTCTGAAACTCCCTGTCGCACTCGATGTGCAGGTCAAAATGCACATCCTTTGGAAACTCCTGACCGATGATCCAGATTTGGGTCAGGTCGTTGCTCACCGTCGGCAGCACCGTCATCGCACTGCGGGTACGGCGCTGATCGAAGAAGGCGAAGGGCTCGTCGAGGAACAGGAACTGCTCCGCGCCCACCGCCCGCTCGACCAACTCCTGGGAGAGCGCCAACCGCACCGCCAGCATAATCTGCCGCTGGGTGCCACTGGAGATCTCATCCAGGTCCATGAAGTCGGCCTTCTCGCTGGAGAAAGCACGCACCGTCAGATCATCGTCGATCTTGAGGTGTTCGTAGCGGTTTTCAGTGAACAGTGGCAGGCTCTTGCCCACCAGCTGGCGAAGCTTGAGATTGAAATGATAGGAGACCTCGCGAATCGCGCCGGAGAGCAGCCCATTGGCCAACTCGCAAAGGTCCATATTGCGCTGATTATCCTCGACCTTTACCTGCAGACTCTCGCGGATCGACTCCAGCCCATCAGCCTTGTCGAGACGCTCCTGCTCAGCGGCGATATCTGTATCGAGCCGCTGAATATCGAGCTGGGCCAGCTCGATCTCGCTGCGTAGCTGGGCCTGCTCTACAGCAACCCCGTCGCGCGCCTCGGCGATATCCGCCTCGAATCCACGCACCCGCCGAGCAAGAGACTCTCTATCCCCCGGCTCAATCGCTGGGATAGCGGGATCCCCTTCTTCATGCGCGTCCGTCAGTCTGCTCAAAAGGGGCAAATCATCGAGCCCGTGCAGCTTATCGGAGAGTACCTCCGCCGCCTGTTGCAGTGACTGGATGCGTCTGTTCAGACTGCTGCGACGCACCCAAAAGAGCAGAAACAGCAGCGCAAAACCGACGCCGACGTAGTGGGCATAGGCCATCATCCCGGTATCGTGCAGCGGACTGTTACTGGCGATCAACTCAGCAATCTGTTGTGAGATTGCCAGTTCAGGCTGCTGCACCAGCAGCCACCAGAGGCCTCCGGCGAGTAGCGCTGCGAGCAGCGACAATAGACGCAGAAAACCGGCCCGACCACGACTGCCGATGGCCTTTTGTCGTTGGGTATAGGCCTCCTGGTACTCGATGGATGCCTGGTCGAGGGATTCAAGTGCCTGGTTGCGCTGCTCCACCTGTTGCAGCAGTTCGCTGCGATGCAGTTCCAGGCCGGGGAGGACAGCACGGTCAAGCCCGACTTCGTCGATCTGCTCCTGAAGCTGTGCTATCTCCTCGCCGGTCTCTTTGACCAGCACCGCCCCCTGCTCGATGTCACTGTTGAAGCTTTCGACACAATATTCCAGGGTCACCAGGCCGGCCATGGTCTTGAGCGCGTGGCTGTGTGGGTGAGGCGTGGTGATCTCGCGCTGGGCAAGATAGAAGGATTCGATGAACTCGTCGTATTCGTAGCCGATCAGTCCGTAGAGTCGGTCGGCAACCGCCTCCATTCCCAGCGCCAGCGGTTCTTCATCGTCGCCCGCCTCGGCCCGCTTCAACCGCGCGCTGTGGTTGCCCTTGTCATCGAGAAAACGCGAGATGCGGTAGCGCACGCCATCTTTTACGCTAAACTCCAGTTCTGCCGAACAGTGCGTCTGCCCCCAGCGGATGACCTTGCCGAGATCGTCGCTTTCGAGGGAGAAGGTGCGTCCGAACAGGGCGAAACAGACTGTCTCACCGATCGTGCTCTTACCCGATTCGTTGGACCCGGTGATCGCGATCAGACCGTTGGCCGGCAGGTCCTTCAGCTCAAGGCTGGCATATTTGAGTACGTTTCTGGCGGAGATAGCGTGGATGATCATGTCCAGCCCTCCTCTTCCAGCACCTTAAGTTTGCGCAGCACCAGATCCATCGCCTGGTTGAAACTCTCTTCATCAAACTCCTTGCCGGAGTTGATGCGGCGCTCTCGCTCCGCTTCACAGTAGGCCAAAAACTCCTTGGTGGAGTTGCCATGATCACCGCGCTCGAGCGCGTCCATCTGATCGGGCAAGGACATGCATTTCTCCGCTGGGCTAAAAATGATGCGTCAGTATAGGGTCTAATGTGATGCAGGTCACCATTCCGAAAGTTATAGAGATCAGCAATCGCTGGCGGAGACAATCCCCTAACAGCGACAAGGGTGAGAACCTCTCGTTTCTTTGTAGGATTTTTCCTCATCCTGCTGCATCTTTAGGAAGATTGGTTTAGTCTGCGTGGCGTTGATTCCTCCGGCGCCAGTCCGGACACAGGCACAACAACAGGGGTGGCAAACCCTATGGCCGACAGGCCGGCGCCTGCGGTGGTCCGGACGCAATCACGCAGAGATGCGGTGTTACAGCGCGAAGCGTCCGCCACTCAACCAAGAACAAGGAATAAACAACAGCATGTACGAACGACTCTTTCAGTGGGTTCTGACAAACAAATATCTGGTGGTCCTGCTCACCCTGCTGTCTCTCCTGCTGCTCGGTGCGGGGGTTCGACAGCTTGAGTTCAGCAACGACTACCGGATGTTTTTCAGCGAGGATAATCCGCAGCTGCAGGCCTTCGAGAAGCTGCAGAACACCTACGCAAAAAATGACAACGTACTGTTTGTAGTCACCCCGACAGATGGCCGGGTCTTCTCCCGTGAGACCCTGGCGGCGGTGCAGGAACTGACCACCCAGGCCTGGCAGATCCCCTACTCGCTGCGGGTCGATTCGATCACCAACTTTCAACATACCTTTGCCGAGGGCGACGACCTGGTGGTGGAGGATCTGGTGCTCGATGCAGCAAACCTCTCCGATGCAGCGCTCGAGCAGAAGCGTCAGATTGCAGTCAGCGATCCGCTGCTGGTAAACCGGCTGATCTCCCCCAGCGCCCATGTCACCGGCGTCAACGTCACCATCCAGCTGCCCGGCAAGAAGCTCTCAGAGGTGCCGGAGGTGGCGCAGGCGGCTGAGGTGCTGAAGCAGGAGATCGAGGCAAAATTTCCCGACATCCGCATCGATCTCACCGGCATGGTGATCATGAACAACGCCTTTCCAACCGCCTCGAAAAACGATGTCAAACAACTCTATCCGCTGATGTTTGGGGTGGTCATTATCACCCTGGTGCTGATGCTCCATTCCGTACCGGGCACCCTCTCGACCCTGCTAGTGATCCTCTTTACCATCATCGGTACCATGGGGCTGACCGGCTGGATCGGCATCCGCATGTCGCCTCCCACCACCGCAGTGCCGGTGGTCATCATGACCCTGGCAATCGCCGACTGCGTGCATATCCTGGTCAATTTCTTGCACGGCATGCGCGAGGGGATGGAGAAACGCGCCGCGCTACTGGAGAGCCTGCGCATCAACCTCGGACCGATATTTCTCACCTCGCTGACCACCGCCATCGGCTTCATGAGCCTCAATTTCAGCGATGCGCCGCCGTTCCGCGACCTCGGCAACATGGCGGCAATGGGCGTGACACTCGCCTTTCTGCTCTCGATTACACTGCTGCCGGCGATGGTGATGATCCTGCCAACCCGGGCAGTTCGTCAGGAGACCCGCGGTGGGGTTGCGATGCTGAAATTGGCGGAGTTCGTCATCCGCCACAAGCAGATGCTGCTGTGGCTGATGGGTGGCCTGGTCCTGCTGCTGATCTCGCAGATCCCCAACAACCGGCTCGATGACCGCTTTGTACGCTACTTCGACGAATCGATCGAGTTCCGCGCCGCCACCGACTACACTGTTGAAAACCTCACCGGCATCTACCTGATCGAGTACTCCCTCGACTCGGGGGAGAACGGCGGCGTCAGCGACCCAACTTTTCTGCGCCGGGTGGAGGCCTTCGCCGACTGGTATCGCGCCCAGCCCGAGGTGCTGCACGTCAACACCATCACCGACATCATGAAGCGCCTCAACCGCAACATGCACGGGGATGACGACAGCTGGTACCGGTTGCCCGAGCAGCGCGATCTCTCCGCCCAGTATCTACTGCTGTACGAGTTCTCACTGCCGTTCGGCCTCGACCTGAACAACCAAATCAACGTCAAAAAATCGGCCACCCGCTTCAGCGTCACCCTGCAGAGCATCTCCACCCAGGAGTTGCTGGATCTAGAGGCACGGGCCCAGCAGTGGTTGACAGAAAACGCCCCCGAGATGCAGAGCGACGGCGCCAGTCCCACCATGATGTTTGCCCACATCGGCAACCGCAACATCAAGGCGATGCTAAAGGGCACCACCATCGCCCTGGTGCTGATCTCTGCGATCCTGATCATCGCGCTACGCTCGCTGCGCATTGGCGTCCTCAGCCTGCTGCCCAACCTGGTGCCGATCGGCATGGCCTTCGGCCTCTGGGGGATGATGGTGGGCGAAGTGGGGCTGGCGCTGTCGGTGGTCAGCGGCATGACCCTCGGTATAGTGGTCGACGACACGGTGCACTTTCTCAGCAAGTTTCTGCGCGCCCGCCGCGAGAAGGGCATGAACAGCGAGGATGCAGTGCGCCATGCCTTCGCCACCGTCGGCACCGCCCTGTGGGTGACCTCGCTGGTGCTGATGATCGGCTTCTCCATCCTCGCCCTCTCCCACTTCAAGCTGAACTCCGGCATGGGGCTGCTGACCGCGATCACCATCGGCCTCGCCCTGCTCGCCGATTTTTTCTTTCTCCCCCCTTTATTGATGCTATTTGGAGGTAAAAAACCATGAAGCGCTCGATACTCCTGCTGCTACCACTACTGGTGATACCGCTAAGCGGTTTTGCCCTGACCCCGGAGCAGCAGGGCCTGGAGATCGCCACTGAGGTCGATCGACGGGATACCGGCTTTCACGACTTCCGCGCCGACATGACGATGCTACTGCGCAACCGTCACGGCGAGGAGAGTCTGCGCCACATGAGCACCAAAGTGCTGGAGGTGGATGGCGATGGCGACAAGACTCTGATCATCTTCGACCGCCCGCGGGACGTCAAAGGCACTGCCCTACTCACCTACTCCCACAAAACCGGTCAGGATGACCAATGGCTCTACCTGCCAGCGCTGAAGCGGGTCAAACGGATCAACTCGCGCAACAAGTCCGGCCCCTTCATGGGTAGCGAGTTTGCCTATGAAGACCTTGCCTCTCAGGAGGTGGAAAAGTACAGCTACAAGTTCCTGCGGGAGGAGCGGCTCGGGGATATCGACACCCTGGTCAACGAGCGTGATCCGGTGGATCCCAACTCTGGCTATACCCGTCAGGAGGTGTGGATCGACAAGGCACGCATGATCCCGCTCAAGATCGACTTCTACGACCGTAAAAACAGCCGGCTAAAGACCTTAGAGTTCCGTGGTTATCAACAGTATCTGGGACAGTTTTGGCGCGCCGACGAGATGTTCATGCAGAACCACCAGACCGGTAAGAGCACCTTGCTGACCTGGCAGAAGTACCAGTTCCGCAGCGGCCTGAAGCCAAGTGACTTCGGTAAAAACAGCCTCAAGCGAGCGCGTTGAGGTTCACATTTTTACCACTTGTGTTTGATGCAATTCACAAAACCACCATAAAATTCCCCCAGATTTTAGCTCCATTCGTCCCAAGGACAGAGCGATGAATAAGATTTTTACCCTGATCACCAGCGCTCTTTTTATCAGCATGCTGGCAGGCTGTGGCGGAGGCGGCTCCACCACAACCGATATTGCCTATGCCGGGAACGAGAGTCAGGCAACCCTGGACACCTACAACGCCAAACCCATCGTCGAAGGCACCGTTGGCAACGCCCAAATAGGCGCAGGCACCGGCACTGGCTTTGCTTCTCGCCAAGGCGACAGCGCTCCGCTCAACCTGAGCGTCAGCCGCAGCCTGCTGAGGGGCCTGGAAGCAGCCAGACAGCAGCAGGTGATGCGCAGCGAACGTCAGGCCCGCTCCGACGCGGCTACCGTTTTTTGTAAGAACGAAGAAGGCACAGATGAAGGCTCGATCAACTACAACCTCATTATCGACGACAGCACCAACGCGGTCTCGGGTGACTTCAACTTCATAGCCTGCAACCAGGACGGCATCGTCATCGATGGGCTACTCTCAATCACCGGCACGGTCGATTTTTCTGGTAACTTCCAGCAGGTGGCGATGACCTTCAGCAGCCTGGCCACTAGTATCGGCAGCACCAGCGTCACCCTCAATGGCACTCTCGAAGCCAGCTACTCCGGCAACCAGATCACCATCGTCATGAATGTAGCGATGCTCAACGATGGCACCGGGCAGGTCGAAAAGGTCGAGAACTACCTCATCACCTACACCAACAACTACTCCTACGCCAGCCTGACTATCTCCGGCCGTTACTACCATCCGGACTACGGTTTTGTGGAGATCACTACCCTCAGCCCCATCCTGATCAACAACGGTGACGAATACCCCTCCTCAGGCATTATCCAGCTGGGCGGCGCCTTGGGCACCATGGCCCGCGTCACCATCATCAGCAACACCCAATATTTCCTGGAAGTGGACACTGATGGTGACGGCGCACTGGAAGTGCCGGGCAGCACCGAGAACTGGTAAGCGCCAGCAGGCTCCTTAACACCGGCCCCGGCAACAAAAAAGCCCCAGCGGTTGCTGCCGCTGGGGCTTTTTTGGGCTGGTAGGAGCGCCGCAAACGGCGCTCCTACGAAATAGAAAGGCTGATCAACCCTCCGGGCGCATGTGCGGAAACAGCAGCACGTCGCGGATCGAGGGGGAGTCGGTGAGCAGCATCACCAGCCGATCGATGCCGATGCCCTCGCCGGCAGTGGGCGGCATGCCGTGCTCCAGAGCACGCACATAGTCCTCGTCGAAGTGCATCGCCTCGTCATCGCCGGCATCCTTCTCCTCCACCTGTTTGCGGAAGCGCTCGGCCTGGTCCTCGGCGTCGTTGAGCTCGGAGAAGCCGTTGGCGATCTCGCGGCCGCCGACGAAGAACTCGAAGCGGTCGGTGACGAAGGGGTCGTCGTCGTTGCGCCGCGCCAGGGGTGAGACCTCGGTTGGATAGGCGGTAATGAAGGTCGGGTCCATCAGCTGGTGCTCCACGGTCTTCTCGAAGATCTCGATCTGTACCTTACCCAGGCCGTAGGACGCCTTCAGCGGGATCTCCAGCCGTTCGGCGATGGCCCGGGCTCTATCCAGGTCATCCAGCTCTTCTGCGCTGATATCATCGTTGAAGTGGAGAATAGAGTCCTTCACCGTCATGCGGCGGAAGGGGCTGCCGAAGTCGTAACTCTCGCCCTGGTAGGTCACGCTAGTGGAGCCGAGCACCTCCTCGCAGAGGTGGCGCAGCATATCTTCGGTGAGGTCCATCAGGCCGTGGTAATCAGTGTAAGCCTCGTAGAACTCCAGCATGGTGAATTCGGGATTGTGGCGGGTGGAGAGCCCCTCGTTGCGGAAGTTGCGGTTGATCTCGTAGACTCGCTCGAAACCGCCCACCACCAGGCGTTTGAGATAGAGTTCCGGCGCGATGCGCAGGAACAGTTCCATGTTGAGGGCATTGTGCTGGGTGGTGAAGGGGCGTGCCGTGGCACCGCCGGGGATCACCTGCATCATTGGCGTCTCCACCTCCATGAAGCCGCGGCCGTTGAGGTAGTTGCGGATGAACTGCACCACCTGGGTACGGATACGGAAGGTCCGCCGCGAATCCTCGTTCATGATCAGGTCGACATAACGCTGGCGGTAGCGCAACTCCTGATCCGTAATGCCGTGAAACTTCTCCGGCAGGGGCCGCAGCGACTTGGTCAGCAGGCGAATACTCTCGACCTTGACCGAGAGTTCTCCAGTCTTGGTTTTGAACAGCACCCCCTCGGCGCCGATGATGTCACCGATGTCCCACTTCTTGAACTGGGTGTTGTAGAACCCCTCTTCCAAGGCGTCGCGCTGCACGAAGAGCTGCATCCGACCGGTCATGTCCTGGACGTGGGCGAAGCTGGCTTTGCCCATCACCCGGCGGCTCATCAAGCGGCCGGCGATGCGCACCCGCAGGCCCATCGACTCCAGCTCTTCCTCGCTCTTGTCGTCATACTCGGCATGGAGTTCACCAGCCATGCCGTCGCGCCGGAAGTCGTTGGGAAAGGCGATGCCGTTCTCCCGCAGTTTGGCCAGTTTTTCCCGCCGCTGGGCAATGAGCTTGTTTTCGTCCTGTACCTGATCGTTCATCGTTTTATTCAAACTTTTTACTTGTAACTACTAAGGTCACAAAGAGTACGAAGTATCTACTACCTTATCAGCCAAAGCTTGCCCCGCCACCAAAGACTCAAGACAACCTTTGTGAACTTCGTGTTCTATGTGGTGAAAAATCACAAACCGCTCTTCAGACTCGCCTCGATAAATATGTCGAGTCCGCCGTCGAGTACCGCCTGAGTGTTGCCAGTCTCGACGTTGGTGCGCAGATCCTTGATCCGTGAGGCGTCGAGCACATAGGAGCGGATCTGGCTGCCCCAACCGATGTCGGATTTGGTATCTTCCACCGCCTGCTGGGTCTCACGCTGCTTCTGGATCTCCAGCTCATAGAGCTTCGCCTTGAGCTGCTTCATCGCTTGATCCTTGTTCTTGTGCTGGGAACGGTCGTTTTGGCACTGCACCACGATGCCGGTGGGGTTGTGTGTGATGCGCACTGCTGATTCAGTACGGTTGACGTGCTGACCGCCAGCACCAGAGGCACGGTAGACGTCGATCCGCAGATCCGCAGGGTTGATCTCGATCTCGATCGAGTCGTCGATTTCCGGCGAGACAAACACTGCCGAGAAGGAGGTATGGCGCCGATTGCCTGAGTCAAACGGCGACTTGCGCACCAGCCGGTGCACGCCGGTCTCGGTACGCAGCCAGCCAAAGGCGTACTCCCCTTCAAACCGGATGGTGGCCGACTTGATACCGGCTACCTCTCCTGGCGAGGCCTCCATCAGCTCGGTCTTAAAGCCGTGCGCCTCACCCCACCGCAGATACATGCGCAGTAGCATCTCGGCCCAATCCTGCGCCTCGGTACCGCCTGAGCCGGCCTGGATATCGAGAAAGGCGTTGCTCGGGTCCATCTCACCGGAGAACATGCGGCGAAACTCCAGCTCTGCGATGCGCTGCTCGAACGCGTCCAGATCGGCGACCACCGCATCGAGCGCCTCATCATCCGCCTCTTCAACCGCCATCTCCAACAGATCGACAGCGTCTGCGAGACCAACATCCAGGGCATCGATAGTCTCCACCACTGCCTCCAGGCTGGCGCGCTCCCGGCCCAGCGCCTGGGCCCGCGCCTGGTCGCTCCAGACCCCCGGATCTTCCAGCTCTCGCAGTACCTCGACTAACCGTTCCTGCTTCTCGGCATAGTCAAAGATACCCCCTAAGGGACTCACAACGCCCCTTCAGCTCATTGATTTTATTGGTGATCGGGTTGATTTCTTGCATTGCCTGGGCGCTCGCGGAAAAACCCATCATGTTACACGAGCCGTGCAGCGCAATAAACCCGGAGAGGAAGTCGGGCGATCAGGTGGGATAAGCTGGGGAGGGCGCGCCATCCTTGGCGCTAGGAGAAGGGACTCTTCAAACAAACTCCACTGAAGAGCCCCCCTCAGGCATTAGTTCCGGTATTCGATGACGTTGTAGAAGAGCTCGTGCCGGTGCATCGATTTACGGGTTGTCGAGAGGGAGCTGGCGATCTGTTTCATCCCGGAGACTCCGGGTGGCGAGATCGTTGGCTGCGCCATCGTGTACTCCCCACCCCATTCGAGCCACTCTGGCACGGAGCCAAGCACCGCCATATCCCACAGCGCCGGCGGCTTGATCTGACGGGTTAACTGATAGACCGCCTTCAACTCCAGATGTTTAGAGAACCCACTCACCTCCAGCGAGGTCAGCAGATCTTCCTCGGCCTGCGCCAGCTGATCGCTGACCTGCGCCGTCGGCTTGCCCAGTACCGCACCGATCGCGGTGGGGGTCAGGCCGATCTCGTAACGAAACAGAAAACACTCCCGCAGATGCTTTGGCAGGCAGCGCACCTCTTCCAGCAACAACACACCCCATTTGGTATCGTCATCGACCTTCAATATCAGCTCCGGACTGGTGTAGAGCATGCCGTCACAGCCACCACCGAACTCCCACAGTGCCTCATGCAACTCCCGGTAGAGCTCCACCTTATACTGCCGGATGGTCGAGCAGCGTCGGCGGGCCGCGATGAAACGGCTCCAGACTGCCCGATAGACCTGGCTTCCATAGTTGTCGGCACCACATTGGCGTGCGATAAACCGGTAGATGCGCCCCCGGTAGCGCTCATAGAAGGACTGGATCGCCTCCTCACTACCTGCAAGCATTTGTTCTAGTAAGACTTCTGTGTCAAATCGGCGCTTTGTCATATTCATCCCTTTTTATTTTGATCTACGATTGCCAACCAAAAAACAGCCGCTTAGTGTCGAATTTTCTTACAGCTGATGTCGGATTATTTTACACATTCTGTCGGGTAACTTTACACCCACCAATGAGAAATAATTCTCATTTTCCAAGACTAAAACGATTTTTTCGCCGCTGAGGAGCCTCATCTTTCTCCACCAATACCTCCTCGCTGGTTTGCCGTCTGTTACCAAACCGCTATGCTTCGCCGATGCAGGTCTCCGTCATCATTCCCACTCACAATCGTGCAGCCACCCTGCCCAGGGCGATCGAATCTGTGCTGCAGCAGAGCCATCCGGCCGACGAGATCCTCATCGTCGACGACGGCTCCGACGACGATAGCCGCGCTTTAGTCACCCAACAGTTCCCCCAGTGCCGCTATCTGCATCAGCAGAACCGGGGGGTCAGCAGCGCCCGTAACCTGGGGATCAGCGCCAGTAAAGGAGAGTGGATCGCCCTGCTCGACTCCGACGACGCCTGGCTGCCGCAGAAACTCGAGCAGCAACTGGCACGGGTGGAGGCGCAGGAGGGAAAACGCCTCTGCCATACAGAGGAGGTCTGGATACGCAATGGCGTGCGGGTCAATGCCATGAAAAAACACCAAAAACAGGGAGGGCGGATCTTTGGCAACTGTCTGCCGATGTGCGTCATCTCCCCCTCATCGGCACTGCTGCACCGCTCCCTATTCGATGAGGTGGGACTGTTCGACGAAACACTGCCCGCCTGCGAAGACTACGATCTCTGGCTGAGAATCTGCGCCCGCGAAGCGGTGCTGTTTCTCGAACAGCCGCTAATCATCAAGTATGGTGGCCATGCGGACCAGCTCTCACGCCGACACTGGGGTATGGACCGCTTCCGCATCCAGGCGCTGCAGAAGATCATCGACTCGGGCCAGCTCTCGGCAGAGGATCGCCAGGCCGCGGTGGAGATCCTCGTGCAAAAGGCGCTCATTTTCGCCCATGGTGCGGAAAAACGCGGCCATCACGAACGCGCCGAACACTATCGAGGAATAGCACGACACCACCAGAAGATGGGAATCTATTCCCAATGAGTCCAGTCCGAATCAACCTGCTGGTCGCCCTGCCAGCCGAAGCCAAGCCGCTGATCCGCGGCCTCGGCCTGAAGCGCCAGCAGCCCGATGCGGGCCCCTGTCCCATCTATATAGATGGTGGTATCAGCCTGGCAATCAGCGGCCCAGGCCACGCCGCGATACAGGTAGCCTGCCGCTGGCTACTGCACAACCACCCGGCCGATCAATGGATCAACATCGGCATCGCCGGCCACCCCAGCCACAGTCGGGGGAGCCTGTTCTGCGCCGAAAGCGTCATCGAACGCAACAGCGGCCGCAGCTGGCAACTCAGCCCCGCCAGCCGCCTGATCGACTACTGCCCGCTGGAGAGCGTCGCCCAGCCGGAGTTCCACTACCCCGCAACACGTCTCTACGAGATGGAGGCAGCGGCCCTGCTGGATGTGCTCACCCCGAGCCTCCCCCTCGACCGGATTCAGATCCTCAAGGTGGTTTCCGACAACCACAGCCAGCCTGCGCAACAGATCAATGGCAAGATGGTCTCGAGCCTGATCGAGCAGAACTTGCCGTTGATCCGCAATCTGCTGCAGCAGCTACAATGCCAGCAGGAGAGACAGAGAGCGGAGTCCTATGCCGAGTAGACGAAGAATTCTGGTAACCGGCGCCAGCCGCGGCATCGGCGCAGCGATCAGCCGGCGCTTGCTAACGGAGGGCTGCGAGGTGGTCGGCATCGCCCGGGACTTCGCCGACTGGGATGCAACAGAAGAACGCTTCATGCCGATCGCCCTCGACCTGGCCGATCTCGACAAGCTGCCCCATCAACTCGGCGAGATCGCCCGCCTCCACCCGGCCATCGACGGCCTGGTGCTGAACGCCGGCTACGGCCGCTTCGGCTCCCTGGAGGAGTTCTCCTATCGGCAGATCGTGGAGATGGTCAATATGAATCTGCTGCAACACCTGTTTGTCGCCCGCGCCTTTCTGCCGCATATCAAACAGCATGGTTTTGGCGACCTAGTGATCATCGGCTCCGAGGCGGCGCTGGCAGGCGGACGGCGCGGTGCAGTCTACTCCGCCTGCAAGTTCGCACTGCGCGGCTTCGCCCAGTCGTTACGCCAAGAGACGGCCAACAGTGGCCTGAGGGTCAGCCTGATTAATCCCGGCATGGTCGATACCGGCTTCTTCGATGAACTGGAGTTCGCACCGGGGCAGGAGCCCTCCCAACACCTGCGCCCCAGCGATATCGCCGACGCCCTCTGGACCGTACTCAGCGCCCCCGCCGGCACGGTGTTCGACGAGATCGTGCTCAACCCACTGCATAAGGTCATCCAGTTCAAAAAGCGACCATGAGTTTCACCTTCGAGCCGATCGGCATCATCCATAGTTGTTTCAAAGAGAAATTCGGTATTCCACGCCAGTCCGGGTTGATCCCGGAGGCAGAGGGACAACTAGAGATACTCCCCCCCTACAACCGGCCCGAGGCATTTGTCGAGCTGCAGAGCTACTCCCACCTCTGGATCAGCTTCATCTTCCACCAGGCGATGCGCGACGCGTGGCGCCCCAGCGTGCGCCCACCGCGGCTGGGGGGCAACCGGCGAGTCGGAGTATTCGCCAGCCGCAGCCCGTTTCGCCCTAATCCACTGGGACTCTCAGTGGTGGAGCTGCAGGGGGTCGAACAGCAGGGGGAACAGATCGTACTGCAGCTGGGCGGCATCGATCTGCTTGACGGCACCCCGGTGATCGATATCAAACCCTACGTTCCCTACTGCGACGCCATCCCCGGGGCCCGCAGTGGTTTCGCCCCGGAGCCACCCGGCGCCCCCATTGAGCTGACATTCGCCCCCCAGGCTGAGGCCACCCTGGCTCAGCTGCCGCCACAGCAGGCTGAACAGCTGCGCCGGCTGATCCAGCGCATCCTGGAGATCGACCCCCGCCCCGCCTACCATCGCAACAGCGTCAAACGACGCGACTACGGCATGCGCCTCTACGACTTCAACATCCGTTGGCAGGTAGATGCAGAGACTGTCACCTTGACCCGGATCGAAGCATTTCAGGAAGAGCCAGTTTGATCTGCGACAAGGCAACATCCGGACGCCTTCAGACAAGCTATGCCAGCCGACCCGAAATGACCACAACCACCCACCCATGAGCGACCTCTACCCCTACATCAAACATATTCACCTGACCACGGTGACCATCACCGGCCTGCTGTTTCTGCTGCGCTTCATCTGGATGATCCAGGGCAGGCTGCAGCAACGCGGCCGCTGGGTGCGCACCCTGCCCCACATCAACGATAGCCTGCTTCTGGCCAGCGGGCTGACCATGGCCACCATCCTCGGTCAGTACCCCTTCAGCGCCAACTGGCTCACCGCCAAGCTGCTGGCGCTGCTCGCCTACATCGTGATCGGCAGCATCGCCCTGAAGCGCGGCCCGAGTCGCACCATCCGCATCCTCGCCGGCCCCATCGCCATCGCCTGCTACCTCTATATCATCGCTGTCGGCCTGACCCGCCAGCCGCTGCCGGAACCGGCACTGCTGCTACAGATCCTTAGCCACTGAATGGCCCGCCCGGGTCAGCTGACCTGGCTCAATGGATCGCTCGGCTAGCCCCGAAAGGGCGTGAGCATTGGCTACACTAAGGCTGAACAAGGGAGCCTCTGATTAAGTCTGGACGAAGTCGATTGTGATTCAGAATATTCAGATTCAAGGCAAAAATCGCACGTAATAGTTGGCTATTGCGAACGACTGCATGGATGCAGGAGATAGAGCAACGCATGGAGCGCTTGCCAAGATTTACAACGCAGAAGCTGGATATTCTGGGCGCAAGATACGCGTTCATGACTTAATCAGAGGCTCCCCAAAAGAGGCCCGTGAATGGACAAGACCCTGCAACGCCTGCTGGATGCCGAGATGGAAGCGGAGCACATCCATCAGCAGGCCAACCAGCGACGCGAGCAGGCAATTCAGGATGCGCTGCAGGAGGCACAGGCCCGTGAGAGCCGCTTCGAGGCCCGCATCCCGGAGCTGCATGCCGCCTTTCTGGAGAAGGCGGAGGCCCGCGCCGAGCAGACCGTCGCCGAGCTCAAGCGACGTTTTGAAGAGCGCCATGCGCAACTCTGGGAGTATGCCGACTCCCGCGAAGAGAAGGCATTGGACGCCGCGTTTGCACTGTTGATCAACCCAGAGATCGACGAGTAGCGGCCCTCCATGCAAGCAGCCACCCAAACCTACCTCAAGACCCGGGTGAGCATTCTGGCGAGTCGCCTGCTCGATCCACAGCAGGCTACAGAGCTGATCGACCTAACCGCAGAAGAGCTGGATCAACGCCTTGCCCTGAATGGCATCCTCAGCCAGAACCTCCGCACACAGCAGCTCAACCGCACCCTCGAACGCAGCCTCATCAACAATCTAATGCTGGAACTCGCGGTACTGACCCGGCCGCTCACCGGCAGCGCCCGTACCCTGCTGCTGTTCTGGTCACGCAAGTTCGAGCTGTTCAACCTGAAGGCGCTGATCCGCAGCAAGCTCAAAGGCCTGCCGATCGAGCAGATCCAGGAGACACTCCACCAGCTGCCGGAGAGCATCAGCCTGCCCCACGAGGCACTCCTGCAAACTGAGAATATTCGCGAGATGCTGCGCCTGCTGGAACACGGCCCTTACGCCCCTATCGCCCACCAGGCGCGCCAGGTCTATGCCGAGAAGAACGAACCCTTCTCCCTCGACGCCGCCATCGATCGCAGCTACTTCTCCGGGCTGGTGCACCAGGCGCAGCGCACCGAGCCGCTGCATCGCGACAGTCTGCGACCACTGATCGGCAGCCTAATCGACCGGCAGAACATTCTCTGGCTGTTCCGTTACCGCTTCAGCTATCGCCTCTCCCCCAGCGAAACCTACTACCTGCTGATCCCGGCGGGTCGCCAGATCGGCCGCCAGCAGCTGATGCAGCTAGCCAATCTCAGCAGCTTCGGCGAGATCATCGAGAACCTCCCAGCACGCATCCGCGCACTGTTGGCCGAATCCATCAACCCGATGCAGGTGCGACAGCAGCTCGACCGGCAGATGAGCACAGAGGCACAGCGCTTGATCCGCTTCAGCCCCTCGGTACTGACCCGTGCACTGGCCTATCTGGTGGCGCGCCATTTCGATCTGGAGCGGCTGCAGGCGATCCTCCAGGGACGGGCACTGGGGCTGAACGGCGACCTGATCCGGCAGGCGATCGGCGTCCCTCCGTTGGCCACACGTCAGGAGACCCTGTCATGAGACATCGCCGGTCTGGGAGTCAACGCGATGTTTAGCCCGCTGCCGATGAAGCACCTGCGCATCCATCTGCTCACCGAGGATCTGCCGCTGGCATCGCTGATCCTCGCCGATAGCGCCTGTTTCAGCCCCGACTCACGTGACAGCGATGCCGAGGCGATCAGTGAGATCCCTGGCGAAAGCTACCGTCAGCTCTATCGACGCGCCCGCAGCCGCCTCGACAAGATCAGCCAGCAACTGCCGGTGGAGCCTGTCACAGTCGATTCACACAGCTTCTTTGTCGACCAGTCGATGCTCTCTGAGAGCAACGACTGGCTGGGGGAGACCTGGCAGCACTGCTCAGCCATCGAAGAGGAACGACACCGCCTGCGTGAGGCGCTGCAGAAGATCGATCAGCTGAAAGAGACCCTGGCAGACTTCCACGATCTGCAGATCGACCTCGGCCTGCTGCAGCAGCGCGAGCGCTTTCTCGACATCCAGATCGGCCGAGTGCCAATCGACAACCTGAACCAGCTAGAGGACGCGGTGAGCCTGGCCGGCTATCTGCTCTACCGTTTTAGCCATAGCCAGAGCACTGCCAGCGTGGTGGTGATCGGCCTCGACACCAACCAGACCTCACAGCTCAAGCCGCTACTCGATACCGCCGGCTTTCAGCCACTCGATCTGCCCCCCGAGTTCCACTCTGAACCGGAACAGGTACAGGCAGACCTGCAGCGGCGTCGTGAGCAGCTCGCCACCGAGTCACAGCAGCTCGAACAGCGCTGCCAGAACCTGCAGGCAGAATGTCATCAGCGCCTTCAGCAGGCTGCCCACACCCTGCGGCTGGCCGCCCCCTATGTGGCGCTCGGCGCTGCCGCCCACAGCCGCGGCAGCCTGTCACTGATCCAGGGCTGGGTGCCGAATCACCAACTTGAAGAGCTACAGGCCCTGCTGGAGAAACACCTTACAAACCCGTTCATCATCGAAGCACGCGACCCACTGCCACAGGAGCAGGCCCATGTGCCAACCTTGATGGTGCAAAACCGCCTGCTGCGGCCGTTCGCCCTGCTGGTACGCCAGTACGGCACCCCCCGCTATGGCGAGGTCAATCCCACCGGGCTGTTCAGCATCAGCTTCATGCTGATGTTCGGCATGATGTTTGGCGATGTGGGCCACGGCGCAGTATTCATCGCCGCCGCACTGCTGGCGCACCGCAGGCTCGGTGAGTTCACCCCCTTCGTCGTCATCGCCGGGCTCTCCTCGATCCTGTTCGGCTTTCTCTACGGCAGCCTGTTCGGCTACGAACATATCCTGCACGCCATCTGGATCGCACCGCTCAGCGATCCACTCTACATGCTCTCGGTGGCGCTCGGCTGGGGCATCGGTTTTCTGCTGGTCATGAACCTGATCAACATCACCAATCGCTTGAAGCTGAACGACCGCAACGGCGCCCTGTTCGGCACAAACGGTCTCACCAGTCTGCTGCTCTACATCAGCCTGATCGGTCTCAGCTACCGTTACTATCAGGATGGCAGCGTCAGCACCGCTTGGTCGATCCTCGCCATCGCCTCGCTGTTCAGCCTGTTTGGCTACCAGCTGATCGAGAGTCAGGCACCGGTAGGCGAACGCATTCTGGTGGCCGCCATCGAGACCTTCGAGGCAGTCACCGGCTATCTGTCGAACACCCTCTCATTCCTGCGGGTCGCCGCCTTCAGCCTCAACCATGTGGCGCTGGCACTGGCGGTGTTTACCCTGGCGGGGATGAGCAACGGTGCTGGCCACTGGCTGACGGTGGTTCTCGGCAACCTGTTCATCCTGATCCTGGAGGGGGCGATCGTCACCATCCAGGTTTTGAGACTCGAATACTACGAGGGTTTTTCACGCTTTTTCGTGGGGGACGGGAGGGCATTTAAGCCGCTTACGCTTTGAATTTTGAATAGTAGATTTCGGTGCTCGCAGCGCAATCATTCAATTCAAAATTCATAATTTTTCTGCCATCAGATAGTAGAGAGGAGCCTGCATATGTACCTGCTGATCGGAGTGATGACCCTGGGGATCGTTGGCCTCATCGTCGCCGGCATCCTGATGGAGATGCGGCCAGCCCGGACCGGGCAACGCTGGTTCAAGCCAACCATCGTCGGCAACCTGCTGCTGTTTGTGGTGGCGCAGGCGGCGCTCATTTTCATCGGCGCGCAGGAGGTGATGGCGGCCCCGGCAGTCGCGGAGAGCGGCGGCGAGATCTCTATCGGCATGGGCCTGGCGATCATCGGCATCGGTATCCCCACCGCGCTCAGCACCATCGCCGCCGGCATCGCCGTGGGGCCCATCGGCGCCGCCTCACTGGCAGTGCTGGCGGAGAAGCCGGAGATCTTCGGCCGCACCCTGGTCTATCTCGGCCTGGCCGAGGGCATCGCCATCTACGGCCTGGTGATGAGTATCCTACTGTTGGACAAGATCTGATGGCCGAACAGACATTCCACACCACCCGCCTGATCTTTATGGGAGAGGCCGCACTCTGCGACGGCTTTCGGCTGATCGGCTTCGAGACCCACAGCGATCCCGACCTGGAGACCACACAACGTCTGTTGGGCGAGTTGGTTAAGCAACGTCAGCACGCCTTCGTGGTGATCGATCAGCACATCAGCCGTAGCGGTGCCTCGGTGCTGCAACAGATCCGCCACGAGGGGGGGCGCATCGTGCTCGCTGAAGTCCCCTCGCTCAACAACGCGACGGAGTTCCACAGCCCGCTCGACGAGCAGCTCAGACGCCTGATTGGCGGCACCGCTATGGAGCGACAGCATGAATCAGGTTGAAGCCCTGGAACAGGCGATACTCGATCGCGCCAAAGAGATGGCCGCCGAGTGCAAACTGCGTGCCGAGCACGGCCGCGCCAACATCCTGCGCGAGGCGAGCGATCGCCTGCAGCTGCGCGAAGAGAAGGAGACCCTGCTGGCCAAGGCGCAGGCGGAGCGCGCCTACCGGCGCAGAGTGCAGGCGGATGAGCTGAAGCTGCAGAGCCGCATGGACCATCTGCGCTGGAATCTGGTGCAGACAGTGCTGCAACGCATCCCGGAGCGCATCCAGGCACTGCGCCAGGAGGAACCGCTCTATCTGGAACTGATGGGACGTTTGCTGGCCAGGGGGGCGGCGATGATCGAGCACGACGAACTGATCGTCGAGGTCAACGAGGAGGACCATCGGCTGCTGCAGCCGATCTGGGAGACCTTCAGCCACAACGCCACCGCCGACAAACAGCTCCGGCTGGCGTCAGAACCGATCAGAATCCAGGGCGGTCTGCGTCTGCACACACCCAACAACCGCATCCGCCTCGACCAGAGTTTTGAAGGCCGGCTGGAGCGCCTGCAACGCAAGATCTATCAGGTGATCGAAGAGAACCTGCTGCCCCAGACCAGCAGCGGCCTCAGGCCCTGACTCGGAAACCACGATGAAGCAGACAACCACAGGCCACATCAAAGAGATCAACGGCCCGATCGTCACCATCCATCTGCCGGGGGTCAGCGCCAGCGAGCAAGTGCGGGTCGGCAAGTTGAAGCTCTACGGCGAGGTGATCGCCCTGCAGGGTGACGAGGCGACCGTACAGGTCTATGAATCGACCGAGATGGTGCGCCCGGGGGAACCCGCCGAACGGCTCGGCCAGCCACTCTCGGTGGAACTTGGCCCAGGACTGATAGGCAGTATCTTCGATGGCGTACAGCGGCCGCTGGAGAAGATCTTCCTGCAGGCCGGCGATATGATCCCGCGCGGCATCAGCCCCCCCGCCCTCGATCGGGAGCGGTGCTGGCGCTTCACGCCGGAGAAAAACCTCGAATCCAACAACCTGATCAGCGGCGGCACCCGCCTCGGCAGTGTGCAGGAGAGCGAGACGGTGGAGCACCGCATCCTGGTGCCGCCGGAGGTCAGCGGCAAGCTGATCGAGATCGCCCCGGAGGGGGAGTACACTCTGGAAGAGACCATTGCCCGGCTGCGCACCGAGAGCGGCGAGATCAAACATCTCAAGCTCTACCACCGCTGGCCAGTGCGCCGCCCCCGTCCCTACACCCAACGGCTGCACGGCTCCGAGCCGTTGATCACCGGTCAGCGCATCCTCGACACCTTCTTCCCCCTGCTCAAGGGCGGAAAAGGCGCGGTGCCCGGCCCGTTTGGCGCCGGCAAGACGGTGGTACAACAACAGATCGCGCGCTGGTCGAATGCCGATATCGTGATCTATGTAGGCTGCGGCGAGCGCGGCAACGAACTGGTCGATGTGCTCGACAGCTTCCCCAAGCTGCAGGACCCCTACTCCGGCCGGCCGCTGATGGAGCGCACCCTGCTGGTGGCCAATACCTCCAACATGCCGGTGGTGGCCCGCGAGGCATCGATCTATGTCGGCATCACCATCGCCGAGTACTACCGCGACATGGGCTACGACGTGGTGCTGCTGGCCGACTCCACCAGCCGCTGGGCCGAGGCGCTGCGCGAGGTGGCGGGCCGGCTTGCTCAGATGCCGGTGGAAGAGGGCTACCCCGCCTATCTCGCCTCTCGCCTGGCGGCCTTTTATGAGCGCGCCGGACAAGTCGAAACCGCCGACTGCGGGCAGGGCTCGGTGACCCTAATCGGCACCGTCTCACCTCCTGGCGGCGACTTCTCCGAACCTGTCACCAGCCACACCAAGGAGATCATCCAGACCTTCTGGGCGCTCTCCAAGGAGTTGGCTGACGCCCGCCACTACCCGGCCATCGACTGGGTCGACAGCTTCTCCGCCGACGTTGGCGTGGCCGCCGAGTGGTGGCACCGAGAGGTCGACCGCGGCTGGCAGAAACGCCGCGCCCAGGCGCTGGCGATTCTGGCGCGGGATGCGGAGCTGTCACGCATCGTCAATCTGGTCGGACCGGAGGCGCTCTCCTCCGCCCAACGCTGGGTGTTGGAGGGGGCCTCGCTGATCAAGGATGGGGTGCTGCAGCAGAGCGCACTCGACCCGGTGGACACCTTCTGCTCGCCAAAGAAACAGTTTCTGCTGCTCGAGCTGATCCTCAGCGTCTACGACCAGGGCGCCGAACTGATCGAACTGGGCGTACCGGTGGAGGAGTTGAGAGAGATGCCGGTGCTCTCCAGACTACGCCGTTGCAAGGCGCTCTACGATTCACAGCAGATTGATGAGCTGATGGCATTCCGCCAGCAGGCGCTAGAGGCCTTCAGCGCGATCCGTTCCGAATACGCACAACGGGAGAAGAGCGCGCCATGAGTGCCAAGGAATACCGTTCCACCACCTCCGCCCAAGGCGGGCTGCTACGCGTCAGCGGGGTGCCGGAAGTGGCCTTCGGCGACCGAGTTCAGATCACCGACCGCCAAGGCCGTCGGCGTAACGGCCAGGTAATCCGTAGCTCGATGGATGAGGTGCTGATCCAAGTCTTCGAGGGCACCGACGATATCGATATGCAGAACACCTGGGTGCGCTTTCTCGACGAGCCGATGGAGATCAGCCTCTCACCGGATATCCTCGGGCGCATCTTCAATGGCCTGGGCGAACCCCGCGACAAGCGCCCGGCGATCGTCTCTGAGCTGCGCCGCGGCATCAACGCCTCGGTCTTCAACCCGGCGGCGCGCACCTATCCGCGGGAGTTCATCCAGACCGGCATCTCCACCATCGACGGGCTCAACTCCCTGGTGCGCGGGCAGAAGCTGCCGATCTTCTCCGCCTCCGGGCTGCCGCATAACCGGCTGGCGGCGCAGATCGTGCGCCAGGCCAGGCTGCCCGATGAGGAGAGCCGCTTCTCCATCGTCTTCGCCGCGATGGGGGTCTCATTCAGCGATGCACGCTTTTTCCAGGAGGAGTTCGCCTCTTCCGGAGTGCTCGGCAACGTGGTGATGTTCGTCAACATGGCCGACGATCCGCCGGTGGAGCGCCTCACCCTGCCGCGCATGGCGCTCACCGCCGCCGAGTACCTGGCCTTCGATCTCGACCGTCACGTGCTGGTGGTGATGACCGACATGACCCACTACGCCGAGGCGCTGCGCGAGGTGGCCACCGCCAAGGGCGACGTACCGGCGCGCAAGGGCTATCCGGGCTATCTCTACTCCGATCTAGCGGAGATCTACGAGCGCTCTGGGCGCATCAAGGAGCGTCACGGCTCGATCACCCTGGTGCCGATCCTGAGCATGCCATCGGACGACATCACCCACCCGATCCCAGACTTGACCGGCTATATTACCGAGGGGCAGATCGTGCTCAGCCGCGAGCTGCACAACCAGGGTATCTATCCACCAGTGCATATCTCGCCATCACTGTCACGCCTGATGAAAGACGGGGTCGGCAAGGAGTTCACCCGCGAAGACCACCCTCATGTGGCCAGTCAACTCTATGCCCTCTACGCCAAGGCGCTGGAGACCCGCAATCTGGCCTCGATCATCGGCGCCGACGAGCTCTCCTCCCACGATCGCCGCTATCTGGAGCTGGCCGATGCCTTCGAGCGGCGCTTTGTCAGCCAGGGTGAGGAGGAGGACCGCAGCATCATCGAGACCCTCAACCTCGCCTGGGAGCTGCTCTCGATGTTTCCCCAAGAGGCCCTCACACGGGTCAGCGAGACCGAGATGGCAAAGTACCATCGGAGCCCGGTATGAACCAGCCACTGATCAAAGTGCCACCCACCAAAAGCACACTGTTAAACCTGAAACAGCGGCTGCGGCTGTTGGAAGAGGGCCACAGCCTGCTGGAGCGCAAGCGCGAGCTGTTGACACGCCTGGTCTATCAGCGGATCGGTGACTACCGGGATATCAAACGCTCCGCCCAGCGGCGGGTACAGCAGGCCTACCAGTGGCTTAGCCTGGCTCAGCTGCGCATGGGCGCACGCGCTTTGCGCCAGGCAGCGCTTGGTGTGGAAGCAGGCATCGAGCTGAAGATCCTGCCGCGTCGCAACATCGGTGTCGAATACCCTTCAGTCAGCGGGGAAATCAGGCCGATCAATCCGGTCGGCCTGTTCGGCACCGATCCCTCGTTTGACGAGACCCGCAAGCAGTTTGCCGAGCTGGCCCTGCTACTCGCCCGCCTTGGTGAGGCCGAGCTGTCGCTGGGACGGCTAATCAGCGAACAGCGCAAGGCGCAGAGGCGCGTCAATGCGCTGCGCTACAACATTATCCCCCGCTACCAAAACACCATCGCCTACATCGAAAACCTGTTGGAAGAGGAGGAGCGCAACACCCTGTTTCAGCTCAAAGTATTGCGTGAGCAACAAAAAATCTGAGCCCAACTTTTTGACGGATTTCACCCTCCCCCCCGGCTGAAGCCGGTAGACTGTGTTACCGATTTTTGCAATGCTCCCCCTTCCGCCTGACGCACCAAGTGGTTATCATCCACGGCTCAAGGGAACAGAGCGGATGACCATACTCCGCAAACGGAAAACAAGCTATTGCATGACCATCGCCAATAACGCTGCCGTCAAAGCCCGCAAGGCCGAACTTTTGCAAGCCTTCCTGCGCCAAGTGCCGGGACGAGTCGCTGCGATCCTAGAAAACTGGCACCGTCTGGTGCAGAGTGACTGGGATAGCAGCACCCTGGCCAACCTGCGTGAACGCATCTATACCCTGGCCGAAGCCGGCGGCAAGTTTGGTGTACGCCAGATAAAACAGAGCGCCCAGTCGCTGGAAACCCACCTTGGCGAGTATGCCGAAACCAACAGCAAGCCTCATCACGACGACATCGTCGCACTTGATGGGCTGATCCACGCATTCAAACAAGCTGCGCTGCAGGCATGTGATCTTTCACAAAATCATGACCTGAGCAGCAGCTCGGAATTAAACGAGATGGAGCGGATGGTCGATACCCAGAAAGCCTATCTTCTTGGGATCGACAGCAACTTGGTCCCTGGCCTGGAGAAAGCACTGACTAGTCACCAGTTCAATGTGCAGTCCCTGATCGACGCCAGAAGCGCCATCGAGCGCTACCATCGCCACGAACCTTGCGTCCTGATCAGTCACATCGACTGGCTCGACGAGCTCTACCCGGAGACCAAAAGTGGCGGCCTGTGGAAGCAGGAGGACGGCTCCCGCCAGCTGCCGGTAGCGTTTATTGCAGAATCGAGTGACCTGCAGACCCGCCTCAAGGCGATGCGCACTGAAGCCAGCGCGTTCTGGTCGACCCCGGTAGAACCCCTTGCGGTGGCCAACCGCATGCAGCAATTGGCCGCTCCCAAACGGAGCAACGCCGACCGCGTGATGATTGTCGATGACGATCCGGCACAGGCCGACTTCGCTGTTGCCATCCTCAGAAAAGCGGGCTTTGAAACCCACGCCGTCACCGATCCACTGCGGGTCATGGAGGCACTGCAGACCTTCAAGCCGGACCTGATCTTGATGGATCTCTACATGCCCGGCGCCAGCGGCACCGAGTTGACCACTGTGATCCGTGAACAACCGGAGTATGTCGACACCCCTATCGTGTTCCTCTCCGGTGAGCAGGATCTGGATAAACAACTGATGGCGCTGAGCTTTGGCGGCGAAGATTTTCTTGCCAAGCCGATCGGCCCCAAACACCTCATCTCTACCGTGCGAAACCGCATCAAGCGGGCACGTGCGATCCTGCGCAAAAGCGGCACCCCCAGCCGCCGCGACATTGCCACCGATCTCTACTCGCGCTCATATCTTTTTGAACGTATCGCCGCGCTGCAATCCTCAGGAAAAGATTCGAACGAGGTGCCGGCGGTCTTCTATCTCGAGATCGATTCTCCAGAAGAGATCCTCGACGCCGTCGGCATCGGCGGCATGGATGCGGTGCTTACAGACACTGGAAAAACCATCTCCATTGAGCTGCAACCCCACGATGTGCTGGCCCGTTTCGGCGATGCCAGCCTCGCTCTGGTGGCCAGTCGCTCTTCGATAGACGAGCTGAAGCAACTGGCCGAACAGCTCGGCCGCAAGGTCGAAGAGCAGATCATCGAGGTCGACAACAAATCGCTCGGGGTCACCCTGAGCACTGGCATCTGTCCCATCAACAATTTTAAAATGGACCCAGAAACCATCATCTCCAGGGCGTTGGGGGCCAGCCGGAAGGCGCTCAAAAAGGGGGGCAATCAGGTCCATCTCTACACCCCCTCCAAATCTGAACTGGACGCCCAGGACAAGAACGACTCAATCGCCGTTCTCATCCAGGAGGCGATGAAGAATCGCTATTTCCAGGTCTACTATCAACCCATGGTGGCACTGCAGGGCAGCGCCGCGCCCCACTACCAGACGTTGATCCGTCTGCAGGCCCCCGATGGTGAGCTGCTTACCGCCGCCGCATTCATTCCCACTGCGGAACGCATAGGGGTGATCAGCAAACTCGACCACTGGACCACCCAGCAGGCGCTGGGGATGATTCACGAACACCGCCGCAAAAATATGGCTATCCACCTGTTTGTCTCGCAATCGGTGGAGCTGATGACAAATATGGAGCGGATGGCATGGCTGCAGGATCAGCACCGCATCGGCAATCTGCATGAAGGGGATCTGACCTTTGAATTCCCTGTTTCAGCAGTGGTGCAGAATATCAAACCCGCCCAGATTTGCATCGATACCCTGGCCAAGATGGGCATCAGCGTATTGCTGACTGGTGTGCGTGGCACCCCGGATTGTCAGCGAGTGATGAAGCACGTCAACATCCGCTATATCAAACTCGACCGCCGCATGCTCGACGGCTCAGCCGAGAATCTCAAGGAGTTGATCAGCCTGGCGCACGAACTGAAGATAAAAGTAATCGCTCCACAGGTGGAAGATCCACGTAGTATCGCGCAGCTCTGGAGCAGCGATGCGGACTTTGTCCAGGGCAACTTTGTGCAGCGCCCGGAAAACAATCTGAGCTACGACTTCAACGAATCAGTGCTCCACTAATCCGACAGCTGCGCCCCAGACTGCCACTTGGTTGGACTCTTCTCCCACAGGCAACAGGCTGTTGACAGGAGCAGGCGACACAAGTTTAGCTGAAACCACCCTGGGACACCCACCATGAGAGTCAGGCTACAACCGATCGTCCTGCTGCTACTGCTTAACCTCTCGCCCCTGCTGGCCGAGGAGAGTAAGCCAGGCTACTACTACCGTCCTGAGGGTTTCATCTTCAGGCCAGGGGACGAACAACTCAGCTGCACCGATCTCGACCGGGAGATCGCTCTGTTCGAGCCCCACACCTACTCCTACAAGCCAAAGTTCTACGAAGATCCGCTACATGGTGGCTCACTGCTGGGTGGCAGCATCTTCCATCCTGCGCTCTACGCCTATCTACCCTACTCCGCTCATGTCGAATACCAGGAACACGAACGGATTCTGCAAGCGCGCCGCCGCATTGCCGTATTACGGCAACTGAAGGCCTATCAGCGCTGTTACGAAGATTGATCCCGGATGTCCATGCCGCCCCGGTTACGCAGTAACGACTACAGCTGGAATGAACTGACGAGCATGGTGCTTCGCCACCGGCGTGAGCTGCTGGCCGCCAATCTGATCGCCATCCTTGGCGCAATCGTCGCGGTGCCAATTCCGCTGCTGATCCCGCTGCTGGTGGATGAGGTACTGCTAGACCAGCCAGGCCGGGCAGTGGCAATCATGGATCAGCTCTTCCCCAGCGCATGGCATGGGCCGTTCCTCTACATCGGCGCCGTTCTGCTGCTGACCATCCTGCTGCGGCTGATCGCCCTGCTGTTGGGAGTCTGGCAGACTCGCCAGTTTACCTGTATCGCCAAGGATGTGGTGTTCCATATCCGCCGCGATCTGCTCTGCCGGCTGGAGCGCATCTCCATGTCTGCCTACGAAACCCTGGGCAGCGGCACCGTCGCCTCGCATCTGGTGACCGATCTGGATGCGGTAGACAACTTTGTCAGCATCACCACCAGCAAATTTCTGGTGGCGGTGCTAAGCATCCTCGGCACCGCGGTGGTGCTGCTCTGGATGAACTGGCAGCTGGCGCTGTTTATCCTGTTACTCAACCCCCTGGTGATCTGGTTCACCACCCTGTTCGCGCACAAAGTGAAGCGGCTGAAGAAGCAGGAGAACTCCGCCTACCAGCTGTTCCAGGAATCACTCCAGGAGACCCTCGATGCAATTCAGGAGATCCGCGCCAGCAACCGCGAGCACCACTACATCCAGCGCATCATCGATAAGGCCGACCAGATCCGCCACCACTCAGCGGCCTTCACTTGGAAAAGCGACGCCGCCGGGCGACTCTCCTTCGTCATCTTCCTGTTTGGCTTCGACGTTTTTCGCGCCCTGAGCATGTTGATGGTGCTCTACTCCGATCTCAGCATCGGCCAGATGCTGGCAGTGTTCGCCTATCTCTGGTTCATGATGGGACCGGTGCAGGAGGTATTGAGTGTGCAATACGCCTTCCAGAGCGCCCAGGCGGCGCTGACCCGGATCAATCGCCTGTTACAGGTCGAACTTGAACCCCGCTTCCCCCACCAGCAAGATCCGTTCACAGGCAAGCAAACCGTCTCGGTGGAACTTCAACAAATCGGCTTTGCCTACGGTGATGGCCCACAGGTGCTGCATGATGTCTCGCTGAAGATCGCTGCCGGTGAGAAGGTCGCCTTCGTCGGCGCCAGTGGTGGCGGCAAGACCACCCTGGTGCAGATCCTGCTCGGGCTCTATCCCAGCTCTTCCGGCCAGATCCTATTTGACGGCATACCCGTCGAGCAGATTGGTATGGATCGGGTGCGCGACAATGTCGCCACCGTGCTACAACACCCGGCGCTGCTTAACGACAGCGTGCGACTCAACCTGACCCTGGGCAGGGAGATATCGGACCCAGCACTCTGGCAAGCCCTCAAGGTAGCCCAGCTGGATCAGACCATCACTGCCATGCATGAGGGGCTCGACACCCTGATTGGCCGCTTCGGGGTGCGCCTCTCCGGCGGCCAGCGCCAGCGCTTGGCGATCGCCCGCATGGTGCTCAGCGACCCTAAGGTGGTGATCCTCGACGAGGCGACCTCGGCACTGGATACCACCACCGAGGGCAAGTTGCACGCTGCTCTGCAGGCGTTTCTACAGGGCCGCACCACCATCATCATCGCCCACCGTCTGAGTGCGGTTCGCCAGGCCGACCGGGTACTGGTATTCGAAGATGGATGCATCGTAGAACAGGGCCGCCACGAGGAGCTTATCGCGAACGACGGCCTCTACTACTCGCTCTATGGACGCCAGGAAAACACCTGACACCGCACCGACCATCCAACGCCCACCTTCTCCAGCCCAAGCAAAAAAACCAAAAAACGCCAATTAAAGAATCATCAAGGGGAGTCGATACACGGCAAGAGCGTCATTCTTATATACTCAAACCGCATGGAGTCTGGCGGTGATAACACTGCGGGGAAAACCATGTTAATGGTGATCAACAACCTCTCCATTCGACACAAACTCTTCAGTGCCTTTGGCCTTGTCCTTATCGTTCTGGTAATCCAGGGAAGCAGTGCGATCAGCAGCCTTTCGGGCGTGCACGATCAGGTCAACCAGGTAGTCAACCATGCCCAGCCCGCCGTGCTACGCTCGATGGAGATCGCCACCAGCCTGCAGCGCACCAGCTCAGCTCTAGGCTTCTACCTGCTGAGCAAAGAGCCCCAACACAAGGCCGCCTATCAGGAGGGGCTAACCAAGGTCACTGAGTTATTGCAGGCACTGCGAAAGCTTCCGGCCATCCAGAACGACCCAGCCAGCATCCAGCTGGTCGCTGCGATCACATCGGATATCGTCAAATTCAAAGGGTTTCGCGAAAGAATGCTCACCCTGGCCCAGAGTGATAACGAAAACATCCCGGCCATCGCCTACGCCAGCGAACACATCAACCCCATATTTCGTGAAATGATCCAGCAACTCGGCCAGATGATCCTTGCCGAAGAGTCGGAGGATGCCAGCGAAGAGCGCAAGGCATTCCTGGCCGAAATCAATGCCCTCAGATTCAGCTGGGCCAACCTGAATAACGAACTGCGCCTCTATCTTGCGTTCCGCACCTCGTCCGCCCTCGATAACCTGAAGATCTATACCGAAAGGGTGCTCCAACAGACCGAGGCCCTCGCTGAGTCAGGAGATCTGCTCAATTTTGAGCAGGAGGAAGCCTACGCAAACTTCAGCGCTAGTCTGCCAATGTTCCTGGAAAACCTGGAGCAACTGGTGGAACTCCACGGCAGTGACCGCTGGCGTTCCGATGCCTACCTGATACGTTCCAAACTGACCCCCCTGCTGAACCACATCAACAGCTCGATCGAGCAGCTGATCACCCACCAGCGCCAGGCTATCGACACGGCCCAGCAGGAGACCACCACGATCTACGAAGAGAGCCGACTTAGCTTTCTGCTGCTCGGCCTGCTGGTAGTAATCTTGGTAGCGCTACTTGCCTGGTTGCTTGCCAACAACATCACCCGCCCACTAATGCGCGCTGTCGGGATCGCCAACGGCATCGCCAAAGGCAATCTCGATAACCGCATCGATACCAGCCGGCAGGATGAGACCGGTGCTCTGCTCAAATCCCTCAATACCATGCAGGCCGATCTGCGCAAGCGGATCGAACAAGAGCAGCAGATCGCCGCGGAGAATCTGCGCATCCGCTACGCGCTGGACCACGTCTCCAGCCCGGTCACCGTCTCCAATGACCAGAACAAGCTGATCTACATCAATCAAGCCGCAATCAGTCTATTTGAAACCATGGCGCCTCAGCTGCGAGAGCAAGTGCCTGAATTTGACCATCGACAGATGATCGGCAGCTCACTCAGCAGTCTGTTTACCGACTCCGCCCTGGTGAAGGCCTATCAATCCCGCCTCGACACTCAACAGCAGTACGACACCGAAATCACCGGCCACAAGCTGCACCTGATCGCCTCGCCAGTCTACGATGATCAGGGCGAATATCGCGGCCGGGTCACCCAGTGGGTGGACCGAACCGATCAGATCCTGGTCGAAGAGCAGATCGACGCCCTGGTGGAGGCCGCCGGTCGCGGCGATCTGCAGCAGCGCATCGACCTGACCGGCAAAAGCGGTTTCCTGCTGCAACTCGGCACCGGTTTCAACAAACTGATGGAGCAGCTCTCCAACGTTTTCAGCGACATCGAGCGCGCAATGAGCAAGATGGCCAAGGGCGATCTCACCCACTCGATCAACGGCGAATACCAGGGCACATTCGGCACCGTCAAAGAGGACGTAAACCAGACCCTGGACAATCTGCAACAGGTGATCAGGGAACTCCACACCTCCACCGACATGATCGCCGCGCAGTCGGCTGATATCACCCGTGACAACTCGGCACTTTCGAGCCGCACCGAACAGCAGGCCTCCTCCCTGGAAGAGACCGCCTCCAGCATGGAGGAGCTCACCAGCACCGTGCGCAACAACGCCAACAATGCACAACAGGCCAACCAGCTGGCTGCCAGCGCCCGGCAACACGCTGAAGAGGGAGGAAAGGTTGTCAGCGAGGCGATTCAGGCGATGCAGGAGATCAACACCGCCTCCAACCGCATTGCAGAGATTATCGGCGTGATCGACGAGATCGCCTTTCAGACTAACCTGCTGGCACTCAACGCCTCGGTGGAGGCAGCCCGCGCTGGAGAACAGGGCCGAGGATTTGCCGTTGTCGCTATGGAGGTGCGCAACCTTGCCTCCCGCTCTGCTACCGCGGCAAAGGAGATCAAGACGCTGATCCAGGATTCAGTCGAAAAAGTACAGAGTGGTTCTGAACTGGTAAACCGCTCAGGCTCCACGCTGGAAGACATCCTTGGCGGGGTAAAAAAGGTTGGCGACATCATTGCGGAGATCGCCGCCGCCAGCCAGCAACAGGCATCGGGAATCGATCAGATTAACCATGCTGTCACCAACATGGACGCCATGACCCAACAGAACGCCTCGCTAGCGGAACAGACATCCAGCGCCTCTGCCGCCATGAAGCAGAAGGCCCTGGATATGCAGCAGCGGATCGGATTCTTCCGCATCCAGTAATCCTGAGGGGGCCGGGTTACACAGGCAAAGGTCGGCGAACCTCACTCGTCAGGGTCCAGCCGTTCCAGGCGTCTGCGATGGAACAGGGAATAGTAGCGAACATCGCCAGTCGCATGGGAGATCCAACCTGACAGAATCACAACCAGGACCACCAGCCAGGGTGCCCACTCAGGCCAGAGCGTCGCCCCATAGAGCAACAACAGCTTCAGCATGATCACATGACCACGCAACTGCAGCAGCCAGATGCCGTTGGCATAGATGAAGAGCAGACTGAGCAACAGGCCGCTGACCAGGGTCAGCCAGAGAAAGGATTTCCATAGATCCCCCTCGGCAGCATAGAAAAAGCCACCGCCGATACCGGCAATGCCAACCAGATGCAGGGTACGCAGCGTGATATTGATCCAGCGATGTCCCGGCAGATAACGCGACTGCGCAGGAAACAGCCAAAATAACCGACTCCCCATGTCAACCTCCCAGAAAAGGGAGCATTGTGCTTGAGCACACGGCAGATGCAAACCGTCCGGCAAGGTTATCCTGCCGCGCCCCTATTTGCTCAGGAGAATCGCCACCCGGCGGTTTTTCGCGCGGGCCTTTTGGCTGCGGCTACGGACCTTAGGACGGGACTCCCCGTAGTGGAAGGTTGCCAGTCTTGCTTGCTCCACCCCCTGTTCGACCAGATAGGCTTTGACCGCCATGGCACGACGCTCAGAGAGCTTCAGATTATATTTTCTGCGCCCCTGATCATCGGCATGGCCTTCAATGCGCACCGATTTCACCCGCTCATCCCGATTAAGGTAATCGGCCAGCTCCTTGAGTAGTGCCTTGGCGGACGCATCCAGATCGTGCAAGTTAAGCGCAAACCGAACCTCGCTATAGCGATAGTCAGCAAACCCCTTCTCCGGCAACGCCTTCAAGCACTTGCGAAACTCCAGATAGGGACGTTGAAAATTGACCGGTGAGAGCCGTAGCTGCACCTGCTTGCGTTTATCATCCCAATCGGTGAAACCAATGCTGCCAATCTGCCCTTTTGCAAGGGATGCAAGCAACCAGGAAGCTGGCTGTCGCTGTAGTAGCACCGGTCTCAACCCAGGCTCAATCTGCAGTGTCTGCACCAGAGGATCAGGCGTGCCCGGCTCCCAGCTGGGGGAGATCTCCCACATCTCTGCACTCCCCTTTCTCGGAACCGGCTGATAGCTGTCGATCAAAAAATGGAACTTCTCACCGGCAATCTGTAGAAAGCGTGCAACTCCAAACCCAGGGATCTCATGTTTCAGTTCACAACTGATCTGGCTGCTGACAAACGCCCACTCCGCATAGTTCACCTCCGCCATATAGATGACATCATCTACCGGCGCGGCATGCGGCCTGCTGACCACAGCAACCAGCAGGATCAGGAGAAACAATCTGTAGAGTGAATTTAGTCGTTGTTGCATCAACTGATGGTGACCTTACATGCATTCCAGCCCTGCTAACCTATATCGGTTAGGGATGCACTTTCTTTATCCGGGCACCAACTCGCACGAAGGGAGAGAGAAACAGCCAGTACGCCAGACTCAGGTGACGCGGCGGAAAAACAACAGCGCCACCAACAGGAACAACAGCGTGGGGAAGGCCGCGGTAAACAGGGCATTGAACTCGTAGACTACGCCAAGGTAAGTGAAGACTCGGTTGAACATGAAGAACAGCGTACCGACCACCGCACCAGTAAAAACCCGCTGACCAATCCCGACACTGCGCAGCGGGCCAAACACGAACGGGATGCTGAGAAACAGCATCACCAGCGTCACTAGCGGCACCACCAGCTTGCTCCAGAACGCCACCTCATACTGGGCCGCACTCAGGCCGTTCTGCTTGAGAAACGCCACATAGGCCCAGAGATCCCAGGCCGGCAGCATATGGGGTTGCACCGTCACCACATCCAACAACTCCGGCTCCAACAGGCCGGGCCAGCGCAGCCCCGCCAGCTTCTGGCTGAAGATCTTCTGCTCCCAGAAGTCACTCTGCGCCAGATCCTGCAACTCCCACTCTCCATCGATCAGCACCGCCCGTCTGGCATGGGTGATGCGCCGCATCGAGTGGTCCGGGTCGTACTCATAAATATAGACATCAGCGAGACTCGAATCGGGCAGAAAAGCGCGGATATTGATATAAGTATCCCCATCCCGGGACCAGAAACCATAGCGCGTCTGCAGCGCGACCTGGCTCGACAACGCTTCCATCTTCATGCGCTGGGCTCGTTGCTCGCTCAACGGTGCCAGCATCTCGCCCACCGCCACCACCACCACCAGCAACACCAGACCGGTCTTCAGCACCGAGCCGACGATACGCGACACTGATACCCCAGCCGCCCGCATCGCGACCAGTTCAGAACTGCTGGCCAGTGACCCCAACCCGATCAGACTGCCAAGCAGGGTGGCAACCGGAAATACCTCATAGGCAAAACGCGGCAGGATCAGCCCCACATAGCTGAACGCCATGGCGGTGGTATAGGCTCCCTTGCCCACCTCCTCGAGCTCATTGACCAAGGAGAAGAAGGCGATCAGCACCAACACCAGGCTGAGTGTCAGCAGCATACCGAAAGCGACCGCACGGCCGATGTAGCGATCGAGCAGATTCATCCTGTCTTACGTCCCCTGAGACGCCGCCGCCAACGTCGATACCAAACCTGCTCCGGCAGCATCAGTGCCAGCGCCAGCAGCGCGGTGCAGACGTGCACCCACCACATGCCGAGCCAGCTAGGGATCTTGCCATCCACCATCCAGTTTTGTGAGGCTCCCTGCAGGCTCAGGTAGAGCGCATAGATCAGAAATGCCAGCAGGATCCGTCCGGACGGACCTTGCCTGGGCAGAGAACGGCTCAGCGGCAGACTCAGTAGAGTAAATACCAACACCGCCAGCACCGGCGCCAGTCGCTTTTGGAATTCGGCACGAAAACGAATCTCATCTGCTGCCAGCAACATCAGCGTTGGCAGACTACTGCGGGAGCGGACGCCCACCGCCGGCGGTGCCTCACCGATACGCAGAGCATAAGAGGCAAATTCACTCACGGTGTAATCGGCCTGCCCAGGCTCTCCCTGGTAGCGAAAGCCCTTCTCCAGCACCAGATAGCGGAAACCGCTCTCTGGATCCACCCGTTGATAGCCTTCAGCCGCGCTGATCACATCAAGATTGCCGTTATGGCGGTGCTGCGCAAAGATCTTGTGCATGCGGCGACCATCTGCAGAAAATGACTCCACATAGAACACCAGGTTGCCACGACTGTACTCATTGAAACGCCCCGGAGAGACCCCCGCCAGGGCGCTCGTCTGTCCTTTTTGGGCCGCAATAATCTCCGCCTTCAGACGAGTCCCCCAAGGTTCCACCACCATCGACAACCAAGCCACCAGCAGCGCCATCGGCACCGCCGCCATCAGGATCGGTCGAAACACCCGCCAGCCACCCACACCGCAGGCCTGCAGCGCGATCATCTCGCTATCCCGATGCATGCGTCCCACCGCATAGAGCACAGCAAAGAAAAAGGCCGGTGGAATCAGCCGTGCCTGAAAACGCACCATCTGCAGACCGAGCAGCTTAAACACCACATCCTGATTAAACTCGCCCACTGCCACCTGCTTGAGAAAGGCGACAAAACTCTGGCTGAGCATAATCAACAGCAGCACCAGCAGGATCGCAAACAGCGCCTTGAACACCTCCAGCAGCAGATAGCGGTCGATTCGGGAAATCACAGGGCGATGGTAAAACGGTAATGATTCGGTAGACTACGCGTCATATTGGCTTTCCGGGATTGGCCCCGCGGGCAATATGCTCAAGGGGGTAGACCAGAGGCTCCCCAAGCCGCCTATCCTACCGGATTCCTCCGCAGGATATGAGCAGAAGACGAACAAATAGAGGCCTGATCCGAATGGAATACAGCATTAAATCGGGAGACCCCACCAAACAGCGTACCGCCTGCCTGGTGATCGGGGTGCACTCACGGCGCCAACTCACCCCACCGGCGAAGCTGATCGACAAAGCCAGCAAAGGCTATCTCAGCCAGCTGCTGAAACGGGGCGAGATGGATGGCGACGCCGGCCAGCAACTGATGCTGTTCGATGTACCCGGTATCCAAGCGGAGCGTCTGCTGTTGGTGGGACTCGGCAAGGCTCGGGAGTTCGACCTGAAGGCCTACCGCAAGACGATCAGCGGTGTGGTCAAAACCCTCGACAAGGGACAGGCCAGCAACGCCATCTGCTGCCTGAGCGACCTGACACTCAACGACGCCTCGCTCTACCAGGCGGTGCGCGATGGGGTGATCGCTGCAGAGGAGGCCCTCTACCACTTCGACCAACTCAAAAGCGACGCCAAAAAGAACCCCCGCCCGCTGAAACGCCTCACCCTCTTCCTCAACGACCGGCGCTACACCAAAAAAGCCCAGCGGGCCCTGGCCCACGGCCAAGCCATCGCCAACGGCATGACCCTTGCCAAAGATCTGGCGAACCTCCCCGGCAACATCTGCACCCCCAGCCACCTCGCCGCGCAGGCCCAAAAACTGGGGCGCGGCAATACCAAGCTGAAGGTGCAGATCCTCGAAGAGAGACGCATGGAAGCGCTCGGCATGGGGGCGCTGCTCTCGGTCAGCCGCGGCAGCCGCCAGCCAGCCAAGCTGATCATCATCGAATATAAGGGCGGCAAGAGCGGCAGCAAGCCGGTGGTGCTGGTCGGCAAAGGGCTCACCTTCGACGCCGGCGGCATCTCCCTCAAGCCTGCCGCCGCGATGGATGAGATGAAGTACGACATGTGCGGCGGCGCCAGCGTCATCGGCACCCTGCAAGCCTGTGCTGAGATGGAGCTGCCGCTGAACGTAATCGGCGTGGTGCCGGCCTCCGAGAACCTGCCCGACGGCGACGCCAACAAACCCGGCGACATCGTCACCAGCATGTCGGGCCAGACCATCGAGGTGCTCAATACCGACGCTGAGGGAAGACTGATCCTGTGCGACGCCCTCACTTACTGCGAACGCTTCAAGCCGGCGGTGATTATCGACATCGCCACCCTCACCGGCGCCTGCATCGTTGCCCTGGGCAAACACACCTCAGGACTGCTGGCCAACAACGATGCCCTGGCCGACGAGGTGCTGGCCGCCGGCACCCATAGCGGTGACCGCGCTTGGCGGCTGCCACTGTGGGACGACTACCAGCCACAGCTCGACAGCAACTTTGCCGACATGGCCAATATCGGCGGAAAAGAGGCGGGCACCATCACCGCCGCCTGCTTTCTCTCGCGCTTCACCAAAAAACTCAAGTGGGCCCACCTCGACATCGCCGGAACTGCCTGGCTGAGCGGCGCCAAAAAAGGCGCCACCGGTCGCCCGGTCCCCCTGTTGAGCCAGTTTCTGCTCAACCGGTGTAAACTGAGTGACTGACAACAGCAGCATTGCCCAATCCGGCCACGCCCATGACCCAGGTTGACTTCTACATCCTCGACGACAAGGCGCGCATCAACCGCTACAGCCTCGCCTGCCGGCTAACCGAGAAGATCTACCATCAGGGGCGCCGGGTTTTTATCCACACCGTTTCAGCCGACGAGGCACGCCACATGGAACGCCTGCTTTGGACCTTCCGCCAAGGCAGCTTCATCCCCCACGGCCTGCTCGGCAGCGCCGATGCCACCACCACGCCGGTAATCATCGGCAGCAGCGGCGATGCCGGCGAAGAGCAGGATGTGCTGATTAACCTGGCACCCGAGGTGCCCAACTTCTTCAGCCGCTTTTCACGGGTTGCCGAGCTGATCGACCGCGAACCCGAAGTAAAACGCAGTGGCCGGGAGCGATTTCGCTTCTACCGCGATCGGGGCTACCCCATGAACACCCATAATATCGACTTATGAACGACCAGAACCAGGATATTCCCCTGCTGAGCGATGTGGTGGAGCCGGAGACACTCCCCACCGAGCCGCCCCGGCTGGAGCAGAAAGCTACCACCGCCGAAGAGGCGGGGCCGCTGGGGCTGCCCGGCAACCCCACCCTGGTCGCTATCATTCGCGAGGGAGTCACATCACAGCTGATCCGGGAGTTGCGCCCGATTGTGCAGAATGCCATCGACGAGTCGATCGACATGGCGCTGGAAGAGGCGCGACGCATCCTCCACGAAGAGCTCGACACAAATCTGGAACAGCGCCTGCGCGAGCTAATCGAAGAGAAGATGGAGGAGCAGTTCAGTCGTCCAGAAGAGGACGAGAAAATCTGACTCGCCGGACCCCCAGAGCCAGGACCAGCGTGAAAAAACAGGAGATCATCGACGCCCTCGGTCTGGAGCCTCATCTGGAGGGTGGTTACTTCCGCCGCAGCTACCAGTCAGCCGGTGAGATCCAGACCCCCAACGGCCCGCGCCACCGTCTCACTTCAATCTACTACCTGCTCACCGACGACGCCCCTGTCGGGCATCTGCACCGCAATCGCTCCAACATCCTCCACTACTTCCACGCCGGTGCACCTCTGCGCTACACTCTCATCCAGCCGGATGGCCGGCTTGAGCAGCGAATTATGGGTACAGAGGTCAGCGCTGGTCAAACACCGCAGCTAATCGTCGAAGGTGGTTGCTGGAAAGCATCGGAGTTGATCGATGGCGAGTTCGCCCTGATCAGCGAGGCGGTCTCCCCCGGCTTCGACTATGCCGACATGGAGCTGGCCCGAGCCGAGGCGATCCGGCAGCGCTTCCCTGACTTGTGGGAACAGGTCCGCCACCTGATCAAAGCGTAGGAGCACTGCTTGCAGTGCGAAGCAAGCATCCGCTGGCACCCCCAGCATCGCGCCGCTAGCGGCGCTCCTACAGGCCCATTTCGAGATCACTCCAGCGGCAGACTCTGCATCGCCAGATAGCCGGGCCGCCCCGTCACCTCACCCCAGCCGACCTGATGGCGCGGCAGCTTTTCCCGATCGAGGGCATCATAGAGCTCCCCCAGCGTCAGGGGTTCATCACTAGAGCCTTTCCACATCACCAGCAGCTTCTCCATCAGCGACAGCTGGCTCAGCCCCTCGCACTCGGCCCGCAACGAATAGATGTGCCCATTGGGCAGCAGGTGACGACTCTCGGAGAAGATGAACTCGTGCAGATTATCCAGACTGATGCCGGGCTGGCCGATCAACTCATCGGCGGTCGGCAGGGTGGTGGGCAGCTGCACAACCCCGCTCTCCACCCCCTGCAGCACCGGCAGGAAGGCCGAGCGGCCCCGCGTGTCACTGGCAAAGCGCAAGCCCTGCCCGGCTTGCCACGCCAGCAGATGGGGATTGAGCTGCCAGCCCGGCGCGGCGCTGATCTGTGCCGCCTCACCCGTGATGTCTCGCAACACCTTGGCGGCACGATCCATCTGCTGCCGGGTCCAGCCAGCATCCGCATCGGCGGCATCCGCCAGCCACGCCAAGCGGTCATCACAGGCGATACCCACCTCATGCCCCGCCGCAGAGACAGAACGGATCAGATCCGCTGCCCTGTTGGCAATCACCGGCGGGGACGTAAACAGCCGGGCCAAACCGACCTTGGGCAGGTCGAGCGGGGCGGTACGTCGCCGATACCCCCATTGTTGCGGGTTGAACCACCGACCCCCTCCAACACTCGCACGGTCGGCGCCCAGTGAGAAAAAGAAACTGGCTCGCAGCTGATACTCATCGAATAACTTAAGCAGGCGTGGCACACCCTCCAGCGCGCCCTGCAGGGTCGCCACCTCGACTCTCAGGCCAATCTTCATGCACGGCTCTCCTGATCGAGAAACCGGCAGAGCAGGCCCAGCTCGGCCCCCTGCCCCGCCTCCAGCGGCAGCTGTACCCGCACCTTGTAACCACCCCCCGGCGCTTCCTGCATCGGCCCACCATCCAGGTCGGTCATCTCCTCGAGTCGAAACCGCTGGTTACCCTGCGGGGTGAGCAACTCCACCTCATCCCCCAGTCGCAGTTTATTTTTGATGTCGAGCTCGACCCAACCATCAGTCGCCCCTCCGATCACCTCGGCGACAAACTGCTGGCGCGTTGTCTGGGAGCTGCCGAAGCGGTAGTTCTGCAGCTCCTGGCTCTCATGGCGCTGGTAGAAGCCGTCAGTGTAGCCACGGTTGGCGAGACTCTCCAGATCGGCCATCAGCTCAGGGCGGAATGGGCGGCCAGCGACGGCGTCATCGATCGCCTGACGGTAGACTTGGGTAGTGCGGGCGGTGTAGTAGTGGGACTTGGTGCGCCCCTCGATCTTCAGGCAGTCGATACCGATCTCCACCAGCCGCTGCACGTGCTCCACCGCGCGCAGATCCCTGGAGTTCATGATGTAGGTGCCGTGTTCATCCTCGAACACCGGCATCAGCTCGCCGGGGCGGCCCGGCTCCTCCAGATAGTAGATGCCATCCGCCGACGGGTGACGCGGCTGGCTAGTATCGGAGAGGCTCGGCGCGGCCACCGGCTGGCCCACCCCATACTCCCAGCGACAGGCGTTGGTGCAGGTGCCCTGGTTGGCATCGCGGTGGTTGAAGTAGCCGGAAAGCAGACAGCGCCCAGAGTAGGCGATGCAGAGCGCGCCATGCACGAAGACCTCGATTTCCATCTCGGGGCACGCCTGGCGGATCTCCGCCACATCCTCCAGCGACAGCTCCCGGGAGAGGATCACCCGGCTCAGCCCCTGCTGCTGCCAGAAGCGCACCGCCGCTGCATTCATGGTGTTGGCCTGCACCGAGAGGTGGATCGGCATCTCTGGCCAGCGCTCGCGCACCAGCAGGATCAAGCCGGGGTCGGACATGATCAGCGCATCTGGCCCCATCGCCACCACCGGTTCCATGTCGTCGATGAAGGTCTTCAGCTTGGCGCCGTGAGGCATGATATTGGCGGCGAGAAAGAACTGCTTGCCCAACGCGTGAGCCTCGTCGATGCCGATCTGCAGATTCTCCGGGCGGAAGTCGTTGTTGCGCACCCGCAGGCTGTAGCGCGGCAGGCCAGCGTAAACCGCATCAGCGCCATAGGCGAAGGCGTAGCGCTGGTTCTTGATGGTCCCCGCCGGGGAGAGTAGTTCAGGTCGCTTCATGGATAAAAGGGTCGTGCCGATAAAGCGGCGCAGCATAGCACAGCGCCAGATCGGCAGACTTCCTGGCTCAATGCAACTCCACTTCCAATGAGTGGGTCATCGTGCCGGTAAAAAAATTGTCCCGCTGAATCTCGACCTGCACCCGCTCTCCCGGGCTGTGCTCCATCAGCACAAAGCGAATGTCGGCATAGCTCGCCACCGGCTGTCCGGCGACACTGAGCAGCCGGTCGTCCTCTTGCACACCCGCCGCCTCTGCGCCGCTGCCATCAGAGAAGCCGCTGATCCTGACCGGTGACTCCTCGGTATCAAGATAGACACCCAGCAGACCACTGCGCGGCAGGGTCTGCTTGCGGGTCACCAGCATGTAGTCGCCCATTGTGGGATCGACGCCCGCCTCACCCAGCGGCAGCACCAGCGCCAAATCGCCGTCGATGCGTCGCTTCAGACGATTCGGGATGCCTGAGCCGTAGATGATATGCCCGGCCCCCGCCAGCACCACCATGCGGCTGCCAGGATGCGCGTTGAGCCAGCGAGCTGCGCACTCGGCCATGCCCTCATCCCACAACAGCTGCACCTCATAGAAGTGGTCGAAGTTGCGCTTTTCGGGATGGGCGTGATGCTGGAATATCTCATTCAGGCGAGCCTTGTAAGCATCGTCGCTGCGGTCGATCTGCTGTGGAATCCGGCTACGATCCACCTCGCCCAGGCTCTCTATGCCGCCTTTGGAGACCTTGCCGGTCAGCTCAGCCTCCAGATTGAGCGCGATCAGCGGGATGCCCTTCTCCCGCGCGAACTGGAAGATTGGTCGGTAGAGGCGGTAGTCGTAGCGCCAGCGTTCAAAATATTCGCTCTCCCGCACCAGGCCCTGCTCGTCAATCTCGCCAGCGATGAAACGATCCAGCACCGCCTGGAACGGCTGCTGGAAAAACTCCAGGCCGATCGCCATATCGGGGTTCTGCGCATACATCCCCTTGATCACCTCCAGCTGTGCCAGATGGTGATCGTAGCGGTCGTGGGTCTCGCCGACCAACACCACGCGCCGATCCCGCAGCTTCTCCAGCAACCCCGTCATGTCATCCAGAGCGGCCAGATCGAGCACACCGGCGCTGGTTGTCTGATCGCTCTCACTGCTCTCCTGTGCCTGCAAAGCAGTGCTCATCACTATCAAACCGAACACCAGCACTCTCACCATCTTCATAAACATCATTTGTCCTTCGACTGTTGCAACCCTTTAGTTTCGCGGTAATCTTCCAAGCCTGACTCACCACATGGGCTCTCCGACCTTGAAAAAACATCTCTGTTCCCTGCTTATCCTGCTGTTCTCGGCCAGCTGGGTTGAGGCCGCTATCATCGACCATCAGATAGAGATCCAACTCGATCCGGCAAGCGGCAGCTTGCAAGTCAGAGACCAGATCACCCTGCCCGCAGGCGTCGCCGCCGAATTCATCCTGCATGGGGCGTTGCAGGTGGAGATTCTAACCCCCGGCGCGACACTCTCCCAGCTCAGCAGCCAAGAGGGCGAGCTGCCGCTGACCCACTACCGGGTCAGCCTGCCGGAGAAACAGCGCCGTTTCACCCTCAAATATTCGGGGAAGATCGTGCACGACTTCAGCCAGCTGCAGGAGAGCCCAGGGCGTTCCCGCCAGCAGATGCGCGGCACCATCTCCGAGGACGGAGTCTTCCTCGACAACGGGGTCGCCTGGTATCCACTGTTTGGCGATCAACTGCAGACCTTTTCCCTCCAGGTGGAGCTGCCCGACGGCTGGCTGGCGGTGAGCCAGGGCAACGGGCCTGAGACCAACGCAGAGAGGCAGATCCGCTGGCAGGCCAGCCAACCGCAAGACGACATCTACCTGATCGCCGCCCCTTTTCAGCTCTACCGAGAGCAGTCGCAGGGTGTTGAGGCCCAAGTCTATCTGCGCCAGCCCAACGCGGCGCTAGCACAGCGCTATCTCGAGGCGACACATCGCTATCTGGCGCTCTACAGTGAGCTACTCGGCCCCTACCCCTACCGCAAGTTCGCCCTGGTGGAGAACTTCTGGGAGAGCGGCTACGGCATGCCGTCGTTCACCCTGCTTGGGCCGCGGGTAATCCGCCTGCCGTTCATCATCCACACCTCCTACCCCCACGAGATCCTACACAACTGGTGGGGCAACGGCGTCTATGTGGAGTATGCCGGCGGCAACTGGAGCGAGGGACTAACCAGCTATCTGGCCGACCACGCCCTCAAGGAGCTGCACGGCAAAGGGGCCGAATACCGCCGCGCGGGGCTGCTGCGCTATGCCGACTTTGTGCGTTCCGGCAACGACTTCCCGCTCAGCCAGTTCCGCTCCCGCCACTCTGGGGCGAGCCAAGCGGTCGGCTACGACAAGAGCCTGATGCTGTTTCACATGCTGCGACGCAGCCTGGGTGACCACTCCTTCATCGAAGGGCTGCGCCGCTTCTATACCGACAACCGCTTTAAACAGGCCGGATACCAAGAGCTAAAACAGGCCTTCGAGAGTGTCAGCAAGCGGGATCTGGGGGAGTTTTTCGAGCAGTGGACCGGCCGTACCGGTGCCCCGCGGCTTGAGCTGCGCGATCTACAGCTCAGCTCTCAGAAGAACGGTAGCTACCTTCTCCAGGGGAAGGTTGTCCAGACCCAGCCAGAGCCGCTCTTCATCCTAGAGGCACCTATCCTGACCCATTTTGCCGACGGCGGCTCACGCCGCACCCGGCTGCTGATGAAACAGCGTGAGCAAGCATTTGAGCTCAAGCTCAGGCAACCACCGGTGCAGGTCGACCTGGATCCCTGGTATGACCTGTTTCGCCAGATCCTACCCGGTGAGGCACCACAGACCCTGAGCAAACTGTTCGGCAGTGAGGAGGCTCTGATCGTGCTTCCTGCCAACGCCCCGCAGTCGCTCAAATCTGCCTACCGGCAGCTCGCACAGCAGTGGGCAGCGGGCTATCCCGACATCGAGATCATTGCTGACGAGCAACTCACCACTCTGCCTAAGGATCGCCCTGTCTGGCTGCTGGGCTGGCACAACCGCTTCCTGCCACAGCTCAAGGCGCTGCTGCCAGCGGGACAGGCGCAGCTCAGCGATAACACAATCCGGCTGCAGTCAGAGCGCCTGCCCCGCGCCGGCAGCAGCCTTGCGCTGGCCTGCGCCACTCCGCAAGGCGGCACGATCGGCTGGGTTGCCAGCGACAATAGCAAGGCACTGGCCGGTCTAGCCCGCAAGCTGCCCCACTACGGCCGCTACAGCTTCGTCGGTTTCACCGGCAGCACGCCAGACAATCACCTCAAGGGGCAGTGGCAGGTTACAGACTCACCGCTAACGGTTATGCTCACCCCCGATGCCGCTGTGCACCACACTGCAGGGCCGCCAGCGTTGCTCGATCGATTGAAAAACAGACCCACAAAGTAGGCTCCTACCGCTGCGCTACACCCACCAACTTTGGAAGGAACCAAGATGATCAGAATTGCCACCTTTAACATCGAGAACCTCGATGGCAACCCGGATCAGCACAACCCGCAACTGGAAGCGCGCATCCCGGTCCTGAGGAGTAGCCTGAAACGTCTGCAGGCCGACATCCTCTGCCTGCAGGAGGTACACGGACAGGAGCTGCCAGGGCACACTGCGCATGATCCAAAACGCAACCTCTCCGCCCTCGACCGAGTGCTCGAGGGGACCGACTACGCCGGCTACGAGCGGGCCTTCACCCGAACCAGCAACGATGCTCCATATAACAAGCGCAACCTGGTGATCCTGTCGCGTTTCCCGATCACCCAGGTCCAGCAATATCGCAACGACCACATCGACAAACTGCAGTACCGCAAGGTCACTGCCCTACCCCCCGAACCAGAGGCCAGGGATCTACGATGGGAACGGCCGATCCTACATGCACAGATCGAGGTGCCCGAACTGGGCCAGCTGCACCTGATCAATCTGCATCTGAAATCCCGCCTGGCAACTAAAATCACGAATCAGACAGAAGGCTACTACGGCTGGAAGAGCGCAGCCGCCTGGGCCGAGGGCTACTTCCTCTCCTCGATCAAGCGGGTCGGACAAGCCCTGGAGACCAGAATCTTGCTCGACAAGCTGTTCGATCAGGAGCCGGCGGCCAACATCCTGGTCTGCGGCGATTTCAACGCAGAGCCAGGCGAGGTGCCAGTGGAGGCGATCGCCGGGCGGGTGGAGAACACCAACAACCCCGAGCTGCGTTCACGGGTGCTGATACCCTGCAGCCGCTCGATCCCCGACTCGGTACGATTCAGCCACTACCATCACGGCCAGGGCAACCTGCTCGACCACATGCTGATCTCCCAGTCCCTGCTGCCCCACTTCCAGGGCACCGAGATCCACAACGAAAACCTGCATGACGAGAGCCTGCCAGCCAGTAGCGACAGGAAATTTCCCGAATCGGATCATGCGGGGTTTGTTGCTGCCTTCGACTATTAAGAATCGACCCTGTTCCTGGCTAAAAAGGCCGCTGAAGAAACCACCCGTGGTAGCAGTCGATCCGACTTGGAAGGCAGCAACGACCGCAGGGGGTATCGAGATGGCGTATCTCGTCCAGATGCTAAGCCGCCGACACATCCAGTAACCTGCGGCTAAAGAGACTATCCGCAGAGGTCGTCACTAGCAGACACTCTTGTGCCCGTGTCATACCCACATAGAGCAGGCGGGCGTTCTGTGGTTGCCCCACCTGTTCGTCACCCAACTGGCCGATCCCCAACATGATGACGCGGGGAAACTCCAGCCCCTTACTGCTATGAATGGTCAGTACCGTAACCCGGTCGTCGCCCGGATCGTAGGTGCTCTTATACTGTTTGCTGCCCAGCCAGACGTGGGGGATGTCGGCCACCCGCAATTGTGCCGCCACCCCATGTCCCTGGTTCCCCGCAGCATACAGCACTGCCATATCGCGCCAGGGTACACCCTGCTGATGCCATTTTTTCAGACACTTGAGCGTGTAGTGGATCTCATCCGGCAGGCTGTCGAACCGGCGCACCACCGGCTCCGGTCCACTATTGCCTGCCGCCTCGGGCTCGATCAGGGGGATGTGGTCATCGTCTGCACTTTTCGGATCGAGGTAGTGGCTGGCGAAAGCGTAAGCAAAGCGGAGAATCTCACGAGTATTGCGGTAGTTGAGGCGTAAAATTGTGGTGCGTCCTTTTGCCTGGATGCCCACGCTGGAAAGACTGAAACCGAGGCCGGAGCCCTTTTTGTAGATCGACTGGGCATCGTCGTAGAGCAGCAACAGGGAGTTCCTTTCGGGGTCGACCATCTGTACCACGAGCTTCAGCCACTCCTCCTCAAAATCGTGGCCTTCATCGATCAACAGGGCACCGTACTGCCCCCTGGGGATATATCCTTTGTCGACCGCGTCGATCACGCTCTCCACCTCGCGCTCCCAGAAGGGCCTGTCCGACTCCAGCAGCTCCACATGGTAGCTCTTGAGTTGCTGGCCACACCAATCATGGAAGTGGTAGACCTGCACCTGCCCGCCAATCCCCTTGGCAGAGATAAAGGCTCTCAATTTGGCTGCGAGGGTAATGTTGAAGCAAAGTACCAGGATCGGCTTGCTCATCACCTGCGCCAAGTGCAAACAGCGATAACCCAGGATTAAGGTCTTGCCTGAACCCGCCACCCCGTGGATCACCCGGTGCCCCTCGCCCAAGCTGCGCGCCAACTGCTCCTGCTGGATATCCATGATCTTCACGATATCGGGCAGGGTCTGTTCCAGTGGTTGCGACTCCTCGTCCCCTTCGGTAAATAGGTCAGCCTGGCCACAGTCATCAATACGGATCTCAGGAAATAGGTGCCAGCGGATGCGGTCAATCTGCGGCAGGATTAGGGTGCCGCCAAACTGATAGTGGAACATTCCCCATAACTGTTCCTGGAATTTTTCGGCATCGGCGCTTTCGGTGATCTCGTCCTTGTAGATCATCAGATGATCCGGCAACAGCCCCTCGCGCATATCATCGGGGATTGCCTTCTCGATCTGCCTTCGGGTGATATTGGTGAACACAACACCCCAGCCATAAGGCATGATCAGATTGCCCTTATAGGCATCTGATGACTGACAGAGTTGAGAGTCGTGCGACAGCATCGCTACCACGTTATAAGTGTACTGCCGGGCCTGTTCCAAAGGATGTGGCTTGGTAACCAAACCAGCGTTTGTCAGCAAAGTCACATCAGATTTGCTGATCTTCTTCAGGGTCGCGGGCTTCCAGTCCTTCACCTCCAGAAACAACAACCCCCGCGAAGGATGTAAGATGATGAAATCGGGATAGCGACGCTTCTTGCCAACGGGAATGTCGTACCAAACCAGATAATCATCTTCCAGCAGATTCTGTAGGCGCCGTGCCACGCGCTTTTCCCCGGAGGTCATACGACCGAGGAGTTGCCGGTTCAGCGGGGGGATGATCTCTGCCATAGGTTGCCGCTATCCTCTTATTTTCAGTGCCCAATGATTCAGAAGTTCGAAACTCCCCTTCTTCCCGCTCATCCTTCTACCACTTCTCCCGGTGCAACCACCCCACGCAGACGCGCAAAGGGGCGCATTCCCTCTGTGGCATCAAAGTCTGCATAGTCGGGGTTGTTCGCCTGAAGATAGTAGTCACCATCGCCGCGTTTTCGCACCACTCGCAGGACATATTGGTCGTCGCCGCTCGCATCCTGTCGCTCTACAGCCATGATCTGGTTGCTGATCGAGCCAGCTTGGTCGGCGCTGACTAGCTCCAGCAACAGATAATCGCCATCGCGGATCGGGTTCTTGCCGCCGTCCATGGAGTTACCCGAGGCGCGGGCGATGAAGTGGCGGGAAGGATCGGCACGATAGTGCGTGGGGATTTTCACCAGGGTCTCGTTTTCGCCATCTGCGTCTTTGAAATGGCCGCAGGCGATCTTGAGGCTGGGGAAGAGTGGGAGCTCGTCCCAGACCACACCGGCCTCCACAGAGGCAGTTGGCGTCTTTACCTCGCTGGCTTTTGCGCCCTCCTGCTCCCGGTCCATATACATGGCCAGCTTGTAGTTCGCCAACTCCTGGACCATGGCGTGGAACAGATCACGATCTTCGACCGTCAGTTCAAAATTAGGCTTCAATCGATCCGCGTCCAGTTCAAAAAATGGCTTGCCCTGTTTCTTATTGCCGCCCACAAAGGCATTCACTGGATTGGAGTTCCAGTAAGTCAGCCATTGGCCAGATTTGGAAGCGAGAACCGCGGCTAGATTCTGAAAACGTGCTGGCAAATCCTTCCTCATCAATGGCGGGCGATGCAACAGAATCTCGGCGGAACGGATCGCCAGATTCTGGGTGGTCTGCGGGTGGATGAAGCCATCGAGCTCCAGTAGCGCCTCCAGCAGTACCATTTTGTACGACTTGGCCATGGCGGCCTTTTCGACTTCAAGGAAGTAGGGGCGATGGCGCTGCAGCACCCTTTGCTGTGCTTCGTCCAGCCCTCCACGATCTGCGACCAAGTCAAACCATGAACCAAATCTGCTCCTGATGTGTGTAAAGTTCACCCCGGCACGATACATCTCAACCGCACTCGGCTGCCGCTGCTCCACTGACTTCAGCAGCTCGTAGATATCAACAATCCCTTTGGGCAGAGTCTTGATCACTTCGTTTAGAAAGTCGATCACACCCAACTCATAGTTGGCATAACAGCCCTTGGGCAGTGGCAGATTGCCATTCTGTTGCCGCCGCAGAAATTCACGCAGGGAGGAGACTCCAAATAGGGACTCCGGCTTGTTCAGAAACGCCTTGTGATTACCGATGAAATCCAGTACCCGCAGATGATCCTTGCCGGGATGCAGCCGCAGGCCGCGTCCCAACTGCTGCAGGAACAGGATCTTCGACTCCGTCGGTCTGAGCATCATCACCGTATCGATAGCGGGCAGGTCGGTGCCCTCGTTGAACAGATCGACCGAGAAGATCACCTCCAGACTACCAGCCTCCAGTTGCTTTAATGCCGCATTACGCGGCATTGCCGACTTGGCGTGCACCGCCGCCGCTCGGATACCCGCACGAGAGAAATAGTCGGCCATAAACTCTGCGTGAGTACGAGAGACGCAGAATGCCAGGGTGCGACTCTGGCGTAGTTCCCGCCACACAGAAAGCGCATGTTTGGCGCGGGCGCGGGTCGCGAGTTTGTTGCTCAGATCACTGGGATCAAAGCGCCCGTTGCGCCAAGGGATCTCCGTATAATCGACGGCTTGGTCATGGATGCCGTGGTAGTGAAACGGACACAGCAGATCTGCGTTGATGCCCTCGACGAAATTCCGCTCAAACACCAGATTGTCATCACACAACGAAAGGATATCCGCCTGATCTGTGCGCTCCGGCGTGGCCGTCAGGCCGAGCATGAAACGAGGTTGGAAATAGTTGATCAAGCGACGATAGGTAGTGGAATCGGCATGATGAAACTCATCCACCACGAGATAATCAAAGCAGTCCGGCGCAAACTGCTGCAGGTGTTCATCCCGTCCCAGGGTCTGGACCGAGGCAAAGACAAAATCTGCCTCCCCCTCCTTCGCCTTGCCGGTGTAGTAACCGATGCTCGCGTCGAGGTGAATGCGGGAGAAGGTTGCTTCCGACTGCATCAGAATCTCTTCCCGGTGGGCAACGAATAGCACCCGCCTGGCCTTCACCTGCTGCACATCAAAGGCCGCCAGCCAAGTCTTGCCCAGACCAGTGGCCAACACCACCAACCCGCGCCGATAACCGGCACTCCGGGTGGCCTGTAATGCCAGCAGCGCCTCGGCCTGGATCTCGGTTGGCGTGGCTGGCAGCGGTTCCTCTTCCGGCTCACCGCTGACCATCTGCAATGACACCTTGCGCCGTGCTGCATAGCCGTCGATCCAGGCATGACAGAGTGGAAACACCCGCGAGTCGGAGAACAGCAACTCAAACTTGCCGATGATCTCCAGAAACTTCGCCGAATCCGCCGGGTAATCCACCCGTAGATTCCACTCCAGACCACGGGTCAGCGCCATGTTGGAGATATTGCTGGAGCCGACAAAGGCGCAACCAGCAAAGAGATCTTCACCGTTGCGACGCAGGAAGATATAGGACTTGATGTGAAAACTAGGATCGCCAGCCGTTGAGAACAATCGAACATCCGCGCCACGTTCCGCCAGCAGCATCAATCGCCGCAGCGCCTGGGGCTCGGTCACATCCAGATAGTCGGAGGTCAGTACCCGGATCACGGCGCGGCGATCCATCGCATCCTTCAGCGCATCGAAGATAAGTTCCAGGCCACTCTGGCGGATAAAGGCTACGGTGATATCGATCTCCGTAGCCTGGTTGATGGCACCAAGTAACTGTGGAAGAAACGGGTCTGATTTTCCGCCGGTGACTAACGCTCCATCTGATTGTTTTATTAATGCTGTCATCTATGCGGAAAGTCAGCTTATATTGCGCCCAGAGTGAAATTCATCATCAACCTTTATTAAGATACCAGGATTCCATTCAACCATCGTTCCAACTCCCATCCCGGCCTGCGGTCAGCCGTAACCCACAGATCCTTTATCTCTAACTTTTCTACCTCATCCACCAACGCCCTTATCTCTGTCTCATCTAGATCAGTGAATCAGCGGCCCTGTTTTTTATATTCACCACAACTAGCTTGAAAAACACCGCTACCCGATCCTACCGCAGGTTGCTTAAATCCAGGCAGTGAATTCACTTATCTATTGCGGATCACTATTCAAACAAATGGAGCCACCTCTTTACAAGATAGTGGCATCGGTTTTACCAAACAGTAGTGTCTATGTGCAGCTATTGGATCTTTCGCTCTTGATCCTCATCGTGTGGTCGACCGCACGTTTTAAATTTCAAAGCCTTCGCTCCCTGCTCTTGATGGGCCTTTAATCAACGGCTAACCGTATCAACATACCCCTTATGATTTCACCTATCCCGTACTGGTCATTCCTTTTTTCCGAAACTGTACCGCTTGGCGTCGTTTCTCTTCCAAGGCAGAAGACGGCAGTTAGCGTGCATCTATCTTGTCCATACATGTCATGGCCAAGTTAACAGATAAGATGAATTAAGGTCTCTGTCGGGAAAATATATGTGATTTGCCACACTTTAGTGTGGCATATAACCTATTGATTTTATAGGTCTTTTATTAGAACATCCCTTTCGTTTCTAGGGGGGATGTTCCTTGGCTTATTCTGGAATTGTTGTGTGTGACCAGTCGCATGCCCCCGCTTGGAATAGGTGACGCAGGTAGATGAGTGAGCGTTTCAGCGGCGTCCACCGTCAGCGGAGCGGAGAGGTTTTCATGCAGAGCCTCTTTGACGTGCCAGGCCTTGGTGGTCTTCATTCATGATCGGGTCAAGCAGTACAACATGGCACCCTAGCACTTCGAGGTGAATCCTTTCTGCGGGCGAGCCCAGGGAACCGTGACCTGTGTTGTCTTACCGCACTGTTTAAATACACCCGCGGAAGATCGGCCGGCTTCATTGAGATATTCGTTAAATTCAGGTTGTCTTGGCTATTTATGCCAGTTACCTGAAGATTCTATGAAAATCGTTATGCCCAGCTTGGTAGCTACAAATAGATTCGATAGGCAAAAACAATGAAAGAAAAACTGATTATATCAACACTTGTATCTGCTTCACTGACACCTTCATTGTTGTTTGCGGATGAGCCAACCACTATTGATGAGACAGCAAACAAAATTATTATTAATGAAGGAGAAATAAAAAACCGGAATATTGAAAATATTAAAGATGTCTTAGACACCACAAGCGGAGTCGAAACAGATGGCCAAAGCTTAAGTGTTCGTGGTGTAGGGAGTGATGGGCGAGGGATAGCGGTCACTGATGACGGGGTCAGTTTGACAGATGTTTCTGGTGCTTTTTCTACCGATATCGACACCAGTGAACTTGAAAAGCTCATCGTCTACAAAGGTCCTGGATCAATATACTCTGTAAATGGCACAGGCGGAGTCTTAAAGGCGAAATCGAAATCTGTTTTTAAAATGGATAACAACATCAAGGCCACTATTGGAAGTTATGGATATAAATATCTAAAATTAAACGCACACACCTACTTTGATGTCGATAGTTTGATTAATTTTACATACTCAAGGAAGGAGGATGATAATGATTATAAAGATCATTCACAGCAGCGCGACAACCGCTATACGTTAAAATTTGGCCGGATCATAAGTGACACCTCATCTGTTGAAGTCAGCTTTAAATACAATGATTCGTTTAAAGAAAAAATACAGTCAATTACTGATTCGGGTTTTATGGATTACCTGAATGGAAATACCGTCCAGAATGATGGTCTATGGGTCTTCAATTCCAGAGACACGCAGACAAAGACCGCTGATTTTAAGTACAGAAAATATATTAACAATGATCTATTCAAAGTAAGTGCTTTTTTCAGCACAAAAAACTCTACGTATTACAATAACGGAAAAATCAATGTTAATAACGATAACTATAATGCGGGGATAGATGTTGAGTACGATAAGGCAATAGGCTCGCATGAATTGCTATTTGGCTTATCGTATAAGAAGGATGAGATGCGTGATAATTATCAGTATAAATATACTGATATCACCACAGGATCAGGGGGCTTAATTACATCTGTTTATGGCACTACACCTGGTGATGTGCTCTCCGTATCTAATAGCAGCAATTATCTGCTTGGAGCCTATGCCAAGGATGATTGGCAAATAAATAATAAAATTAAATTGGAGGCTAGCCTACGCATCGATAGCGTGAATTTTGATGTGGATTCCACAGAATACTGGAAATACAACGGTACAACAGAGAAATATTCACCACTACCAGGCGATATTCAGCAGGTTTCACAACGAAACACGCTTGTTACTCCAAGGGTAGCGCTGATATATGGGCTGAACAGCACTACTAATGCTTATATATCCATTGCTCAGGGCGAAAGAAGTATTAATGATAGGCAACTGTTGGTCAATATAAAGAATGATAAATCTACAGATATCGATCCCGCCAAGTCGGTGAATTATGAATTTGGACTGAAGCATAGCAGCGATAACCTGGTGGCGGACGTGTCGATTTATCGTAATATCATCAGTGATGAGATTATTGAGGTAAAAGACCCCACTATTGCCCTGAAGTACTATGAAAATGCGGGTAAAGTTGACAAGAAGGGGCTTGAGCTAGGCCTCAAATATTCATTCAATGACTTCTATTATGTTGGCGCTAACTATAGTTACATGGATTATAAATATGTGACTTACATGACATCAACGGGCGACTTCTCTGGCAATACACTGCGTTCGATACCGGATTATAGATATGCACTCTATGCGGGACTTAAGAATCCAGTAAAAAAATTGAGCGCAAGAATCGAGATTGTAACATCAGGCTCTTTCTATACGGACGACGACAACACAAGAACGTATAAAGGATACAGTGGTGTTACAAATGCGGTATTTGGGTGGGAACCATGGCCAAACCATAAACTGATGTTTAATGTGAATAATCTCTTTGACAAACGATATGCTACAGATGCCTCATATTCTGCGACCACTGGCTTAACCACATATACGACTGCAGAACCAAGAACACTGAAATTGTCATACATATACAAATTTTAGGAGTGAATGATGAGAAACACCTTAACAGCAGCTCTATTGATTCTGTCTTCTCCGTTCGCTCTCGCAAGCGATGGTGAATCAATATACAAGCAGATCTGCTCACATTGCCATGTTATGCAAATGGGCTGGGAAATAAAGGATAAGACGACGCTTAAGGCGCCGCCATTTCCAGGCGTTACCAAGATGGTTCGGCGAATATACAACAATGAACAACAGTTTGTTGAATTTGTAAGTAATTACATTAAAAAACCAACAAGAATTAGGTCAAGAACAAAGGATGCTGTTATCGACCGATTTGGCCTTATGCCGAATATCGGCGCGAATATAAGCAATGAGGAGCGGAAAACCGTTGCTAAATGGATGTTTAACAATGTAGGGAGAAATTGAGTACATTTTTGTAAATGGCGTCAGTTAGGGTCGTCTCGCCACTATAGTCATGCCAGTGCTCGATGAGGAGCTGACTGGCGATGAGTGTTGATCTCCTGCCGTTGTGATGATCCCAAAAGAGCTGGTAAAGGAATGTTCCAGGGGCCACGTCATATAGAATTTGGCAATGAGTTCCTGTAATCTGCACGCCCGCCGATGAGGCGGTTCAGGCCATGAACAGCAGCTGCATGAGACGATCCTATGGGCTTTGCCTCCTTGGGCTTATCTGCCCCTCTTCTTGAAGCCGTAGCCGAGCAGGGCTACAAAACTCCTTCGCCCATTCAGGCCCAGGCAATACCTGCTGTAATCAAAGGCAGGGATGTGATGGCGGCAGCCCAGACCGGCACGGGCAAGACTGCGGGTTTTACGCTCCCTATATTAGAACGGTTATCGAAAGATGGGCGCGCTCAGGCCAATCAGGTGCGCTCCCTCATATTAACGCCTACCCGTGAGTTGGCAGTCCAGGTTGGGGAGAGTGTCGCCACCTATGGCAAACATCTGCCGCTGCGTTCTACGGTGGTATATGGCGGGGTGAAGATAAACCCTCAGATGATGAAACTGCGCCGGGGTGTCGATGTTCTGGTCGCAACGCCGGGGCGTTTGCTGGATCTGTACAACCGTAACGCGGTGAAGTTCAAACAGCTGGAAGTGCTGGTGTTGGACGAGGCCGACCGAATGCTGGATATGGGTTTTATCCACGACATTCGCAAGATCCTCAGCGTGTTGCCCAAGCAGCGCCAGAACCTGATGTTCTCTGCGACTTTTTCTGACGAGATTCGCCATCTGGCCAAGGGGTTGGTCAAACAACCGGTTGAGATTTCAGTCAATCCCCGCAATACCACGGCAAAAACGGTAAAGCAGTGGATCTGCCCGGTGGATAAAAAACAGAAGCCCGCGCTACTCACTCAATTGATTCGCGATAACAGATGGAGGCAGGTGCTGGTTTTTACCCGAACCAAACAGGGTGCCGATCGATTAACTCGTCATCTGAAAGGCAAGGGTATTGAAGCTGCAGCAATTCATGGCAATAAGAGTCAGGGGGCGAGGACAAAAGCCTTGGCCGATTTTAAAGAGGGATCAGTTCGAATTCTGGTAGCAACAGATATAGCCGCCCGGGGATTGGATATTGACCAGCTACCGCAGGTAGTCAACTTTGATCTACCCCATGTGGCGGAAGATTATATACACCGCATTGGCCGCACCGGCCGAGCTGGTGCCAGGGGGCTGGCAATCTCTCTGGTTAGTGCCGATGAGTTCAAGCAGCTCTCTGATATTGAACGACTTATTAAACAATTATTAACGCGCAAGTTGATTGATGGTTTTGAGCCTGTTCACGATCTACCAGCATCTCATTTGGATCTTCGTCCCATTCGGCCTAAAAAACCTAAGAAACCCAAAAAGCCAAAAGCAGAGCACAAAGATGGACAGCGCTCGGGAGAAAATACCCAGGGCCATAAACCCAGTGCGAAGAATAAGAGGTATGCGGGTAACCGTAATCGTACAAGCGCTAAACCAGGCTCCAGGACTCGCCGTGGGAATAGTCGTCGTCGGGGAGAAGTTAAGAATAGTTAGGGGGCCATGCGGGAAATAAGTTTAGTTTTCAGGGGGGAGAGTCGAGCCGAGTGCGGAGTGAAACCAACGGCATCGCCTCTCTCCCGTCGCCTGCCACCCTCCAGTGAAATCACAATCGACTCTGCCCCGGAAGCTCTGCCCCCTACCCCCGTATCCGTCTCACACGAAACGAACGCCCCTTCAGTTTTCCCTCGCCTAATTTTATTAATGCCGTTTGAGCCGCATCTCCACTGACGGCCACATAAGCCCAGTTATCGAAAATATGAATTTTGCCGACCTGTTTACCAGCAATGCCGTTTTTTCCTGTGAGTGCGCCGAGAATATCGCCGGGTCTCACTTTCTGCTTTTTGCCACCATCAATTTGTAGGGTCACCATGGGTGGCTTATAGGTGGGTTGCTCCAGCAAGCTGAATGGCGGCAAGGGCGAGGCAACAATGCGCTGATCTAGGTACTCTTCCAGTGCTTCAACTTTGTATCTCTCTTTGTCATTATACAAAGTACAGGCGATGCCTTTGCTGCCTGCGCGTCCGGTGCGACCGATACGGTGAACATGCACCTCTAACTCACGGGAGAGATGGTAGTTGATGACGGCGTCCAAAGCGTCGATGTCTAGGCCGCGGGAGGCCACATCGGTGGCAACCAGTATCGAGGCGCTTTTGTTGGCAAAGCGCACTAGGGTTTGATCACGGGCTTTTTGTTCCAGGTCGCCATGCAATGCCAGCGCACTAAAGCCAAGGTCATGTAACTCGTCAGCCACTTCCTGAGTCTCCCGCTTGGTATTACAAAATACCAGGGCGGATTCAGGTCGATATTTCAGTAGCAGCAGCTGCAGGATGGTCATACGCTGTGTATTGGCATCGACTCTGTAGAAGTACTGCTGAATACTGGTGCTGTCATGGGTAGCAGCAACTTGCACCACTACCGGGTGGATCATGATGCGTTGAGCAATAGACTCTATTTGAGAGGGATAGGTTGCGCTGAATAACAGGGTTTGTCGCTGCTGTGGAGTGTACTTGATGATGGCATCCAGAGCTGGCTGGAAGCCCATGTCGAGCATGCGATCCGCCTCATCCAACACAAGCATGTTTAAACTATCCAGCCTCAGCGTACCTTTTCGCAGGTGCTCTTCCACTCGCCCGGGTGTCCCTACAATGATGTGCGCACCGTGTTCCAGTGAGCCAATCTGAGGCCCAAAGGGCATGCCGCCACAAAGAGTGAGAACCTTGATGTTGTGGATGCTTCTAGCCAGTTTGCGAACCTCTTTGGCCACCTGGTCGGCCAGTTCCCGAGTCGGGCAAAGTACCAGTGACTGCACACGAAAGCGCTTTACATCAAGCTTTTCCAATAAACCCAGACCGAATGCCGCGGTTTTTCCTGAGCCTGTTTTCCCCTGCGCGATAACATCTTTGCCATCCAGAATATGCGGCAAGCTCTGCGCCTGTATGGGCGTCATGGCCAGATAACCCAGGGTAGAGAGATTCTTAAGCAGGGCGGGATGCAGCTTGAGGGATGAAAAGTCAGTTTGGCTCAAAGTGCTTGTCCTTTTAGTGTCTGGGTTGTGACTTCGATTGCCATAAATCACAATAGTAACGGCGTTGGGCTAGCAGCCTATCCGGCCAAAGAATAATAGGGGACGTACCACAGCTTCTAGCAATGTGGATGTTCAATCCTGGCGCAAAACAGACGCACGATTATCGCATAAAAGATCTACCCGGCCATGGCAATTGGCAACTGCATAAACTCATTTCTCTTGATGATCGGCTTATGCATTTGCCAAAACATCAAACACAACCAACCAATATTCCATTCAGCCATAGTTCATGCTCCCGCCCCGGCCTGCGATCAGCCGTGACCCACAACTCCTTTATCGCCAGCACTTCGAGTTCTGCCACCAACATCCCTAACCCTGCTTCATCCATATCGGTGAATCGGCGGCCCTGTTTTTCATATTCACCTTGGCCATATTTGAACGAGCAATAGATCACGCCATTGGGCTTCAGCGCGCACGCCAGTCGGCGGAAGACGTCCGGTAGCTCCTTGGCGGGAACGTGCAGCAGCGAAGCACAGGCCCAGATACCGTCAAACTGGTGTTGGTATTGGATATCTTGCAGACGCTGTACCTGAACGGGTTGCCTGATCTCTTTTTCGGCTAGAGCGGCGATCTCGGCAGAGGCGTCGAAGGCGGTGACTTGGTAGCCGCGTTCGATGAAGGACTTGGCGTCGCGGCCGGAGCCGCACCCTGCATCCAGGATATGGGCCCGTTCAGGCAGCAATGGCAGGAAACGTTGGTAGAGTAGCTGCATATCGACCCAAAGGGTCGCTTCAACGAAGGCCTTGGCATTATTTTCATAGTAGTCCATAGGCAATCTCTGCAGTTTGACTAATAGTCAGAAGTAGAGCCTTAGCCACCAAGGCTAACTTCTGTTTCGGGGTGAGACCACCCAAGGCCATATTCAGCCGCTCATGGTTATAAGTCCAAAACCAACGGGTGGCAAATACCTGTACTCGCCTCGGTCTGATTGAGAGTGCTGATGATCTGGCAGTCACTGTAACAAGACTGTTTCTTACAGAAATCCAACAAACTTCATCATCCCCCATCGAGAATCAGAAACCTCCTCTCCCGTTCAACCATTCCCCCGGATAGCTGCGGATTTTCCCTGATACAGCAGGGAAAACCCCGTCTAAACATTTACCTGATTTCACGCTAGCTTCTCTGTCACCTCCCCCCATTTACAGAGTAGCCCCGATGGACGCACGAGCCGCACCAAGAGCCCCCCTTAAAGTAGCAGTCAACCTGTTTTGTGAGCAGCGCGCATCCCAACGTCACTGTGTGACCCATGACATCAGCACAGGTGGTTTTTTTGCCGTGGGCGTTCTCTGCCTACGCCCAGGAGATCGCTTAAAGGTCGCCTTGGGGGAGATGGAACGGGGCGCATTGAGCCTCAACTGTCGGGTGATCCGGGTGAGCATGGAGGGGGCCGGACTAAAATTTGAGGACAACAGTACGCTGCAGATGGAGGCCCTGAGCGAGATGATCTTACCCAACTGGGATGGCAAAAGCCTGCTGGAGGGCCAACTGAGGATTGCCCCCTGGTATCCCCATGAGGGCCTGTCAGGCTGGCTCAGATTGATGTCATTATTGAACAGCTGGCATCTCCTGGTAACTCCGGCAAGGATGGAATTTCGCCGTTGTCTGAAAAATCATTAGTCAGGCAAAAGCCACAATTACTGACAAACTCCATGGAAATGCTAGCCTGGCAATTGGTGACTGCTTCCTATACTTCCAGTCACCAAAGAGAGGAGAAGCCGCTATGTCAGACATTCTCAAACGCATCCACAGCCCCGCCTCGGTACGCAACGATCCCAACGGCAACCTGTTTGGCGCAATCCCTTGGTCGGAGCATGAGGCCATCGAGCGCGCCGCAGAGATCGGCATCACCATGAATGATAATCAGTGGGACATCGTGCTGTTTGTCAGAGATTACTATCGAGGGCGTGGGGATGAGGCCTCTGCCCGAGAGGTCATGAAAGCCCTGGGGGAGGAGTTCGCAGGCGATGGCGGACGTAAATGGCTCTACCAATGCTTTCCGGGCGGACCGGTCAATCAGGCCTCTTTCATTGCCGGCATTCCCATCCCAAGTGGGGCATCTGACCCCTCTTTTGGCAGCCGGCTTTAACAGACGCTGATTACCCGGCGATTCAGCTCGATTTCGAGATCACGTCGAGATAACCGCGCTGAATCGCTATCTCAAGTGACTGCGCGCCATTCACCAGTTCTTCATAGGTTTCGCGCAGTTTTTTTAGCTGATCGATCTGGTCGGGAGATGGCAAGCCGTTACCCACCACACCAGCCATATCAAACAGTTCCTTGAGGTAGACGGCACGCGCCCGCGCAACCAACACCATGACCGGGTTCAAATCACTCAGCGACAATTTTGGGATCGCTGGATTTATGGTCTCCCGATTGATTTCCCTGATCGTCTTGTCGATCTCCAACAGAAGCCTATTGTTGTCGGTTAACATCGTTGCACTCTCCTTAGGTAACTGCCGAAACAGATATCGGCACCCTGGTGGAATGCTTTATTTCGTTCCCAAAACGACCAATCCAGAGGCCCAAGTCTCAGTCAGAAGGAAACCAGCGATTGCAGATACCAGGTAGGACGGACATCATCTCGCGGCGGATGACTACCGCCCAGCCCGGTGGAGACCAAAGCCGAATCGATACCCGCCCGGTTGGCACCGGCAATATCGGTAGCCAGTTGGTCCCCGATCATTATCGGCTTCTGCACATTCAGCAACTGAAGTGCCTGATCGAAGATCGGCGCATAGGGCTTGCCGAGTCGCGCAAATCGCGGCGCATGTTGACCATAGCGTTCCAGCAGCAGCGCTTCGATCATCGCCGCCAGGCCGCCTGAGGTAAAACCATACTCGCCGGGAGAGAGCGGATAGATAATATCCGGATTACACAGCACCAATTCCACCGGGTGGCCCATATCAAACCGCCGCATCACCATGCTCAGCGCCTTGTTCATACCTTCCACGCAGTCGAATCCCTTCTGATCCGCGATCACCAGCACATCCGCATCGACCCCTTCTCTTAACGGCTCTGGGTATCCACCGGCGCGGCGCACATAATCCTCTGACTCTTCAGGGCCCAACACCAGGCAGCCGCAACCGACCAAGCCGCGTTTGACAAAGTAAGCTTCCAGCAACATACCGGAGGTGAGGATGGAGAACTCCGCAATCTCCAGCCTCTGACGCAGATAGTCCATTACCATCGTCGAAGGTAGCCGTGACGCAGAGTTTGTCAGCACTAAATAAGGTATGGCCATCGCATTCAGGCGATGGATAAATGCCTCCGCCCCCGGCAGCACCCCCCGCCGGTCGACCAAAACACCAGAGGCATCAAGCAGAAAGCCATCATAACGTTCGATAAGATCATCGATAGTCGTCGATACAGATAAATCCATTAGTTCCCAAATCCAGCAACAAAACCCGGCATAGCCGTTTATCTAAAGAAGAGGAGAGGCTCAGCCCACCCATACCCGGGCATTCCGGAACAGCCGCAGCCAGGGGGCATCACCACCCCACTCATCCGGGTGCCAGGAGTTCTGCAGTGTGCGAACTACCCGTTCCGGATGCGGCATCATGATGGTGACCCGGCCATCACTGGAGGTTAGGCCGGTGATACCTTCTGGCGAGCCGTTGGGGTTGGCCGGATAACGGCTGGCCGGCCCACCGCTGTTCTCCACATAGCGCAGCGCCACCTGCGACTGGGCTGCGGCTAGCTGCGCTGCATCGTGAAACTCCGCCCTGCCCTCGCCGTGCGCCACCGCGATCGGCATTCGCGAACCCGCCATGCCTGCCAGCAGAACCGAGTTTGTCTCACCCACCTCGACACTGACAAAGCGCGCCTCGAACTGCTCCGAGCGGTTGCGCACAAAATGGGGCCAGTTCTCGGCCCCGGGGATCAACTCATGCAGATTGGAGAGCATCTGGCAGCCGTTGCAGACCCCCAGTGAGAAGCTGTCGCTACGCTCGAAGAAGGCCTGAAACTGATCCCGCGCACGACTGTTGAAGAGGATCGACTTGGCCCAGCCCTCGCCGGCGCCGAGCACATCACCGTAAGAGAAACCACCGCAGGCCACCAGCCCCTTGAACTCATCCAGCGAGTGCCGCCCCTCGATGATGTCGGACATATGCACATCGACACACTCGAAACCGGCGCGATGAAACGATGCTGCCATCTCCAGTTGGCCGTTGACCCCCTGTTCGCGCAGGATCGCTATCTTCGGATGGACCCCGCTGGCAATCATTGGCCCCGCCACATCCTCCGCCGGATCAAAACTGAGAGAGACCTGAATGCCCGGATCGTCTGCCGCGATGCGCTCGAACTCCTCCTCGGCACAGCTGGGATTATCGCGCAGCGCCTGCATCTGCCGGGTTACCTCCGACCAAGCCTGTTGCAGTTCCACCCGACTTGCCTCCAGCAGCAGCTTGCCCGTGCGGGAGACCCGGATCTGCTGATCGTCGTTAAGGGCACCGATCACTTGCGAACAGTGGCCCAGCCCGGCATCGTGCAGCGCCTTCAGCACATCGTCAGTATCAGTATGGCGCACCTGCACCACCGCGCCCAGCTCCTCGTTGAACAGCAGCGCCAACGGCTCGCCGGGGAGATCATCCAGCTCGACGTTCAGGCCGGTGCGACCGGCAAAGGCCATCTCAGCAAGGGTGGCGAGAAGGCCGCCGTCAGAGCGGTCATGGTAGGCCAGCAGCAGCCCGTCCCGATTCAGCTCCTGGATCACATCGAAGAAACGCGTCAACGTCTCCGCATCATCCAGGTCGGCGCCTTCATGGCCGATCTGCTTGTAGACCTGGGCCAGCGCCGTGGCGCCGAGCCGATTATGCCCTTTGCCCAGGTCGATCAGGATCAGGTCGCTATCCCCCTGATCGCTGCGCAGCTGCGGTGTCAGGGTGCCACGCACGTCCTCCACCGGGGCGAAGGCGGAGATGATCAGCGACAGCGGCGCGGTTACCTCGCGCTGCTCCTCCCCCTCCTGCCAGACCGTCTTCATCGACATCGAGTCTTTGCCTACCGGAATCGCAATGCCGAGTGCCGGACAGAGCTCCATACCCACCGCCTTGACGGTCTCGTAGAGCCTGGCATCCTCACCAGTGTGGCCCGCCGGGGCCATCCAGTTAGCGGAGAGCTTGATATCGCCGATCTTGCCGATCTGCGCGGCGGCGATATTGGTGATCGCCTCACCGATTGCCATCCGCCCGGAGGCCGGCGCGTCGAGCAACGCCAGCGGAGTGCGCTCGCCCATCGCCATCGCCTCACCTGTGTGACCCATCAAGCCGGAGGTAGTAACCGCCAGATCAGCCACCGGCACCTGCCAGGGGCCGACCATCTGGTCGCGGGCCACCATGCCGGTGATCGAACGGTCACCGATGGAGATCAGGAAGGTCTTGTTCGCCACCGTCGGCAAGCGCAGCACCCGCAGCGCCGCCTCCTTCAGGTCGATCTCGCTGGTATCAAGTTCCGGCTTAGCGAAGGGCCGATGATGCACGTCACGCAGCATCCGCGGCGCCTTGCCAAACAGCAGCGGCATCGGCAGATCGATCGGTTTGTTGTTGAAGTGGGCGTCGCCCAGCAGCAGGTGCTCCTCATCGGTGGCCTCACCCACCACCGCGTAGGGGCAACGTTCGCGCTCGCAGATCGCCTTGAACTCGTCAAGCCGCTCAACGTCGATCGCCATCACGTAGCGCTCCTGGGACTCGTTACACCAGATCTCCATCGGCGCCATGCCGGGGTCATCGTTGGGCACCATGCGCAGCTCAAATCTGCCGCCACGGCCGGCATCCTTGACCAGCTCCGGCAAGGCGTTGGAGAGGCCGCCGGCACCCACGTCGTGGATAAACAGGATCGGATTCTCGCCGCCTCGTGCCCAGCAGGCATCGATCACCTCCTGGCAGCGACGTTCCATCTCAGGGTTAGAGCGCTGCACCGAGGCGAAGTCGAGATCCTCCGCTGAGGTGCCGCTGGCCATCGACGAGGCGGCGCCACCGCCCAGGCCGATCAGCATCGCCGGGCCACCCAGCACCACCAACGGCGAGCCCGCTGGGAAGGTCGTCTTCTCGATATGTTCGCCACGGATGTTGCCGAGCCCGCCGGCGAGCATGATCGGCTTGTGGTAGCCACGCAGCTCTTCACCGTCCGGCCCTGCCACCCATTGTTCGTAGGTGCGAAAGTAGCCGCACAGATTGGGCCGACCAAACTCGTTGTTGAAGGAGGCAGCGCCGATCGGCCCTTCGAGCATGATATCGAGGGCCGAGACGATACGCCCCGGCTTGCCGTTATCCTGCTCCCAGGGCTCTTCGCCGCCGGGCAGGCGCAGGTTGGAAACCGAGAAGCCGTTCAACCCTGCCTTCGGCTTAGAGCCCTTGCCGGTGGCGCCCTCGTCGCGGATCTCGCCGCCGGAGCCGGTGGCCGCGCCAGGATCGGGGGAGATGGCAGTGGGGTGGTTGTGGGTCTCCACCTTCATCAGGATGTGGATCTCCTCTTCGCCGAAGCCGTAAACCCCATCTTTGGGATCCGGCAAGAAACGTTCAGCGCGTGGGCCGGCCATCACTGCCGCGTTGTCTTTGTAGGCGGAGAGCACACCGTCCGGTGAGCAGTCGGTGGTGTTGCGGATCATCTTGAACAGGGAGCGCTGCTGAGGCTCACCGTCGATGATCCAGTCGGCATTGAAGATCTTGTGGCGACAGTGCTCGGAGTTAGCCTGGGCGAACATCATCAGCTCGACGTCGCTGGGGTTGCGCCCCAGCCCCTGAAAGCTCTCCAGCAGATAATCAATCTCGTCGTCGGAGAGGGCCAAACCCAGCTCGCCATTGGCACGCTCCAGGGCAGGCCGCCCCCCCTCCAGTAGATCAACGCGCGTGAATGGCTTGGGCTCAGCATGACTGAACAGGCAGTCCGCCTCATCCATCCCGGCCAGCACCACCTCGGTCATGCGGTCGTGCAGCAGGGCTGCGAGCACTCTATTTTCGCCATTGGAGAGTTCGCCACCTTCCAGCTGCAGATAGTAGGCCATGCCCCGTTCCAACCGCTCGATCTTCTGCAGACCGCAATGGTGGACGATATCAGTCGCCTTTGTAGACCAGGGAGAGATGGTGCCGGGCCGTGGCACTACCAGCAGCAGACTCCCCTCAGGATCGTGCTCTGACAACTGCGGACCATAACGCAGCAGCTGTTGCAACACCTCACCCTCTGCAGCATCCAGGGGCTGGCTCAGCTCGGCAAAATGCATGAACTCAGCATAGACACTGATCGGCCTGCCGAGCAGCGTTTCAAGCCGCCGGGCGAGTTTCTTCAGGCGAAAATCAGAGAGCGCGGGCGCACCACGGAGAATGAGCATCGTCTGGCCTTTTCTTGTCAATCAAAACAGGTCGGCAATCATACAGGAAAAGCGCTGGCGAGTTGATTGGCGAGGCATCTGTTGCCACTGTCAGCATCCGGGACTATGTTGAAGATAGAGGGCAGGAGATGACCTGTCCGGGAGGTCGAGATGCGTAGAAGCAACATTCGCCACACTCTGATGTGGATACTCGCCTTTGTGCTGATACTAGGATGGATCGGCGCACTGGCACTCTAACAGGTTTGGCTTCAATCCCTATCCTGAGGGGTGAATTGCCGGGCCGTAGACCAGGCCATCCACCCCAGCAACAGGCTGGCAGCGATAAGCGCGCCCCACAACAACCACTGTTTCCAATCCCTCAACAGTGGCGCCGCCAGCGCCGGCGCCCCTAGGGGCGTCCAACCTCAGTTGCCGGCTGATCAACCGCCCCTCCCGCGCCCCACTCAACTCTTGCCAAAGCCCTCTACTCTGCTGGGCCTGCGCGTGGTGATATTGCGAGACTTTTCCGGACAAAAAATCACACAACTTTTCGGTTCTCTTTCTCATAGCCCGATGGCGTCTGATAGCCGATAGTTGAGTGGCGTTTCTGGCGGTTATAAAACACCTCGATATATTCAAAAATCTCCTGCTTGGCTTCTTCTCTGGTCTGGTAGCGCCTGTGATGGGTAAACTCCATCTTCAGGGTGTGGAAGAAGCTCTCTGACGGGGCATTACACCCCAAGGGTAGGCTTCGCGCTCCCAGCAGTTGCCTTTCCGGCTCATGCTGCAAACGAACGCATAATCCTTGATGGTTTTCTGGTAGAGGCCGGAGGCATACTGGCTACCGCGGTCACTATGGAGCATCAAACCAGGGGTTGGCTTGCGCTTCCAGATCGCCATCATCAAGGCGTCGTTAGCCAGCTGGGCCGTCATGCGATCCGACATTGCCCAGCCCACAACGGCCCTGGAGTAGAGATCAATCAGAACCGCGAGGTAGAACCAGCCTTCATCTGTCGGAATAGAGGTGATATCACCCACATACACGGTATCCGGCTGAGCGACCAGGAATTGCCGATCCAAAAGATTTGGCGCGACAGGGCGACCATGGTTAGAGTGGGTCGTCGCCTTGAATTTGCATCGACTCTTGCTCTATAGCCCTTGCTGCTTCATCAAGCGACCAATACGTTGATGACTGACTGATTCACCACCTTCCGCCAGCTCCTGGCGGATACACCTGGCACCATAGGTTCCCCGGCTCTTCTCGTGGATCTTCTTCACTTTCTCAGCCAATCGCCTGTCTTTGATAGTGTGGGCGCTCGCAGGCCGCTTCAGCCAATCGTAGTAGACATGCAGTCTTGGATACGGGTTGATCGCTCTCTATTACCAGTTTAACCGCTGACTCTTTGAACTCCGCTGTATAGTGGTTCTGTTTCTTCTGATCACTCATCGGCACACACTCTCTGGTTAGCCCCCAACATTACTTGAGGTTGTGTGTCCGGGCTAGTCTAGCCACTTCAATCAAAGAGGTACTTGGAGCATCACTTTGCGCCAAATCCAGTGACCCGCATCCGGACTTTCAGTCCTTGGTTTTAACTCACCGGCTTTTAGCCAGTGGTTGTTAAGTGTTCTTGCTACCGAGAAGGATCTTGTCAACATGACCAGCAAAAGCAAAGTCAAATATGCCGGCCTCGGCGTAGCCTGCGGCAGGAGTTATTGCGGTACAACGTGGATATCGATATTGTTCGGGCTTTACGCCTTACTGTAGGATACCGGGCGTCACTGTCAACTCACCTCACTCAGAGGTGCCTTAATAACAACCAAAAAAACCAATATGGAGATGTCTTATGCAATGCCTAAAGTTTGAATCTAAAAACGATCTACTCGAACAGATAGGAAGTGAAGAGGCACTACCCGGCAGTTTACTCTTTATCCAGTCAGGTCAAGGCACCATCAGCATCAATCATCAACAACTCTCCATTAACGCCAGCAACCTATTCAGCCTACCGCTGTTTGCCAAAATCAACCTACCACAAGCCACAGAGGCGTTTTCTGGCTGGCTGCTAAAATTTAATAACAGCGAGCGCAAGGAACTTTTGGTCCACTCGTTCCCCCTATTCTGTCCTTTTACCGGTATTGTTCAGCTTAATCTCAGCGCTGAAAACTTTAATAAATTCAGCTTTTATCTGAGTGAGCTAGTTCAACACCAACAACAGGCAAGCCTCGCCGACAAACAACTCTCACGCATGCTATCTGTACTGATCATTAAATATTTGGATCTATTTATTGACGGAGAAAACAGCATCAGCCAGCTTACTGATCCGTTGCTTAAAAGATTTGTTGACTCAGTAGGGAGAGGATTCAGAAATAATCACAACGTCGAATACTATGCTGATCAAATCGGAACCACCACAAAAACCCTCAACCGCCGTCTAAAAGAGACCCTCGGCATCACACCCAAAGATATAATCAACTATCGCATCAACAGTGAAGCAATGCGGATCTTTGCCAGCAACGACACCAGCGTAAAAGAGATCGCTTACCAGTTAGGCTTCAACTCACCAGACTACTTCCATAATTTCTTTAAGCGACTCAATAAAATCACACCATCCAATTACAAAAAACAACTGACCTATGCCATCAGTGACCTATAGTCTCACAACGCCCTCCATATAGAGGACCTGCCTAGCCAGGCCCAATACACCCCGCAAGCATATAGCTGCAAGACCCGCCTGTTTTGCTCTACCCCATCTATGGGGTAGAGCGCCGGTTGGAGAGTCACCAAGCGCTCCCCATCTTTTCATTCCGCAACCCCACTATCCGCCTCAATATCGGGCAAATTTTGACTTGCGCTCCCAGCTTGCCTGCTACAACCGTCAGAGATGAAGGAAGTGCCAGAAAAACAGGGAGCGCTTTCCCGCCCCCCATAACCCGACAACCTCAGAGAATGTCCCAAAAGCATAGATTTTTGTCTGAAAATCACACTCCAATCTTACCCCCCTTACTAGAGAATTAGATTCCGCTATCACTGATCTTGGTTGCGGCAATTACATCTCATTCTATGGGGAGCAAATAACATAAAAACAAGCAGTTAACACTTCTAAGCAACAGACATGCCAACTTTATCTTCCTGTCAAAATAATATAAAAGAGGTTTTGAACATGCACTACACACTCTCCACTCTAAGCAGAGGAATCACTCTAGCCTTGGGGTTTGGCCTGTTGGCCCCCAGCCTGCACGCTGCACCCAATCCCATCAAGGTCGATCAGTTCGGCTATCTGCCAAACGCGCAGAAGATTGCAGTGATCAGCAACCCGGTAAACGGTTTCAACAACACCTCCCCCTTCTCTCCCAATCAGAGTTATGAGCTGAGGAGCGCAGCGGATAACAGCGTAATCTTCAGCGCCAATCTCACCCCCTGGAAGGATGGCGCCACTGACGCAACATCCGGCGACCAGGCATGGTGGTTCGACTTCTCTCAGATCACCAATAGCGGCGAATACTATATCCTCGATCCACTCAACGGCACCCGTTCGGAAAATTTCCGCATCGACAGCAACGTCTACCACGATGTGTTGAAGCAGGCGGTGCGCAGCTTCTTCTATCAACGCAGTGGCATTGCCAAGCAACCGCCTTACGCCGATACCCGCTGGAGCGATGAAGCCAGCCACACCGCCGACGCCCATGCGACCCTGATCGATCCCAACAACCCAGAGCGGGTTATCGCGGGCACCGAGCGTGACCTCTCTGGCGGCTGGTATGATGCGGGAGATTTCAACAAATATGTCAACTACGCCGATGGCGCACTGCACAATCTGCTCTTTGCCTATCAAGAAAGCTCGCAGGTCTGGGGCGACGATTACAACATCCCAGAATCAGGCAACGGTGTTCCCGACCTGCTGGATGAGATCAAGTGGGAACTAGACTGGCTACTCAAGATGCAGAATAGCGACGGATCGGTGCTGCATAAGGTCTCATCTCTATCCCACTACATCGCATCCAGTTACGATGCCAATGGCAATCCAATCCCTGATTTCAAACCCAGTAACGACACCAATCAACGCCGTTACGCACCTGCCACTGCATCGGCCACCATCTCTGCCGCCGGCGCTTATGCCCATGCTGCGACGGTCTACAAAGGCCTGAGCGATCCAGCCATGCAGGCCTATGGTGAGCAACTACTAGCCGCTGCAGAACAGGCCTGGGTATGGCTAGAGGACAACCCCGACAAGATCCCATCCCGTTTTGGCGAAAATGGCAGCCGAACCGGTTTTTACACCGCCGACGCAGAGGATTGCCATCGCGGCGACTGTGCCGGCCCACAAAAGGCCAATCGACTCGCCGCCGCCATCTATCTGTTTGGCGCGACAGGGAATGCCAAATACCACACCTACATCCAGCAACACACCGCACCCGGCAGTTCCGACATTCGCTTTCTGCGCAACCTGGATCAAGCCTACCTGCGCGTCGATGGACTCAACACCGAGATGCAGGACGCCTTGCTCTACTACACCAGCCTCAGCGGTAGCGACAGCGCCCTGGTGACAAAGATCAAGCAAAGCTACAGCGACGCCATGGTGCGTCCAATAAGCTGGGGGGTATTTTCACCCCTGGCGCGTTTCCAGGAGCAGGAAGACCCCTACCAGGCCTACCACCGGGCCGAGGACTACCACTGGGGCAGCAATCGCGCCAAAGGTCACGCCGGCAACATGCTGATGAGCGCCCGTGTCTACCAGACCGAAACCGGCAACCAGAACGCCTACTACAACGCCGCATCTGGCTATCTCCACTACCTGCACGGCACCAACCCACTGGGACAGAACTACCTCACCAACATGGGTGAATTTGGCGCCGACAACTCGGTTGCCGAGATCCACCACCAGTGGTTTGCCGACAACAGCCAGTGGGACAACGCCAACAGCGACTTTGGCCCGGCCCCCGGCTTCTTGACTGGCGGCCCCAACCCCAAATACCCCGAGACCGATAGCACTACGGCCCAACGGATACGCAGTAGCGTCACCATCGACGGCATCAGTCTGCTGGTTGATCAACCCACCTCCAAGACCTACAAGGCCTGGAATACAGGCAATGAAGCCCCCTGGCAGATCAATGAAAACTCCATCACCTATCAGGCCCCCTATGTCCGTCTGATTTCCAAATTCATGGTGGATGCACCGGTTGGGGTAGCAGAGAAACCAACCACGCCCGGGACATCCACACCGGCCGTACTGCCACCAGACACCATCGTACCTAACATCGAAATCGTTACAACCAGCCAATGGGATGATGGCTACTGCATTGCGGTCACTATCTCCACCGACAAATCGATCAACGACTGGCAGTTTGACCTGCAACTGCCCGGACCCACCTTTGGCATCTGGGGCGTCAACAGCAGTGATCAGGGCAGTAACCGCTTCAACATCACCCCGGCCAGCTGGAATCACCTCATCTTCGCCGGTGATCAGAAGTCCTTCGACAGCTGTGGCGCCGGCGACCCGGCCCAGATCAGCGTACAGAACGCAACCGGCCATACCTACCAGCCCCAGATGCGCGCCAACTTTGGTAGCCTGTTTGTCGATGCCTGGTTCACCGGGATCTGGGACAACAGCTACTGTATGGACGTCAACATCACCAATCTGACCAACTCCACCCTGAAGTGGAGTGAAGTGCGCCTTACCCTGGAGGATAGTGTGCTGGATGTCGGCTGGTCAGGTTACTATCAGATGTCAGGCAACCAGCTGTTGATCACCCCCAAAAGCTGGAACGCAAGCCTCGCCCCCGGTGGTGACACAACCGTCGGCTTCTGTGCCGACGGCCACAACAACCTGTCACTCACATCGGCTGTAACCGGCCAATAGAGGGCAGCCTCAAGAGCGGCCCAGTAGCCAGGATAACAACCATTCCAGCTACTGGGTCAGCCCCTTCCAGATAGCTGCCGCGCTGTCGACCAGGCCATCCACCCCAGCAGCAGGCTGGCGGCGATCAGCACGCCCCACAGCAACCAGCGTTTCCGCCCCCCCATCAATGGCGCGGCCAATACCGCCTCCCCCGCCAGGGGTTCGGGGACGCCCAACCGAAGTTGTCGGCCGATCAACGGCTCCTGCTGCCCGCTGGTCAACTCCTGCCACAATCCACTGCTCTGTTGGGTCCGCACCCGGACACTGCCGTAGGCGAGCAGGAACGGCCCCGCCCCCCGGGCGGCAAAGCGCAGCCGGTGGGGATTCCAGCGCAACACGATACGGGGCGGCGTAGCGCCGAAGCCACCGCCCGACGGGTCCAGCTGCAGCCGCCAATCACGATCACCGTTCGACTTCACCGCCAAGCGGGTCTGCACAATCGGCTCGCCCTCACTCCGCAGGCGGTAGATCAGCCCGGCGGCCCGCCGCCGCCACGCCTGCTTTGGCCCGGCCCGGGATGAGAGCCAGACCCACGCCAGGCTATTCGGCTCCTGGGGCAAGATCTCGACTCCGCTCAGGGGCAGACTGGCAGGGATCTGGAAGCGGTACTCCCCCGCCGCCACCCGTTGCAGATCGGCGATCACCATCGACTCGGGCTCGATCACAGGCGGGGCCCCGCCAAGTTCAAGCTGGACGCCACTGAGCCTGATCGGTCGGCCCTGATCGGCCGGGGTCAGACGCAAATAGCGGGCCGGCTGCCCACCGAGCGGGATCCTCTGCCGCTGCAACCGTTCGCCGTTGTGCTGGAGGTCGGCGATCACCGCACTGTCGCTGAGCAGCGACCAGTGGCTCAGGTCGTCGCTCTGCTCCAGCCTGAGACGCTGCACAAAGCCTCGCTCCCCGGCTGCCCACTGCAGGATCAGCCCCTCAACGGCGGGAGGTTCATCGTCCCCCCACAGTTGCAGCAGATAGCCATGCAGCACCTCATCCTGAGACTGTTTTATTTCGCGGGTGTAGAGGGCCAGCTGACCATCCCCAGCCGGCTGACTCATCTGCATCGCGATCAGCTGAAGCGTGGCCTCGCTGGGACCGAAGAGCGGGAAAAGCTTGACCTGCCGCAGCTGTTTTTCAGCCGGCTGCTGACTGGACAGCCGTTGCAGGGCATGGGGCACTTGGCTCCCTTGGGCGTTGAACAGGCTCAGGTCGCCCAGATCACTGCGCACAACCCCCTGGTAGACCGCCAGTGGCACCGACAACTCATAGAGTGGCCTCTCACCGCTGGGATGCAGCCTTATCCCCCAGGCGAAATCGGCCGGCGCCAGTGCAGTTCGATCGGCCACCGCCAAGGTGGAGAGCAGCAGCAGAGACAACAGAATCGTGGACTTCATGGCTGCTCCTCCACGCTCTCTAACTGGGGCTGGCGGGGTGGCACCGGAGCAAGATAGCCCACCAGCAACAGCAGCGCCCCTACTCCGAGAAAGGCGACAATACGCGCCAGGGTGGCAGTGTTGGAGAGATCGATCAGGAACAGCTTCACCACCACCAGCCCCATCAACCCGGCGCCAGCCAACCAGAGCAGACGATAGCGGCGGCGGTGGCCCACCACCATTCCGACCAGGCCGAGTAGCGCCCATAGCATCGCCAGCCCCGCCTGCAGGATCTGCGAGCCAAACAGGGCATCGGGCATGAACGCCACCCCTGCCCAGTGATGCACGGTGCGCGCCAACATCCCGTTTAGCCAGAGAAATCCACTCCCCCCCAGCAGCATGAAGCAGTGGCGGGCCGTCAGCCCCTGCGCCAGCAGCCAACCACCGGCCCGCCGCCACCACTGCAGCAACGCCAACAGCAGCGCCAGCATGGTCAGATCGAGCGGGTTGAACAGTGGCAGATAGGCCAGCGGGCTAGGATCACCAGGACTGGTGAAGTTGACCAGCAGCCCCCAACCCAGCAGCCAGGCGGCCAGCGGCGCGGCAATTATCGTGCTGTAGAGATCGGTCAGACGCGCCAACGGCCAGCGCAGCCAGCGTCCACCATGCATCAGCAACAGCAGCATCAGCAGCGGCACAAAACCCCAGCCACTCAGCTCCCAGCTCGCGCCCCCAGCAATCAGCCAATCGATCCGCCAGGCCGTCTCCAGACTCAACAGCCAGCAGAGCGCCCAGAAGTTGCCGGCATGCCAGTAGCGCTGCAGTTGGGGCGGCATCTCATCCCACTCCAGCTCTCGTATGATCCAGTAGAGTGCGGCGAACATCAGCACCCAGCCCAAGCTCGCCCAGCCGATCAGGTAATGGCCGTGGACCTGCCCCATCGCCACCAGCATCAGCAACAGTGCCGGCAACAATCCCAGAGAGACCAGGCGCAGGCGCGGCCAGTCGAGCCGCCGACGCAGCAGCTCCGCCCCCACTGCGGTGGCCGTCAGCAAGAGCAGCAGCCAACTCGATTCATCGACCCCCTGAGCAAAGTGCAGGATCTCCTGAAAATTCCCGCCGAGCCACCAGAGCAGCCCCCAGGCAAAAAACAGCGGCGTCAAACGGCGCTCCAAAGGATGGCTCTGCTGCCAATGGCGATCGAGATAGAAGGCGCTGAAGATGCCGGCAAAGGCAATCAGCGCCGCCCCCAGATAGAGGCTGTTGAGCAGCGGCAGCCCCCAATCGATGCGATACCCCGCTTCGAGATAGAGCAGCCCGGCCAGCAGCTGCAGCAACAGACCGAACAGCCGCGGCAGGAGGTGTGACTGACGGATGCCGATCCAGATCATCGCCCCCCCCTCCAGCGCCCAAAAGGCGGAACTCAGACGCCCCTCCAGGGCGAACGGAATAGCCAAGGTGGAGAACACCACACCGGTGGCGAGGAAGCTCTCACAGAGCAGGCGCAGACTCTCTCCGCTGCGGCGGAACAGCAGCGCCGCCAAGCTGATATAGAAACCGCCCAAGGCCAGGGCACTGAACGCCAGCCCATACTCAAAATCCTTTACCAGCGCGGCCTGCAGCGCCGCCGTCGCCAGCGGCACGCCAAACACCAGTGAACCATCTACCCAGCCTTTGAGATTGGGTGGCTGACGCAGCGCAAACAGCACCGCCACCGCCACATACATCAAAAAGAATGCGATCAGGAAGGGCTCAGTGGTGGCGAAGAATTCGGAGCGATAGAACTGAAAGCCCCAGAGGCTGCCAATGACGAAGGTGGAGCCAAACCCGAGCAGATTGAGGATGCGCCAGGCACGGAACCAGGCGATCGCCAGGATGCCGGTGTTGAGCAGCAGATAGTAGCCGAACAGGGCGACGTGGCTCCCCTCCCCGGTGGAGATCAGCAACGGCGCCAGAAAACCACCGGCACTGCCCAACACCGCCAATGCCCGGGAGTTCTGCAGTAGCGCCAACAGTGCCGAACAGGCGACAAACAGCAACAGCAGCGCAAACGCCATGCTGGCGGGAATCAGATTGTAGAGGCGCAGCGCGGCGAACACGGTCAGATAGAGCAGCCCCACCGCCCCACCCTGCAGCGCCAGGGCGTAGCTCTCTCGCTGGTGGCGCAGTCGCCAGCCGAACCCCAGCATCAATACACCGCCCAGTGCCACGCCGACCAGGCGCAACTCCATCGGCAGTTGGCTGTGCTCGGCGGCATATTTCAATAGGAAGGCGACACCGAAAAAGAGCACGATGACGCCGACACGCACGATCAGGTTGCCACCACTCAGATAGCCTTTGAGCCATTCAATCAAGCTGCCCAACCAGGCACTGCGAGCAGGCCTCTTCAGGGAGGGGTCAGGCGGCTCAAAGGACATGGATGCAGTGATTTCCGGAGGAGCCCGCAGCACCTCAGACGGGGCTTCATGAGTCCATTTTGGCATCACTTCTAAGGCTTCCGGCGCTGCAGCTGGCGGCTTGACCCGTTGCGCGTCAAGTGACTCAGCGGGCTGCACAACCGACCTCTCCCTCTGCAACTGTTCCAGCTCGTGTGCTAGCCGAGAGAGTCGGCCCTCCAGCCTGAGCAACTTGCCCACAAGCCAGCCAATCACTGCGCCAAAAACAGCCCCCTCACTTCCAAGCAGGGCTATCGCTAGCAGCCCCCCCAATATCACCAGCGCATAGACCATGCATAACCCCCCTGTAACGCCTGCTTGCCACTCAACCATAGCGCTCCTGCAGGAGCGCTATCCTGAGCGGATTGGAGTCTTCAAGATGGACTATCCATGGGGGGAGTTAAAGGATTGCGAAGGAAGTCGTGCCAGCTGCATCCTGGAGGATCATCTGGCGATACCAGCCGATCAGGCGTATTCGTCGATGCCCAACACGGCGCTGACGTAATCCCGCTCATTGATCTGATCGAGAGATTGGTAGGCATTCAGGGCCTGGCGGGCACGTTGGTCGATCTCGTCCTGTGCCAGATTCTGCTGGCGATGGCGCCTGGCAAAGAGCGCCTCTGCCCGCTCTGGCGTCGCCACAGGACGGGGCGTCGACCGCTCCACCAGGGTCGGATCAGTGGTTTCTGGACGGGGGGCAATATGGGAGGGATCGACCTCGCGCTCGTGCACGGGCCGTGTCGGCAGGGCGATGATTGAACCCCGTATTTCCAACTCCGCTCCCTTCAATCGAATTCGATGCTTATCTGGCCGGGAATTGTAATCCAGATGACAGGATCAATAATCCCTCGAAGTGCGACATTGTCTACATTTTAGACCTTTTCCTGCCACACAGAGGCAAATCCCCGATCACCAACTCTAGACAAGCTCCGCGGAGTAGCCCGCCTGCTTGACCGCGCCCAGCAGCTCAGCGGTATCGGCGCTGCCCTCGACACGGGCCGTGCCCGACTCCAGGTCGACCTCCACGGCCTCCACCTCGGCCACCGCCTCCAGCCCCTTCTTCACATGGGCCACACAGTGCTGACAGGTCATCCCGGTCACTTTCAGTTCCACAGACATCGTTACCTCCTCCAGGTCGGGTTTGAAAAATCGCAACCGGTTGGCGTTGCTCACCACGGTCACCGAGGAGAGCGCCATCGCCAGGCTAGCGAACATCGGCGGCAGCAGCCAGCCGGTTACGGGATAGAACAGACCGGCCGCCAGCGGGATGCCGATCAGATTGTAGATAAAGGCGCCGAACAGATTCTGGCGGATATTGCGCAGGGTGGCGCGGGAGATGGCGATGGCGGTGCTGACACTGGCCAGGGAGTCTCCCGCCAGGGTGACGTCGGCGTTGTCGATCGCCACATCGGTGCCGCTGCCGATGGCAAAGCCGGTATCGGCCTGGGCCAGGGCCGGCGCATCGTTCACCCCATCCCCGACCATGCCGACCCGATGCCCCTGGGCCTGCAGCATCTGCACTACCTTGAGCTTGCCCTCCGGTAACATCTCGGCATGCACCTCGTCGATACCGAGCTGGGCGGCCACCGCTTCGGCGGTATGACGGCTGTCTCCGCTGCAGAGCACCAGCTGGATCCCCTGACGCTGCAGCAGCCGCACCGCCGCCGGAGTATCGGCGCGGATCGGATCCTTCACCACCAGCAGCCCCAGCAGCCGCCCGCTGAGGGCCAGCCAGACCAGGCTGCCCCCCGCCGATGCCTCCTGCTCCGCCTGCTTCAGCAGCGCTGTTGGGATCGTCACCCCCCGCTGGGCCATCAGCCGCCGGTTGCCGATCAACACCGGCTGACCGGCGACCTCGGCCTCTCCACCCTGCCCCGGCAGGGCCTGAAACTTGCTGGCAGGCGGGATCGTCAGGCCACGCTCCCGCGCTGCCGAGGTGATCGCATGAGCCAGCGGGTGTTCCGACTCCTGCTCCAGCGCCGCAGCCAGTTGCAGGCAGAGATCCTCGGTCGCCGTATCCTGGGGGTAGATCTTGTGCAGCAGCGGCCGACCCTGGGTCAGGGTGCCGGTCTTGTCCACCACCAGGTGGCTCAGGCGGCTCGCCCCGTCCAGCGCCTCGCTGTTACGGATCAGGATGTTGAACTGGGCCGCCCGTGCGGTGCCCACCATGATCGCGATCGGGGTGGCCAGCCCCAATGCGCAGGGGCAGGCGATCACCAACACCGCAATGGCAGCGGTCAGGGCCAGCGGCAACGCCGGAGTTGGCGCCAGCACCATCCAGGAAATGAAGGACAGCAGACTAATTGTCACCACCACCGGCACGAACACCGCCGCCACCCGGTCAACCAACCGGGCGATCGGCGGCTTGCTCATCTGCGCCTGTTTCACCATGCGGATGATCTGGGCCAGGGTGGTCTGGTCGGCGATCCGGCTGACCTCCAGCAGCAGTGCACCACTGCCGTTGACCGTACCGCCGATCACCCTATCACCACTCCCCCGCTCCTGGGGCAGCGACTCGCCACTGATCATCGACTCATCCACCGAGGAATGCCCCTGCAGCACCTGCCCATCCACCGGGATCTTCTCCCCCGGGCGCACCCGCACGCGATCCCCGATCTGTACCAGCGAGGCCGGGATCACCACCTCCTCGCTGCCTCTGAGCAGCGATGCCCGCTTAGGCACCGACTCCAGCAAGCTGCCGATCGCCTGGCTAGTGGTACGTTTGGCCCGCACCTCCAACAAATGACCAAACTGCAGAAAGGCAAGGATTATCACCGAGGCATCCAGGTAGAGCGCATCGGTAACGACCCATTCAGGCGCAACGATCGCCAACAATGAAGCGATCCAGGCCGCGCCGGTCCCCAACGCCACCAAGGTATCCATATTGGCAGAGGCGTGGCGAGCCTGCTTCCAGGCACCACGGTAGTAGTGACCACCGCTAAAGCCGATCACGCCGAGAAACAGCAGCGCAATCCCCAACCACAGCCCGCGATTGCCCTCCAGGGGCGGCAGCCAGCCGGCGTGACTGGCGACCATCAGACCGATACCTGCGCTCCCCGCCAGAGCTGCCCGCCAGATCGAACGCCGCAGTTCCCGGCGCGCCCGTCGCTCCTGTTCCACCTGCGGGTCGTCGAACTGCTCCTCCAGTTCAGCGTCAGGACAGATCTTTTGCACCGCCAGCAGCAGATCCGCCGGATGAGCACGGCTCTGCAACGCTATCCCCTGAGGCAGAGTTTGCATCGTCAATTGCGGATCGAGTCCGAGCAGAAGTGGTTGCAACTGCTGCTGTTGCGCTTCACTCAAGGGCGCAGCAAACCGGAACTGAAAACGATCAACCGGACGCCCCGGCTGTTGTAGGCTGGCCTGATAACCCTGTTCGATCACCGCCTGCACGGCCGCGACAGGATCGCCACCACTGACCCGCGCCTGGCGCTCCAGCAGATTGACCTGCACGGAATCGACGCCGCTCACCGCGCCAACCGCCCGCTCCACTGCCGCCACACAGGCGGAGCAGCTCATATCCTCGATCTCGATCAGGTACTCTTCGCCAACATCCGCCAACGGTGCTGCCGCTTGATCCGGCTGCGCCGGGTAACCTTGAGCGCTGACATGCTCGGCCACCTGAATCGGATCGCCACCCACCACTTGGGCCAGCCCCTCAAGCAGGTTCACCGCCACATCCTGCACCCCATCTACCGAACGAATCGCCTGCTCCACCCGACTCACGCAGGCGGCGCAGCTCATCTCCTCGATCTTCAGGGTATAGGGGCGCGAACCGGTATCGGCCGGACTGGCCGGCTTGCTGGATTGGGAGCGGTATTCCGCTCGCTGTGACTCACTCATATGGAAAATCAGCCCGGCGGCCAGCTCATCCGACGTCCGCCCAGCAGGTGCAGGTGGATATGGAAGACCTCCTGTCCACCATCGGCATTGCAGTTAAATAGGGTTCGATAGCCCTGCTCTGAAAAACCCTCTTGCTTCGCAATCTGCTGTGCAGTCAGCACCAGCTTGCCCACCAGCTCGGCATCTGCCGGAGTCAGATCATTGAGCGTGGCGATGTGGCGCTTGGGGATCACCAGAATGTGTAGCGGCGCCTGGGGATTGATGTCACGAAACGCCAGTATCTCATCGTCTTCGTAGACCGTATCGGGCTTGATCTCACCCTTCACCATTTTGCAGAAAAGACAGCTGTCCATTGTCACTCCTTATTTCCACGCCGCGGGCGGGATCAATCAAATGGAAACTTAAAGCCAAATATCCTTCTTAAACAAAAGCATATTAGCGCTACCTACCGTGTTAGATGAGTTTTTGGTGAGGGGTTCAGAAATTGGAACGACCGGCAAAGGCGTGAGCCAAGGTTGCGCCGTCGATATATTCCAGTTCGCCGCCCATCGGCACACCCTGGGCGATGCGCGTGGTTTTGATACCACGGGCATCGGCCATGTCGTGGATGTAGCGGGCGGTCACCTCCCCCTCCACAGTAGCGTTAGTGGCCAGGATCACCTCTTCGATCTCGCCTTCCTCGAGGCGCACCGCCAGCAGGTCGAGCCCCAACTCACGCGGGCCGATGCCATCGATGGGCGAGAGCCGCCCGCCCAACACGAAGTAGTGGCCACGGTAGTCGATAGAGTTTTCGATCACCGCCAGTTCCGAGGGGGTCTCGACCACACAGATCAGGTGCGAATCCCGCTTCTTGCTACTGCAGATCTGGCAAAGCTCCTGCTCGCTCAGGGTACGGCAGCGCTGGCAATGGCCGATCTGTTGCATCGCCTTGGCCATCACCGCGGCGAGTCGACGACCGCCCTCTCGGTCACGCTCCAGCAGATGGTAGGCCATACGCTGTGCCGACTTGGCGCCGACACCAGGCAGGCAGCGCAACGAACTCATCAGCTGATCAAGCAGAGAGGCGGCCATCGGCTCAGAACGGCAGTTTCATGCCCGGTGGCAGGCCCATGCCGGAGGTGAGGTCGGCCATGCTCTCCTGCATCTTCTGGCTGACCCGCTGGCTGGCATCGTTGAATGCCGCGGCGACCAGATCCTCGAGCATCTCCTTATCGTCGCTCAACAGGCTCTCATCGATGGTGACACGGCGCACCTCGTGCTTGCCGTTGATGATCACCTTGACCAGGCCGCCACCCGATTCACCGGCTACCTCCTCCTGGGCGAGCCGCTCTTGGGCCTGCTGCATCTCGGCCTGCATTTTCTGCGCCTGCTTCATCAGATTGCCAATCGCACCCTTCATGATCTTCTAACCTCTTGGATTCATATTCACAGCGTCGCCTGCAACGGTGACTCTAACTTTAACCCCTCCACCAACCCGGATAGCCCATGGTATTTTCGAGGGGTTGTAATCTTGGAATTCTAGCCCGAACTGCGCTGTTGCATCACTTCGGATCGACCGGCCGGATTGACCCGTTCACCAGCTGGGCATCGAAATGCTCCTCCATCTCGCGTACAAACGGATCGTTTTGCATCGCTGTTCGGGCATCCTGTTGGCGCTCATTCTGCTGCCGAACCGAGGCTTTGGCGGGGGTCTCCTGCTCCGACGCTTCGACAACGATCACCAGTCTAGCCTGCTCACCAAGCAAGCGTTTCACTCCCTCCTGCAGGCGTTTTTCAGACTGCCCAACGCGCAACTGTTGACCGACCGGATCGAGCTTGAGGGTCAGTTGCGTGCCATCCCAGGAGCCGAAGGTGCAGTTGCCAGCCAGTTGGCTGGCGATACCACCGAGCCGCATGGTGGCAACAAACTCGCCCCAGCGACTTGGATCACGACACTCACCCGCAGCGGCAGCTGGCGCCGCAGTTGAGGCCTGAGGGCGCGCTGCCTTGGGCTGCGCCTGAACCACTTTGGGGCGTGGCGCTGCAGCGGCCGTTTTTCCCTGTGGTTTTGCACTGACACCGACCTTGTCCCTGCACCCCGACACCGGCCGAAAGGCGAGCATGCGCAGCAATACCATCTCGAACCCGCTACGTGGAGTCGGCGCCAAGGGCAGCTCCTCCTGCCCCTTCAGGCCAATCTGATAGAACAGCTGCAGATCCTCCTGGGGGATCTGTTCTGCAAATCCGCTCACCCTGGCGGCATCAAACAATTCAGCTGGCGCCACGCCTGGGACCAGCTGACAGAGCGCCACCTGATGCAACAGTTGCAGCAGATCCTGCAGGGCCGTGGCGTAGTCGGGGGCCAGCTCGGCCATCGAGGCCACCGCCTGCAGCAATTGCGCCGCTTCACTGGCGGCCAGCGCATCCAGTAGCGCATAGCTCCACTCGCCACCGATGGTGCCGAGCATCTCGCGTACCTCGGCCCCTTTGACCTCTCCACCACCGAAGGCGATCGCCTGATCGAGCAGACTGAGGCCATCACGCATACTGCCGTCGGCGCCCCGCGCCAGCAGGGTCAGGGCCTCGGCATCGTGGGCGATCTGCTCCTGTTCGAGGATCTTCTGCAGCTGTCCACTGATCTGTTCATTGGTGAGTCGCTTGAGGTTGAACTGCAGGCAGCGGGAGAGCACAGTAACCGGCACCTTCTGCGGATCGGTGGTCGCCAGCACAAACTTCACATGCGGAGGTGGTTCCTCAAGTGTCTTCAATAAGGCATTGAAACTACTTGCGGAAAACATATGGACTTCATCGATCAGATAGACCTTGTAACGGCCCCTGACCGGCGCGAAGGGGACATTCTCCAGCAGTTCGCGGGTCTGATCGACCTTGGTACGGGAGGCCGCGTCCACCTCCAGCAGATCGACAAATCGGCCCTCGTCCACCTCCCGACAGCTATTGCAGACGCCACAGGGGGTGGAGCTGACGCCGTGCTCACAGTTGAGCGACTTGGCCAGAATACGTGCCAGGGTGGTCTTGCCGACGCCGCGGGTGCCGGTAAAGAGATAGGCGTGGTGTAGGCGATCGTTGTCCAACGCGTTGCTCAACGCCTTGACCACATGCTCCTGGCCAACGAGCTGATTGAACAGGCGCGGGCGCCATTTTCGGGCAAGTACCTGGTAGGACATGAATCGAATAGTGCCGGGGAAACTAGGGCCGAAGTGTACCCCATCGGCGCTGCGGAATCACAATTCCGGCAGCGCCCGGAGAGTATGGGAGAAATTGGGTGGCGGCGGACACCAGCCACACCCCGGCACACGATGCCACTGCTGCCGCTGCTCCCTTCCGGGCCTGACGGGGTTCACAGCTTCTCGTTGCGAGGGGACCGATGCCAGCCACCATAAACTGTCAATCGGGCTCTGGCATCCAGAGCCTCCACAAAGGGGCGTGATTATAACCCGAAAACAGCTCAGGGAAAGCCCTGGTTGATACGGCTCGTGCCTCAGCGCATCCTACGGGCTAGCCACTCAGCGGGTAGCAAGTAATTCGAGGGGGCGTTGGCCTGACAACACACAGGCCAACGCGGAATCAGACGGGTTCTATTTCAATAACGCGGCATACATTCCGGTAACTGTGTTCATTTTCACCAGAATCTGATCCAGCGCCCGGGTTACCAAAGTCGGCACAAACTGGCCGCTATCCATCTTGTTGCTTAGCTGGAACAGTTTCCATCTACCCTCGACATCACGCAGCATCTTGTCGATTTCCGGCGTATTCTCAGGTGCGGTGAGCAACACCTGCAACGCCTCGGAAAACTCACGCACGGCCTTCTTATAATCCTCCTCATAGATCGGATTCTCGAAGCCCCAACTGCGTAGCAGATAGATACTGCCCATACGCTGCGAGAGCATCCGCTGGCGACCGGACAGATTGACCAGCCGCCCTGCCTTGGCTCCCGAGGCTGCTTCCAAATGCAGCACTACCTGATGTGCGGCCTGCAGCAACTGCTCGGCCTGGGCACGCAGCCTCTCAGCCGATTTCCGCTCCGGACGTTTTGTTGCCAGCGCCCTGAAACTCTTCCAGAGCGCAGCTACACGCTCCAACTCCTGCGAGACTGCCGAATTGACCTCGAAGGCCTGAAGCTCGGCAAGCTGTTTCGTAAACAGCTTCTCTCCACTGCGCAGCTGCTTCTTCGCCTTCCGATAGCTGATATCCTGGCCCATCATGGCATAGGCCTTGACGATCCGCTGGGTCAACATGCGCTGCCGCCCCGCTTTATCGATCGCCTCACCCATCGTCAGCTCAGCGGCACTGGTTGACAGCGGCAGCAGAGAGGCCGCCAGCCACACCAGCCAAAAGATTCTCGCTACTCCAAGCATTCCTCCCCCTGTTGCCCGATTCAGGGCATGAAATTAGATCTGTAAAACCGCGGAACCTAACGTCTTTTTAACCTTTGGTAAAGCAAAACCACCACCCATAAAAGCGCCACTGGCGCGAGCCTGAACCCAGCCCTCAAAACAGTCTAATGGCGACATTGCAAAACGAGACTATACCCAACGAATTTGGTATATTTACTTGTTTTTAATCGGGCAGAGATAGCGCACCATGTTTGACAAGAGTATGCAAATTCAAGGGTATGACGATGAGCTCTGGGCCTCCATCCAGGCAGAAGAACGCCGCCAGGAGGAGCACATCGAGCTGATCGCTTCTGAAAACTATACCAGTCCCCGGGTAATGCAGGCTCAGGGCAGCGTACTCACCAACAAATATGCCGAAGGCTACCCGCACAAAAGATACTACGGCGGATGCGAGAATGTCGATGTGGCAGAGCAACTCGCCATCGACCGCGCCAAGGCACTGTTCGACGCCGACTACGCCAACGTGCAGCCCCACTCCGGCTCCCAGGCCAACGCCGCCGTCTACATGGCGCTCTGCCAGCCCGGCGATACCATACTCGGCATGAGCCTGGCCCACGGTGGCCACCTCACCCACGGTGCCAAGCCCAACTTCTCGGGCAAAATCTACAACGCCGTACAGTATGGCCTCAACCCCGCGACCGGCGAGATCGACTATGACGAGGTAGAGCGTCTAGCCCGGGAACACAAGCCAAAGATGATCGTCGCCGGCTTCTCCGCCTACTCCCGGGTGGTCGACTGGCAGCGCTTCCGCGACATCGCCGACGAGGTGGGTGCCTACCTGTTTGTCGACATGGCCCACGTCGCCGGCCTGATCGCTGCCGGGCACTACCCCAGCCCGGTTGCCATCGCCGACGTCACCACCACCACTACGCACAAGACCCTGCGCGGCCCGCGTGGTGGTCTGATCCTGGCCAAAGCCAACCCGGAGATCGAGAAGAAGCTCAACTCACTGGTCTTCCCCGGCACCCAGGGCGGCCCGCTGATGCACGTCATCGCCGCCAAGGCGGTCGCCTTCAAAGAGGCGATGGAGCCCGAGTTCAAAGAGTATCAGGCGCAGGTAATCACCAACGCCCAGGCGATGGCTAAGGTCTTCATGGATCGCGGTTACGACGTAGTCTCCAAAGGCACCGACGACCATCTGTTCCTGGTCAGCTTCATCGAGGCAGGCCTCACCGGCAAGGAAGTAGACGCCTGGCTCGGCGCCGCCTACATCACCGTCAACATGAACGCAGTGCCGAACGACCCGCAATCCCCCTTCGTCACCTCTGGCATCCGCGTCGGCACCCCGGCGATCACCACCCGTGGCTTCAGCGAGGCCGAGGCCAGCGAACTGGCCGGCTGGATGTGCGACATCATCGACAATCGTGGCGAGCAGGCCAAGATCGATGAGATCAAGGGCAAGGTGCTGGCGATCTGCGCCAAGCACCCAGTCTACGCGCGATAATTATGAATTTTGGTGTTCGCTACGCTCACGCTTTTAAAGAAAATATTGTGAGCGTAGCCCACACCAACCCGATTCATAATTTACAATTCAAAATCCATAGTTTCCTTTAAACATGCGTTGTCCCTTCTGCGGAGCCCAGGAGACCAAGGTGGTCGACTCCCGCCTCAGCGGTGACGGAGACCAGATACGTCGCCGCCGCCAGTGCAGCACCTGCAAGGAGCGCTTCACCACCTATGAGACGGCCGAACTCAACATGCCACAGGTGGTCAAGCAGGATGGCAGCCGCGTACCCTTCGATGAAGATAAGTTGCGCGCCGGCATGGAGCGGGCCCTGGAGAAACGTCCAGTAAGCGCTGAGCGAGTTGATGCGGCAATCAGCCACATCACGCGCAAGCTGACCACCAAGGGCGAACGCGAGATCCCCTCACTGCAGATCGGCGATCTGGTGATGGATGAGCTAAAGCGCCTCGACCAAGTCGCCTACGTACGCTTCGCCTCGGTCTACCGCAAGTTCGAGGACGTCAACGCGTTTCGTGAGGAGATCGAACGACTCGAGCGCCAGCCGACGCCGGAACAGCGCCGTCAGCAACTCAAGCTGCCGATCAGCGACAAGGAGAAAAAATGAGCAGCGACACCGATCACCACCAGATGGCCCGCGCGCTGCAGCTGGCGGAGAAGGGGCTCTACACCACCCATCCGAATCCCCGGGTCGGCTGTGTGCTGGTCAAGGATGACCAGGTAGTCGGCGAGGGTTGGCATCGTCGCGCCGGCGAACCCCACGCAGAGCGCAACGCGCTGGCCCAGGCTGGCGAGCGCGCTCGTGGCGCCACCGCCTATATCACCCTGGAGCCCTGCTGCCATCAGGGCCGCACCCCACCCTGCAGCGACGCCCTGATCGAGGCCGGTGTCAGCCGCGTAGTGGCGGCGATGCGCGACCCCAACCCGCTGGTTGCCGGCAAGGGGCTGGCACAGCTGGAGGCCGCTGGCATCGCCACCGAATATGGCCTGATGCAAGCCCAAGCGGAGGCGCTCAATCCGGGGTTCACCAAACGCATGGCCGAGGGCCGTCCCTACATCCGCTGCAAGCTGGCGATGAGCCTGGACGGCCGCACCGCGATGGCCAGCGGCGAGAGCCAGTGGATCACCTCCGAGGCGGCGCGGCTTGATGTACAGCGGCTGCGCGCACGCAGCTCCGCGATCCTCACCGGCATTGGCACCCTGCTGGCGGACGACCCCTCGATGAATGTACGCCTTTCCGCTGAAGAGCTGGGGCTGGAGGCAGATCTACAGCCGCCAACGCCGGTGCGGGTGGTGCTCGATCCGGCTCTGAAGACCCCACCGACAGCGAAGATGCTCAAGCTACCCGGCCCCACGCTACTGCTGAGCAGCGACGATGAACCGCTGCACGCGGCCGCCCTGGATGCAGCTGGCGCCCAAGTGATCTCGCTGGCAGCCAACGGCTGCAACCTCAACCTCGACGAGGTGCTCACCGTTCTCGCCGAACAAGAGCTCAACGAGGTGCTACTGGAGTCAGGCGCCACCCTCGCCGGCGCGCTGTTGGAGAAACAGCTGATCGACGAACTGGTGATCTACATGGCGCCCCACATCATGGGTGACAGCGCCCGCGGCCTGTTCCACCTACCGCTGCTGAAGCAGATGTCACAGCGCATCGGGCTGCAGATCAGCGATCTGCGCAAGGTCGGCCCGGATCTACGCATCACCGCCCACCCGGTCTATTCCTGAGAGAGACTCGATGTTCACCGGAATCATCCAGGCTATCGGCACTATCGCCGGCAAACAGAACCGTGGCGGCGACCTGCGCCTGCAATTGCGCACCGGCAGGCTCGACCTAAGCGATGTAGCGCTCGGCGACAGCATCGCTACCAACGGTGTCTGCCTGACCGTGGTGGAACTGAGCGGCGACGGCTTCACCGCGGACGTCTCCCGCGAGACCCTTGCCCACACCACCCTGACGCAACTCGGCGTCGGCAGCACGGTCAACCTGGAGAAGGCGCTGACCCTCAACACCCGTCTCGGCGGTCATCTGGTCAGCGGCCATGTAGATGGCATCGGCAACATCATCGATCGCGCCGCGGATGCCCGCTCGATCCGCTTCACGCTGGAAGCGCCGGCGGAATTAGCGAAGTATATCGCCCACAAGGGTTCGATCTGCGTGGATGGCGCCAGCCTCACGGTAAACGCGGTGGACGGCAACCGTTTTGATCTGAACATCGTGCCGCACACCCTGCAGGAGACAATCATGGCCGGCTATGCCACCGGCAGCCAGGTCAATCTGGAGGTCGATCTGCTGGCGCGTTACCTGGAGCGGCTGATGCTGGGGGAGCGGGCCGCCGAACGCAGCGGTTCGGGCATCACCCAGGCGTTTCTACGGGAGCACGGCTTCGCCGGCTGAGGCCAGTGCGCCACATCCCGACTCACACCGAGCCGCTTTCGCGGCCAGGGGAAATCGCGCCACCCCTTGCTGCAGGTAGCTGTAGAGCTCCGCCACCCAAGGGCGAGCCGCCGCTGGAAGTTGCGGGGCTTGGCACCGGAAGTCATAAGGCAGAATCATCACTGAGGCCGGCTCCTGCCAGCTTCTTGCTACCAGCAGAAACAGCTCCTCCACCGCCTGGTCGCCAATCGCCAGACAGCCCACCGACCAAGCGCTGCCGTGGATGAAGATATTGGAACCGGGCTGCCGGCGTCCCTCGGCATGGGCGTTGAGCCAGTCGAAACTGTTGGGAAAGTTGAGCTTGATCGAGAGGTGAAAGCGGCTGTGGGGGTTGAGCGCCTCAATCTGGTAGAAGCCCTCGGGCACCTGCCGGTCCCCCTCCCGCAGCTTGGGACCGGCCACGCCACTGGCGGCCAGCACCTGATAGTCGTGGATATGCCGCCAGGGCCCAGCATCTGCCGCCCAGACCTCGATCTGCTGCTCCTGTTTCAGACTGATCAGCTGCAGTCGCGCTGGCGGATACTCCACCCCGGCCTGTTCAAAGCGGCGTCGCAATTGCAGTTCGAGGCGTGGCACCAGCCGCTCCAGCACCTGCACCACCTCGGGCGATAGCGGCTCATTCGCCGCCACAGGGAGAGTGCCTACGATAAGGGTGAAGCAGAGCAGAATGACAGCGAACCTCATCCACCCTTCCCGTTCGCCCTGACCCGCGCCAGCCAGTTGCCGTAGATCACATCCGAGATCCGGTGCAGACGTGTGATCTTCTCATCCAGCCCGACGGTGATCTCTTCGGAACGCTGGCTGCAGGCCGAGCTGAGTTCCAGGTCACTGCCATATTTGTCGATCCAGGCCTCCACCATCTCGGCGGTCATTTCGAGATGGAACTGCATGCCGATATGGTCGTTGATGCTGTAGGCCTGATTCCTGAAGCAACGACTCTGCAACAGGGGCTGGCAGCCCGGCGGCATAGAGAAGGTGTCGGCGTGCCAGTGGAAGGTATCAAAACTCTGCGGCAGCCCATCCAGCCAACTCAGGTCATCCGCGCCATTGGCTCGCTGCAAGGGGAACCAGCCGATCTCCATCCCCTCACCGCGGCTGACTTCGCCGCCGAGCGCCTTGCTGATCAGCTGGCCACCGAAACAGACTCCCATCATCGGCAGCCCCGCTGCAAACGCCGTGCGGATCAGCTCCAGCTCACCCTGCAGCCAGGGCAGGTCGTCATTCACACTCACTGCTGCACCGAGAAACACCAGCCCCGACACATCCTCCACCTGCGGTGGTATCGGGTGATCCACATCGATGCAAACCAGTTCCCAGGGAACCCGGCGCTGATCGAGGAACTCCCCGAGATAGCCAGGGCCCTCACAGGCGATATGACGGAATATACGTACAGGCTTCAAGATAGATCACCAGGATCGCTCCAACAGAGCAACCATTCTAGCTTCGACCCGAGCGACAGGAAAACTCTCTGGTCAGCGATGCAGTTACGCTCATAATTCACACCTTCAGCGTGACCGAAAACACATTCACAAGCCACCAATCCGAAAAAACTGCGATACCAATCACAGCCTTGAATCTAACCGAACAAGAAGTGCAATAGACATCACACTATCCTTTTTCCTACCATAACTGGAACGAGATTCGGATTCTAAAGGGACGCAGAAGTGAAACCATCCACAGTGGCAGTTGCACTATCCGGAACCGCAGCGGCAATCCTGCTGCTCGCCGCCCTCAGCAAATATGGCGGCGAGTCTACATCTACTGATCAGGACCTAGCCGCCGCCTCACCCACCCCGCTGGCAGAAAAATCCTCCGACGTCGCCAGCTTCCCACCCACACCGGCCGAACCTGCACCTTCATCCGAAACAACAAAAGCTCTCGCTGCAGACGAACCACTGCCGGCACACACTCACCAGTTCGCAGAAGATGCCACTGATGAGGAGATCCTGCGGGTAATGATGGAACAGCTTGCACAAATGGAGCTGGAAGCAGAGCCAGCGCTTCCAGATGAGGCTGTCGCGCTCTGGCAGGACGATAAAAATGGAGCCGCCGCCGGCCTGCCGATCCCTGCCGAGGTCGAGTACGAAACGATTAGGGTCAACCGGGATGTGCTCAATAATCTCCAGGTGGGGCAGCCACTGGAGTTGCCGATCCCGCAGGAGGCCAAATCCTACTACGGAACCATTGAAGAGACCCACAATCAGCTGGATGGCCAGGTGCAGGTCTGGTCTGGCGGGTTAGAGAATGGCGGCAACTTCAGCAACTTCACCCTCACCCAGGGGCAGCAAAGCACCGTAGTGATGGTCGCCACCGGCAGCCGCATCTACCAGATTGAGATCAACAACCGCACCGGCCGTGGCGCGGTCATCGACAACCGGACACTCTCGGTATTCAAAATCCCTGGCGATAGCGTAAAGCCCACCGAGCCCACCACGCCTATCCCAGGAGGCGAGCCGGATGCCTGATCCATCAAGAAAAACACGCTCTCAAATTACAGTGGAACCAATAAACACAACCAGGAAAGTTAGGGGAAAACCATGAAGCCAACCGCTCTGAAGCTAACAGCCGCGGCCCTCGCCTCGGTTCTATCGATGCCTGCCATGGCAGAGATCATCACCGTCGATGTGCTCGGTCTCTACACCAAAGACCTCACCGATGCCGGCAAGGATGGCCCCACCCGGCTTGCCGCGATGGTCGAATTTGCCAATCAAGCACTGGAGAACAGCCAGGTCGATATGCGCTACCGGTTGGTCCACACCCAACAGGTCGATCTCGTCAACGATGGCAATACCGATGGGGATGCGCTGGACGCTGTCACCAATGATAGTGCCGTAGCGGCACTGCGGGACCAGTATGGCGCGGATATGGTGAGCATGATCACCAACACCGGTCCCTACTGCGGTATCGCCTGGGTTGGCCAGGGTGATAGCAACGGCACCTTCCGCTCCTACGCCAAGAACTACGCCTACAGTGTGACTGGCTACACTTGCGTCAGCAGCTTCGCCCACGAACTGGGCCACAACCTGAGCCTTGGTCACTCCCGCAAACAGGGCAGCACCGGCAACCTCTACGAGCATGGTGTGGGCTACGGCGTCGACAATACCTTTGTCACCCTGATGGCCTACGAATCGGCCTTCAGCACCTACAACGAGCAACAGCTGCACTCCAATCCGGCCCTCTCGACCTGTGTGGATCTGCCCTGCGGCGTACCCCACGACCAAGCAGGCTCATCAGACGCATCCTTCTCACTCAGAGCCGCCGCCCCCCAGGCGGCTACCTGGCGTCCCACCGTCGTTGATGGCGGCGGTAGCAAACCCGGCACCGCAACCGAATTGGCCACTAACGGCAACTTCGACAGCCTGGATGGCTGGAGCGTCTTCCCCAGCGACAGTTGGGGAACCCTGAGCCAGACTGAGGATCTGGTTGACAGCGTGGCCGCAGCCGCGGTCAGCGGTCGCCGCTCCAGCGTCGCTGGTCCATTCCAGACCTTAGATGTAGCTAACATCGAGGCCGGCACCACCTACAACTTCACCGCCTGGGCTAAGCTGGGTGAAGGCACCTACTCGCGCCAGCGGGCTTACGCCTACCTCTACACCAAGGATGCAAACAACCGCGGCCGCTGGCACCGTCTGGCCAGGACCTCCATCGTCCAGAACGAATGGACCAAACTGCAGGGCAGCTTCACTGCCGGCGATATCGCGCTCAGCAGCGCCAAACTGCTAATCTGGGGCCCCAGCCGCCGCAACGACTTCCTGGTGGATGAGGTCTCCTTCAGCAGCGCTGCCAGTACTCCCACCACCCCCACCAACCTGGTCGCCAATGCCGACTTCGAGAGCAATGCCGACGGCTGGAACGGCAAGTACGGCGCACAGCTGGCAACCGTGGCGGATGGCTACGGCGACAGCATGAAGTCCCTTTCCATGACCAACCGCCGACGCTGGTACAGTGGTGCCAGCTACGACCTGACCGGAAGCCTGGAGAACGGCAAGACCTACAGCATCTCCGCCAAGGTCAAGACAGCTGAGGATAACCAGCGTGGTCGCATCTATCTGCTGATTCGCGCCAACAACCGTTATCGCTGGTACTTCGTCAAGCGCCAGGATGTCGGTACCAACTGGAGCGAGCTGAGCGGCGAGAAGACCATCAACGTCAGCGGCGATATCCAGTCCGCCCAGGTGGTATTCATGGTCGGCAATAGCGGCGTCGACTCACAGATGGACGATGTGGTCGTCCAGGTAGTCGAATAGTCGTCTCCTCTGTGGCGCACCCCACTTGGGGTGCGCCCTCTCCCGCCGCCATTACATCCCGCCGCCGACAAACAGCAGCAGTAGCATCAGCGCCACCGACCCGAACACTCCAGCAGCCAGAGCCGAGAGCAGGGTCAGCAGCAGATCAGTCAACAACGAACGCGACCTCATCGCGCCTGCCAACCCCACCCATTCCCTCTCATCGCCCCTTTTTGTGAGCATAGGCCCTCTCCCTTAATCGCTGAGTCCCGTCATTGCGTAGCCTCGCAATCGGCATCACCAAACGAAATGAGGCCGGGTTGATCCGCTCAGGCGAGCCGTAGATAAACTCCTCGCACAGCGGCTGCGGATAACCCTTCACTGTGCCGCCCGGTCAACAAACGAGAGCAGCACAAAGCGATCGAACGCCATGCCATCCAGGTCGTTCTCCGCATAGGCGGCCAGCATCTCACCCTGTGGCTGCTGCCGGATCCGCTCTGCATCGACACCTGCTGCCAGTAGCCGCTGCACCACCGATTCCGCTCGTAGCTGCGCCAGCTGCTGGTTGTAGCTGGGGCTGCCACGCCTATCACTGGAGGCGCGCACCTCGATATCGAGCTGAGGAAACGCCTTCAACAAGCCTGCCAGGGTATCCAGCTGGGGCTGCAGGCGCGGCTCCAGTTCACTGCTGTCGGTACGAAAACGCAGGCAGAAGGAGAAGCCATCCGCCACCGCCTGCAGGCGCTGGTGCTGCTCCCCGCGGATGCGCTCCAGCGCAGCCAGATCCCGGCTCCTTGCCCCAGAAACCTGCTGCAGCTGCCGCTGCGCCTCACCCAACGCCTCGCGGGAGGCCTGCAACTCCGCATCTCTGCGTCCGATATCAGCGACCAGCGCCCCACCGACCGCCCCGACAACGATCCCTGGCGGGCCAGCCAGAATCCCACCCAGTAGCATGCCAATGGCCGGCTGTTTCAAGGTTTCAATCCCATCATCGCGCAGATCCAGAGAGCCCTCCTGTGCCTGAGCGGAGAGGCTCGTCGAAAGTGCCAAAACGGTTGCTGCGATCAGTTTCATCTTCATCATTCATCTCCTCGGTTGGCCCAGCGCGCCATCCCTGACAAGGGCGACTCTCCTTGGTCTGCGCCGGTAAAAACTAACTTGTGGAGGAGATTACAAAGCACGGTGGTGGCAGGAGCTTGCCCAATCGGGGCAAAGGGAAGACAAAAAGTGGCAACACGGTGGCAATGGTGCAGGCAACCGCTGCAGCTTTTTACCACCACGGCAAAGCCGGTTACATTAGAGAGCCTCTGATTAAGTCTGGACGAAATCGAGTGTGATTCAGAATTCTCAGATTCAAGGCGCAAATCGCACGTAATAGCTGGCTATTGCGAACGACTACATGGATGCAGGAGGTAGAGTCACGCATGGAGCCGTTGCCAAGATTTGCCACGCAGAAGCTGGATATTCTGGGCACAAGATACGCGTTCATGACTTGATCAGAGGCTCCTTAGCTCCCTACCAATCAGCCAATGGAAGCCAGATGCCAAAATTGATCGCCATCGTCGAGGATGAGCCGGCCATCCGCGACAACTACACCGACTACCTCACGCGCCAGGGCTATCGGGTCAATGGCTATGCCTCCCGTCAGGCTGCTTCCAGCGCCTTTGGCAGACAGCTGCCCGACCTGGTGATTCTAGATATCGGCCTGCTGGGCGAACCGGACGCCGGCTTTGAGCTCTGCCGGGAGCTGCGCAGCCGCTCCGCCAATCTACCGATCATCTTCCTCACCGCCCGTGACGACGAGTTCGACACGGTCTCGGGACTGCGCCTGGGCGCCGACGACTACCTCACCAAGTCGATCAGCCTGCCGCAGATCGCGGCGCGCATCGCCGCCCTGTTTCGCCGTCTCGACGCCCTGCAGACTCAACAGAGTAGCGACAACATCCTCACCCCGGGGTCGCTGCGTCTCGATCTCGACCGGCTCACCGCCCACTGGCGCGAGCAGCCGGTGGAGCTGACCCTCACCGAATTCTGGATGGTGCATGCGCTGGCCCGTCACCCCGGCCACGTGCGCAGCCGCGATCAGCTGATGGAGGAGGCCAACATCCTGGTGGACGCGGCCAGCGTCAGCACCCACATCAAGCGCATCCGCCAGAAGTTCCAGCAGCTCGACGCCGGGTTCAGCGCCATCGATGCAGTCTACGGCGCAGGCTACCGCTGGCTCGAGAATGGGCAGAGTTGATGCCTCCGCTACGCCGGCGCCGCTTCCGCGAAAGCCTCCGCTTCAAGCTACTGCTGGTCTCGCTCTCACTGCTGGCGATCCCATTGGCAGGCTATCGCTACCTGGTCGAGACCGAGCAGTTTCTGCGCAGCGCCAATGAACAGAATCTGCAGCAGAAGGCCGAATTGATCGCCCAGCTGCTGGCCACCCAACAGGAGCCTGCATTTCGCAGCAGCTTTAGCGAGGCACCAGCGATCTTCGTCCACCCGCTCGCCCAGCCGATCGATCTGGACGGTTACGGTGAGGAGTGGCAGCCGCTGCTGGACCAGGCGCACAGCTACAGCACCGGCAGACTCAGCTTTCGTCTGCTCAGCGGCATTCATGCTGAGCAGCTGCTGCTGTTCCTACAGATCCGTGATTCGACGATCCGCTACGCACCGGCAAACGACCTGCTGAGTCCGGCAGCGGATCACCTGCTCCTGCAACTGCGCTCGGAGACGGGGGTGCTGCGGCGTTATCGCATCGCCACCTCGGCTCCCGGCTGGTTTCAAGCCAACCCGCAACAGCAGGCGGGGCCGCCGATCCGCGGCGAGTGGCAGGAATCACCTGACGGCTACAATCTGGAGCTGGGCTTTCCCGTAGAGTTGGCGCGGGGTGGGCTCTCCGTCACCGTCTTCGATCAGGCGGCGCAGCAGCCCCCTGTCGTCGCCTCAAGCTCAGGGTTGGATAATGATGCCCTTCTGGCACGGCTGGTGCTGCCGCTGGCTGCGGTAGAGTCTCTGTTACAGGGGGTGGTTAGTGACGGTGAACGCATCCAGGTCGTGGATCGCCAACAGATGATCGTGGCCAGAAGCGGCAACCTAAGCCCACCCCACTGGCTCAAACCGGCCTCCCCCTTCGAGCAGCTGCTGCGTCGCCTGCTGCCGCGCCCGGCGGGAATCTTCCAGACGCCGCATCAGCATGCCGGACGCCTCGACGCAGCGGCGATCCACCGCGCCCTGCAGGGGGAGAGCACGGTCAGCCTCCAGCAGAGCCATTTCGAGTCGGCGATCACCCTCTCTGCCGACGTACCGATCCGCGCCACCGACGGCACTCTGCTCGGCGCCCTGCTGATCGAAAAGAGCAGCCATGAAATCCTCAGCCTGCAGCAACGTGCCTTCGCCCGGATCCTCTCCACCGGGTCAGTTCTACTACTACTCTCGGTGCTGGCCCTGCTTGGCTACGCCGGTCGCCTTACAGGCCGGATTCAGCGCCTCAATCGCAGCGTGGAGGCGGCGGTCAGCCCCGATGGACGCATCCTCTCCAACCTCCCTGCGGTCTCCGAGCGGGACGAGATCGGTGAACTCAGTCGCAGCTTTGGCCGGGTATTGCGACGCCTCAGCGAATACAACCGCTATCTGGAGTCGATGGCGTCACGACTTGCCCATGAGTTCCGTACACCGCTGACCATGGTGCAGTCCTCCCTGGAGAATCTAGCCAGCGACCCGGACCCGCAGGCGCAAAGCCGTTACCTGGAACGCGCCACGGAGGGTAGCCGGCGGCTCAGCCTGATCCTGCAGCGGATGCGCGAAGCGACCCGCCTGGAGCAGAGCCTGCAGCAGGCGGAGCGGGAGCCGCTGCAGTTGGAGTCGCTGCTGCAGACCATGCTGGAGGGGTATCGGGTCAGCTTTCCCGATGTTCGATTCGAGTTGCAGACAGCGCGGCTGGCGCCGATCGACGCCGCACCCGAGCTGATCGCACAGGCTCTCGACAAGCTGGTCAGCAACGCCATCGATTTTCACCAAGAGCAGACGCCAATTCGCCTGCAGCTGACTCCATTGCCGGAGCACAGTCGGCAGCGGCTATCTGTGATCAACCAGGGCCCTACCCTGCCAGAGACCATGACCAGCCACCTCTTTGACTCGATGGTGAGTCTGCGAGGAGATCGGGACAGCGGCTCACATCTGGGCCTGGGACTCTATCTGGTGCGGCTGATCGCCGAGTTTCACCAGGGCCACGTCTATGCTGAAAACCTGCCAGACTGCAGTGGCGTGGTGATCGGCATGGAGTTTCCCTCAACTACTAACAAGGATTAAGGCCGCAGCCGAGCATGTCGCGCCTCCAGCGGTAGCTCCGCCAAGGCTTCGCAAGCGGCATAAAAGCGTTCTAAATCTCCACTCTGTTGCCGATAGAGTGCCTCCAACCCGGGCACCAGCGACTCGTAGGTGGCCAGCGATGCTAGCAGAGCGTTGTTGAGTGGACGTCGGAACCAATGGTCAAAGCCACTGTAACCGCCCCACTCCGCCTTCAAGGCCTGATAGCGCCGCCGCAACTGGTCGAACAGCGCCTGTTTGCGCTGGCGCATCTGGGATGCTGGCAACTCTTCAGCATAGAGCACTGCGAGGGATGCCCGACTCTGTAACAGTAGCTGAGTGAACTGGCTGCTACGGCTACGCTGTCGATGCCACTGCTCAAGTTTTTCCGGAGCCTCCTGCTCTAGCCAGGCTTGCACGCCGATACGTGCCAGCTGTGTGGCAAACGCCTCATTGAAGGCGCTGTCGCCCTGCACATAGAGCTTTTGATGGGCCAGCTCGTGGAAGATCAACGCCGCCAGGCGCGGCTCCGACCAGCGGATCACGCTGCTGGTGATCGGGTCATCGAACCATCCCAGCGTCGAATAGGCGGGCGCCGGGTTGACCACCTGGTCGTAACCCTGGGCAGCAAGCTGCTCGCCGTGGGCCTCCGCATCTCGCTTGTCGAAATAGCCGCGATAGGCGGCACAGCCCACTACCGGATAGCACCAGCTGATCGGCTCCACCGAGAACTCTGGAGTCGCCACCAGGCTCCAGACCACCGCCTCCCGCTGCAGCTCCGCGTAGCTGAGGTAACTGTCGTTGTCCGGCAGCGCCAGCTGCTGACTGGCAAACTCGCGAATCGCCACGACCCGCCGCAGCCGCTGCTTAAGCTCGGGGTCGATGGCATTGTCCAGCAGTAACGACTCGATCGGGCGACGTTTCTGCAGCAGATCGAGCTGACCGTTGATCGACTGGGCGTAGTAGCCGAGCATTTCACAGCCACTGAGCAGCGGCAGAAAAAGTAGCAGACAGATGAGCGACAAGGTGTACTCAGCTCTGGTCTGTGGTGAGTGCATCACGCAGCCTCTCGATTATGCGGCAGCACACTATCTGCATCGGCATTCATCACTGACACCAAGAATCAACCAAAACCCCACTAATCAGACTTGAAAATGTGCCTGCTGTCACACCCCGTACCACTGCGTTCGTATCATCCTCCGGTTCCTGCCTCGTCTGCCGAGTAAGGTTTTATTGGGATTAATGATTCAATAAAACCTGATTCTTGTCACATCGCGCATCAGGGAAAACCCTTATAGTGATTGATATATTATCATTTACTGATATACTGACTCAGCCATCAGACAGGGGGGGCTTGAACGTTGAAGCAACTGCGCATTCTCGTCGGACTTATCCTTATCACGCAAGTTCTTCCTGCCTTTGCCGATTCGGAAGCCATTCCCGCCACAGAGGACTGGGCACAGGTTTCTGCTGAGGCACAAGCGGCCCAGTCTCCGATTATCTTGGTTTTCACAGCTGAAGCTTGTAGCTACTGCGAGCAGCTCGCACACGATGTACTCATTCCGCTGCAGGCATCAGACGAGCAAAACAAGCCCATTATCAAGGCCTTCGACATCAGCACAGGCAACAAAATCATCGATTTTGACGGCAGCAAGGTCCGGGGCCGCAATTTCATCTCCCGTTACACGGTCTTCGCCACACCGACCGTGGTTATCCTCGACTCACAGGGGAAACAGCTGGCGGCCCCCATTGTTGGCTACAATTCGAAGGATGCATACCTGATCCTGCTGAACAACGCGATCGACTCATCCCGCACCGCTATGCAGGATATCGAGCTGCCGGAAAAAGTGCTCGCTGGTACTCAGTAACCGGCTTTCGGGCAGACCCCCTGATCATTTCACAAGACAAACTGTCATATCAGAGATGCGGTAGGCACTCGACCACCGGTTTTGGCTATACTTCCGCTCCTGCTTTTCGACTTGATGGAGCGACTCGTGCGAAGATTGATCCTAGCTGTATTACTTAACCTCTCTCTACTGGCCGTCGCTCAGGCATCCCCCGACAAAGTGCATTCCACCATTGTTTTCACCGACAATCTGCAAAAGGATGCCGCCCTCTCCAAACGCCTAAATGCACCCATCCTGCTGGTGGTCTCCCAGGAGCACTGCCCTTTCTGTGATCTGTTGAAGCGGGAGGTGCTCAACCCGATGGCCTTGAGTGGGGACTATCGAGACAAGGTGGTGATGCGCGAGATCCTGATCGACCTGGGGGAGACCCTGATCAACTTTGAGGGCAAGTCAGAGGATGCCGCCGAATTTGCTCATCGCTATGATGTCTACCTCACCCCGACCCTGCTGTTTCTCGACCCCCACGGCAATGAACTCAGCAAACGCATCGTTGGCGTCAACACAGTGGAGCTCTTCTACTTCTACCTAACCAGCGCCATCGACAGCGCCCGGGAGAAGATGCAATAACTGCCTCGGTTCGGCTACAGACGACCTCGCAGATCGAGTAGGCCGAACCCGCGCATTCGGTTCTTCATCTGCTTGGTAAAACCGATCACCTTGAACCGCTCTCCCATCTCCGACGGCAGTGTCAGTTTTTTCACGCCCTGAACCCGCGCCATGTGGGCAGCAATATCGTCGGGATCTGATCCGGCGAGCAGCTCGTCCAGACCACTTGCCATGAGAAAATGGGCCTGAGTAGTGTAGCCCGCCAACGCAAATCCGGCCTGCTCCGCCGCCTCCGCCACAGCCGTAAAGTCCACCTGCGCGGTGATATCCTGCAACCCAGGCCAACGATAGGGATCGGCGTGGGCGCGATGACGATAGTGACACATCAGGGTGCCTTCGCTGCGTTGTGGATGGTAATACTCACTGCGTGGATAGCCGTAGTCTATGAGTAACACTGCGCCCCGCTCGAATGCTCCGCCGAGGGCAGCAAACCAGGGGCCCAATCGCAGATTCAGCTCCGACACATATCCACCGCTACCCACCGGCAGTCCCGCCAACCGTCGCTTGACCTGTTCGCTGAAACCTACTGTCTCGGGCCTGGCAAAGTGATCGCGAAATCCTTCCTCCTGCCAGACAACAAAGCCCTCCTCTATCCCCGCCTCTGAATGACGGAAACGGCTGGCAGGCATCGCGTCCAACAGTTCGTTGGCCAGCACAAAGCCTTCGAATCGAGACGGCATCTGACTCAGCCAGCTCACCCGCTCCAGCAGCTGGGGCACCCGCTCCCGCAGGATTTGTCGCTGACGCTGCTGCAGCTCCGGGCTCAGCTCCAGAATCAGATAGCGGTTTGGCAATTGTCCCAACCGTTCCAGCTCTGCCAGTAGATCCACAGCCAAAACACCGGAGCCTGCACCAAACTCCAGAATATCGCCCTGTGGCAGCTCACCCAGCAGCTCTGCCGCCTGGTGTGCGATGCACTGGGCAAACAGGGGCGAGACCTCCGGTGCGGTAACAAAATCCCCTGCCTCACCAAACTTGCGACTGCCCGCCACGTAGTAACCCAATCCCGGGGCATAGAGCGCCAGTTCCATAAAATGGTCGAAGGAAATCCGCCCGCCTGCCGCCTCGATCTCATGACGAATCCTTGTCTGCAACTGCTCACTGAGTTCTAGGGCGGCAGGATCGGGAGGGGGCAGATCAGAGACCGGAGCTCTTCCGGGGAGGCGAAATGAAGCGGACATGAATTCAGAATCCTAGAGCAATACGATATGGTAGGGCCGACATTCAATCATGGAGTATTGGCATGACGCAAAATGGATCGTCCCTAGCAGGCAAAACGGGACTGATCACCGGCGGCGTCCACCGCATCGGCGCGGCAATCGCCCGCCAGCTGCATGCCGAGGGGATGGACCTGATCCTGCACTACCGCAGCTCCAGCGTCGCCGCCGCCGAACTGCAGGCAACGTTGCAGGCACAACGCCCTGACTCGGTGCTGCTGCTACAGGCTGACCTGCACCAGACCGACCAGCTCGAGGGCCTGATCGAGCAAGCAGTTAAATTCCGTGGACGCCTCGACCTGCTGGTCAACAACGCCTCAAGCTTCTACCCCACCCCACTGGAGAGCCTAAACCAGGCCGACTGGGATGACCTGATCGGCAGCAATCTAAAGGCCCCCCTATTCCTCTCCAAGGCAGCGGCGCCTTGGCTACGCGATCAGCGGGGCAACATCATCAATCTGGTCGACATCCATGCTGAGCGCCCCCTCAAAAACCATCCGATCTACTCCATCGCCAAGGCTGGCAACGCCATGCTGGTGAAGAGCCTGGCCCGGGAACTGGGTCCGGAGGTACGCGTCAACGGCATTGCCCCCGGCGCAATCCTCTGGCCTGAGCAGGATATGACAGACCTGGCCAAGTCAGAGATCCTGCAGCGAACCGCCCTGAAACGCCCCGGCCAACCAACCGACATTGCCCGCACACTACTGTTTCTCATCCGCGACGCCGACTATGTGACAGGTCAGATCATCGCAGTGGACGGAGGCCGCACCCTGCAGCAGTAAGGGGCTGGAAGTCGCCAAAATCTTGCGCATTAAAAGCCAGATTATTGAATCCCTTGGGGCTCTATTCCCCACAGCTTGCTGTGAATATGCGTGAATGAGCGAATATATTCACAAGAACCATAACGTAACGGTATTGATGTATCACTTGGTGCTTCTGGCAAAATATAGGCGAGCGGTATTTGACGATGCGGTAGATGAGGAGCTTTAAAAACCCGCATGGATATGAGGTGGTGCTCACCAATTATGTGCGGGTTTTGGTAACCATCTACGGTTGTGAATAAGATGATCCAAATGGCATCAGCCAGCGCGGGATCAGCAATCACTTCATGCCAGTGATCAACGGGGATTTGACTCTTAGCTTCAAGTTTGAAGTGCAACAAAAGTCATATTGATGTATAGCAGTACTCTGGTGATTTAAAGCCTAACCTCTTGCGAGGCCTGGTATTGAGTCTCTTAGCAATTGAATTGCATAGATGCTGAGTTACTGAAGCCATAGATTGTAGTAGTTCAGACTTGATCTGACACCACCCTCCGGCGCATGGGCAGATGAGAACCAGCAATGAGCTGCGTAAGCGGGGCGTGTTTGTCTCCCCCAGTGGCGTGCGCAGCATCTGGCTGCGACACAAGCTGGCGTGTTTTAAGGACCGCCTGCGCGCCCTGGAGGAGAAGATGTCCCAGGAGGGCATGATTCTCACCGAAGCGCAGGTCACGGCCCTGGAAAAGAAGAAATACGATGACGAAGCTACCGGTGAGATCGAAACGGCCCATCCGGGCTATCTCGGCTCCCAGGATACCTTCTATGTCGGCACGTTGAAGGGGGTTGGTCGGATCTACCAGCAGACGTTTGTAGACACCTATTCGAAGGTGGCCTTTGCCAAGCTGTATCAGACCAAGACGCCGATCACTGCCGCTGACCTGCTGAACGACCAAGTGTTACCGTTCTTCGAGCGCCACGCACTGCCAATGCTACGCATCCTGACCGACCGGGGCACTGAATACTGCGGCAAGGCCGAGCAGCATGACTATCAACTCTATCTGGCGCTGAATGATATTGACCACACCAAGACCAAGGCGAAATCACCGCAGACCAACGGCATCTGCGAGCGTTTCCACAAAACGATCCTGAACGAGTTTTACCAGGTGACATTCAGGAAAAATCTGTACGCCGATCTAGAAAGCCTACAACAGAATCTCGACGAGTGGCTACTGTACTACAATGAGCAGCGGACACATCAGGGAAAGATGTGCTGTGGCCGCACACCATTGGCCACGCTGGAAGACGGAAAACAAATCTGGCAGGCAAAGTTCGTAGGCTGAATTTGACCTGACAGTCACACCATCGGAACCGGTAACTGTCAGATCAGGTCGCGACTACTACAGCTGAATCGCCCTTGTCGATAGCATCCTCGTAGCGTTCCTCTGCCTCTCCCTTGGGTTGCACCACGCCTCGCAGCTTTTTTCCGTTGAGTTCCAGGGAGAGATCCAATAACACAGCATCCAACGGAA
>Ga0256846_1000012_pt1 | contig 119572 bp, 109 predicted proteins | sample TevniametaG_FD_189098 | JGI IMG/M metagenome (GOLD analysis project Ga0256846, IMG submission 189098) | Tube worm associated microbial communities from hydrothermal vent at the East Pacific Rise, Pacific Ocean - Tevnia | ecosystem: Host-associated > Annelida > Integument > Unclassified ...
CCCGTTTGGATTTGGCAACCAATTTTCTCGCATAAGCGCGTGACAAATTATGGACTTGAATTGACTGAGCTTGGGGTGCCTGATGCGTTTGTTCATCGATCATCAATATTTGTCTTTCAGCTAACGTCTTGGCTCAGTGGCGGCAAAAAGTGGAGCGAGGTACGAGCGGAGCTTTTTGACGTCCACTGGAGCCCATTGTTGGGCACAATTCTGTGCTGGCCTGTGTCTATGATTCACAATGCTCCACCGCTCTGATGGCGTGCCGTTTCTCCAGTGGAAAGTTTGAACCGCTTTCCTTGCAGCCTGCACCATTATTCACACCCAAAAGCCTATCATTTCCCTGTAGGCACGTGCAGCCAACTTCTGCAATGGCGACGAAGCCGCATCCGGCCTGAGCCTTGCAAGGCGAGATGATCTTTCGGCAGGGACAGACCCTATTAACCACCTATCCGCCATGATGCCGAATAGTCTGGGCTCAAAACCTCTCCGACTCTACCCAACTTAAACTTAATTCTCTGTTGCCTTGCACGGCTTATTCTATGGCGATGCCTTGGTTGCCCAACGCCTTGCTCAGCGGCAATTCAAAGTGGCACGTTTTTGCGAACGCAAAACAAGTGCCGCTTTGAATTGTCCGCTGGAGCTACTTGTTAGAATGTTTTATAAGTTCCTTTTTAGGGATTCCAGCTAACTTTAAGGCTTGCTCAACTCCTCCTTTAGGGAACAGACCATTTTTATCATTGGCTTTTTCGGATAGCTTTTTATCGATGGCTTTAGTCAAAAAACTAACAGCTGGTGGGATTTGGTATTCCTCATAGTACTCCCTCAGAAAGTTAATAACCTCCCAGTGCTCGTCTGTTAACTCTAATTCATCCTCATGCGCTGTAATTTCAGCAAAACCCGGCACCCATTCATTTAAGTTTACAATATACCCATCCCTGTCCGTTTTGATATTTTTACCGCTAACATTCAATTCTCTCGTTTTTATTTTTTCTGAATTATTATCAACTGATAATACTTTGTATCCATCTATATCCTGCAGTAAGCCTTTTTTGAACAATGCTAACGCTGCGAGCAGTCCGTGATTGCTACCTTTTACCACTAACCTAATTGAACCTTCTTCAATTCTAACCAATGTAAGATCTGAGTCACTGACGATTGATTGTAAGTGTTTTATAATAGCTTCCGCTTTTGTTTTATCTACGTCGCTAACTTTACCACTTAAAACCAGAACCCATTCTTTTTCTTTGTTAACTTCCGTCTCTTCATTATTTTCTTTAACCCCAAGTTTTTCTAAAAATAGATTGACAATCTTTTCAGGGTCGTTACTGGCAGCATTCACGTAACCAATATGATTTGATAGCCCAGGTATTTCTCCTTCATACCCATCAACTCTTATTGGTAATACGTACTCGGAACCAAATGTTGAAATAGCCTTTTCAAGAGCCTGTTGTCTCTCGTAATTAGTCCACATCTTTTTTTTATAATGATCGGACAAGAATAGCATGCAATACTGGCTTTCCTTGTTGTAAATTTCTCTGAGTTTAACTGGAAGATCAGCACCCCAAAGTTCACCCTGGCAATCATTGTCATAGAATACGGAAATGCCATTCCTTTTTAATCCCTTAGCCACGGCCTCTGAAAATGCTCGATCCTCTCCAGCAAAAGATAGTGCCACTTGAAATTTTTGGCTTTGAGGTTGTGTGATTGGCTGCATGTATATCCTCCTGAGTGCTTGAAATTCTAACGTTGCAAATAACCGGATGCCAAAAGTTGCAGAGCGAAGCGACGCAGCTTTTGGCAGTCCGTGTTAATTTGCCTTGTTAGGGCTATTTACATTACTGCTATTATTATTTATTTTTGGTGCATCTGGGGCGGAACCATAACCAACAGATACCCCGCTATAGCCCCAAGTATTCCGATTGCCGCACTTCCGGCGTCTGGGTTAAGGACAGCAAGAATACTGGCAAATGTTGCAACAATAACTATGCCAGTAATCCGTACATTGAATATACCGAAACCTTCCTTCATATGGCCAAATACTCTAATAAGAGCATATACGCCAAAGCCCACTACAGCGAGAATTGCGATGCCCCTATTTATTTCAACTTCTCTTAACAACGTCAGAAATTGTTCCACGATATTTCAATACCTTATTTTTTCAAGAATACCTTCAAGCTGCTTTAATGCTGACGGTGACAAACGAATTGATTGACTCTTTTTTCCAATTTCTTGCCTATCAATCGACCCGTAAGTGTCGATTTGAAGGTAATCGCCATCTTCCGAATGTATTACAGTGTATGTCGCATTAACTTCCGTATGCTTTGACTCTCTTTCAAGAGTAATTGGATCCAATTTTCTTACTATGGCCATGTTTCCCTCTCTATTTATTGCCCTAACGCTTTAATAACCTGACGTTTTTTCTTGCGGCCTGCCTTTTAGGCCGTAAGAAAAAATGGTCAGCGTTAATTTACTTGTTAGGCTTTTTTGTAAAATTAACATGATACTTCTAGTATTACACCTTTTAGATTTGTAATAACTAAATATTTAGATCCTTCAGGATTTACCCAAGAGTATTTTATAATGTCATTCCGTTTTATAGATGAACCAAATTGTATGGTTTTTTCTATTACTTCTGGATTAATGTTTTCTCTCTCAATATGGCTGGCCACAGTGTTTGAATAGTATTCATTACCTATCTTTTTTATTGAGCGTTTGAATTTATTTTTTTCTGACAAGTAAAGTATAAAAGATATTGCTGATATAATTCCTGATGCTACTAAAATATAATTTTTTGTCTGTTTTTCAAATACGGCGCCTAATAAATCAGAACTCCAAGGGTCGCCACCAATAGCGAATATAGCTATTGATAGTATGAAGATACTAAAAAATATTGATGTGTTTTTTTCTGCCATTTTATTTTTTATAGCCTAACATTGAAATGGGCTGCGGCAGCGTTTTCTGAGATGGACTGTGGCAGCCTATTGCGAAATAGGTGGCCATAGACTAGCTTATAGTCTATAGAATTAAAATCCTTGCCATGGAGGGCTTAGGATGCCTCATAAAAACCGGCTGAACAACAGTTCACGGTATGCGAATTTCTGGCGTAACTATCAGAGAAATCTTACAAAGGCAGGTGTATCACCCAAGGCGCGCCCTTGGTATCAGAGGCATGTCGAAAATTATATTCGATATCACCATGATGTGCGCCTTAAGACACATAATCCGTCTCACGTGGCAGCCTATCTCGAAAATGTAGGCCGTAAACCAGGCTTTGAGGCCTTTCGATTTCGGCAGATAATCGATGCTTTGAAAATCCTTTTTTGCCGTCAAGTCAATAACGGCTTATGTGCAGGGGTTGATTGGATATATTGGGCTGCAGCAGCTGAATCGCTCAGTTCTGATCACCCAACACTGGCGAGGTCACAAACTGATGCTGTCGGAGAGATCGATATAAGACCCAAGCGGGGAGGTCTTTTAGCTGAATGGTATAGGCGTAATCCAGGGGGTTACGAGCGCTATATCACGGCGGTGAGGGTGCGGAGCTTGTCGATTCGCACCGAGCAAAGTTACGCGGATTGGGTGGCCCGCTTCTTGGCTTTTTCTGATTGGTGTGCTGATGATCAGTTGTCTGCTGATACTGTTGCCCGCTTTCTCGACTACCTGGCTGTGCGACGGAGTGTTGCCGCCTCAACTCAGAACCAGGCGCTCAATGCCTTGGTCTTTCTTTTCAAAAATGTGCTTGGCCGTTCACTGGACGAGATGGATCGTTTTGTACGCGCACGTCCCAAGCGTCGCCTACCCACGGTTCTGACGACTTCAGAGGTTGAGCAATTGCTACGCACCATGCCCGACAAGTCACGATTGATGGGGGCTTTACTCTACGGTACGGGTATGCGACTGATGGAGTGCATGCGTCTTCGTGTGATGGACATTGATTTCGCCTATTCACAAATTTCCGTGCGCCAAGGTAAAGGCGGCAAGGACAGAACGGTCCCCCTGCCGCTTTCATTGGTTGATCCGTTACGCCAGCACCTTGCCAGGGTACAAAAGCTGCATGAGTCGGATCTTGCTGACGGTTTCGGTAAAGTGTTTCTGCCCGTAGCGCTGGCACGCAAATATCCATCCGCAGAGAGTGAGTGGCGTTGGCAATACGTTTTTCCCGCCAGCCGACTCTCAACTGACCCGCGAACCGGTGTAACACGCAGAAATCATCTGCACGAGTCGGTTATACAGAAAGCCGTGCGGCAGGCGCTGCTGAAGACAGGGATCAACAAGCGGGCAACACCCCACACCTTCCGGCATTCCTTCGCGACTCACCTGCTTGAGCAGGGAAGCGATATCCGAACCGTACAGGATTTACTAGGCCACGCTGATGTCAGTACAACGGAAATCTACACCCATGTCCTGCGGCGCGGTGGAAAGGGTGTGAACAGCCCGCTGGATCGTTTGCAACTGTAACAGTTTGGAACGGACTCACGATGACGGTTTCAGGGACATCGAAGCGGCAAATTCAAAGGAGGTATCCTCCCTTCCGGCAACAGTCCCGACATCACCTTGTATTTCATAACTTACCCTGAGATTTGCCATGGCATGAGGAAGGGGGGAACGGCAACAGCTCACCATAGGAGCGTCATTATCAGACTCAGCCTTTGCTGTTGCCGTCTACACGAATCTGGCCACGGCATTGGTCGGTCACGGGTGTGAATAGAGTCATCCTTCACGCCGCCCAGTTCAGGTCATGACTGGCGTCCTTAGCTGGAGCACACTCCAAAGAGCGAACTGTCACCCACCGACGATCAACACAAGGCCTGCCCGATGAGAAGCAAAACAGGCTTGCATAGATGCCAGGATTTTTGCATAATCCCGCCTCCCGTTAAAGGTGACTTTGCAGCGATTCGTGCAAGCCATCTTTGTTCCAAGAGCGCCCGTAGCTCAGCTGGATAGAGTACCTGGCTACGAACCAGGTGGTCGGAGGTTCGAATCCTTCCGGGCGCGCCATATCTTCGCAGCAAGAGCAAACAGTTAGCAGGATCCGCTAGCCGCTTGCTCTTTTCTGGACACCAGTGCGGGACTTTTTCTAAAGTCTGTTTCGCACACGCTATTTGCTGTATCGATTAGATTTTGCAGTTCCGCAATAGAGTAGCGCGTGGCGATCGGTCCCGACTTGTGCCGCCGTAGTTTCTATCGACCATCAAAACTAGCCGTGGCTTCCCATTGCGGGTAAACGCATGGTAATGCTTGCTACGCCAGCCTTCTGTCACTTGTTTGGCAGCATCATTGATGTGCGATGGGCCTCTCCTCGCGGTTCTTGAACTCGTGTTACTGCATTCACTTTGAACAGACTCATACCTGGCAGACGGCCAGGAAGGGCCCGAAGGAGGTAAGACTGCTCATCCCAACTCATCGGATAACCTCTTTTACTGCTTCCCTGCCATTCCGCTGCACGTATTAAACCGAAATAACCTTCCTGAAGTTTTGCGCGTAAAGGCTGGCCGCAGTCACTTCAATCGCTGCCCGGTTAGTCCAGGAACTGACCTTGCGTTGTGCTCTTTTTGCCGGCAACCAAACATAGTCATCATGCTCATTTGCACTGAGTATGGGCATTCGGCGCGCTGGAAGCAGGAGAGAAAACCAATGCTCTGTGTTGAATCGGGCATTGGCTGAATAGCGGCTACGCCAAGGCGGGACGATGGAGAATCGTTCAGTGTGCCGCAGATCATTCAACAGCGAACCGGCCATGATGCCGGTCTCTTCATAGAGTTCACGCCGTGCCGCCTGCAGCGGCGACTCCCCCCAACGCAGGCTGCCCGTCACCGACTGCCAGAAAGCACTCGGTGAGCGGCGACGCAGCAACAGAAATTCGCCACCGATAGTGTAGGCCACCACCAGCACCGACTCCGGCCGCTTGAAGCGATGCTCAGGCAGTAGAATCCTCGCTCTGCGGTTTACGCACACGAATCGAGAGCTCCCGCAGCTGGTCCATGCCCACTTCAGAGGGCGCCGAGGTCATCATGCAGGCGGCCGTTTGGGTCTTTGGGAAGGCCATGACTTCACGGATCGAGCTGGATCCGGTCAGCAGCATCACCAGCCGATCCAGGCCAAACGCCAGGCCACCGTGGGGCGGACAGCCATATTTCAGCGCGGTCAGCAGGAAGCCGAATTTCTCTTCTGCCTCTTCATCGCTGATCTCCAACAACTTGAAGATTTTCTGCTGTACCTCCTGCTGATGGATACGGATAGAGCCGCCACCCAGCTCCACGCCGTTCAGCACCATGTCGTAGGCGCGGGATTTGCAACCACCTGGATCGCTCTCCAGCAGCTCCAGCTGGTCGAGCTTGGGGGAGGTGAAGGGGTGGTGTAGCGGGGTCCAGCGATCATGGTTGTCGTCCCACTCGAACATCGGGAAGTCGACCACCCAGAGCGGCCGCCAGCCCTCCTCCATCAGGCCCAGATCCTCACCGACCTTGACTCGCAGGGCCCCGAGGGCCTCGTTAACCACGCTCGTCTTGTCGGCACCAAAGAAGATCAGGTCGCCATCCTGGGCACCGGTGCGCTGCATGATGCCCTCCACCGCGGCATCGGTGAGGAACTTAAGGATCGGCGATTGCAACCCATCTCGGCCTTTGGCCGCCTCGTTCACCTTGATGTAGGCAAGACCCCTGGCGCCATAGATGCCTACAAACTTGGTGTATGCGTCGATCTCCTTGCGGCTGAGCTTGCAGCCACCGGGCACGTGCAGCGCAGCAACCCGGCCGTGGGGATCTTTGGCCGGAGCGGAGAAGACCTTGAACTCCACATCCTGCATCAGATCGCGCAGGTCGATCAACTCCAGCGGCACTCGCAGGTCGGGGCGATCAGAACCATAGCGCTCCATCGCCTCATCGTAGGTCATGCGCGGGAAGGGATTAGGCAGATCGGTGCCAAGGACCTCCTTAAACAGCTGACGAATCATCTCCTCGTTGAGATCCATAATCTGATCTTCGCTGAGGAAGGAGGTCTCGATATCGAGCTGGGTGAACTCAGGCTGACGATCGGCCCGCAGATCCTCATCACGGAAGCAGCGCACCACCTGATAATAACGATCCATGCCCGACATCATCAGCAGCTGCTTGAAGAGCTGCGGCGACTGCGGCAATGCAAAGAACTGCCCAGGATGGGTACGGCTCGGCACCAGATAGTCGCGGGCACCCTCAGGGGTCGCCTTGGTCAGCATTGGGGTCTCGATGTCGAGAAAGCCCCGCTCATCGAGAAAGCGACGCAGTGAGCGGGTGACCTGGGCGCGAATGCGAATCTTCTCCAGCATCTCAGGGCGACGCAGGTCCACATAACGGTAGCGCAGGCGCACCTCTTCGGAAGTGTTTTCGTGCTCATCAAGCTGGAACGGTGGGGTCTCAGCGCGATTCAGCACCTCCAGTTCAAGACCGAGGATTTCAATCTCGCCGGTAGGCAGATCGGGATTGACGGTGCCCTCCGGGCGCGGGCGCACGCGGCCCTTCACCCGCAACACAAACTCGTTGCGCACATGCTCGGCAATAGAAAAGATCTCCGAGCGGTCGGGATCATAGACTACCTGCACCAACCCCTCCCGGTCGCGCAGGTCGATGAAGATCACTCCACCATGGTCGCGGCGACGATGAACCCAACCGCAAATTTCTACTTCCTGATCGATATGCGAGCTGCTGAGCTCGCCGCAATAGTGGCTGCGCATGAAATGCCTTCCTGAAATCAAAGACTTGATCCGGGAATAGTGCCCGGTAAAAAGCGGGGATGTTACGGCTTGGCCTCGGCTTGTGCAAGCTCGTCCTCGGGCTTGGCGGGGGGCGGTACAATTGCTCCCATGGAGAGCAACATCTTGAGCCCGTCATCCACGCTCATTTCGAGCTCCTGCACCTCTTCTTTCGGCACCATCACGAAGTAACCACCGGTGGGGTTGGGCGTGGTCGGGATATAGACATTCAGCACCTCGCACCCTGTCTTCTGCTGCGCCTCCCCCACATCGGCGCTGGTAAGAAAACCCAGGGTCCAGAGACCGCGTCGGGGAAATTCCACCAACACCACCTTGCGAAAGGAGTCGCCATTGTCGGAGAACATGGTCTCCACTAGCTGTTTGACCGCGGAATAGACTGAGCGGACCAGAGGAATGCGAGCCAACAGCCGCTCCCACAGACGGACCAACTTGCGTCCAAACAGGTTTGCCGCCACCAGCCCGGTGAATAATAGGATCAGCAGGGAAAGCAGCACCCCCAGACCAGGGATCGTCGTACCGAGAAGGGTTTCTGGGCGATATTGCAGTGGCAGCAGCAGCAGGCTGCTGTCCATCCAGCGAACCAAGGTGCGGACGACCAGGTACACGGCCACCAGCGGCAACCAGACCAGCAGGCCCGCTACCAGATAGCGTCGCAGCAAGAGCATCTCAGTAAAGTCTTAGTTGGAGCAGCTGGAACCGCCGCCACAGACGGATTTGGACTCCTTTTTACCCGAATCATGGAGGTTCTTTTTGCTGCCTTGCTTGAAGTCTGTCTCGTACCAGCCCCCTCCTTTTAGACGGAATCCGGCGGCGGAGAGCTGCTTCTTCAGGGCGGGCTGACCACACTCGGGGCAGTCGGTTAATAGCGCATCGCTCATCTTCTGCAGCGCTTCCAGTTCGTGGCCGCAGGCTTCGCAACGATATTCATAGATCGGCATTTTGCTCTCTCCCGAGTTACTGGCAACACCTGTATCGACAAGAGGGGTTGCACATCGAAAAATTCGGCAAATTTTAGCACATGAAAGCAGCAGGCTCGCTACTCGAGACCAAATTCCCCTCCATTTTCCTCGGTTTCTTTGCGCGACTCCTCTCTGAGTTCTTCGATCAGACAGATCAACCTGGCATGTTCATTCTCCGGCTGCCCAAAGCGCAGATAGCGCTCAAGGTGTTCGTAGATCGACTCAAGCCGCTCATTTCGATGATGAAGGTAGAGCAGATAGCGGGCAAGCGGTGCGCCAACACCCTCTCGCTCCCTGACCTTCTCCGCCATCCGCAAGGCAATCTTGATCTCGTCTTTTGATGGCCGCTGCATCACACTACCCTTCCGCCCGCTCCCGCGATTCACGCCGCTCTCTGAGCATACGACTCTGGAGGCGCAGGATATGCCGAATCAAGGCGTCACGGTCGCTGTCACGGATGCTGGAAAAGCTTATTCTGAGCAGGAATGCATAGTCTTGATTGGCCTCACCTGCATCGCAGCCAACCACCTCACCAAAGGTGATGATCCCGGTAAAAGATGGCAGTAACAGCAGTTTTACTTCAAGCAAGGCACCGATTTCCATGCTTTCTGAGGTCCCAAAGGAGATCCCTCCTGCACTCAGGCTGATCGGCTTGGCCGGCTGTTCCAGCAACTCCGTCTCCTCCGCCAGAAAGCTCTGCCCCAGCAACTCGATCTTCTCATCCAACGCCCGCAGATAGTCGGCCACATCTGGATCTCTGAGTTCGATACGGTGCAGCGCGGCGGAGAGATGCCGATCGATCGCCTGCATCCGGGTCATCACGGTGAAACTGCTGTCGACATGCTGCCCCAGCTCCCTCATCTGTCCCTGCAGCTCGCCCTGCTGCACCACCCGGTAACTCATCTGTACCGAATCATCAATGCGAAAAAACCGCCGGCGCTCACTCGGCCTGCCACCCTGTCTCTCAATCGACATCAATCGACTCCCTTAACCTAGGTTAGGTTGCTGAAATAGTCCGCCATTCGATGGGCACCCCGATCATAACTGGCTTGCGGCTTACCGGATGGCATCTATCGTCTGCACGCCAAGATCACTGTCACTCCCCCGCTCGATGATCAGTTCAACACGCCGGTTCTTGGCCCGATTCGCCCAGGAGTCATTGGGGACCAAGGGGGACGAATCCGCATGCCCCTCAACCGAGACCCTGGAGGGGTCGAGGCCGTGATTGCTCAACATCGCATGCACCACCGTTACCGCGCGGGCGGAAGAGAGTTCCCAGTTGGAACGGAAACGCTTAGTGGAGATGGGGATATCGTCAGTATGGCCAGCCACCACTACTTTCCCCGGCGTGGCGGCGATGACTTTGGTGATCTTCGAGATCACGTCAAAGAATCCAGGGTTGAGAGTCGCTCTGCCCGACCCAAAAGAGCCTTTCTCCTGGATTCGAATGATAATCTTGGTCGCTTCTGTTTCAACCTCAAGCATCCCCTCATCGATCTCCTTATCCAGCATCATCTTCAGCTCTTCCGCCTGCTCTTTGACTTCGGCTTCGATCTGCTCCAGCACCGCTTCACGCATCTGCTGATCGACTTCGACATCCTTTTCGGCCTGTTCCTTACTCTCGTTGACCTCCAGGTTCTCCTGCTCCTCATCTGTGGTGATCTGGCGAATCTCGTCGATCACCGTGGGCTCAGGCTTACCCGTGCTGAACTCCTGTTTGATCACGCTGACGCCCTTGACGATCTCATTGGCCGGGATCTCACGCTGCACGCCGAAGGCATCCTTCATCGACTCCGCCATCTTCTTGAAACGCACGGCATCAATGGTTGCGAACGACAACAACAACACAAAAAAGCACATCAGCAACGACATCAGGTCAGCAAAGGTGGCCAACCAGGCAGGCAGGCCGGCTTCACATTTCGGGCATTCTTCAGCCATCTGTATACTCCCCTGCCCTACTTGTCACCAGAGGGACGTTTGCTGGAAGGCAGGTAGGTGCTTAGTAATTGCTCCAACACCCGCGGGTTCATACCCTCCTGGATCCCGGAGATGGTCTCGATGATCAGAGACTTGTTGGTCTTCTCCATGGCACTGGCGCGGGCCAGCTTATCGGCAATTGGTTGTGCAAAGGCGTTGGCGATCACCGCCCCATAGAGGGTCGTCAATAGAGCCACTGCCATTGCCGGGCCGATACTGGCGGGGTCGGACATATTGGCAAGCATCTGCACCAGACCGATCAGGGTACCGATCATGCCCATCGCCGGCGCCATGATCGCCATGTTGGTAAACATAGTCTGCCCCACCTCGTGGCGCTGAATGGTCAACTCGATATCCTTGCTCAATAGTTTGCTGACCAGGGAGGGATCGTGACCATCGACACAGAGTCCGATCCCCTGCTTGAGAAAATCGTTGCTGATCTCCTGCCCTTCCAGCGCCAGCAGACCATTTTTGCGTGCCACATCGGCCAGCTGCACCGCCTCTTCGATCAGCTTTTTGGGATCATCGGTTTTGTAGAAAAATGCCTTCATTCCGATCGCAAAAGAGCCCAGAAAATCCCCCAGGGAGACCTGCATCAGCGTCACACTAAAGGTGCCGCCCACCACGATCAGAATTGAGGGTACGTTGACAAACAACATCACGTCACCACCGGTAGCAATCGCCGCGATGATGATGCCAAATCCTCCGAGTAAACCAACAAGTGTTGCGATATCCACCTGATACTCTCCAACTCAAGATGTCGTCAAAACAGTATTTCTGCTTCTTTTCTGTCGCCGATACCCGGCTTTTCGCACAGAGCCATTGGCACTCTGTTGTTCGTTCCAGGTAGCGGACAGGCCAGCCGAAACTTTAATTCCCTGCGGCTGGCAAGCTGGGGTCAGTAGGGTGTGAAGGCATCGAAAGTGCTGCGAAGTGCGGTAAGCTCTGCAGATGCAGAAAAGAAAGAGTGTTCTTATCACCGGCTGCTCCAGTGGAATCGGCCTCTGTGTTGCACAGGGGCTACAGCAGCGCGGTTATCGAGTGTTTGCCAGCGCACGAAAAATAGCGGATGTGGCGCGTCTGCAAGAGCTGGGGCTGGAGAGTCTGCAGCTCGATCTGGATGATTCTGCCTCCATCGCCAACGCCCTTGAGGAGCTATTACAGAGCAGCGACGGCAAACTCTACGGGCTGTTCAACAACGGCGCCTATGGCCAACCTGGCGCGGTGGAGGATCTGTCGCGGGAGGTGCTGCGCCAACAGTTTGAGACCAACCTGTTCGGCTGGCATGAACTGACCTGCCGGGTGATCCCGGTGATGCGCAGACAGGGCGAGGGGCGCATCATCCAGAACAGCTCGGTTTTAGGACTAATAGCCCTGCCCTACCGTGGCGCCTACAATGCCAGCAAGTTCGCCCTGGAAGGGCTGACAGACACCCTGCGCCTGGAACTGCGCGGCAGCGGCATCCAGGTCAGCCTGATCGAGCCCGGGCCGATCGAGAGTCGATTCCGCAACAATGCCTACAAGGCATGGCAGCGCAACATCGATGCCGATAGATCGTTTCATCGCAGCAACTACCTAGCGATGGAGGCACGACTGCTGAAGGAAGGGCCAACCGCCCCATTCACTCTACCGGCGGAGGCGGTGCTAAAGCGGGTATTTCATGCCTTGGAGAGCCGGCACCCCCGCCCCCGCTACTACGTCACCGTCCCCACCTATCTGTTTGGCACACTGAAACGACTGCTATCAACCCGGGGGATGGACTGGGTTCTGCAGAAGGTCTCCGGCGAGGGTGGCCGTTAGCCGGTAAGCTCAAGCATTGTTGTGCAGACCGATGACCGAACGGACTGAATCCTCACGCTCTGACTTCGCCCCGTCGCTTCGATTCTGCTCCAACTGATCGAGGTAGCTGCTCGATACGTCGCCGGTCACATACTCCCCGTCGAAGACTGAGGTGTCGAAGCGTTCGATATCAGTCTTGCCCTTCTTCTGCACCGCCTCGATCAGATCCTGCAGATCCTGATAGATCAACTCGTCACAACCGATGATGTCGCGCACTTCTTCCACCGTCCGACCGTGGGCCACCAGCTCGGTGGCGGCCGGCATATCGATGCCATAAACATTGGGGAAACGCACCGGCGGCGCTGCCGAGGCAAAATAGACCTTGCGGGCGCCGGCATCCCGCGCCATCTGCACGATCTGCTTCGAAGTGGTACCGCGCACGATGGAGTCGTCCACCAGCATCACATTCTTGCCTTCGAACTCAAGGTCGATGGCATTGAGCTTCTGGCGCACCGATTTTTTGCGCACCGTCTGTCCGGGCATGATAAAAGTGCGGCCGATATAGCGATTTTTGATGAAGCCCTCGGTGTAGCGCACTTTCAGCTCATTGGCCAGCGCCAGCGCTGCGGTGCGACTGGTGTCCGGGATCGGGATCACGACATCGATGTCGTGCTCCACCCATTCCCGCTGAATCTTCTTCGCCAGCTTTTTGCCCATACGTGAACGCGCCTTGTGCACGAAGACGTTGTCGATGATTGAATCGGGACGGGCAAAGTAGACAAACTCAAAGATGCAGGGCGAGCTTACCGGGTTTTCCGCACACTGCTGGGTATGCAATTCGCCATCCTTGCTGATGAAGACCGCCTCGCCCGGAGCCAGATCCCGCACCCGTTCAAAGCCGAGCACATCCAGTGCAACGCTCTCAGAGGCGATCATATATTCGGTGCCCAACTCAGTCTCGCGCTTGCCATAGACCACCGGACGAATACCGAAGGCATCGCGGAATGCCAGGATACCCACCCCGGGGATCATGGAGATCGCCGCATAACCACCGCGGCAGCGTCGGTGCACGCCGGCCACCGCCTTAAAGATATGTTCAGGTGCCAAGCGCCTGGTGTTCTGTGCCTCCAGCTCATGGGCAAAGATATTCAGCAGGATCTCTGAGTCGGAGTCGGTGTTGATATGACGCAGGTCATCCCGGAACAGCTCCTGCTTCAGCTCTTCTGCATTGGTCAGATTGCCGTTATGGGCCAGGGTGATGCCATAAGGGGAGTTGACATAGAAGGGTTGGGATTCAGCTGAGGAGGAGCAGCCAGCGGTCGGATAACGCACATGGCCAATACCTATGTTGCCACGCAGGTCGATCATGTGACGAGTATGGAAGACGTCCCGCGCCAATCCGTTCGCCTTGCGCAGATGCAGGTTGCCGCCTTCACAGGTGACGATCCCCGCGGCATCTTGTCCACGGTGTTGCAGGACCAGTAATGCATCGTACAGCGACTGATTGACTGCCGATTTACCGACAAGCCCGGCGATACCGCACATACCTTTTACTCCGTCAAACAAGAAGGGCCGATTATAGCGATATTGCGCGCCTCTCGGAGCCCCCTTTAATAACTAAAATAGCGGGCGATGTCGTCGGGGAGGTTCTGCTTCATCCACAACGCCATCTCTTCAAAGTAGGGAATCAGCGACGACTCATGCCACCAACCATCTCCCGGCAGCGGGGTCAGGCCGGCCAGCAACACCAGGATAGCCACCATTAGCACGCCCCGGGCGATACCGAAAAGCATACCAATCATACGATCAGTACCGGTCAAACCAGTGGAATCAACCAACAAGGCAAGAAATCGATTGAGGATTGCGCCGAGCAGCAGGGTGACGATAAGTAGCAGACCGAAGGCGGCGCCCAAACGCAGAGAGGGCACATCAATCCAGGGTTCTAGTTGTACCGCCAGCGGACGGAAGAACAGCCAGGCCACCCAAAATCCCACCACCCAGGTGGCAAGAGAGAGCGCTTCGCTGACGAAACCGCGCACCAAGCTGATAATGGCAGAGATGGCGACAACAATAAGGATGAGAATGTCTATCCAATGCATCGCAATTCAGAAACGCCAATTGAGGAAGGATCGAATTGATCGCTATCGTTTTTGAGAGTCTGAAACGAGACACCCGGAATTGATCCGGGCATTCGCATTCAATTTGGTGGAGCCAGGCGGGATCGAACCGCCGACCTCAACACTGCCAGTGTTGCGCTCTCCCAGCTGAGCTATGGCCCCGAAGGAGGTGCGAATATTAGGGGAAGATTCGGGTTTTGTCTACTGTTTTTTCTGCCTGATTGGAGACCAATAGAGTCTGCAAAATTAGAGCCGATCCAGCTGTCTCTTTAAACGAAAAACGGCCCTTAGATGGGCCGTTATACAAGGGCTGGCGGGGTCTGGCTCCTAGAGCATCATCACCCACAGCAGGGTAGCCCCAGTCACCGCTGCAACGGCGATCAAGGCCGCCGTCATGCAGGACGTACAGATATTGGAAAACAGGTGCGCACTTTTCTCACTCATAACATTCTCCTCAATGCTATCAATCGATGGAGAAGGCCCGGCTATCGACAGCGCTTGGACCCACTCCAACCGACAGAGACAGGTATAAAAAACGGTACGTATCGGTCTGATGCCGACTAAACTTCGCTTCCGTTGGAGCCTAGAAATAGCAGATTCCGGCACAAATGCAAATTTTCTCTCCGATCTGCACCGAACTGTCAGTAAAAACCCTAACTCGTGGGTGGGCAGTCCCGGCCCCTAGTGCACCAACAATCAGGTTTTACCCTGCTGCTCAATCTTAGCCCAGGAGTCACGCAGCGTGACAATACGGTTAAATACCGGCCGCTCTGCTGAGGCATCCTGGCGATCGAGGCAGAAATAGCCCTCACGCTCAAACTGGAAGCGCTCACCCGGAGCTGCCTTCGCCAGAGCCGGCTCGATATAGCAGTCGGTGAGGGTACGCAGGGAATCGGGGTTTAGGCTGTCGGTGAACGCCCCGCCCTCCTCTACCTGGTCAGGATTGGCCTTGCTGAAGAGCCGGTCGTAAAGGCGCACCTCGGCCTTCACGCCGTATTCGGCGGAGACCCAGTGGACCACGCCGCGCACCTTGCGGCCCTCCGGATTTTTACCCAGAGTCTCGGGGTCGTAGCTGCAGCGCAACTCCACGATCTCGCCCTGATTATTCTTGATCACCTCTTCGCATTTGATCACGTAGGCGTTGCGCAGCCGCACCTCGCCACCACTCACCAGCCGCTTATACTTTTTGTTGGCACTCTCACGGAAATCGGCTTGGTCGATGTAGATCTCGCGGGTAAAACGGATCATGCGGCTGCCCATCGACTCATCCTTGGGGTGGTTGGCCGCCTCCAGCTCCTCACTCTTCCCTTCCGGGTAGTTTTCGAGCACCAGCTTCAGTGGATGCATCACCGCCAAACGGCGCGGCGCGTTTTTGTCCAGATCCTCACGGATGCAGTTCTCCAGCACCCCCATCTCCACCTTATTGTCGGACTTGGTGACACCGATACGATGACAGAAGTCGCGGATCGAGGCGGCGGTATAGCCGCGGCGGCGCAAACCAGCAATGGAGGGCATGCGCGGGTCGTCCCATCCCTCCACATGGCCCTCTGCCACCAGTTGGGTCAGCTTGCGCTTGCTCATCACCGTGAATTCCAGATTGAGTCGTGAGAACTCGATCTGCTGGGGATGACAGGGGATGGTGATGTTGTCGAGCACCCAGTCGTAGAGTGGCCGGTGATCTTCAAACTCCAGGGTGCAGAGGGAGTGGGTGATCCCCTCCAACGCATCGGAGATCGGATGGGTAAAGTCGTACATCGGGTAGAGGCACCAGTCCTCACCGGTCTGGTGGTGCACCACGCCATGGCGGATCCGATAGAGGGTCGGATCCCGCATATTCATGTTGGGCGATGCCATATCGATCTTCGCCCGCAACACCCGTTCGCCATCGGCAAACTCGCCCGCCTTCATGCGCGCAAACAGCTCCAGGTTCTCCTCCACCGAACGATCACGATAGGGACTGGGTCTGCCCGGCTCCTTCAAGGTACCGCGGTAGTCGCGCATCTGCTCCGCGTTCAGGTCGCAGACGTAGGCCTTGTCCGCCTTGATCAATTCCACCGCAAAATCATACAACTGCTGGAAGTAGTCCGAAGAGTAGAAGAGTCGATCTTCCCAGTCGAAACCGAGCCAACGCACATCCTGCTGGATGCTCTCGACGAACTCAATGTTCTCCTTGTGCGGATTGGTGTCATCGAAACGCAGGTTGCACTGGCCGCCCGGGTAGTCCTGGGCGATACCAAAGTTGAGCACGATCGACTTGGCGTGGCCGATATGGAGGTAGCCGTTGGGCTCTGGGGGAAAGCGAGTGTGTACCCTGCCTGCGTTTTTGCCTGCTTCCAGATCAGCATCGATGATCTGACGGATGAAGTTGGTAGGCGTTTTGTTCTCGGATGTAGTCATAGAGCGAAAATTCTCTGATTGTGCTTACAGGACCAGCCTCTGCCAGCCATCTCCGGCTTAGCCGGAGCTACCCTCTGCCCGTAATCCCGATCAGGCCTGGGCAGCCCGTTCAGCGATATAGGCCAGCGCCCGATCGATACGGCGCAGGGTCGCCTCTTTGCCCACCAGTTTCAGGGTCACATCGATGCCTGGTGAGGCGGCACGCCCCACTAGGGCGACCCGCAGCGGCTGGGCCACTTTGCCCATCTTCACCTCGAGCGCCTCGGAGACCTTCTCGACCTGTTCGTGCAGTGCTGCTTCGCTCCACTCTTCCAGAGCCTGCAGCGCCTCGCGCATCCGCTCCAGCGGCTCCTGTGCCGCCGGACGCAGGTGTTTCTTCGCCGCTTTCTCATCGTAGGCGTCGAAATCCCTGTAGCAGAAGGCGCTGATCTCGGCCATCTCGACCAGCGTCTTGGCGCGCTCCCGCTGGGCCTCGGCCACCTCCACCAGGTCGGGACCCTCGGTAGGATCGATATCCAACGCCCCCATATGGTAGCTGAGCAGGTGGGCGACCCGCTTGGGGTCATCCTCTTTGATGTAGTGCTGGTTGAGCCAGAGCAGCTTTTCGGTATTAAAGCTGGAGGCGGCCTTGTTGACCGCGTCTATCTCGAATAGCTCGATCATCTCATCGATGGAGAAGATCTCCTGATCGCCGTGGGACCAGCCGAGACGCACCAGGTAGTTGAGTAGCGCCTCTGGCAGGAAGCCGTCCTCACGATACTGCATCACACTGACTGCGCCGTGACGTTTTGAGAGGCGTGCGCCGTCGTCACCGAGGATCATCGGCACATGGCCATATTTCGGCGACCCCTTACCCAGAGCTCGCAGGATGTTGATCTGGCGCGGGGTGTTGTTGAGGTGGTCATCGCCGCGGATCACGTGGGTGATCTCCATGTCCATGTCGTCCACCACCACGGTAAGATTGTAGGTGGGGGAGCCATCGGTGCGGCGGATGATCAGGTCGTCCAGCTCACTATTATTGAAGGCAACCCGGCCACGAATCATGTCGTCGACCACCACGGTGCCCTCCAGGGGATTGCGAAAGCGGATCACATGGGGCTCATCCGCAGAGACCTCCCGATGCCGACAGTGGCCATCGTAACGAGGCTTCTGCTTGTTTTTCATCGCCGTTTCGCGCAGCTGCTCGAGGCGCTCTTTGGAGCAGTTGCAGCGATACGCCAAACCCTTGTCCATCAACTCTCCGATCACCTCATTGTAGCGCTCGAAGCGGTGGGTCTGGTAGAAGGGGCCCTCATCGTACTCAAGCCCGAGCCAGGTCATGCCCTCAAGGATTGCGTTCACCGACTCAGCAGTGGAGCGTTCAAGATCGGTGTCTTCGATGCGCAGCACGAACTTGCCGCCGTGCTTGCGGGCGTAGAGCCAGGAGAAGAGTGCGGTTCGGGCACCGCCCACATGGAGGTAGCCGGTGGGACTGGGAGCAAATCGGGTACGGATGGTCATCTCGTCACTTTAACCAAAGATGGAAAAAGCGGGGATTCTACCAGAGACCAGCCGAATCGGCAGCGGCATTGACACCCCAACCATCGCCGATTAGAATGCCGCGCTCTTGTTCGAGGGCGCATAGCTCAGCTGGGAGAGCGCTGCAGTCACATTGCAGAGGTCACAGGTTCGATCCCTGTTGCGCCCACCATTCCCCTACCTATCTCTCTCCAGGGCGTCGATCCCGTCCAGCCAGCCGCAGAAAGCGTCCGGTGGGCCAGATCTGGTTTGTCTGCAGCAGGCGACTCTTCAGGTTAGCGTTACCGATCAGCAGGTCGAAACCGATTCGCAGATGGGCATTCCAACGCCTTTTATGTTCGGTGTGGCCGCCAAGAAAGTCATAGGCACTGATCCCCTCATCGATGCAAGCCTGAATCACCTCCGCACGCAGCACATTACCAATGCCGGGGTAAAACTGCGGGTCGAAGCCCTCCTGCATCTGGTGGAACATCCCACCGTAATTGTATCCTACCTGCACAGCCCGGATCTCGCCCTGGTGCCTGAGGGCGTACATCGCCAGCCAGCCAGCATCCAGCGCCATCGGCAAAAACTGACTATAAAAGGCGGCTTCAGCCGGCTTGCGGATGAAACATCCGGGATCGCCCAGTGGCGCCCAGCGCAGATGGTGGAGCGCAAACAGCGCCTCTAGGTACTCCGGCAGCTCATCGTGACTCTGACAACGGGTGGTCACCACCGCCTTCTCACGCTGCAGACGCCGGCGTTTGCGGCGCAGCTGCTGGCGCCGGTTACTGGAGAGGGAACGCTCGAAGGCCTCCATACTGGCGGGAAGATCGATCAGACTGAACTCACGCTCCCTGGAGCGCCAGAGCAGTCCTGCCGATTCACAAGCCGAGGTGATGCGTTTAAGGGCACCACTCCAGCCCGCGAGCCTGGCCATCCAGAGCAGATCCCAGTCCGCCCGCGCCTGGTTCAGTGCAGTGGCGATTGCCTGACTGACACCAGCCTGATCAGCGCCGGTGACGATCCAGTCGGGATACTCAAAACCGGTGGCGTAATCAGCCATCGGCAACAGGGTGCGATAGTGGATGCAACCACCAAGGATTGAGCTGGAGCAGTAGAGAGGGGCTGCCCCCACCAGACGCCCCGCCTGATCCCTCACTGTGACAATGAATGGCTCGCACTCTTTGCCGGCTGAGGCTATCCAGGCCGTGAGCCACTCCCAGGTCAGAAAAACGCTGTCTGCCTGGGATGACCTCAGCATTCCGTTCCACTCATTTTCCAATGAGTTGAACTCACGCCACTTTTTGATAATTCTTGTTTGCATTGACGCGAACAGGGATCCCTCTGCTTTATTGGATGATTTTAGGATACCATTCCCACCTGATGCTGTTTCTACCCTCCTTAACGGCGCTTTTCGCGATCCTTTGAACGCCTCCACTGTTTTCAGCTGAGCTGATCGGATTCAGGCTGCTGCCACCCACAGCAGGATAGCCTATGTTCAGATGCAGCCAGCTGCTTTTGTGAAACCTTTCACGCTTCCCTGCAAGCGGTTGCTTTCGCTTCGCCCGATTGGCAATAATCGCTGCTCCCCCTGATAACACAGAGAATCCAGACATATGAAAAGGACCATACACCTGATTGCAGCGGCCCGACCCAACTTCATGAAGATCGCACCGCTCTATCATGCGCTGTCCAAGGAGAGCTGGGCAGATGTAGCTATCGTACATACAGGTCAACACTACGATCTGAATATGTCCGACGCTTTTTTTCAGGACCTGCGTCTGCCTGAGCCCCACATCCATCTCGGCGCAGGAAGCGGTAGCCATGCCGAACAGACCGCTCGGGTTATGATTGCCTATGAACAGGTGGTGATGGAGAAGCGCCCGGACATGGTGGTAGTGGTAGGCGATGTCAATTCCACTATCGCCTGCACCCTGGCTGCCACCAAGGTGGTCTACAGTCTCTCGGATTTCGATTCCGTCACAGGCCTCAACCGCCCCGTGGTGGCGCACCTAGAGGCAGGGCTGCGCTCCTTCGACCGCAGCATGCCGGAAGAGGTTAATCGTCTCGCCACCGACGTGCTCGCCGATCTGCTTTGGACCCCGTCCCCCGATGGCGACGAACACCTCCAACACGAAGGCGTGGAGGCACACAAGATCGTACGGGTCGGCAACATCATGATCGATTCTCTGGAGATGATGCGCGACAAGATCGAGACGGATGGAACATACGAAAAACACGATCTTGAGAAGGGCAACTATGCGGTCATCACCCTGCACCGCCCCGCCAATGTGGACAGCCCCGAGTCGCTGAAATCACTCTGCGACATGATCAACAACGTGGCGGAGAAACTGCCAATCGTCTTCCCCATCCACCCCCGCACTCGCAAACACCTTGAAACCAGTGGTCTGATCGAGACCATCTCAAACAACCCGGCGGTCAAACTGCTAGAGCCACAGAACTACATCAGCTTCATGAATCTGGTATTCAACTGCCGGATCGCAATTACCGATTCTGGTGGCCTGCAGGAGGAGACTAGCTACCTCGGCATTCCCTGTCTGACGGTACGACCCAATACCGAACGACCGATCACCATCACCCAGGGCACCAATCAGCTCTGCAAACTTGAGGAGGTGGAAGATAAGACCAACGAGATCCTTGCTGGCAAGGCGGGGAAAGGCTCAGCTCCTGATCTCTGGGACGGGAATACCGCATCGAGGGTCGTCGACTCCATTCGGAAAACATTCAAGATCTGATGCCCTGAACTGACAGAGGCGTGGAGTCATATCGACCCCACGCCTCCCCTGCTGAGACGAATCATTCAATCGCCTCTTTACAAACTGGCTGGGTTTAAAACAAGAACTTCATCGTCGCCGCTATGCGATTACGCTTGTAACTTCCGAGCGGGTTGTCTGAATCACGCCTGAGAAAGGTATATTCTCCGATTCCAACAAGCGAAGGCGCGAACTTATGTTCCACAGATAGCAGGCCGTAGTAGTCATTATACTTGTCATCCACTCGTGATGAATTGTAGCGGTAATAGACACCAACACGCCCAGAGGTGCGCCCACCCAAGCCCCAATCATAATAGACATCGGCACCATACACGTCCTGTTCAGTGCCATCAGCGGTGTATTCACGCTTGCGATCGAAGATACGCCCGCCAAGTGAGGAACGCGGGAAAGAGTAGGTGGCCTCTGCGGCAAGGGTCTTTTTCAAGAAGATCTCTGTATTGAGGTCGCCACCTTCGCCGGGGAAAATGGGATTGCCCTGATCATCAAACACCGGCGCATCTGCATCCAGTGTGGCGTTGCTATCAAAATCCTCGTCGTAGTTTGCGGATAGGGTCAATCGTCTTGCCCGATGCACAACCATCATCTGTTTAGTGTCACCGAAATAACGCCTACCTGCGATGAACTCCATGGTTGTCCGCACAGAAGGCGCCCAACCCAAGCCCACACCCCACAATGCCCCCTCCTTCTCGTCAGAGGCATTCTGGGTCGTATATTCATTCTGCTCGTAGCCCAACTTTCCGATAGCATACATACGTTTGAACACCGGATAGCGGATGTCGCCTACAAATCGCTCAAAGTTTGAGCGAACACGGTCTTCGGGCTCAAAGCGTCTGTGGCTGTAATTCAGCCCCCATTTTAGCTTAGTAAAGCGGGTACCGCTCTCCAGGGAGGCGAGGATCTCTTTTGTATCCTGATCGTTTCCCACATCGTTGTCGTATTCCACCCGCCGATAGCGGTAGCCGATCTGTCCGCTGGCCGTGTTTCCAAATCTGCGTTTCAGGTAAGGATAGAGGGTGACGGTCGCCACATTGATATTACCCAGGCTGATGCCTATGTTATCCGGATCATAGGCCTGACCAGAGTGTTCCGGTCTCTGAGTGTAGCTGCCTCGTGCGTCGATATAAAACAGATCCTCAACCAGCATAGCGGTGCCGTCTGCCAGCAACTGATGCCGCACAGTATCCGAGTCAGTGTGGTCCATATATTTCAGAAGCTGCGCTCGATAATTGAGATCCAGGCTTAAAGCACGCCCCAAGCCGGACACAGCCAATTCTGGAATCACTTCAACAATAAAGTCACTTTCCGCCTGATCGGAGGGGGTCAAGGCAATATTGTCGGTATATGAACCACGCACCGAGAGTGCGGGATTGATATCCCAATTCAGCCCCAGCGCATTTTCAGCGAACAGCGCACTGAAGCCGCATAGGACCGCAAGTTGCTTTCTTGTGAAGATTTTATTTTTTCTCATGGCTCTGCTTGCATCTAGTAAGACCCGTAATAACCACCGTAGTACTGGCTTCCGGATTTTACTCTGCTTTTGTTCAAGACCAAACCGAGCACTTTATTCGCATCGATCCGCTCGATCGACTCGTTCACCGCTTCTACCGGAGTTCTTCCCGCTTCCACCACCATGACGATCTGTCCAACCTTCATGGTCAAAACTGACGCCTCGGTGGTGGCCAGCATCGGAGGAGCATCAATCAGCACGATTCGGTCAGGATAACGCTCACCAAGTTCCGCAATCAGCTTATCCATGCTGTCACTGGCCAACAGTTCCGTTGAGTGTTTGTGGCGGGTCCCGGCTGGCAGGATCTTTAACTTAGGGATCTGAGTACCAAGGATCACATCGCCCAGCTCAACGTCAGGATCTTCCAGAACATCCAGCAAGCCCGGTTTATCCTCCGCTCCAACCAGCTTGCTGAGTGAAGAACGCAGCACATCCCCATCCACCATCAGGATGGTTGAATCAAGTTCAGTGGCAATACTCATTGCCAAGTTGAACGAGGTGAAGGTCTTACCTTCGCCAGGTACAGAGCTTGTCACCAGGATGATGTTACCCCGCTCAACCGGTGCGGCGCCTTTACCAAAAGCATTTATCAGCAGGGGACGTTTGATAACCCGGTACTCCTCCCAGACAACCTGGTTGTCGCTGTTCGGGGTGAGATAACCCAGGTGCTCCTTGCCCTCAAAATCGATCGTGAACGGCTCCTTCTCAACCAATTCACTCTGGGAGGCTGCCAGAGGGTCATCATCCGCTCCGACCTCCGAGAAATAGGAAGCTTCTTCCGCATAGCCACCACTCTCATCCTTTCCATCCACCCCAATTCCGACACCCTCCGCAACCAGTGTGGATTTAGCGGAGTCCTCTGCTAGAGTAGTGATCGTCGGCTCTTTTTCCCCGACCTCCTCAGTAACCCTGGCCTTATTCAGCCGCTCTACCGCCTTTTCAATACTGCTAACCATTAATCATCTCACTCTTTTTACGGTAAAACGCCTCTATTTTAGAACCTGCAGAAGCCCGACGCCATTTTTCACGCTATCTTTGCTGGAGCACCGGCGCCTTTCCAGCGCGCCGGCCCACTAATTTTGCGATCAAAACCAAGTTTCTGGAATGATCAGTACATCTCCAGGCAACATCTCAACATTTGCTGAAATATCACCATCCCGCACCAGATCATCCAGTCGTACCTGAAACTGTTCCGTTTTGCCATTAATCCTGCGCACGATACTTGCCTTGTTTCCGGCAGCAAACTCAGTCAAACCACCAACGGCAATAACCACATCCAGCAGCGACATATGTTCCCGATACGGCAGCGATTGCGGCTGGGCAGCCTGTCCAACCACACGAATCTGTTCTGTATACTGACCAACAAAGTTAGTCACAGTAACCGTAACCTTCGGATTCTTAATGAATTTTGAGAGATTTCCCTCGAGATTTCGCGCCAACTCGGTTGGCGTCTTACCGCTTGCCTGCATATCTTCGACCAGAGGCGTTGTGATCAAGCCATCCGGCCTCACAATCACTTCAGAGGATAGTTCTGGATCCCCCCAGACAAAAACCTTCAGGCTGTCGCCCGGACCAATCAGGTATTTCGGCGCCTCCGCACCCACCCTGGTTATACTGACCGGCGCCTCCTTCTGCACAGTTCCGCCGGCACTCGCACATCCTGCCAGAACAATGGCTGCCAATACGCTAACCAGCACCATCGACAGGACATTTTTTGTATATTGATAACTTTTTTTCATCTTGCTACCCCCGCCCGCTAAGGCCTCTCATATTTCGCTGCATTAACAACCCCATGACTCAATGAAGCTGGGCTTGCTCTCCCATTCTTCCCGAACGCTTCGAATCCTTTCTCATTGCCGCATTAGACGTTGTTTCAGTTTGAGCGCGGTCTCTCGTTCCGGAAACAGAGCGGCACTATCCAGGGCCCGGTTCAACGCCCGGATTGCCTGCTCGATATTGCCAGATTCATACAAAATTTCTGCGTAATGATAAAGGATAGCGGGATTCTGCGTCGCCTTCCCGATCTCCTCAATGATCTCCCTCCCCTTATCCCGCTCTCCCGACCTGAACAACAGCCAGCCATAAGTATCCGCAATCGCTTCATTCCCAGAGGCAGCATTATAGGCTCGCTCGGCGAAATTGAGAGCCTTCTGGGGATCGGATGACGCCACAAGTAATGCCAGATTGTTGAGCGCAATCACATTGTTCCCATCGGCCTGAAGAACCTCTTCATACATCGCCTGAGCTTTGACGTTATCACCACTGCTCTGGTAGATGGATGCCAGCCCCAGCTCCCCTTTTACATCATCAGGATGCTGTTTCTTCCAACTCATCAACACATCGATAGCTTTCTGTTTGTTGTTGCGCAACAGATGAGTTTTGGCGAGTTTTTCGGCGATTGCAAAGGTATTGAACTGCCCCAGTCCCTCGCTTAGATTCAGCTCCGCCTGCTCATATTGACCATTCTTCAGATAGAGATCACCCAGCAACAGGTACCCCCAGTATCTGGAGCGTTCATTCTGCAGCAGAGACTTTGCCAGCTGTTCCGCCTCTTGAGTATTGCCAGCCTTGATCTCATTCGACACCAGCATAACTTTGCCTCTGACATTGTCGGGCTGGATCTCTAGCAGCTTCTCCAGTACGTGTTTGGCGCTGGAGAGCCGCCCCATCCTCTGCTCCGCCCCGGCCAACCCCAGATAGCCTGAGATCGACTGTGGGTTCTTATCGACCAGCATCGAAAGATAATGGGAAGCACCGGCATAGTCACCGGCCTGCATCTTCGAATTGCCCATCAACAGGAGGAAGACAGGGTTGTCCGGATTGATACGTTCGAGCTCGCCAAGAATCGCATTGGCTTTGCTGCGTTCGCCTCGTTTTAGATAGTGCCTTGCCAGGATATAGCGCGGTAAAGTTGCGTTCTGATCTGCCTCTCTCGCCCGCTCCACCCACTGCTCCGCCTGCTGCTGGTCTCCCTGCTTATCAGCAATCTGCGACAGGCCGAGCATGGCAGTCACGTTCCTGGCATCCAGCTCAAGAATCTTTTTGAATCGCTTCTTTGCACTCCCCAAGCTACCCCCCTCAAGCTCAAACCGGGCCAGCGCGAAATGGGCTGGAAGATAGCCTGGCTCGAATGTCAGGGCCTGTAGCAACTGCCTACGTCCTGTCAACCGTTTACCCTGCATCACATGAATACTGCCTTTTAGGGTCGTCAACATCGGCGAGTTGGGAGTTTCAGCGATCAGTTCGTCGGTCAGCTTAATCGCCTCACTGAATTCTTTTTTTCTCAGATAAGCATAGATCAGCATCAGCCGATTTTTTGGCAGATCGGCATCCGACAGCGTCTCCAACTCCTCGATCGCCTGGTCAATTGAGCCTTTGCGCAGATAGGCCTTGGCAAGTTCCTCTCGAATCGCGCTGTTTCCCGGATCAGCCTTCACCGCCTGTTCCAGATACCGGGTGCCTGAGAGGTGATCCCCCGAACGGCTGGCGGCATTACCGATCAGTTTCAGGATTTCCACATCCCCACCGGCATTATCCAGTGCGGGCTCAAGTGCCTCCAGAGCACTCTCGTGCTGGTTGAGTTTCAGGCGTGTCATACCCAGCAGTTTTCTTGCCTGCAGGTGATTGGGGACTTTATTCACATACTGGCTAAGATAGGCATTTGCCTGTTCATAGTTCTGTCTGGCGAAATGAACAGAGCCAAGCAGCAGCAGGGTGGGAAGATGATCTGGCGAAGCGCTTATGACCTGTTTCAACTCGCCCTCAGCCGCCTCATACTCTTCCACCATAAAGTGATGAAGGCCGGAAAAATAGGCTCCGATCGGATGTTCCGGGAGGATCTTTCGAAACGCCGCTATCCGCGTCGCGGCTTTTTCAAGCCTCTTCTCTGCCAGCAGGGTCTGGATCAACGAGACATGAGCAGCGAAATGCTGCTTGGAGAAAAATGAGCTCGCCAGCGACTCCATCGCCTTCTCAAAGGCGATCTCAGCCGTATCAAACTCCTGACGCTGAAAATGGATCGCCCCCATCACGAGATAACCTTCAGTGAAGCCTGGATCCTGCAATACGGCCTTCTGGCACTGTGTGACAGCCGTCTCCAGATTCTCCCGCATGACATTGATCCGCGCCATGCCGACCAATGCCTTGGGAAAGGCCGGATCGATACCCAACGCCGCTTCCAGCAGGGACGCCGCCTCAGCCTCCTCCCCTTTTGCCAAACGGGCCTCAGCATACGCCACCAACAGATATTTCCTGTCACTTCCGGAGATCTGCTGTGGATCCAGCTCTTCCAGAATTCTGTCATACTGATGCTGCGCGAGTAGCGCCTGTGCCTTTCGAGACAGTAGATCTGACTCTGGAACACCCAATTCGGCCGCCCTCTTCAGCTCTTTTTCCGCTGACTTCCCATCCCCGACTGCGAGATAAGAGTCGGCCAACATAACGCGCGCCTGATCATTCGAGGCGTTGCTCTGCAAGACATTTTTCAGCTCGATGATCGCTTTGGCAGGCTCATCATTCTGCAGATGCTCACCAGCCTTTGCCATCCGCTCCGTTTCATTTCCACCGCTACATCCAGTGATAAAAACCAGCAAAACCACAGCCGCCAGTGCAACCGGCCTGCCGCGCATCTGCATGAGGTTTTTATACTTCATCTTGCTAACTTCCCCTGGCTAAAAGCGATTGTGGGTCCATCAAAATCGAGTCTGTCTTCAGGGTCAACGGGAAAGTGCTGTCTCTACATCTGTCACAAACTGCGACAAAAACGCCATCAGCACGGCTTCAGCATCCTGCTGCTCTGACGTCACCGGTGTACTGACAAGCACGACTGAGATAGCCGGCGACCCGGTCAAGGTTCCATAGAGATTCCAGAGCTTGGCTCTGCTGCCACTGGCCACCCGGTGCCCCGCGGTACCATACCATCGCCACACCAGACGCTGCGAGGCCTGCCCGCCGCCTTTGATCAGCGACGCCTCCACTGGCAGGTGACTGCCATCCGCCAGCACAACCTGCCGCTGCTGGCGTGACACACGGGCCCACCTTTCTCCACTGAAAATCTTGTTGTCGACGTGAACCGCCTCTTTATCCTGTGCCTGCTTTTCAAAGTGGGTGATAAACAGATCCACGCTATCCTGATGCGACAGATAACGCCCTTGGAGCACCAGATCGCCCTGCTGCCACTTCGGTTGCCACTGAGTCAGGCGGCGGGCCTGCAACTGCCAGTCACCGACCTGCTCTGGCAGCCGCCAGCGAAGGCTGTCCGCAGTCTCTGCTGAAACACTGTAGGCCAAGGCCAGCAGAGGTCCGAGCATACTGACCAGTACCACGCCACCCAGCACAGGCCATCGCGTCAGGGCAACCGGTGCATCAGCCTCTGGATCTACAGCTTTCTTCTCCGCCTGTGGCGGAAACAGGCGTCCCAGATAGACCAGCAGTACGAAGATGAAGAGGGCGAACACGACCCACCCCAGGGTATCGTGATCCTGCACCACGGGGTTTTGCATGCCAGTAAAGTAGCCAATTGCCACCACGCTATAGATACGCACAATATTCGCTAGGAATGCCATCCCCGAGGCGATCACGGCGTAGATCAACATCTGCCTGAGGTTGAAACCGTTCACTTTGGCATAGAGAAACGCGATAGTAACCGCCGTCAGCTGATACTTGAGTCCACTGCACCCCTCTTCCACTTCGAAAACACCGTCAGGGATAAGAATCAGATAGCCTTCGCGCACCGTGGTGAAACCAGTTACATCAAGCAGCTGTGCCGAGACAATAGCCGACGCGGTCTGCAGATAGGGGGTCAATACCTGCCAGACAGGCACCACACTCAGCAGCAGCAGAATCGGAAAGAAGAACGGGAGCGCCTGCCGCACCCCCAGCAGACTCACAACAACCCCGAGCAGAACCAACACGAACGCCGCCTGCTGCACCGACTCGATGTAGACCAGCCCGGCCAGCAGCCAGAGCAATGTCGCACCCAGCAGGAACGAAATACCCAGCAGGCTGGGCTGGATGCGCAATCCCGGCGCCGTCTGCCGAAGCGCTTGGTAGAAGAGATAGAGTGAGATGGGAAACAGCAGAAAGCCGTGGGAGAGGACAGAGCCCTTATCCGACCAGAGCTCAACCAGCCGCTCCAGGGAAGGGTAATAAGCAACAAACGGCACCAGCAGAGCAGACACCAGCAACAGTGCCTGCCCGTTCCAAAAAAACCTCGCACCGGTTTCGGCAAGGTTATTTGAGGTCATGCTTGTTCACGAGGTCATAGAGTGTCGGCCGACTCACCCCAAGCAACTCGGCCGCCTTCGAGACATTCCCTTCAACATAGTTCAATGCGCGCTCCACCGCCTTGGCTTCGGCCCGCTCGCGCACCTCACGCAGATTAAACGGCAGGAGATTCTCACCGCCACTACTCAACTGCAGCTCCTCTGGGGTAATCTGCGACCCTTCAGCCATGATCACCGCCCGCTTGACCTTATTCATCATCTCACGCACATTGCCCGGCCAGAAGTAGCTCTCGATCGCCTGCAGCGCCTCTTTGGAAAAGCCGCGCACCTTGCTCGAATTCTGCGATGCAAATTTCGCCAGAAACGCCCAAGCCAGCATCACCGCATCCCCCTCACGCTCACGCAGCGGCGGGATATTGATGGTGATCTCGCTGACTCGATAGAAGAGATCCTCGCGAAACTCGCTGCTCTGGATCATCTCCTCCAGATTACGGTTGGTGGCACAGACTACGCGCACGTCGACCGGCACTACTTCACGTCCACCCACTCGTTCGATGACTCGCTCTTGGAGGAACCTGAGCAGCTTCGCCTGCAGGCCAATCGGCATGTCACCGATCTCATCCAGAAACAGGGTGCCACCGGTAGCGGTCTCTATCTTGCCAAGGGTACGCTTGGCTGCTCCGGTGAAGGCGCCCTTCTCGTAGCCAAAAAGCTCGCTCTCCAACAAAGTCTCAGGGATCGAGGCGCAGTTAATCGCAACAAACTTGTTCTCCGAACGGTCGCTCAGGTCATGGACCGCCTTCGCCAACACCTCTTTGCCGGTGCCACTCTCCCCCAGCAGCAGCACTGTTGCATCGGTTGGGCTCACCCTCTCGATCACCCGGCAGACGGAGATCATCTCGGTGCTCGATGCAATCACCCCATCGAGTGGGGTCATCCTCTGCTGGGCGGAAAAGGCACGATTCTCCGCTTCCAACTCATAGAGCTGATAGGCCCGATCGATAATAACCTTCAGCACTTCCGGGTCAATCGGCTTCTGGTAGAAGTCATAGGCGCCAAATTCGAGTGACTTCAGCGCATTCAACCGGTCATCGTTGCCGGTCACCACGATAACCTTAGTATGGGGTGCGAGGGAGAGGATCTGTTTCAGTGTAAGCAGCCCCTCGCTGACGTTGGCAGGATCGGGCGGCAACCCCAGATCGAGGGTCACCACCGGGGGAGTGAAACGCCTCAGCGCCGCAATGGCTGACTCCCGGTCTCCAGCAATCTTGGCGTCATAGCCATCAAAACACCAGCGCAGCTGACTCTGCAGACCCGGATCATCCTCAACGATTAGAAGTGGTCTTAACATCTCGATTCCCTATTCGCTTCAGGTCCCTAAACTTCCGCCACTGCGCCCGATCGCATGCCGTCCGGGGACGGCTGGACATTATGCACAGGAAGCCTAAGCGTGAATACTGTTCCTCTTCCCACCTCACTCTCAACTGTGATCACTCCCCCCAAACTGCGAATAAATTCTCGGCTTTCATAGACACCAATGCCCATTCCCGCGTTACCTTTTGTCGTCTCAAAGGGCTGAAACAGCCTGTCACGGATGAAACCGGCCTCCATTCCCGAGCCGTTGTCACTGATCGTGACCCACAGTTCTCCACCCTTTTCGTCCATCTCAAGGCGCACAAAACCATCATCGGCGGTCGCCTCTTGAGCATTTTTGATCAAGTGACCGATCACCGCACTCAGCCGATCCTTATCGGCCACCACCAGCCCCGCCTCCCCACTCACCTGCAATTCAGGCACGGGCAGAAAGCCGGAGTGCCCTCTGACCGCCTCTTGCAAAGCCTCTGCCAACGGAAACACTCGCGAACTGCTCTTGCTGAAACGCCCCTGTCGCAACTGCGCCAGCAGGCGTTTCATTTTGGTCGCCGCATGATCGACGGTATTGATGGCATCCTCCATAAAGGCCGGGTTATTTTTATGTCTGGCCGCATTAGTAACCACCAAGTCGAGCTGGGCCACCAGGTTTTTCAAATCATGCACTACAAACGCGGAGAGACGGTTAAAGGCTTCGAACTGGTTCGCCCGAGCCAGATCCTCCGATGCCTTCAGCAATGCGAGATAACTCGCCGCCTGCTGCGATGCAGTCTTCAAAAGATCCCTGTCCTCCCAGTTGATCTGGCGTGGCGCCCGTGGCCGGATCAGCACCATAAATCCGATCAACTCACTGTGATGGCGTATCGGCAGTAACAGCCAGGCATATTGGATCTCTTCAAGCCAGCCCGGCAGCTGCAGATTTTCGTAGAGATCGGGATAGCCTGCGTACTCATCAAGATCGACAATCCAATCGCGGTCTTTAAAAAAATTCGCCAGAGAACTATCAGCGCTGAGAGTGGCGTGACACTCAGCCGCCTGCCAATGACTGACACTCTGAAAACTACCCGACTCATCGCGCATCCAGAGCAGTCCGCCTCCGGAGTCAACTAGATCGGCCAGAGCTTTGATCACCCGCTCACGGATCTGCGTGCCCGGCTCACCATCCGAAAGGGTGTGAATGATTCGCAACCACTCTTCACGATAATCGTATTTGTATCTGAAAAAGTGCTTATTCAAGAAGACCTTAGTGCGGGAGCGAAGATGGCTGGAAAAGAGCAGCGCAACCAGAGTCGCCAGCGCCAGGAAGAAGAAGACCATCTGTGCGGCCTTACCCCAAGTCCCGCCATAATAGCGGATGTAGTAACCGATCGCCGACATAAACAGCAGGTAGATGCCGGCCCCGACCAGGGCGGTGGTATGAAACACCACCTTGCGGGAGACAAACACTTTGACCGACCAACCGGGATTGCGCGCCGCGGCCACTGCTAGCATCGGCACCACCAGGGCGTTGACATAGCCCCGCGCATTCCACAGATCCTGGTCCACATGAGTAAACAAGAATGCATCAGCATAGAGCAGGAAATCGTAGGCAAAGATCGAACCGATACCGAAGTAGAGATACTTCAGCTTCCAGCGCTGTTCTAGGCGGGTATTGCGGAACAGCTGTTCGATCAAGATCAGGCCAATGATCGCCAGACCCAGATGATTCGGCAGTTCCAAATCGGCGATCAGTGGCCCCTGTTGCGCGGCAATCAGCAGCACATTGATTGTTTCCAGCAGCAGCATCAGGCTGGCGCCGATCAAAACCAGTCCAGGTAGAAAAGTGAACAACCGGGCGTCTCTGCCCGCCTGCATTTTGAACGGAACCAGCAGTCTGAAGAGAAAGATAAACCAGGCAATATTCCTCGCATTTTCGAGGAAAACATAGGCGCTGCTCGACCAGACGCCTCCCAGCTGCAGCCAGATCACCGCCGAAACATGCCACAAAGCGGTAATAAAAACCGCAGAGAGCAGGAACGCGCCTTCTAGCTTGCCACGCCAACTGGTGAACAGCAGCACACTCAGAAGAAAAAACAGCAACGCAGCAAAAGAGTATCCGATCGTCCCTATATCCACACTCGACTCACATCATCTCGTCTATCCAGGCATCTCCGCCTGCTGTCGGCCGCCCAGCCAAAGACTAAAGCTTTCGAAACAGCATCCGCGCAAACCGTAATCCCCTACAACCCTCCAGCAGCATCCAGGATTAGCGAAACTGACCCGCCATGCCACTGATTTTACAAAAAAATAAGCCCTAAACAGTGCTCTGTTACAAGAGTTCCCAACCCCGGATAACTATAGGAAAAACCCCGTCACAATTCACCAATGGAAATGGGGTTGCTGACTCTGCTAGTCTTTGCAGCCAGCTCCTGTAGCGGCATGCCGCTCCAAAGCAGGCCCTGCTTCTATCCCGCAACCATTCCACAGGGGATGGATCATCAACACAACTGGCCCATAGAGGGAACATGACATTGGCACCCGTTAAACGCACGATTCACGGCAACACCCCGATCCGCTCCGGTCTTGGCTTCACCCTGATCGAAGTCATGGTGGTGGTGGTTATCCTCAGCATCCTGGCTGCGATCGTTGTCCCCAAAATCATGGATCGCCCGGAGCAGGCGCGTGTCACCAAGGCGAAAAATGACATCCGCGCCCTGGAGGCGGCCCTCAATCTCTACCGCCTGGACAATATGCTCTATCCCAGCACCGACCAAGGCCTGGAGGCGCTGGTCAGCAAACCCTCCGGCGCGCCTGAGCCGCGCAACTGGAAGCAAGGCGGCTATCTGGACCGCCTGCCGAAAGACCCCTGGGGCAACGACTACTTCTACCTCAGCCCGGGTTCCCATGGCGCGGTTGACATCTACTCCTCCGGCCTCGATCTGCAGTCCACAGACGATGACATAGGAAACTGGAATCTGGAGCAGTGACCACCAGCCACTTCCAGCGAGGCGGCCTCACCCTGCCGGGCGGAGCCGCTATCAGGGGCTTCACCCTGCTGGAAGTGATGGTGGTGATCGTAATCATCGGCATCATCGTCAGCCAGATCACCATCTCCTTCAGCGGCCAATCTCCAGAAGAGATCCTGAAGACCGAAGCGCGCCGCTTCGCCAGCCTGGCGCAGCTCGCCAGCGAAGAGGCGCTGCTGAGCAACGCACTGATCGGCATCGCGGTGGACCACGACGGCTACCAGTTTCTTCGCCGGCAAAAAGACAAGTGGCAGGCCAGCACCGAGAGCGTGTTCCGCAAACGCTCGCTGCCGGATGAGGTCCGCATCGCCCTCGACAGCGACTATCGCCCAGCAGAAAAAAAGGAGGAGAAACTGGCACCGAGCATCCTGATCCTTCCCAGCGGCGAGATCACCCCGTTTCACATCACCTTTATCTCTGAAGCAACCGATGACAGGTTTTACATCGAGGGCAGCGAAAATGGCAGCATCGATCTCCAGCACACCCCCGCGCTCTGAGCGACGCTGGCTTGTGACAGCTCAGCAAGGCTTTACTCTGCTCGAGGTGCTGATCGCATTGGCAATCCTTGCCATCGCCCTCGGCTCGGCGATCAAGGTTGCCGCCAACCAGGCCGCCAACACCACCCATCTGAGGGACAAGACTCTCGCCCACTGGGTAGCTGCCAACCAGATCACCGAACTGCAGATCTCAGGCACCTGGCCCTCGCATGGCAAAAAAAGCGGCAGCGAGGAGATGGGGCACCACGAGTGGCACTGGCAGCGCATCATCAAGGCCACCCCAGACGACCGGGTGCGACTGGTGGAGATCTCAGTATTCCGCGACAAGCAGGATGACAACCCGGTCACCCGGCTGGTCAGTTTTCTAGGGCAACCGGAATAGCCTACAGAGATGCCCCCCCGGCCCCAGACAACCGCAGTGCGCGGCTTCACCCTGTTGGAACTGCTGATCGCCATCGCCGTCTTCTCCTTCGTCTCGATCATCGCATACGGCGGCATCAAGAGCGTGCTCAACATCGAGGAGTCGACCCGCGCCCACCTGGATCGCCTCTCCAAAGCGCAGCTGGCGCTGGCGCTGATTCGTCAGGACCTGGAACAGGTGGTGGCGCGCAGCATCCGTGACCAACACGGCGATACCCAGCCTCCCCTACGCAGCAGTTCGCTCGGCGAAAACAACCTGGTCGAGTTCACCCGCGGCGGCTTTGCCAACCCATTAAAGCTGCCCCGCAGCAGCCTGCAGCGGATCGCCTATCAACTGGAGGATGAGAAGCTCTACCGCCTGAGATGGCTGACCTTGGACCGCTCCCAGGAGGACAAGCCGGTGCGTACTGAGCTGCTCTCCGGGGTCAAGAAGATCGAACTCAGGTTCCTCGACCACCAGCTAAAACTACACACGGAGTGGCCCGACACCGGCAACCTGCCCCGAACGGAGCCCGTCCCCGAACTCCCACGGGCCATCGAACTCAAACTGGAACTCGAGGCATGGGGCCCGATCCGCCGGCTGTTCCGAATCTCAGAACAACTACCGGCGAAGCAACCAGCAGCGGAGGGTCGGTGATGCAACACACTCCTGCACCCCCCCGCAGTCAACGTGGAGTGGCGCTGATCACTGCCCTGGTGATTGTCTCACTCGCCTCGATCACCGCCATCGCCATGACCGAAAAAATGCAGATCAGCACCCGTCGCACCGCCAACGTACTACACGCCGATCAGCGCTACTTCTTAACCCTCGGCAGCGAGGCCTGGGCCAAGGGGCAGCTGATTCGTGACAAGGAGGAGGATGCCAAACACGATAAATATGATGGTTTGGATGAGGATTGGGCCAAGGAGCTGCCGGCCACAGCAATCGACGTCGGACAGATCGAGGCGAAGATCATCGACCTGCAGGCGCGCTTCAACCTCAACAACCTCTATCTCGAGGCCGAAGCCAACGAGGATTCAAAAACCGAATTCGCCCGTCAACTCGCCTACTTCAAACGCCTGCTGCAGGCACTGGGGCTTGAGCCCGGCATCGCCCAGGCAGTTGCCGACTGGATCGATGCCGACATCAATCCCAGCTTTCCCGATGGTGCCGAAGACAATGAATATCTCGGCAGAGAGCCCCCCTACCGCACTCCCAACAGCCAGATGGCCTCGGTCACCGAGCTGCGTCTGATTGCGGGTGTCACTCCGGAGATCTACGACAAGCTGGAACCCTACGTCACCACCCTGCCCACGGCTAGCAAGCTCAACGTCAACACCGCTGATCCCATCCTGCTTGGTGCCCTGAGCGACAATCTCGATGAATCCTCCTCCAAGAGCCTGAGCGAAGGGCGAAAAGAGGATCCGTTCACGACCATCAAGGCTTTCAAAGATAGACTCAAATCAATTTTGGGCGATAATAACAATCAACTTGAAGAAATAGCCTCACTGGTCGATGTTTCCAGTCATTATTTCCTTCTCAAGACCACGGTGAGCATGGATACATCGAGCCAGACTTTGCAGACCATTTTTACTAGGGACGATCAGGGCACGCGCGTCCTGCAACGCGCTATCGGGCTTTTCTAGTGGCAGAAACACTCGTCATCCACCTCCACGGCCAAGAAGAGCTCCAGGCCAGCTGGCGCCCCCTATACACCGGGGAGGAGCAACCCCAGGGACCAGCTGGCAACGGCAGCCTGGCCGAGGCCGCAGTTCAGGCCAAAGGCCGTCAAGTCATCGTTTTTGTGCCCTCCGCTGAAATCACCTTAGCGCAGATGGATGCCCCCACTAGCAATCGTCAGCGCCTGCTGCAGGCGGTCCCCTATGCCATCGAAAACGCGCTGATCGAGGATGTGGCGACACTCCACTTCGCTATCGATACTCGTGCGGATGGCAAGCAGATCAAGGTCGCCGTAGTGGCCCAGCGGCAGATGGACTACTGGTTGGAGAGTCTCGAAGACGCGGGCATCGAACCCAGCTACCTCTATCCCGATTTCCTCGGCCTACCCCACACGCCTGGCAGTTGGACCGTCTATCTCGATGATGACCAGGTGCTGGTACGTACCGGCCTCAACACCGGCTTCGGCGCCGACCCGATCAACTTTGCTGAGCTACTGCGTCTCAGCCTCGAAGAACACCAGGATGCCGCGCCGGAACAGATCGAATTCATCCTGCCGCCCAATCTGAGTTCTGCGCCCTACTACGACCTGGCGCTGAGCAAGCTCGACTACCCTGCCACCACCACCGCCTTCGACGGCAACCTGATAGAGCTGATGGCCAAGGGGTTGGATCCCCGCAGCCTGCTCAATCTGCTGCAGGGCGAATACCGCCATGTGGATGCCGGGGTTCAGCTGCTCAAGCCCTGGATCTCAGCCGCCGTACTGCTGATGGTTTTTCTTACGCTCCAGGTCACCCTCTCTGTGCTCGACTTCATCAAGATAGATCAGGAAAACAGCCAGCTGTCACAACAGATCAGCCAGCTATTTCACTCCACCTTTCCAGAAACCAAACGGCTGGTAGATGCGAAGGCTCAGACCGAGCAGAAACTGAAAGAGTTGCGCACCACCCAGAGCACCAACCAGGCCGACTTTTTCAGTCTCTTCATCGCCCCCGCATCGGCCATCAAAGAGAGCCGCGGCAGTAAGCTGCGAGGCATCAGCTACCGTGATGGTCAACTCGACATTCAGCTCTCGACCCGGGAAATACAGGCGATCGAGGCGCTCAAGAAGCGGCTCGAAAACGAGGGACTTGCGGTAGAGATCCGCTCTGCCAACGCCAAAGGAAATGAAGTAACCTCCCATCTGCGCATCACCCGGGGTGGCTCATGATCCGCTGGTTCTACGCAAAACCCCCGCGTGAGCGCCTAGCCCTGTTGACAGGAGGCGCCTCGCTGCTGATCCTGCTAATCTATCTGCTCGTCTGGACTCCGTTCATCAGCAAGCTAGAGCGCAAACAGGCCCAGCTCGAGAGTCAACGCGCCACCCTCGCCTGGCTGCAGTCGGCCGTCAGTGAGGTTGCACAGCTGCGCGCCGCACAGCCCGCCAACGCCTCGGTGAAGACCAACGAATCCCTGTTCACCCTGGTCGACCGTACTGCCACACAGAATCGCCTGCGCAAACAGATCGATCAGATCAAACCCCAGGGTGACAACCGGGTACAGGTCTGGATGGAGAATGCAGCTTTCGACGCCATGCTGCGCTGGCTCGGACTGCTGCAGCAGCAGTATCGTATTCAGGTCGTCTCGATGAATATCGACAGCAAAGATAAACCAGGACGGATCAACGCCCGTATCAGCCTGGAGAGGTCCGCTCCATGAAGGGCAAGGCCGGTCTGATCCTGCTGGGGCTGCTCTGTTATCTGGCATTTCTGTTGGCCAACGTCCCAGCCAGACACGCCTGGGGCTGGGCAGCCAGCAGTGCCGAGATGCCACTGGTGATGGGCGGCATCAGCGGTACCATCTGGTCGGGAGAGGCCCGCCAGCTCGCCTACAATGGCGCCAACCTCGGCGGCGTAAAGTGGCGCCTCTCACCACGGGGATTGCTGCAGGGCAGCCTGCTCTACCGTTTCAACCTACGCGGCCAGGGTCAACAACTGGCCGGCACCGCTGGTCTGGCGATCAATGGCGACCTGATAATCAGCAAGCTGAAGGGGATGATCAAGGCTGAACTAGTGGCCCGCATGATGCAGCAACGTTTTATTCAGCCAGCCGGGGATGTTGATCTCGACCTGCATGGCGTACGAGTTGAGCAGGGCCGTCCCAACGCCGTAACCGGCACCATCCGCTGGCAAAGTGCAGGCGTCAAAAGCCCCGTCACGGCCGCGATCGGCTCCATCGAGTTCAACATCAGTTCCAGGGAGGGAGACATCAAAACCACCATCCGGGATCTTGGGGGGCCCTTGAGTGTCAAAGGCAACGCAGCACTCAATGCCGACGGCAACTACCAGATATCGGTCCGCATGCTACCCAAGGGTTCCGCCGACCCCGGCCTGGTACAGGCAATCCGGGCGCTGGGCCAGCAAGACGGCAGCGGCGGCGTCAATATAAAATACAGCGGTCAGCTCTAGGGAGCCTCTGAACGAATCATGAACTCGCATCTTGGGTCCAAAATCTGCCGCTTTTTCGTTGTTAATCTCGACAACCGCTCCATGCGTGGCTCTACCTCCTGCATCCATGCTGTCGGTCGCAATAGCTGGCAAGTGTCGCGGTGACAGGATGTCGTTGAGCGACGATGCGATTAACACCTCAAAGTGACAAATTTTTACCTCCAATCTGTTTTGTCCAGATTCATTCAGAGAATCCAGAAATGCGTAACTGCTCCATACTTAACCGCGACCGTCATCCCATCCACGACATATACGCCAGTTTTGCTTTCTGCTACCATTTGTCAGTATTACACACGTCATGCATAACACACTGATGATTAAAGGAATTATTACACTCGAGCGGATCGATTCCGCGCTCCTTTGCGGGCGCTTTCAGAGCCGCAATCACAGTGGATATGATTCATGAACATGAATGCTCCGGGACCACATCCGAACCCCAAAAGTCGAACTCTGGGCTGGCTGCTTAGCTTTGTCTTACTGACACTGCTTTTGCAAAGCAGCAGCGTGTTTGCCGACCGCATCACGCTCAACCTCAACAATGCCGACATCAATGCGCTAATCAAGACGGTTTCTGAACACACCGGCACCAACTTTGTCGTCGATCCGCGGGTCAAAGGCAAAGTCACCGTGATCTCTGCCCACGCGATGGAGAAAGAGGAGTTTTATCAAGTCTTCCTCTCGATCCTCGAAGTACATGGCTTCTCCACTGTTCCTGCTGGCGGCGTCGTCAAGATCGTACCCGACGTCAAGGCCAAACAGGTTGGCATCCCGACCGAGAGTCTTGAGGTTCTCCCCGGTGACCAGATGGTCACCCGCATCATCCAGGTGAAGAATGTCGCAGCCGCGCAGCTGGTGCCGATCCTGCGCCCGTTGATCCCGCAACAGGGGCACCTTGCCGCTTACCCGACCACCAACGTGTTGATCATCTCCGACCGCCGCCAGAACGTTGACCGTCTGCTGAAGATCATCTCGCAGATCGACAAGGTAAGTGACAATTCGGTGGAGGTGATTACCCTGCAACACGCATCGGCCGCCGAGGTGGTACGCATTCTCACCAGCCTGCAGGGCAATCAGGCAAAGGGCGGGGCCACCCCGATCAAGATGGTCGCCGACGAACGCACCAACAGCCTCCTGTTGACTGGTGGGCGCACTGCCCGGCTGCGCGCCAGGGTGGTCATCGAACACCTCGACACCCCGTTCGAGAATGAGGGCAACGCCCAGGTCATCTATCTGCGTTATGCCAACGCCAAAGACATGGTGAGCGTGTTGACCGGCGTTAGCGATTCGATCGACCAGAACCGCAAGGCTGGCACTCCCAAGGCGAAGAAGACATCGGTCAATATCCAGGCCGACGAGTCATCCAACGCGCTAATCATCTCCGCGCCACCCGACATCTTCAGAAGCCTGCAGGGCATCATCAAAAAGCTCGATATCCGCCGCGCCCAGGTGCTGGTGGAAGCGATCATCGCCGAGGTCTCCTTCGACAAGACCAAGGATCTGGGCGTGCAGTGGATCGTCGACGGTTCACCCTCCGGCAACACAGCGCCGGTGGGCATCATTAACCTTGGCACGCCGAAGATCAGTGATATCGCAGGTGCAGCCGCCGCAGGAGTGCTTCCATCCATTCCTTCAGGCACCTTGATTGGGCTGGGGAAGTTCACCCGTTCTGGCGTCGATTTCGCCATGCTGATCCGGGCACTGGAGAGTGACAGCTCATCCAACATCCTCTCCACCCCGAGCATCCTGACCCTGGACAACCAGGAGGCCGAGATTGTGGTCGCCAAGAACGTACCTTTCCTCACCGGCCAATATGCCTCCACCGGCGCCTCCAGCACCTCGGTCAACCCGTTCCAGACCATCCAGCGTCAGGATGTGGGCCTCACCTTACGAGTCACACCACAGATCAACGAGGGCAACGCGATTCAGCTGAGCATCGAACAGGAGGTGTCGAGCATCGACCCCACCACCAGCGCCGGCACCACCGATATCGTCACCAACAAGCGCACCATCAAGACCGTGGTGATGGTGGAAGACAGCCATACCATCGTGCTCGGCGGCCTGATCGACGAGCAGTTGCAGCAGGTCGATGAGCGGGTGCCGCTGCTCGGCGATATCCCCGGGGTCGGTGTGTTATTCCGTGCCAGAAACACCATCAAGGTGAAACGCAACCTGATGGTCTTTCTGCGCCCGATAATCGTACGCGACGCAGCGACCCACGCATCGGTCACCAGCGACAAATACAACTATTTCCGCGCCCAGCAGATGGATCTGCGTCAACGGGGGGTCAATCTGATGCCGGATCAGGAAGCACCTGTATTGCCTGACCGTTTCAACGCGCTGCCCTACCCGTTTGGGGATCAGGATAGCGACAGTGCCCAATAACTGGCGACTCAGCAATAATGAGTGAGACCCACCCCCTGGAAGAGGCAAGCGAATCAGTCGACGCACCCAGTCGGCTGATTCCCACCCCGCCCCAACGACCAGACGAAATCCCCTACATCTTCGCCCGTCGCCAGGGAGTTTTGGTGACTGTCGACGCACTGGTGCAGCAGACCCGGGTACTCCATAAGGCGGGGGTCCCGGTTAGCATATTCAACGAGCTGCGCCGTTATCTTGGACAGCCGTTTGTCATGCAGGAGATCAGTGAGGAGGAGTTCGACAAGAAACTCTCGATGCTCTACGAATCGGGCTCCGGCCAGTCCACCAAGATCATGGAGACCATGGGCGACGACCTGGATCTGGACGATGCCGCCCGTGCCCTCAACCAGCCAGAGGACCTGCTCGACAGCGAGGATGACGCGCCGATCATCCGCCTGATCAACGCGCTATTCACCGAGGCGATCAAGGAGGAGGCGTCGGATATCCATATCGAACCCTACGAGCACCGCCTGGTGGTGCGTTTCCGCGTCGACGGGCTACTGCGCGAAGTGCTGCATCCTCCGCGCAATGTCGCCCCCTATCTGATCTCCCGCATCAAGGTCATGGCACAACTCGATATCGCCGAGAAGCGCGTGCCTCAGGATGGCCGCATCTCCCTCAAGGTCGGCAACCGTCCGGTGGACGTGCGCGTCTCCACCCTGCCCTCCAGCTATGGCGAACGAGTGGTGTTGCGTCTGCTCGACAAACAGGCAGGCAAACTCGATCTCAGCCAGCTAGGCATGCAATCCGCCATGCTGCAGCAGATCGACCCGGATGTAATCAAGCGCCCCCATGGCATCTTCCTGGTCACCGGACCGACCGGTTCCGGTAAAACCACCACCCTGTATGCGGCCCTGACTCGGCTCAACACCCAGACCCGCAACATCGTCACCGTGGAAGACCCGATCGAGTACAATCTCGATGGCATCGGTCAGACCCAGGTCAATACCAAGGTCGACCTGACCTTCGCCCGCGGGCTGCGCGCCATTCTGCGCCAGGACCCCGATGTGGTGATGGTGGGTGAGATCCGCGATCTGGAGACCGCGCAGATTGCAGTGCAGGCGAGTCTCACCGGTCACATGGTGATGTCGAGCCTGCACACCAACACTGCCATCGGCAGCATCGCCCGGCTACGTGACATGGGCGTGGAGCCCTTTCTGCTCTCCTCCAGCCTACTGGCAGTACTTTCACAGCGGCTGGTCCGCACCCTCTGCCAGCACTGCAAGAAACCTGGCACCCCGACGCAGCAGGAGCGGAAGTTGCTCGGTCTGAGCGACGATCAGGAGGCGACCATCTATACTGCCGAAGGCTGCGAGCACTGCCGCAATCAGGGCTATCTGGGGCGCACCGGCATCTACGAGTTAATCTTGGTTGACGAGACCCTGCGCCACCTGATCCACAAGGGGGAAGGCGAACAGGAGATGCTCGAGCACGTACGAAAATCCTGCTCCAGCATCCGTCAGGACGGCATGCGGAGGGTACTCGAAGGTGATACCACTATCGACGAGATCATCCGCGTCACCCAGGAGAGCTGATCTTGGATGCCTTTGAATTCATAGCCCTCGATGGATCCGGAAAAGAGAAACGGGGAATGCTGGAGGGCGATAGCCCACGCCAGATCCGCCAGCAACTACGCGAGAGCGGCCTCACCCCGCTCTCTGTCAGCACCGCCAGCGCCAGTGCCAGTGCCACCCAGAGCCGTCGTTTTACCCTGCAGCGGGGCATCAGCCCGATGGAGCTGGCACTGTTGACGCGGCAGATGGCGACACTGCTGAGAGCGGCCCTGCCGGTTGAACAGGTATTGAAGACGGTCTCCAAACAGTCGGAGAAACGCCATATCTCGCACATTCTGCTCGCGGTCCGGGCCAAGGTACTAGAAGGCAGAAGCCTCGCCGACGGCCTCAGTGAATTCCCGCGCATCTTTCCGGAACTCTATATTCGCACCGTCGCCTCCGGTGAGGAGTCGGGGCATCTCGACCTGGTGCTAGAGCGTCTGGCCGACTACACAGAGATGCGCCAGCAGATGCATCAAAAGACCGTTCTAGCGCTCTTCTACCCAGCCCTGCTCACCATCGTCGCAGTGTTGATCGTCGCCGGTCTGCTCACCTACATCGTGCCTCAAGTCACCCGCATGTTCGACAATATGGCCCAGGAACTGCCGCTGATCACCAAGCTCCTGATCGCCACCAGTGACATCTTCCGCGACCATGGACTCACCATTCTGGTGCTGCTGTTACTGCTTGGACTGGCGGTCAACATAACCCTGAAACGCCCCGCCGCGCGTCTCGCCTGGCACAAGATCATCCTGCACATCCCCCTGCTCGGCAGGCTGACACGCAGCGCCAATGCGGCACGTTTCTCCCGCACCCTGAGCATCATGGCAGCGAGCAGCGTACCGATTCTGGATGCACTGCGAATCGCCTCCCAGGTAGTCACCAACCTGCCGATGCGCGCTGCAGTCGAAGAGGCCTCGCTACGTGTTCGTGAGGGCAGTAGCCTGCACACGGCGCTGGAGAAGACCGGCTATTTCCCTCCGCTGACCCTGAGCCTGCTGGCCAGTGGCGAATCGAGCGGCAATCTGGAAGGCATGCTCGAGCGCTCAGCGAATATTCAGGAGAAGGAGATCGAGTCGCTCATTTCGACGCTTCTCGGCCTGTTCGAGCCGATCCTGATCCTAGTAATGGGCGCCATCGTAACTGTAATCGTCATGGGCATTCTGCTGCCCATCTTTGACCTCAACCAACTTGTCGGCTAACACTTAAATCAAGATGAAAAGCGCAACACACGCAACAAGCCTGTTCACTGCAATCCCACTGAGTCTGCTGCTGCTCGCTGGATGCAGCAGTACAACGCAACAGGAGGAGCAACTCAACAACCCCGACTGGGTGATGGAGAAGGTCGAAGAAGCGTATAAAAAGAAGGAGTATGAACGCGCCTTCCATCTGCTCTTCCCGGTCGCCGTGGCCGGTGACGCCCGCGCCCAATATACCCTTGGCTATCTCTATCATCACGGATTTGGGGTGGAAAAAGACGACCAGCAGGCGATGCAGTGGATCCAGCGGGCGGCCGCCCAAGGCCATGCAAAGGCGATCAAGGCACTGAAGAATCGCTGATGGCCCCGGCATGGAGCAGAGAATGCTGTTCCATACCGGGAAAACAGAAGGGGTTACTGGTATCCCAGGAAGCGGTTCATCTCACCGCCAATACGCCCGAAGATCTCCAGCTCTGCCTCGGTCAGTTTTTCCTTCCATTTCTCATCGAGCCGGATCTCGCCAGTGGAATTCAGACGCATGGCGTTACCCAAAATGTGCTGCTTGGTACCACGAAAATCCTCACTGCCAAGCATCGGATCGACACCGACAAAACGATAGATCTCGCTCAACAGCCTGTCGGGATCACGGCAAAGATCTTCATACTTCATGTTGAAGATCTCATCTTCCCTGAACAGGGCCGCGGTCTGCTGCATCTCCTTTGAGGTAAAAACCCAGGAGTTGACTGCCTCTTCCATGTCAACACCGTAGTGTTTCATGATCGAGTTAGTGGCTCCCCGGCCGTCGCGCACCAAATTGATCACCTTGATATTCCACAGCCCACTCTGATGCATCAGTTTCAGACGGACCGGGTCTTTCGAACCATCAAGAAAGGTGTCTCCCTCCTGAAGATCGATGACCAGATCGATGATCTCACGATTCTGCATCAGGATCTCATCCCGCTCCTTACGACAACCACCCATCAAGCCAAATCCGATGTCCCTGGCGGTTTCAAACAGACCGCCACGCACTGCCGCGCGCATCAGTTTGTTGCAGAGCCCAGAATCGGATTCGAAACTGGTGCCAAACTGCTCCAGAGAGAAAGAACGCCCACGCTCAGCCATGCCTCTCTGCACGTCTCCCCAGAAACCACACGCCTTAATCAGCTTACCGCAGGAGCAATTGTAGACATCCAGATCGCCCATCGAGGTCGCCTTCAGCTCTCCGATGGTTGCGATCTTTGGGTGGGTAGCCAACAGGAATGTCAACAGGGTCGAGCCCGCATAGCTCGGTGACATGATGTAGATCAGATTGCGCTTGCCGGTGGCAGCCCCACCGTTCGATCCAGAATTCACGTATCTCTCTCCTCACATTAAATCGGTTTCTTAGAGGCCCGTTTTGCAATCCACCGCCTCTCTTCCCTGCACGCCTCTTTGGTCGCTTGCAAGATCTTTGATTCCATCCTCAAGCAGAAATTATCTGCTGCACTCACACCTACCGCTTTTTGGGAAACAACCGCTCTTTAAGCAGCAGCCACAGAAACTCGATATTAGTGAAGAGGTAGCGCTTCCAAAGCCGGCCAGGCTCCTGTTTGACGCGATAGAGCCACTCAAGTCCATACTTTTGCCACATCTCCGGCGCCCGCTCCACCTTGCCGGAATAGACATCGAACGACCCGCCCACACCATGGCAGACAGACACATTCATGAAGTCCATCCACTTAGCTAGAAACTTCTCCTTCTTAGGCGAAGTCATGGCCACCAACAGGATATCGGCCTTGGAGTCACGAACATCCTCAGCGATGGCCTGCTCTTCGTCCTCGCCGTAGTAGCCGTGATGGCGGCCTGCCAGGATCAATCCCGGGTAGTCGCGGGCGATGTTCTCTTCCACCTGCTTCGAAACCTCTTCCGTGGCACCGAGGCAATAGACCCGGTAGCCAAGATCCTTGCCACGCTCAAACATGCCAAACATCAGATCGATACCGGTCACCCGCTCAGGCAGGGGATGACCGAGCACCTTGGCTGCCAGCACAATCGCCGCACCATCGGCGAAGATCACATCGGACGAAAGCACCGCTTCTTTCAGCTCGGGATTTTTTCCCATATTGACCACTTTGGCCGCGTTCACCACACCGATCTGAAGCGGCTGATGTGTCTCTATCGCCTGATGCACCCGATCGAGCGCTTGCGACATATTGACCGTAGCCACCGGAATTCCAAAAAGATCAACCGTAGCTTCTGCATTCATTAGAGTTTATATAGGTTGTTAAGAATTAATTGGGAGCGTCCGAACGGTCGCCCATTACATTGAACCACTACCCTTCAGGACCACGGGCACAGTCAACAACAGAATCTTCAGATCGAGCCACAAGGACCACTCATCGATATACTGCAGGTCGAGCACCAGCCACTGTTCAAAGGTCAGCCTGCTGCGGCCCTTGATCGCCCAGAGACAGGTCAGGCCCGGCTTGACACTGAAACGCTTGCGTTGAATACCCCGCTCGAAGAGTCCCACATCGCGCTGTGACATTGGACGCGGCCCCACCAGACTCATATGTCCGCGCAGTACATTCAGCAGTTGCGGAAGCTCATCGAGACTCGTCTTGCGGATAAAATGCCCGACCCGGGTGATGCGGGGATCTTTCTCGATCTTAAAGATCGGGCCCTCAGCCTCGTTCAGGTGTTCAATCTCTTTCAGTTTAGCCTCGGCATCCACCACCATCGAACGGAATTTATACATAGGAAACAGGCGCTTGCGCAGCCCTACCCGCTCCTGCTTGAAAAACACCGGACCGCCATCATCAAGCTTGATGGCGAGGGCCACCAAGCCCATCACCGGCGCCACAACCGGCATCGCCGCCAGCACCAGCAGCAGGTCCATGAAACGCTTCGCCAGCAGCATGCCCTCATTCTGCGCCACCGGATCGAAGGTGAGCAGTGGGATGCCATCGAGCTCGACCAGACGCGTGCGTGCCACTTCAAGGTCGAAGACATCGGCCATGAAGCGGAAGCGCACACCCTGTTCCTCACAGGCGTTGACGATCTCTTCCATATGGCTGAGGCGGCTGCGCGGCACCGCCAGGATCACCTCATCGATCACCTGGCCGTTCAACACATCACCGACCTGAGCCACAGTGCCAAGCACCTTGCTGCCCATGATCTCCTTACCAACGTGGTCGGGATCGGTGTCGAGATAACCGATGATGTCGATACCCCACTCCGTATGGCGGTCGAGCATCTCGGTCAAGCGCTGGGCACGGCCTCCGATGCCGATGATCAGCACCTTGAGACAGTTTTCTCCCCGCTGCACCGAATGGCGGAAATACCACCAGATCAACCCGGCCCGAACCGCCACCAGCATCACCAGATTCATCACGGCAAAGGTCAGGATCACCTGACGACTGACGAACGTCATCTTCAGCAGGAACAGCATGCCTAACAGCACTGCCAGGCTAATTGCCATCGCCTTTATGACCTTCCATGCATAGGAAGGGATGGAGATCACCCGCAGACCGCGATAGGCTCCAAAGACCGAGAGGGAATAGAGAAGAGGCACCCAGATAAGCGGCAGCAGGGCAAAGTGACGCATATCGTCTACTGTGTCGCCTGCAGTGATGAGGGGATAAAGCCGGACCGAAACAACAAAAATGAACAGCGTCAGCAGGATGTCCAGAAGAAACAACAACCGACTGATTTCACGAGATTTCTCGTCGAACATACGGCCTCTTTTTAATGGTTATTAGTTCCGTTTACCGATGTGCTGCTTGAGTTGAGATACTTACGGACCGCAACAGGAATCTAGCGCATTAGCAGCGCGCCAATGATCCCACGCAGATGCGTAAGTCTGCAAACAAGAATAGACAAAAAATGTGAACAGGGGCCGTTTACTGGGTGATATTTTATTCTCTCGGCAAGTTTGTTCCCGTACAACTCCAACTCTGCTCCCTCCCTGGAACGCACAATCCCTCCGGTCATTTCAGCGGGATCAGATAACCTTGGAAAAGCTGCCCATCGACTCTTTCGAGCTTAGGTAGGCATCAAACCGCATGCATATATTGCGGATCAGCAACCGTCCCTTTGGCAACACATGGATACCATCTGCCGCGATCTCTAGCAATCCATCGTTCGCCATGCCCTGCAGATTCGTCATTTCGGCCGCAAAGTAGTCGCTGAAACGGATCCTCCAGCGGGACTCCACTGACGCAAAATCGAGCGTAAAGTGGCAGATCAGGCGGGTGATCACATCGCGCCGCAACTGATCATCCGTGCTCAGCTCCACGCCTCGAAATACCGCCAGACGCCCTTGATCAATGCGATCGTAGTACTCATCCAGCGTGCGCATGTTCTGCGCATAGCTTGGCCCCACCATGCCGATCGAGGTCGCACCAATCGCCACCAAGTCACAATCCGCATGGGTTGAGTAGCCCTGAAAATTGCGGTAGAGAGTGCCATCCTGCTGAGCGATCACCAGTTCATCATCGGGCTTGGCAAAGTGATCCATGCCGACATAGACATAACCGGCCGCGGTCAGCTTCTCGATGCTCATCTGCATGATGTCGAGTTTCGCCTGCGGCAGCGGCAGATCCACCTCGTTGATGCGGCGCTGCGGCTTGAAGCGTTCCGGCAGATGCGCATAGTTGAAGACCGAGAGTCGATCAGGATCGACCTCCAGGATCTCATCCAGGGTCTTCTCAAAACTCTCCGGACTCTGGAAAGGCAGACCGTAAATCAGGTCAATACTGACCGAGCGAAAGCCCTCATCCCGGGCCGCCTGTAGCACGTCCAGGGTCACCTGCTTGGACTGAATCCGGTTGACCGCCTTCTGCACCTTGGGGTCAAAATCCTGCACACCGAGGCTCATCCGGTTGAAGCCCAGTTCACGCAGCAGCTTGATGGTATCGCCCTGCGCCTCCCTGGGATCGATCTCGATGGAATATTCGCCGCTGTCATCATCCAGCAGGGTGAAATTGCGCCGGGTTTCGTCCATCAGCTCACGCATTTCAGCGTGGCTGATGAAGGTCGGCGTGCCACCGCCCCAATGGAGCTGCTCGACTGGTCGGGAGCGATCGAACAGCTGTCCCTGCATCTCCAGTTCGCGATAGACACGCTGCAGATACTGGGCTGGCAGGCTGCGGTCTTTGGTCGCCACCTTGTTGCAGGCGCAGTAGAAACAGACAGTGTCGCAAAACGGAATGTGGAAATAGAGTGAGAGCGGCTGGCCACTGGCGTTGGATGCCTGTGCAAGCGCCCGGTACTGCGCCTCACCGAACCCCTCATGAAACTGCACAGCGGTGGGGTAGGAGGTATAACGCGGTCCAGCCTGGTCGTATTTGGCGATCAAATCCAGGTCGAAGATGATTGATTGATCCATCGGCATAGTCTCAGTATGCATGGCACCCCTCAGGGGGCATCCACGTCGATACCTTTTCTGTGAGTTTCGTTGATCTGCCTAAGCAGGGTATTGAAGGGGATATCATCCGCATGTTTATTGGCAATCTCGATGAATGGAAGATCCTCCCGTCCAAAGCGGTACTCTCCGTCGACCATCAGCTGGTAGAGTCCCTTCACTCCCTCTTCAAGCGGATCAAGAAAGGCGGGATAGCGACCCAACTCCTCCATCTGGTACTCGTAGCAGGCACGCAGGTCTTCCACCTCGAACATCGCCTGCTTGATCCACTCGACGAACTCTTCTGCGCTGCGCGCACGTTGCAGTGCCATTGAAGCCCCCAACTCTTAAAAATAATGGATGACCGGCGCATGCCGGGTTCTGTTATCCGGCTGCACGCCTAGGTGAAGCAGCTTTGATATTGCGCCAGCTCTTCGGCGGTAAAGATAAAAACCCCATCACCGCCTCGCTCAAAATCGATCCATGTAAACGGAACATCGACAAAACGCGCCATCAGCGTCTCTGCGCTGCTGCCCACCTCGACTATGATGATACCCCATGGCTGCAGGTGACTGGAGGCCTCACGCAATATTTTAGCCACAATCTCCAGCCCCTCCTCCCCTGTCTCCAGGCCAAGATGTGGCTCATGCCGGTACTCCGGCGGCAGCCCAACCATCTCCTCGCTGCTGACATAGGGTGGATTGCTGACGATCACGTCGTAGCGCTGCCCCTTGAGGCCGCTAAACAGATCGGAGCGAATAGTCCGAACTCGCCCTTCCAGCTCATATTCATGCAGGTTTCTCTCGGCGACGGCCAGCGCCGCTTCTGAGATGTCGGCCAGGTCGACTTGGGCATCCGGCAGATAAACGGCACTGGCAATGCCGATGCAGCCACTGCCGCAGCAGAGATCGAGCAGTCGCTCCAGCTGCCCCTCTCCGATCCAAGGCGCAAACCTCTGCTCAATCAACTCAGCAACCGGGGAACGGGGCACCAGCACATTCGGGTCCACATGGAAACGCAGCCCGGCGAACCAGGCCTCTCCCGTCAGATAGGCGGCCGGGATTCGCTCCTCGATGCGCCGCTGCAGCAACGCAGTGACACGCTGCCGCTCTTCGGCGGTCAGCTGTGTCTGCAACCAGATTTCCGACAACTCCCCCGGCAGATGCAGGGCATGTAGAACTAGGGCGGCCGACTCATCGATCGCATTGTCGGTGCCATGGCCGAAAAACAATCCGGCCTGGTTGAAACAACTGGCACCCCAGCGGATAAAGTCAGCGATCGTACGAAGAGATTCCATGAGCGGCGGCTATCTGAATAGGCTGGCGGATGATAGCGGATTTTGGCCGGAATCCCCAATCCCCATTCCGTATGCTGAAAAAGCGAGGCAGGACTCCATGCAGAGTCCCGCCTCACCAACCTTCAGAAAGATGCCGACTGGTCTCAGGCGGCTTGGGAGTCAGTCCCATCCACCAGGCTGAATTTCCGTCCGCCTTCGCCCTTCTGATCCTTCTCGGTGCCACGCCGAATCAGATCACCAAGACTGATCTTGGTCAGAAAATCAAAAATCTCGCTACTCAACTCATCCCACAGGGTATGGGTCAGGCAACGGCTGCCACTGCTGCAGTTTTGCCGGCCACCGCAGCGGGTAAATTCGACCCACTCATCCACCGCACAGATGATGTTGGCGATCGAGATCTCGTCTGCCTCCCGGCCGAGATAGTAGCCGCCCCCCGGACCACGTACACCGCGGACCAACTGTTTAGCACGCAACGCGGCAAACAGCTGTTCAAGATAGGAGAGAGAGATACCCTGATTCTCAGAGATCTCCGCCAATGTTACCGGACCATTCGAGCCGTGCAGGGCCAGATCCAGCATCGCAGTTACCGCATAACGGCCTTTAGTAGACAACCTCATTTCACTCACCTCTAATCCACAAAGGATAATTCCTGAGTAATTTGCTTGGTAAAGACGATAGCAGTAACCAAGGGAAATAGTCAACTTTTATTTGATCCAGATCAATTTCATCTGGCCTATTAAGAGCCGATCAATATTCTATCGACCCTGCTTAGGCTGAAATCGTTCCCTGAAAGGAAGCGTTATTACCGGTAGGGAGAGCTCTGTTCCAGACTGCGCTTGTAATCCAGCACCGTGATCCGCTCACGCTGCAGGAAATCCTCGATGGCCGCGCGGAACACCGGATCGACGATCCAGTGCCTCGAGTAGGTAAGGGTCGGCAGAAAGCCGCGCCAGATCTTATGTTCACCCTGCGCTCCAGGCTCGAATCGCTGCAGCCCCTCTTGAATGCAATAGTCGATGCCCTGGTAGTAACAGGCCTCAAAGTGCAGGCTGTCGTAATCCCGAATGCTGCCCCAGTGCCGACCGTAGAGGGTTGAATCACTGCGAAACATCAGGGCCGCAGCGATGCATTCCCCCATCTCATAGGCTTGCACCAGCACCACCTGCCGTCCCAGGCTGCGCCCCACCTCTGCAAAAAAGCCGGCATTGAGGGTGGGCAGACTGTAGCGGTCTTCGAAGGTCTTGGCGTAGAAACCGGCAAAGCGCTGCCAGGCCGACTCAGAGACCTGATCGCCGTGTAGCAACTCAAGCTCCAGGCCAGCCTGTTGCACCAGCCGCCGCTCGCGACGGATGTTCTTGCGTCGTTTTGAGGTGAGGCTGGCAAGAAAATCTTCAAACTCAGCATAGCCACGATTGTGCCAGTGGAACTGCACCCCCAGGCGCTCCATCCAGCCCAGTCCATCGAGTGCCTTCCGGTCCGCATCCTGCAGAAACAGCAAATGGACGGATGATCTGCCGCCCCGCTCTGCCAGCTCCACGAGCTTATCTGCCAGTCTCCTGCGCACCATATCCGCATCGCACTCAGCGGAGATCAGCAGGCGCTGACCGCCAGTCGGTGTATAGGGGATGGCGCCCAGAAGTTTCGGAAAATAGCGCCGGCCACTGCGCTGGTAGGCATCGGCCCAAGCGTGATCAAAGACAAACTCACCATAGGAGTTCTGCTTCAGATAGAGCGGAGCAGCGCCGATCAGGCATCCCCCATCCCAAAGCGCCAGATGCGCGGGTTGCCAACCAAACTCGGGGCCGACACAGCCATGGTGCTCCAGCGCCGCCAGAAACTCATGCCGCAGAAAGGGGTTGTTGTCCTCTACCAGCGTATTCCAGGCATCCACCGGGATCTGGTCGATCGAGGCATGGCTGTCGATCTGCAGGCTCATTTCCCTTTCCCATAAAATCCGCGGGTGAGCAACGTGCTATCAAATTTTGCCGCCACCTCGTCCAGGGTCTTAAAAACCTGCTTACGTCGCTGGCGGACCATCTGACGCTCCGGCGTCGCCTCGAACAGATCCTCGCTCTGCGGACCATGCTCGAAGTCACTCAGGCCGACACCGATCAGGCGCACCGGCCTGCCTACCAGTTGACTCTCCTGATAGAGCTGCCAGGCGGTAGCAAAGATCAGGTCATCGGTGTCCACCGGACTCACCAGACACCGCTGCCGAGTGTGGGTTTCAAAACCTGCTAGGCGCAGCTTCAGAGTTACTACCTGCCCCGACAACCCCTTATAGCGAGCCAACCGCCCTACCTCTGCCGATAGCCGCTGGAGTCGTGATCGCAGCAGCGACTGCTGACGCACATCCTCAGCAAAGGTTGTCTCCTTCGAAATCGACTTTCTGGCAGACCGGACTCCGACCCGGTGCGACGCCATCCCTCGAGCTTGGGCATAAAGGCTTCTACCTGCCTTTTCACCCAAATGCTGGATCAACATCTGTAACGGATAGCCGCGCAGCTGGCGCACCTTGGCAATGCCCAGCCTGTCAAGGATACGCCCGGTGCGCCTACCGACCCCGCGCAACTCCGAGACCGGCAGTGGATCGAGGAAGGCCTCCACCTGACCCGGCCCCACCACGGTCAAACCATCGGGCTTACCGGACTCGGATGCGAGTTTGGCGATCAGCCGGTTTGGGCCGACACCGACCGAACAGCTGAGCGAGACAGCCTCCAGAATCCTCGCCTTGGCCTGGCGAGCAATCTCCTGGGGCGGGCCGATCAGGCGCTCCTGACCGGAGACATCCAGATAGGCCTCATCGATGGAGACCGGCTCAACAAGCGGTGATATCTCACCCAGCATCTGCATGATCTGGCGCGAGACTGCCGCATAACGGCGCATATCGGGCCGCAGATAGACAGCCCCTGGGCAGCGCCGCCAAGCCTCGGAGATCGGCATCGCGGAATGGACGCCAAAACGCCGTGCCTCATAGGAACAGGTCGCCACCACGCCGCGCCCGCCGGGACGCGCACCGACCACTACCGGACGATTGCGATAGTCGGGATTATCCCGCTGCTCGACGGCGGCAAAGAAGGCATCCATGTCTACATGCATGATCCAAATCTGATTGGTGTGACTCATGGCACCAGCCCTAGATCCTCTATCTGACCACTTCGCCAATCGGGCAGAAAACGATGGGGCGCTTATCCCCAAGGCGACCCGCAACACGCCTGACCGCCAGAAATAAATGCTGTCGGCTAGCTTTACAGCATGAGAGCACCCCATCAATCAAAATAATAATTCCTATTATTTCAGTAAGCCCTTAATTCCAGGAGACAGGACGGGAATAAAAATATAGAGCCCACCCCAAACTGACTGCGCCAGACGAAGCCGATTCGGTTTTTGTGTCGATCAAATTTACAACCCATCCCTCAACTAAATCTCTAACCTCACCGCATCACCTGTGCTCTACCGGTTTCCGATTTTGTGCACGCTTCTTGCTCAATGATTTGAGTAGAGGGCAGAGCTGGAAAGAATTAGAAATCTGCATCCTGATCGATACAACAAAAACTCTGACAATCATGAAACAGATAATCAAAACGGGCCTGATCTTGGTGCTACTGAGTAGTTCCTGGCAGGTGATCGCCGACAACAACACACCGCAAGGCATCGCACGAGCACAGCAGCCGAGTCTGTCGTCGTTGCACAGGGAGAAGAGCGACCCAGCGGCGGCAACAGCAACATACTCGCAGCAGCAGTCGGATAATCGCATGCCTGACGATCCCGACACTAGGCCACAGATTGCAATAGTTGGAGAGGGGCGAGAGATGGTGATCATCACTCAGGAGGGGGCAACGTCCCATTCAGCCCTCTTCGTCTATGCTCCGCGTCCTCCCGAACCTGCGCCGGTCGCCTTTTTTGCAGTCCTGCTGACCATTCTCGGCATCAGCTGGCGACACAGGAGTAAAACCGGAAAAAAATCCAAACTGCTTTCGATCTGAAATAGTGCGGAATCCGGCATATGAGAGGTGCTTGAATTAGAGCCAGGTGCATGGAATCGACTCAGTAAAGAGGCAGAGAAGGAGAACTGCGTCGCAGTTGCAAAGCGAACAAGGAAGCAGAATCTAGATACATTCCAAGTTTACGAGGGGTATCCAATGGAAGAGCATTCACAGGAATTCATCGAAGATTCAACCCTGGACCCGATGATCTATGGACCACTGCCAACCAACGAGCAGAAACAGGCAATCATCGCGGAACCAAGAAAAAGGCGCACCAGAGTGGAGCCGGTGGAGGGCGAACTGGATGCCATTCTGCGCAACAAAGGTCTTCTGTAACTTGGAATCACCCAGGCTCATCCGGAGCTAACTGGAAACACACCTCACAGGACGCTAGCCGCCCCCTCTATCAACAGAGGTATTCGACTCCTCCGTCAGCCGCTGCTTGAATGCTTCGAATGGCATGGGACGTCCAAACAGATAACCCTGATAGTTGTCACAGCCATACGCCTTGAGAACCTCAAGGGTCTGCTCTGTCTCCACCCCCTCTGCAATTACCTTCAGTCCCAAATGGCGCGACATCACAATGATGGTCTCGACGATCGAGGCATCGCTGGGATCGGTGGTGAGATCCCGCACAAACGACTGATCGATCTTGATCGCATCCAGCGGCAGATTCTTCAGATAGGCCATAGATGAGTAGCCGGTGCCAAAGTCGTCAATCGAAAAGCGCACTCCCAATTCCCGCAACTGGCGCATCTTCTCGGCCGTATCCTGATAGTCGGTCACCAACACACTCTCTGTGACTTCCAGCTCAAGCCGCCCAGGATCGACTCCAAACCGTTTCAACGTCGCCACCACATGACCGGCAAAGTCTCTCTGGCGAAACTGTTTCGGGCTGACATTGATCGCAATACTCACCAGATCACACCCCGCTTCCATGCTGCTCAGCTCAGCCAGATTTCGACAGGCCTCCTCCAGCACCCAGCCACCGATCAAATAGATCAGCCCAGTCTCCTCCGCTACCGGAATAAACTCCGCCGGTGAGACCATACTGCCATCCTCCCGCTGCCAGCGCAGCAGCGCCTCCGCACCGAAGACCCGCCCATCCCGATGCACCTGAGGCTGATAGTAAAGCAACAGGCCACTGCTACTAATTGCCTTGCGCAGGTCATGCTCCAACGCAAGCAGCTCATTCACCGCCACCTGCATACTCGGCAGAAAGAACTGCACCAGATTACGGCCACGTTCCTTGGCACGATACATCGCCGTATCCGCATGCTTGAGCAGATCATCCACGTTTTTTGCATCCGCCGGATAGATCGCAACACCGATGCTGGTTGAGACATGCAATTCATGTCCAGCAATCTCGAAGGGGTTGGCAAGTGCCATCCGCACCTGATCAGCCACCTGCATCACCCGACTTGAGATACGCGCCTCATCCCCCTCCAGATCTGTCAGCAACACCACAAACTCATCCCCACCAAGACGCGCAGCGGTATCCTCCTCCCTGAGATGGTGTCGCAAGCGGGATGCGACCTTGATCAGCAGTTCATCCCCGACCGAGTGACCGAGTGAATCATTGATATGCTTGAAATTATCCAGATCAAGAAACAGCACAGCACCATTGACCCCATGCCGTATCGCCCGCGCCACATCCTGGTACAGACGATCCTGCAGCATGCGGCGATTCGGCAGTTCCGTCAGCTCATCATAAAAAGCCTGGCGGATGATCGTCTCCTCCGCCTGCTGACGCTGATAGTGCAGATTCAGCCCCTCGACAACCGTCTGATGGATGCGCCTGGCTGAGATCATCAGCAACAGAAGAAAAAGGGCAACTAGCGCCCCCATCTGCATCGAATCCTCTGTGCCGGCCTGGAACAGACGAAACACAAACGGGATCAGGACGATCGAAATGAAAAGCAACGCTGCCTCGCTGAACGAGGCGAGCACAGTGATCCCACCCGCGGTCATGCCGGCAATAACAAAGGCAAGCAGGGCCTGATGATAGAGATCCCCCGGCGTAAACAGCAAATAACCCGCTGCCCCCCAGACAAGACTTGCCAACGCCACGCCGATCATGGCGTGCCAATACCAGCGCCGTGCATGCAGCACCCTGTCGGTCTCATGTCGGTAGCCGTAAAGCGTATAGCCCCGGTAGAGCAGCAGCATAAGCAGCCCGGCATACCAGCCCAGCAGCAGATCCTGCGCCACGGCACCCTGGAGAAACAACAGCAACATGGTGCCATTCACCACGTGGGCCGTCAGCGTAAGCTTCACCGCATCGTAGAAGAGCTCCAGTTGATGCACAAAAACCGTGTGTCGCTGCTTCAGCTCGGCTTGATTTCTGGAGTCCGCCGAAATAATCATTTCATTCCTACTTAAAAAATCGGCAAGTATAGATCATAAGTCATATCTGGCAATGCGATCATTGCACTAAGGCGCTCGACAGCATCACGCCGCACCCCTGTCTGTTAGTCCACTTTTTGCCTCCTTTTGCGGATGACAGCTCAAGGGAGAATCGGCTAGCTCGGTCGTTGCCTGCTATTCCAATAATCGGGCTATCCGGCTCATGCAGAGGCGATGCTTTCCCTCCTCACCAGTTGATTTCATTAGCTGCTGGCCACCCTGATGCCCAATGTCGCGGGCAGCAGAAAGAGCGGCATTTGTTCTCCAGCGAATGCTGCCCTGCTATGGGGCATGCGCCACCAGACGGCACCATGATCAGGCATCCTGTGGCTGATGCGTTTCCTAAGTGAATCGAATACCCCGAAAAAAACCTTTAAAACCAGCCGGTTGTTATGCAGTCACTCGACATCAAGTGAATGGCATATTTTTTGCTATATGCTCTGCGGAGCTAACCCCATCCAGTTTTTTTCAGGATCTTTTTTCGCCCTGTGGAGGCATCAAAACAATGAACAGAAACCCGATCCGGGCGCTCAGACAGATAGTGGCAGTTACACCCCTGTTGCTATTTGTCTGGGCACCTACACTATTTGCTGTGAACGGACCCTATGGCGGTCAGCCCCAATATGGCTGGCAACAGCCCTACTACCCACAGGCGCAGGCGCAGGCGCAGGCCCGTCAGTCTCAACCACATCAACAGAAGGCGACCGGCACGGCCCCCAGGGAAGAGGCCCCGCTGAAAATTTCCAAAGGCTTCAAGCACCTCAGCAAAGAGAGCGCCACCTGCGCCTCCTGCCACAAGGAGAAGACCGCTGGCATCTACGACCAGTGGGGTCACTCCAAGCACTACGGCGCCAATGTGGGCTGCTATGAGTGCCACAAGGCCGATAAGGGCGATAAGGATGCCATCATGCACAAGGATTTTGTGATCTCGGTGATCGTCTCACCGAAGGACTGCGGCCAGTGCCACGAACAGGAGGTGGAGGAGTTCAGCAAGAGTCACCACGCCTCCGCCGGCAATATCCTTGGCTCCCTGGACAACCGCCTGGCAGAGGTGGTCGAGGGCGGTCCGCTGCTGAATGGCAGTTCACCGGTCACCACCATCGGCTGTGCCGGCTGTCACGGCTCCATCGTGCGAGTGAATCCCGACGGCAGCCTCAACGCCGCCAGTTGGCCCAACACCGGCATCGGCCGGATCAATCCGGACGGCTCCAAGGGCTCCTGCTCCGCCTGCCACCTGCGCCATAATTTCGATTCCGAGCAGGCCCGCCACCCCGACAACTGCGGTCGCTGCCACCTTGGTCCCGACCATCCGCAGAAGGAGATCTATGAGGAGTCGGCCCACGGCGTCGCCTTCCGCGCCCACGAGGATGAGATGAACATGGATTCCGCCAAGTGGGTGGTCGGCGAGGACTACACCGCCGCCCCCACCTGCGCCACCTGCCACATGTCCGCCACCCCGGACCTGCCGATCAGCCACGACATCGGAGAGCGTATCTCCTGGAACCTGCGCGCCCCCATCTCCACCAAGATCGACGCCAAGGCGATCAAAGAGGGCAAGCAGGTCAAACCCTGGCTGCAGCGCCGCAAGGATATGAAGAACGTCTGCCTCAACTGCCACGGCAGCAGCACCGTGGAGAACCACTTCGAGCAGCTGGACAGTTTTGTCGAACTCTACAATGAGAAATTCGCCAAGCCCGGCAAGGCACTGGTGACTGCAATGCTGAAGCATGGCCTGCTCGACAAGACCAAGTTCAACGAAGAGGTGGAGTGGACCTGGTTCTACCTGTGGCACCACGAGGGCCGCCGCGCCCGTCACGGCGCCGCCATGTTCGCCCCCGACTATGCCCACTGGGAAGGCATGTTCGAGATGGCCCACCGCTTCTACATCGAGATGGTTCCCCAGATCAAGGATCGCATCCGCGAGGCTCGCACCGAAGGCAATACCAAGGGGGCCGATGAGGTGGAAAAGCTGCTCAATGTCACCCTGGAGTCGGAGCTGCACCGCTGGTATCTCGGCAAGCAGCCGCCCAAGTTCTGGCGTCCTAGCGATGATGACAACCACGGCTTCATGCTCAACAAGAGCACGAAGAAGTAAGCGTCATTAAGCACTTCCTTCTCGTCTGCACACCCATCGGGAGGCGGACGAGAGGGTTTATTGGAGGGTCGCTAGCGGCCCTGCAACAAGCCCCATCATCACTTCTTGATCGAGATCTTCCATGCGTAGTTCCAGCCTTATCCCGCTGCTGCTGTTCCTGTGCAGTTTTGCCCTGCATGCAAAGCCGTTCCCTGACACCGAGTGCCAAGAGTGCCATGCGCAGAAAGGCTACAGCGTACCCCAGGACGACCATGGTGCGGCGGGCAAGCGCCTGCTGCATGTGGACCCCGACGCACTGGGCGAGAGTGTGCATGGTCATCTCGCCTGTACCGATTGCCACGCGGATGTGGAAAAGCTGCCACATCGCAAGGATGGCCTGCAGACGGTGGATTGTGTCAGCTGCCACCAGACCATCAAAGGCGACTGGGTTCCCAGCAAGCGGGCTGCCTGGCTCGCTCCCGAACCACCCCGCGTGGTTACCCATACCCGCGAATACACCCTCTCGGCCCACGCCGACACAAGCATTGCCAACAATGCCACCTGCGCCACCTGCCATACCGCGCACTACGTCTTTCCCTCCGACGACAGTCGCGCCAGCACCTATCGACTCAACTCGCCAGAGATGTGCGGCGCCTGTCATGAAAAGCAGTTGAAAGAGTACCGTCAATCGATGCATGGGGCAGCGCTGAAGACCCCCTGGAAAGGCGACTCCGCCACCTGCGCTGACTGCCACTCCTCCCACCAGGTATCGGACATGGAAAAGACCCCGGCCCACCGGGTGGTAACCGAAAACTGCGGCGAATGCCACGCGGCGGAGCTGGACGGCTACATGACCAGCCCTCACGGTCAGCTGGCCTGGCACGGCAATCAGGATGCGCCTAAGTGCGTCGACTGCCATGAGGGCCATACGATCACCCACGTCAGCGAGACAAGATCACCGGTCAACCCCGCTAATCGCGTGAAGACCTGTCAGAAGTGCCACGAAAAGGCCAATGAACAGTTCGCCAAGTACGACCCCCACGCCACCACCCGCAACTTCGAGAAATACCCAGCCATGTGGCTCATCGGCAAAGGCATGGGGGCACTGATCATCATCGTCATCCTCTTCTTCTACCTGCACTCGGTGCTCTGGTTCTGGCGTGAGAAGAAAGAACGCCCGGTGATCTATCGCCGGGATGGCTCCTTCAGTTATCCGGTACGGGTGAAGCACAAAAAGCCGAACAGTGGCGTCCACTTCCGCCGCTTCAGCTGGTACTGGCGGGTCAACCACTGGATGCTCGCCCTGTCGCTAATGTCGCTGGTCTTCAGCGGCATGGTAGTGATGTACCCCAACACCAGCTGGGCGATGATGGTAGTGCCACTCTTCGGCGGCCCCGAGCTGCTCAACGATCTGCACCACTGGGCCGGGGTGATCTTCCTGCTGACCATCTTTGGCCATGCCGCGGTGGTCTTGATGCGGCTGCTCAAGGACAAGGAGTTTGACTGGTTCGGCCCCGACTCATTGCTGCCCCGCTGGAGGGACTGGGAGGATATGAAGGGGCAGTTCCGCTGGTATTTTGGCAAGGGCAAGCAGCCTCGTTTCGACCGCTGGACCTACTGGGAGAAGTTCGACTACTGGGCGGTCTACTGGGGCGCCTTGGTGATCGGTGTCTCCGGCATCCTGCTCTGGTTCGCCGAATCAATCGGCCAGGTACTACCGGGCTGGATCTTTAACGTCGCCACCCTGGCCCACGGTCTGGAGGCGTTCCTGGCGGTGATGACCCTGTTCGTGGTGCACTTCTTTAACAACCACTTCCGCCCCGCCAAATTCCCGCTCGACACGGTGATGTTCACCGGCTCCTGGGATCTGGAAGAGTTGAAGGAAGAGCGCCCCGAAGAGTACGAACGGCTAAAGGCATCAGGCGAACTAGAGAAACACCTGGTGGCGCCGCCCTCCAAAACCTGGAACCGGGTCTCCCACCTGTTCGGCTTCACCCTGCTCGGCATCGGCCTGATACTGCTGATGCTGGTGGTCAATGGCTTTCTTACCCGAGGTTTGTTTTGAAGGGGTCGCCCAGCCCCATCGCTTTTCCGCCATTTTTTGCGCAGTTTGACTCCGCCCCTGGCACAAAAGCGGAGTTTCAATCCGCGCTCCCGCAGGGGGGCGCGACCTACGCTTGCGGCTGATGCGCTTGTATGGTGATTTACTCATCATTATCACCTGATATCCATTTCACTGATTTTTCTAATTCACCGAAGGTAAAACTCTTGATTTCCGCACTGACAAAGTGACTAGAAATATGCTCGGCAAGTACACCTATTGGCGAGTCCGTTACAAAGGCCACATGAGATATCTTTTTATGATGCTCCTTTATAAATCTCATATGCGTTATCAATGCTGAAAATGAGTCCCAACCGGGGAATGACCTTACATGGATAATGATGCCATTTAATTTTCCTGATTTTTCTAGATATGGATCAATTATGCTGGCGGCATACTTGAAGTCTGCTTCAGACAATTCACCATCAGGTTCGAAAATTGCAATACTTTCGATTTCGTCTAGTTTTACGTTTAACATTAATATTCTCCCCTGCTCTTACAGTTCACCTAGCAACATAGTTCAGCCGGCTACCAGAGTGGTGATTTTTTGTGCTTGAATAGCACAAAAAATCACCGCAAAGGTGGATCGGCTGTACCACATTGTTATGCCTAGCTAGACCATAGCTGAAACATTAATCCTCTAAGATTATTCCACTCAATTAGATTTTTTGTTTTGGGTTAGTGTCTATCACTGTATCTCCACTACAGAAGCTCATACAACCTGAACAGCTAGCCTTACCAAAAACATAACAAGCATGTCCGCTTTGGCTCTTACAGCAAAACTTCTTTTTAAGGTCAGTCTTTTTTTTCTTTTTCTTTTCTGCTGCCTGCGTTGGAGCATTAAATTTTTCTATCTGCTTAGTTGATAAATCACTTATTCTCTCTGCAGCATATGAGGATGTTGAGGCAACCGACAAGCTACCGATGACCAATAACATTACAAATGCATACTTCATTTTATATCTCCTATTAGTTTTAATGAATGCTGCCTAATTTAGGCGAATATAATCGTCATGACACGAGTTTGACGACAAAAGAAACTCACTATTCCTTTAACTACCCTTTTCTTCCTTGAACAGTAAACAACACTATGCCATTGAAAATTGGCCGTGCATATCGAGTTAATTAAATATGATAAACAAGCGCCGTTTATTCGCTCTCAGTTACTACATAAACCTCAAACAGCATAACGCCTGCTCAGCGGCAATTTAAAGTGGCACATTTTTTCGACAACAAAACAAGTGCCGCTTTAAATTGTCCGCTGGAGCTATTTGTTAGGCGCATTTCTAATAAATATTTACTTTTTTGTGTATCCACCTTAAGACTTGAAGCGAAATCTAGGCAGGCTGACTTTATAATACATTGCCAACAGCCGTGATATAAATATACTTAGTCCAGAAATAATTGCTGCTACCGTTATCTCTTGATCGAAATGCAAGAGCCCGATAAACAACAAAGAACCAACCCAGGATACTGTCGCATAAAGCGGGCTTAGAAATACGACGGGTGTTTCATTACATAGTACATCACGAAAAATACCACCCATAGTTCCTGTCATTACTCCCATAAAACTTGCAATAAGCGGGGGCGCTCCAACCATAAGTGAAACCAACGTTCCCGCAACACCAAATGTAGCTAAGCCTGCAGCATCAGCAACTAAAAAATATTTAGGCGACACCAATATTAGTCTGGCCGCCACAAAAATAGTGACCGCACTACCAAGCGAGGCAATAAAAAATATTTGATCATTGATCCAGAATACATCTCGACCAAGAAGCATGTCACGTAATGAACCGCCCCCCAATCCTGTAGCAATAGCAATAATAATTACACCAAATAAGTCAAACTGTTTAAAGCCAGCTTTAAGAACACCTGAAGCCGACGAAACAATAACTGCAAGTAATGTTATCCAGTATAAATTTTCTAAAAGTGATGGCGTTGGATCTAATGTCATATTATTAATTATATTGTTTGTGCCTAACGTTTGGGCTCAGTGGCGTCAAAAAGTGGAGCGCAGTGGAGCTTTTTGACGTCCGAGTGCATTTGCCTGTTAGGCGGATTTTTACGGTGATGTACATTCATCGATCTCGAAGCGGCGCAGCTTATCTTCGCTCGCGATGCGATGCTCGGATCCTCTGGCGTGGCTTTCCGAAGAGGTCCCGCAGTTCGTCTTTGGCCTCCTCGAGTCGATTTCGCTGAACCGTCGGAAGCTTAACCCCTGCCCGATTGATGTAGAACGCCAGCATCGACATCGCAGAGCGAAACGGATCGGCCTTGCGGCGTCGACTGCGCTCAGCGGAGCGTTTAAGGGATTCAGCTATCCGCCTCGGGTCATCGTACGTGAATACGCCTGGCTCGAGATCGAGAGCATCGCTACTCTCGGTTACACGCTGCGACCACTTTTTCACCTTAGTCGAAGTCATTCTGGCGTGAATCTTCATGCCGCATAACGCCATGCCCACTGGACCTTGTATGGTTTTCAATCCGCGCCTCCACAGGGGGCGACTAGTGGAGAATTGTAATCGATATTCTCGATGCGTGTTTCAATCCGCGCCCCCGCAGGGGGGGCGACTGGTGGCCAATGGCAAGGTGATCCAGCGGATCATGTTTCAATCCGCGCCCCCGCAGGGGGGGCGACGCGCCTAGTGTTCGACCATTGGCGGAATGTGATGTTTCAATCCGCGCCCCCGCAGGGGGGGCGACAATAGGCGAGTAAACCTGTTGGAGATGTTCGTGGTTTCAATCCGCGCCCCCGCAGGGGGGGCGACCGCTTGGGTCTTTTTCGACCCAGGATTTCGGGAAGTTTCAATCCGCGCCCCCGCAGGGGGGGCGACCAATCCAGTCTGCACCACGCCTTGCGGGGCCAATGTTTCAATCCGCGCCCCCGCAGGGGGGGCGACCCCACAATGGGAGAGAAGAGGGGGAGAATGGGAAGGTTTCAATCCGCGCCCCCGCAGGGGGGGCGACTTTCCCAGACTCCCTATAGCCAATGCACCAGGCCTGTTTCAATCCGCGCCCCCGCAGGGGGGGCGACGTGCTTGGCGGGTAGAGCAAGACCCGACTAAAGCGTTTCAATCCGCGCCCCCGCAGGGGGGGCGACCTTCGCGATGCGGTTATCGAATCTAAAATTATTGTGTTTCAATCCGCGCCCCCGCAGGGGGGGCGACCTGCGGTGGGACGTTGATCTCATCGTGCAGAGTGTTTCAATCCGCGCCCCCGCAGGGGGGGCGACTGCTCCACAGTAACTATTGGAGCAGTAAGGTTTTTACCATACATTTCCGCGAAGCTGTTACTTTCTGGTGCACTCTCACTCTCTTGCTCAGGCACGCATCCGCTCATCATCAATAACGCTCTGTTTTCACTTTGTTTAAAGAGCCGCGCGAACCTGCCAGGCATTATCTGTCCGCTTGGGGTTCGCGCAGGAGGATCAGATGATCAGGGGGCCTTCTGGATCATAGCCGGCTTTGGCGCCGATATGTTCCACCCGCCTTTTCCAGTTGGCACCGAGATAGTAGAAGCGCAGGCTGTCCTGGTCGGTATCGATCTCTTCGATCAAGCGCTGTTTGAGCTGCACCCACTGGGCCGGGTCCACCAGACATTCGAAGACGGAGTATTGGACCCGCTGGCCATAATCCTGACAAGCCTTGGCAACCCGGCGCAAGCGACGGGGGCCATCTGGGGTTTCGGTGCGAACATCATAGGTGATGAGTACCATCATGACAGCTCTCCACTTCAGCGCCAGATGAAGGCGGGATAGGCATCGAGGTCACCACGTAGATAGCGGGCGAAAAGGCGCGCCTGGATATGGGGAATCAGACCAATCTCAAGCTCCTCATCCAGAAAGGGGTGGCGCAACCGATCGGCCTTTCTCTCCTGGTAAGCGACCAGCACCGCCTTGCGGGTCTCATCGTTCATCATCACCGCCCCATCCTCACTGGTTGTGAAGCCTGCCGGTTTGAGTTGACGCCGGTTGATCAGGCTAAGCACCAGTCGATCGACAAGAAAGGCGCGCAACTCCTCCATCAGGTCGAGGGCAAGACCAGGGCGCCCCGGTCGATCACGGTGCAGGTAGCCAACGGCCGGATCAAGACCAACCACCTCCAGCGCGGAGGCTATGTCATGGCGCAACAGGGTGTAGAGGAACGATAGCAACGCATTGAGCGGATCGAGGGGCGGCCGCCGGCTGCGCCCATCGAAACGAAAGGCCGGATCGGAATGGGTTATCAGATCATCGAAGACACCAAAATAGGCGCGGGCTGCAGCGCCTTCGGTGCCACGCAGGCTGTCGAGGCCATCACCCCGCCCCACTACACTGCGCTGTAAGCTGGCCAGATGCGTCACCGCTGCCTGCAACCCTGCGACACCCTCACCATCTGGACGATCACGCAAGGCGCGCTGTAAGACAGTCCGACTGTTGGCGATCTTGGTGGCGACCAGCACCGAGACAATACGAGCCGTGGCTGCATCATCATCAGCCTGGCGATACTGTTCTCGACGCAGCAGCACGTTGCCCGAAACTGGCCCATGCACCCGCGCCAGAAATCGCCCGCGCTTGGTAAGAAAGGCCAAGCCCACCCCACGTTCAGCGCAGAGCCCCATCAACGGCGCACTGGCAGAAACCTGACCAAAGCAGACGATGGCGCCCAGGGTGTGGATCGGCAACCGCAGGCGGGTCTCCTGTTCGATCCGCACCAGCACATTCTCCCGTTCGCGGGCCAGCCACGCGCCCTGGGTGGTGACATAGAGAGTATTGAGCAGTTTTTTCATGGCAGATCGAGCATCCGTTGCAGATAGACGCTGGCCGAGCCATGCCGGGGCATACAGAGCTCAACCAGCGAACAGTGGTCACACTTGGGGCCGGGCTCAGGGGGTGGGGTCTTTCTGGCGGACCAGAGGGTGTGCAGCTGCTCAGCGAGTGCCGCAGTCTGCTCCCGCAACGGCGCATCGATTGGCACCCGCTCCCGGCGGCGCGCCTTGCCGTAGAACATCGCCCCTTCTGAAACCGGTGTGTCAAACATCTCTTCAAGGCAGAGCGCCTGGGCACAGAGCTGGATACGGTCCCAGTCATCGCGCTTGCGCCGCCCCCGCTTATATTCCACGGGATAGGGCCGCCAATACCCCTTCCGACCCGCTAGCCTCGCCCCCTCCTCCGCCTGATGAAACTCCACCACATCAGCGATCCCGCTCAGCCCCAACTGGCGGGAGTGGAGACGCAACGAACGGGCAATATGCAGATCACCCCGGCTCTCCGCCTCACCGCTGTTGGCACGCTGGTGCAGGATCTGCCCCTCAGCGGTGAAGCGGTTCTCCTGCCAGCTCTGCTCCAGGTGGATCAGGGCACACTGGCGCGGGCAGTAGGCCAGGTGTTGTAAGGCCGAGAGGGGCAGCAGGTCGATATCCGTATCACGCACAGGGCTTTACTCCAGAAAAGCTTCTACTTGCAGGCCAGATACTTGCCTCAATTCCCTGCCGTAATAAGTGGCGACGGTCAATCCAAGTGCCAACGCCAGGGCAGCAATCAGCATATCGTTCTCTCCAATAGACAACCTGCTACGCTCAAGGGTTGTCCGCAACACAGCCTAGATATGATCACAAGGCTTTTCGAATGAAATAACTTCTATCGCCCCCAGCAGCAACCCGACCTTCCGCTCCAAGCCGCGCTTGCAAGCCCAGTAACACAACTCGGCGACAAAGATCAGGCTAGTGCAAATCCTTGAACCCTCCAGGTTTGACCACATCGTCAATAGGTTCGCCATCGAACAGCACCCGGTAGCACCTCCTAAGTCCCAATCAAAAGCCGTCGATCTCCTCGGGAACCAGTCCCTCCAGATTGGTCAACTGATAACTGGCATCGGAATTGACTTGCAAGGTGCGATGTACCTTTGCCGATGAGTATTGACCCGATTTGCAGTTATGTTGCCACCAGATCAGCTTCTCTACAGCCATCGACCCTTCGGGCCGGGCGGAGGAGGCATCCCCTTCAAACAGGCGTGGTAGTACCGTCTTGATGGCCTCAGCATCTTCAGTACTGAAGCCTGTGCGCTCGGCCAGTTGTGGATTCATGCTACCGTAGACGACATAAGTGGCACTATCGACGCGATGTTTCATACCCATGGTGTCGGAGGATTTCTTGCTGCCATCCCCTTCTCCACTCACACTTTTAGTGATCTGGGTGCTAGTGATACTGACGGGTTCCACACTAAAGGCGGACTGAATCGATACCGGGCCACGAATGGGGATCGAAACTCCGTCCTTGGCATCGCTCTTGAAAGCAAACAGTTGTCCAAAGGTACGCACGTCGAGCCACTTTTCACATGCGCGACGCGCAGTCTCATCAGGGGTGGTTTTTTTTACGTTAAAGCTATCCTTCCCTAATCCATGTTCATCCGATTCAGCTCTTGCCTTCAGGCTGGGCATTCCATCCGTCTTCTTCTCATCCGACTGCACAAAGATTGCCTGTCCATCACTCTGGAGGCGGTCACGGATCTTGCGTTTGAGACAGACATCGGTGATCTCGCCATACCCCTCATAGTCGGTTCTGGGTCGATTACCATTGAGTGGATCGCCATTAGGATTGGCATTTTTGACAGTGAAGATCACGGCAAAATCTATTTTTTTGGTCAGACTGCTCATTTAGTTGCTCTCCTTGTTTGAATCTGATTGGGTTTGCTTATTGGGAAATTCCAGCCGCTGGCAATGGTAGGCCAGCAGGAACTCACCTGATAATGGCCTTTCACTGGTAAAGTCATCGGTTGCAAAGGCAGCCAATACACGATCCAGCTCCCTTTTGATATCTACCAAAAATTCGGTTCTGGATACCTGTAGTCGCTGCATATAGGGGAGTAGTGCCAACTCAATATTGCGCCAGGTGCTATAGGGACGGTCGGCAAACCGCTGCATCAGCCGAGCTACCGTGGTGGTGCGATTCTCGCCTCCTACCGAAAGCGCAATCTCTTCGATACATTCAGCAATCGCCAATAGCCGGCCATACAGGTAATCACGACTGTGATTGTTCTCTTCTAATGACATGGAGTACTCCTTTCTCAGATTTGGTTTTGGATGGCGCATGAAATAGCCGCGATAGAGGGCACAGGTGATACCCAGATCCTGCTGCCAACGCCAGAAATCGTCGGACTTGTAACTGACCCGATTGCTGACACGGCGAACACAGCTATCCAGTAGATCATGTGGAAATGGTGCCGCATCGATGATGCAGGGCATGATGCGCTCCACGACACTTTTTTTCAGTTCATCCGTCAGAGTGACCCCATAGGCAGTCTCTGCGATATTTCTGGGTGCAGGAGAGCAGATGGGCCAGATGGTCTCTGTCTTTGGCTTTCGATTTCCCGATGCGGGAAGCTCTCTTTTATGGCGCTGATGCCAGGCAAACTCGGAATGCCAACGGGTTAATCGATCAAGGAACTCACTGGCGATCAGTTCCCGGTAGTAGATCACACTCATCCGGCCTGGCGTGGCAGAGTCGATCCCCATCACTACGATATCTTCCGTGGGATTCAACCTGGCCCGATAACCTGCCATGTACTTGTTGAGTTGGCCCGCGAAGGCTGCGCCAAGGTTGCGTGTATGGTCTGGCGCATTATCAGCCTCCGATAGAGGTAGCTCATCCTCAAGCACCAGCTCTTCACTCATCAAATTCCAGCTACTCTCAGTCGGCTTGGGGATCGGCTTGCCCGATACTGCCCATGTCACATACCTTTGCTCTCCGTTATGAAATCCTTGACGCGCGATCAACCAACGCAGTGCATTGTGGGCCTTTTGGGTCGGCATAAAGCCGATGCTGGCTGCTTGGTTACCCTGCTGCTCAATACTCTTTTTTGTATCGGTAAACCGCCCACGAAAAGTAAAGCCAGTCAGGTCATTGGCTGAAATCAGTTTGGCGTTGTCACCTGAGTGGCGGAGCTTTGCTGGATGACTATACGCCACTGATTGCCGCTCTCCACTGATAAAACAGAGGCCTTCCAAACCACCTCGGGAGGTTTCATAGTTAATCCAACTCTGCTGAAGTGACTGATCATCGCAAGTATTTGCATGCGCATCTCCTGCAATCTCAACACTCCATGTCACTAAGGCAGTCCCCTGGTCGGTCAATTTTTTTGTCTTCGGAAGAACCTTGAATATTTTTGGTATCTCTCCTTCTCCTTCCCACTGCTCAAGCAGCAAGCCCTCTTCATCAACAAAGAGCACAGCCGCCTCGATCAAATCTTTAATAACCTCTCCTTGGGAGATATAACGGTAGACGGCTTGTGACTTCGGGTGTGAATACTCAGACTCACACCACTCACAGAGCAGTTGTTGATAGCTATCAAAATCAAACCATTTTTTTCCTCCAAATTTTGGATAATCCTTGGCAACATATTGCAGTTTATCTGCCAAAGGATGGGGAGGAGGTTTGGTTCCACTTCTTCCGGCAGATGCCTCAGTGGCCGGTATAATTATGGGGATCTTCTCCAGTACCTCGGCACGTAAAAAGTTTCCTTCCCCATCGATCACTATCTTGATGTGGGCATTCTGTATGGTGTGGCTAATGGGCATCAGCTTGGCATCACCATCCAGATCCAGCTGCATGGCCGCTTCGTAAGTCTCATACAACTTCGCCATCCAGCTCATCGTTCCAACTCCTCTTGCTCAACCCCCTTGTGAGATTCATTTAATACAAAGGTCTTTGCCTGCATGGGGCGAATAAAGCGCCGCACATCACATTGTGATGGCGCGGGATAGTCGATAACACCACGTCTCATGGTGGCGTGCCAAAAACGACCATGCAACTCATCTTTGCCGGTCTCGTCTGGATAGTCGAAACCGTGAAACATTAGGCCAAATCCCAATTCATCAATCTCATCATAGGCTCCCACTCCTTCACCAAACTCACATGGCTCCACATATCCCTGGCAATCGCGGGTGCCGAGAAAGATATCTTGTCTCCCCCCTTTCTCGATCATCCGTTTGGCAATCGCCAAATGCTTTGGGGCTATACGGTCAACCTCCAGTTCGGGACGGTGGCGGTTCCACTCAAAGTGGGCTTCAACCTGATACTCCACGTCATGCAGGAAGGTGTAGATAGAGAGGTCGTTGCCCGATTTATGATAACGAATCGGCTTCATCCCCTTGGTCTGGGTTCTGAGCGGTTTCACTACCCGCACCCGATCCACTACCCAGATCAGGGTTGGCTTCCAGTAGATCGACTTGATGATGCCCTTGATGGCCTCATAGGTGGGCAGGTGATAGGAGCACTTCTCTCCCCCAACCCGAGTGATGGGATCGGTAAATAGCGCATAACGGCCATGAACCTTGAAACTGATCTTGTTATCCAAGTTGATCCTCCTTAAACATTCAAAAATCCGAGTACTGCAACCTCTTCGGTTGCCACCCCAAATGCTTCGCTGTAATACCGCTCGTCCAGATAGAAGATCCCTTCACCTGGCTGTATCTCATGAATGGCCTCCTGCTCCCTCAGTTTCTGTAAAACATTGGGAAAGAGGTTGACACTATATTTCTGTGCCGCTTTCAACAGTCGATAATACTCTCTGGGGTCGTATTCGATTGAGACACCGCACAAAGCAGCGATAAGCAGTTCCCCTTCACCATAGGGGACAATGATCGCTTCTGTCGGGGCATCAATGGCCTTGAAAGCCTTACCCACTGTCATGAAGGATTGATTTAACCTTATTAATCGCCCACCCATACTGTTATTTTTATTGTCAGCCAACAGGTTAAGCAGACTTTCCTGTTGCCCCGCTTGCCTGGATGTCAGCGGATAGGACATTACCTTGTCACGACTGAAGAAGTAGTAGTAAAAATATTGGCTCATCACCGGCGGGGTGAGCAGCTCATCGTTACTGAATTCATTAAATATCCTCAGTGCCTGATCGCGTCCCTCCTTGATATCAGCCATCCTGTTGATTGGCTCATCAGCGGGGTTGATGACATGAACCGTTGCCGACTTCAACCTGCCGTTGCGATTACAGCGACCGGCAGACTGGGCAACAGAGTCGAGCCCAGCCAGAAATCGGATCACACTGGCAAAATCGACATCGACCCCTGCCTCCATCAACTGGGTACTGATACAGACCACTGGCTTGTCATCATCGAGCCGTTTTCTGATCTTGCCTAGTAGCTCCTTACGATGGGCAGGACACTGGTGAGTGCTGAGGTGAAAGAGTGTATCGGTATCACTTATCTGCTCACGGCACAGTTGGTAGAGCCGTTTTGCCCACCCCTTGGTATTGACGATCACCAGACAGTTACCCTGTTCGGAAAACTGTTCTAGAATGAGATCCCTGATCTCTTCGGCGCTCCAGCCCTTGTCTCTCACCCGATTGCTGATATCAACCCGTTTTAACTCCGCAAACAGTTGTGAAAGATCACCGGCCAGCTCATTTTCCGGCGGTATCGACAGCCCCCCCTTTTCGGGGGTACGCAGCTGATTGAGTAGCGGCTGGGTGGCGGTACAAAGCAGGGCGGTGGTGCGGGTATAGGTGGTCAGGAAGTTAATTGCATTACAGAATAGGTGGGTGCAGTTGACCGGCAGGGTTTGGATCTCGTCGAAGACAATAACGCTGTTGGCAAGCTGGTGCATGCGGCGCGCCCCACGGGTACCGCCACTGAACAGGGCTTCCAGGAACTGCACCATGGTCGTCAGCACGATTGGCGCATCCCAGTTTTCGGCAGCCAGTTTGCTGTGCCATGTCTGCTGCTCGGGTTCCAGATTGGAGTGATGTTCCAGAACCCAGGGACGCGCATCACTACCACACTCAATTAGCTCACGAATCGCCTCGGCATTCTGTTCAATGATGGAGGTGTAGGGGATCACATAGATGATCCGGTCCAGTTTATGGGTTTTGGCGTGGTGCAGCGCATAGCGGAGGCTGGCGTAGGTCTTGCCGCCGCCGGTCGGTACGGTGAGGCTGTAGATGCCCTGTGGCTCCTCTGCACGTTGACGACAACGGTCGGAGATATCCCGCCTGATCTCATCGATCCGGTTGCGAACGGGTAATTCATTCAACGCCGCCTCCGTGCGGTTGATGGCAACCTCCCATTCGATGGGGGCGTTGTTGCGTAATCCTTGGTTCTCAGGATGTTCGAAGTCGGCACTGTTGATACGGTCTGCATCAATCAGGGCGCTGAACAGAAAGCGGGTAAACATGCCAACATAGAAGTGTTTGATGGTCTCAGAGATCGATTGCCCGTGCTGCTTACCTGCTCCTAATTGTTGTAACTTGCCAAGCATTGCCATCAGCAGCGGTCTATCTGCCAAGCGTTCTAAGTGCTTGAGATAGTCGGTGGCGGCCTTACTCTGACATTCACTCAGATGAGTATCCTGGTCGGGTTTGTCGATACGGCGCTTAAACCCATCCTCCCCTTCCGGCTTCAGGCAGTCGATCAACCCACTATGATGTGACGCAAGGCAGGTTGCCAATATCTGGGCACAAAATCTGCCCCGATCCCCATAGCGCCCCAGCCGCTGCCACACCCACTGCGCTCCGGCAGTTGAGTGGTCGATCTTCCCTTTTTGAGTTCTAAAGTCAGAAAAGTAATCGGCATCAGGATCAATCATTCCGGTTGCCGACTGGATATACCCCTGAAACTTGGCGCTGTACTTGCCGACATCGTGCAGCAGCCCTAATAACTCTCCTACTTCGGACAGCCCGATCTTCGCGGTGATACTGGCAGCGATGGCAGCAGTTTCTTCCAAGTGCGTCTCTAATAACTGGAGTTTTCCATCGCTGCTGCGTCGGTGAGCAATGATATGACTGTGGTTAGAATGGCTATTATCCATCGAATTATTCTGCCAACTCTCAATGATATGATTGGTTCTTCCGTCAGGCATATTTGTATGAATGTCTTCCGGCAAATACGGCAACCCGCTCAATATGTACCTAGCGCACGCAGACGCTGATCACCGACCGCAGAATCGGGGTTCCGATTCATCGGGCCGAAAGACCCAGGTGATAGCACCTTCCCGTTTGCCCTCCCGGTTGCAGCGTCCGGCGGCCTGGGCGATGGAGTCGAGACCAGCCAGCGAACGCCAAACCACCGGGAAGTCCACATCCACCCCGGCCTCGATCAGCTGGGTGGCGACCACCCGGCAAGGTCTCCCCTCCTTCAAGCATTGACGGATGGTATCGAGTCGGGCACTACGGTGGTTGGGGGTCATCGCCGCGCTGAGATGGAAGCAGCCCTCCGTATCCGCCATCCCCTTCAATGCGCTGTAGAGATCAGCGGCGTGCTTGCGGGTACTGACAATGGCGAGCGCCTGCTCGCTCTTCATCATGCGTTCGGCGAGTTGGGCGCAATCGAGAGTGCCAGCATCCCGCACCTCGACCCGTTTCAACCGCCGATAGAGGGCCGGGGCGTCAGCGATGATCGGCGTCGCCTTGGGCAGGCCGATCTTGAACTCATCCCGGTATTCGATGGCTGGCTGGGTGGCGGTGCAGAGCACCACGGTGCAGCCGTACTGCTCCACCAACAGCCGCAGCGCCTTGAGGCAGGGTTCGAGCAGGGTCACCGGCAGGGTCTGCACCTCGTCGAGGATGATCACCGAACCGGCGATGCGGTGGAGCTTGCGGCAACGGGAGGTGCGGTTGGCGAACAGCGACTCGAACAGCTGCACATTGGTGGTAACGACCAGCGGCGCATCCCAGTTCTCACTGGCCAGACGGGAACGGACGGTCTCCCTGTCGGGATCGAAGTTGGAGTGGTGCTCGAGGATCAGTTCATCCAAGTCGGCGTCGAATGCCTCAAAGACTTCCCGGAAGGTCTCGGCATTCTGTTCGATGATGCTGGTGAATGGGATGGCGTAGATCACCCGACCAAGTCCGTTGCACGCGGCGTGGCGTAGCGCGAAGGCGAGGGATGCGAGGGTCTTACCGCCGCCGGTGGGCACCGTCAGCGAGTAGAGTCCGGGTTGGCCCTCGGCTGCTTTGATGCAGGCGGCCAGCACCTCGGCACGGGCCTCGGCGACCATCCCGCTGGCATCACCGAATCGCTGCCGCATGTGATCAGCAAGGTGTCGATCGAGTGCCGTGAAATCCATTTGACCGCTGGGACGCTGCGCCGCCTGCTGCGGGTTCATGAACGCTTCGGTGGCAAGGAAGTCGGCATCCACCAGGCAGGAGAAGAGCATCCGGGTGGCAAAAGCGAGATTGAAGGCGAGCTCCTCCCGCGTGGTTCCGAGAATCTTTGGCAGTCCAATCGCGGGTGCCTCAAGCAGTTCATCCGGGGCGCTGTGCCGCCAGTCAGGAACGCTCTTGGTCAGTCGGGCCTTCAGACAGGCCCCAGTGGCAAGGCCATCGAGCAGCCCAGCGTGGTGGCCAGCGATGGGATAGGCAAGCAGTGCGCTGAGGGGGGGTGGCAACACCGTCATGGCGTGCTGCGCACCCGCCGAGGTGTGATCGACTTTGCCTCTGACCTCACCGGTATGGCTGTCACCGCCCGAGGTGGCGCTTGCCCGCAGGTAGCCCTGGAAATCGTCAGAAAACTTGCCGAGATCGTGCCAGCGGCCCATCAAGGCCGCCAGCACGGGCCAGAACGCCGCCCCCTCCGAGAAGGCCTGGGCGGCAAACGCCTCGGCGCGCTGGGCCACCGCCTCCAGGTGGCCTCCCTCCCCCAACAATCGCTCCCACTGCTCAAACGATTCTGGGTGGTCGGGGTGGGTATGGGCAAAGGGTGTGCGGGCAGTCATCATGACCTCTCCTCAGTGATCGATCCATGTTCGCTGTGGCAGCGCCCGTTCAGGTGCGTTCCCTGTTAACGACAGGTCAAATAATAGCAATAAAAAAAGCGGGCCGAAGCCCGCTTTTTCATCTGCCAACAGACCGTAGGGGGTCAGTGCCCACCCCCTTTCAGCGCCGCAACCATGCCTTCGATGGTGTCTTTGGCATCGCCGAAGATCAGCGAGGTGTTGTCCTGGTAGAAGAGCAGGTTGTCGACACCGGAGTAGCCGGGGCGCATCGAGCGCTTGAGGAAGTAGACCTGACGCGCCTTCTCGGCATCAAGAATCGGCATGCCGTAGATCGGGCTGGAAGAGTCAGTCTTGGCCGCCGGGTTGACCACATCATTGGCGCCTACCACCAGGCAGACGTCGGTGGTCGGGAACTCGGGATTGATCTCGTCCATCTCCAGCACGTTTTCGTAGGGGATGTCGGCCTCGGCCAGCAATACGTTCATGTGACCAGGCATGCGCCCCGCCACTGGGTGGATGCCGAATTTCACCTCCACGCCTTTCGCCTCCAGCAGCTCCATCATCTCCTTTAGGGCGTGCTGCGCCTGGGCCACCGCCATGCCGTAACCGGGGATGATGATGACGCGGTTGGCATCCTCCATCCAGTAGATCGCATCCTCAACCGAAGCAGATTTCACGCCCTTCTGCACCGCCTGGGCCGCCGCGCTGTCGCCGCCAGCGTCATCCGAACCGAAACCGCCGAAGATGACGTTGAAGATGGAACGGTTCATCGCCCGGCACATGATGAAAGAGAGGATCGCGCCGGAGAAACCGACCAGCGCACCGACGATGATCAGCAAATTGTTGTGCAGGGTGAAACCAGTGGCCGCCGCCGCCCATCCCGAGTAACTGTTAAGCATCGAGATGATCACCGGCATGTCAGCACCGCCGATCGGGATGATCAGGGTGAAACCGAGAATGAAAGCCAGCGCGGTCATGATGAACAACGAGAGCATGCTCTCAGTCATGCCGAAGTGAATACCCAAACCGATGGTGAGGATCGCCAGCAGCGCATTCAGCGCGTGCTGCCCCTTGAAGATTACCGGCGCACCGCTCACCAGCCCCTGCAGCTTGGCAAACGCTACCACCGAGCCAGAGAAGGTGATCGCACCGATGATGATGCCGGCGGAGAGCTCGCCCATCAGCACCGGGTTGAGCTGTCCGGCCGCCGCCTTGTTGAGATAGGTGCCGATCGCCACCAGCACCGCTGCCATACCGACAAAGCTGTGCAGTGCCGCCACCAACTGCGGCATCGCGGTCATCTCCACCCGCATCGCCAGTACACCACCAATTAGCGCGCCCGCCGCCACACCGGCGATGATAAAACCGTAGGATTGCACCTCGCCGCCCATCAGGGTGGCCGCGATGGCGATCGCCATGCCGGCCATGCCGAGGAAGTTACCACGGCGCGCCGAGGCGGGATGGGTCAGCCCCTTCAGGGCGAGGATAAACAGCACCGCCGAGATCAGATAGGCCAGCGCCTGAATGTCCACAGAGAGTTCCATGATCTAGCGCCTCACTTATCTTTTTTCTTAAACATCGCCAGCATCCGGTTGGTCACCAGAAAGCCGCCGAAGACGTTGATCGATGCCAGCAGCACCGCGAAGAAGCCGATAATCTCGGCGCTGGTGCTGGCGCTCTCCAGGCCGGTGACCAGCAGCGCACCGACAATTATGATGCCGGAGATAGCGTTGGTCAGCGCCACCAGCGGGGTGTGCAGTGCCGGGGTGACGCCCCAAATCACGTAGTAGCCGATGAAGCAGGAGAGTACGAATATATAGAGTGAAACCAGTGTATCAGGCATTGGGAGTGCTCCCGTTCTGCGCCCACCGGGCGCGGGTAAAAACTGAATCAGGCGTCGGCCCGGAGCTGCATCGCCTCGGTGATCTCGTCCTCATCGAGATCCTTCAGCTGCAGCCCCGCCTCGCCCTGCTCCACCATGATATCCAACAGATTGCGGAGATTACCGGCGTAGAAGGCGCTGGCATCGGAGGGCACCATCGCCGGATAGTTGGTGTGGCCGACGATGATCACGTCATGTTTTTTGACCACCTGATCCGCCTCGCTCAGCGGACAGTTGCCACCGCTAGCAGCGGCCAGATCGACGATCACCGAGCCGGCGCGCATCCGTTTCACCACCTCCTCGGTAATCAACACCGGCGCCGGTCGGCAGGGAATCATCGCCGTGGAGATGATCACATGCGCCTTGGCCAGCGCATCCGCGAGTGCCTGCTGCTGTTTCGCTTTCGCTTCGTCAGAGAGCTCCCTGGCGTAGCCGCCCTCACCGGAGCCGCTCTCACCGATATCCAGCTCGATCGCCTTGGCGCCGAGGGATTCAATCTGCTCTTTGGTCTCGGGACGCACATCGTAGGCATGCACATCGGCACCCAGACGGCGCGCGGTGGCGATCGCCTGCAGGCCGGCCACACCGGCCCCCAGCACCACCAGCTTGGCGGGCTTGGCGGAGCCGGCAGAGGTCATCATCAGCGGCAGGAAGCGGCCGTAGTGGGCGGCCGCCTCGATCACCGCCCGATAGCCGGCGATATTGCTCTGGGAAGAGAGCGCATCCATCGACTGGGCGCGGGAGGTGCGGGGAATCCGCTCCATCGCCAGCACCCGAATCCCCTTCGCCTGCATCGCCTTGATGCTCTCATCCTCGCCACAGCTCTCGACGAGGCCGATGTAGATGGCGCCATCCGCCATCGCCGCCACTTCCTTCGCGGAGGGTTTGCGCAGCTTGACCACGATCTCTGCTGCCAACGCCTCGGCGTTGGAGACCAGCGTGCCGCCGACAGCGCTGTACTCATCATCTGGGAAATGCGCCGACTCGCCTGCACCTGCTTCGATCAGGATCTCAAAACCCTTGCCAGTCAGTTTTTTCACCACATCGGGGGTGATTGCCACCCGGGTCTCCCCGGCCAGGCTCTCTCTTGGAACACCAATCTTCATTATCTGCCCTTATCATGCAGGGTTCGGCCAGAGTGGCCACAAAGCGCGGCATTATCCTGCCAAGCCGACCTTAGCTCAAGAGAGAGCCGGCAAAGCCACAAAATCCTCAGGGATAGTCACATTTTTCAGTGAATCTGTGACGGTTCGACAGAATTTTCTTCCCGCTCTTTGAGCAGTGCGTCGCGAAGCCTCTCCAAATGCTGCGCCACAGAGATACGGATCTCGGTGCGCGGCTCTCTGATCTCGAACAGGGCATCCTCGAAACGCACTTTGCCAAACATCAGCACACCATTGTTGGAGATGACATAGGGCTCGCTGGGCATACCGGTCAGCGGAAAAATCTGACGGTTAAGCCGGCGGTCACCATTTTCATCATGGAAACCCGACACCGCATAGCGCCCGGCCGGTATATCGGCGAAGTGCAGCCGCGTTTCGGGCGACCGCGGCTCGACCACCTGCCAGGCATAGGCCTGAAACCCGTCGCTGGCAAAGTCGCTGTCTGTGGCGTATGTCTCCGCATTGTTGTGCAGCGCCACCAGCAGCTTGCCCTCGCTGCTGCGCACATTCTCCAGAGTCACCCACAGCTCAGCGGCTGGCAGTGGCCCCGAAACGAGGCTCCAGAGCACCATCCACCTCGCCAAATATTTCATCTCGACTCTCTCCCTGTATCCTGTCACTGCAGCAAAGCTCTCTTTCAGCTCAGCTCCTGCAGCAACTCGATCTGCGGCGCGACCTTGTACAGGGTTTCCTGATACTCCGCATCGACCTCAGAATCGGCGACGATACCACCACCGGCCCAGAAGCGGATACGCTGGTCGGACCAGACCATGGTGCGGATCGCAATATTGGTATCCATCGCCCCATCGAACCCCAGGTAGCCGATGGCGCCACAATAGACACCACGGCGGTGCGGTTCCAGCTCCTCGATGATCTGCATCGCCCGCAGCTTTGGTGCACCAGTGATCGAGCCGCCAGGCAACGAGGCCTGCAGCAGATCCAGCGCATCCCGGCCTGCTGCCAGCCGTCCCTCGATCTGGCTGACCAGGTGATGCACCCGAGCGAAGGATTCGATCTCGAACAGTCGCTCCACCCGGATACTGCCGGGCCGGCAGACCCGCCCCAGATCATTGCGCAGCAGATCAACGATCATCAGATTCTCAGCCCGATCTTTCTCACTCTGCTGCAGCAGCCGTCTGGATCGGCGGTCCGCCTCAGGGTCGGCAAAGCGCGGGCTGGTGCCCTTGATCGGTGCGCTCTCGACCCGATCCCTACGCAGCCGTAAGAAGCGCTCCGGTGAGGAACTCAGTAGAGTCGAGTCGGGCAGCTGTAGGTAGGCGCCGAATGGGGCCGGGTTGGTGCGTCTCAACCTGAGGTAGAGCGCCCAGGGATCGCCCTCGGCTAGCGCCTCGAAACGCTGCGCAAAATTGACCTGATAGCAGTCGCCATTATGGATGTAGCGCTGGATACGCTCGAAACGCTGCTGATACTCCGCCCGAGTCAGGTTCGAACTGAGTGGGCCGGTGAGCTGAAAGCCGCCTGCCTCTGCGGGCTTCGGGTTGGAAAACAACGCCACCAGTTCATCCCAGCGCTGTTCTGTCCGCGTGTCCCGCCCCTGCCCCAGCAGCCAGCTCGACTCAGCATGATGATCCACCACCAGCGCCCAGTCGTAGAGGCCGATCTGCATCTCCGGCAGCCCCTCCGCATCCTCAGCGAGAGACGGCAGGGATTCAAAGCGTCGCACCAGATCGTAACCAAAATAGCCAATGGCGCCGCCGCAGAAGGGCAGCCCGTCGATGGCCGAGCTGGCAGAGGAGTTGAGCTGCTCACGCAGCAGTTCGAGGGGATTAGCGTTGGAGGTCTGGGTCGAGTCACGTTCCTTGATCCGAGTCTGCCCACCCCGTGTGGTTAGAGTGAGGCAAGGGTCTGCCGCGATGATATCGTAGCGCCCCTGCTGGCTCATGGGCCGGCCGCTATCGAGAAACACCGCCCAGGGCAGATGCCGCACTTCGGCGAACAGCTTGGCGCTGTCGCGATGGTAGGGCAGTCGCTGCAGGCGCGGGGACATGGCTGTCAGAGGGGAGGTAAGACAAACCGAGCTGCGGTCTAGCCAATCGCCACGGCAACCGAAGCTGCCGTGGCAGGCTGTCTCACTCAGACCTCGTAGGGGTTACGACGGATGATGGTCTGGTTGCGATCCGGTCCGGTGGAGATGATGTCGATGGGGGTCTCGGTCAGCTCCTCGACCTTCGCCAAATAGTTGCGAGCCGCCTGTGGCAGCGCGTCGTAGCTGACGGCACCAACCGTGGACTCCTGCCAACCGGGCATCTCGATGAAGATCGGCTCGCACTGCTCGAAGCGGTCGGCGCCCACCGGCGGGGTAGTCACTTCCTTGCCATCGAGCTTGTAGGCAACACAGATCTTCACCCGCTCCATGCCGTCGAGCACGTCGAGCTTGGTGATACAGATACCGCTGACGCTGTTGATATCGAGAGAGCGATTCAGCGCCACCACATCGAGCCAGCCACAACGGCGCTTGCGGCCGGTGGTGGCGCCAAACTCGTGGCCCTTGACCCCCAGGTGCTCGCCATCCTCATCGAACAGCTCGGTGGGGAAAGGCCCGGCGCCGACTCGGGTGGTGTACGCCTTGACGATGCCCAGCACATAATCGAGGTAGCGTGGCCCGACACCGCTACCGGAAGCAGCGCCGCCGGCGGTGGTGTTGGAGGAGGTCACATAGGGGTAGGTACCGTGATCGATGTCGAGCAGCGCACCCTGCGCGCCCTCGAACATCACGCTCTTGCCCGCGCGGCGCAGCTGATGCAGGGTACCGGTGACATCTTCAACCAGCGGCTTGAGCTGCTCGGACTGGGCCAGCAGCTGATCCAGCACCTGCTGATAGTCCACGGTGTCGAAGTTGAAGAGATTCTTCAGCGCAAAGTTATGGTAGTCCATCACCTCTTTCAGGCGGCTGGCGATGTGCGCCTCGTCGAAGATCTCACCCAGGCGGATACCGCGGCGCGAGACCTTGTCCTCATAGGCCGGGCCGATACCACGCCCGGTGGTGCCGATCGCCTTCTTGCCGCGGGCCTTTTCACGGGCACCGTCGAGGGCGATATGGTAGGGCAGGATCAGCGGGCAGGACTCGGAGATACCCATGCGCTCACGGGCTGGCACGCCAGCTTTCTCCAGCATCTCCAGCTCTTCCAGCAGCGCCACAGGTGAGAGCACCACACCGTTGCCGATCAGGCAACGCACACCCTCGCGCAGCACACCGGAAGGAATCAGGTGCAGCACAGTCTGCTCGCCATCGATCACCAGGGTGTGGCCCGCATTGTGACCGCCCTGAAAACGAACTACGGCGGATGCCTTGTCGGTCAGTAGGTCGACAACCTTGCCTTTGCCTTCATCACCCCACTGGGTACCGATAACTACGACGTTCTTTCCCATGCTCTCAGTTCTCATTGGATCGATTGAGGGGCTTTTATACCCGTTTTTGTTAAAATTTGGAAAGCTGGCGCTAACCCTGCGCGGGACCAGCCTAGAGTCTAACCAGCCGCCACTGACCGTCACTGAGCCGCAACTCTTGGATGCAACCCATCTCTTGCGCACCACCCTGTTGTCCCGGCAGACCGCTGATCACCCGCTGCCCTGCGACACGCAACCGCTCTACCTCGGCCGCCAGCGCCGGATCATCAGACCAGGGGGCGAAGATCGCCTCTGGCTGTGGCACATCTGCAGAGTTGCCCAGGCGGATCAGGGTCTTCAGGTCGGTGGAGAAGCCGGTGGCCGGGCGCGCTCGACCAAACACCTTGCCGATCTGGTCGTAGCGACCGCCGCGAGCTATCTCCCTGCCACTACCAGGCACGAAGGCGGCGAATACCACCCCAGTGTGGAAGTGGTAGCCGCGCAGTTCCGCTAAGTCGAAATGGATCGGCAGTTGCGGCAGCCAGATGGCGATCTGATCGGCCATGCGCTGTAGATAGTCGAGCGCCTGCTGCACCGACTGGTCGGCAGCTTTGAGCAGGTGCCGGGCGCGACTCAGGAGGGTAACATCGCCATTCAGTTCGCCGAGCGCCGCGAGCATCGCAGCGACTTCTGCATCCACCTGGAAATCAGCCAGCAATTCCGCCACCTCGGGCAGCGCCTTGCGCTGCAGAGCGTCAAACAGTGCCCGCTCCTGGCTCTCGCTCAGCCCAGCCTGTTGCGCCAATCCACGGTAGATCCCCACATGCCCCAGGTCGAGATAGACCTCTTCGAGGCCGGTCAGCTCGAGGGTCTGCATCATCAGACGCAGAATCTCGACGTCGCTCTCCACCCCGGCGTGGCCATAGAGTTCGGCGCCGATCTGCAGCGGACTGCGGCTGCCGGCAAAACCGTCGGAGCGGGTATGCAGCACGCTGCCGAGATAGCAGAGGCGGGTCGGTTCATCGCGACCGATGTTGTGGGCATCCATGCGCGCCGCCTGGGGGGTGATGTCGGCACGGATACCCAGAGTGCGACCGCTCAGCTGATCGGTCAGCTTAAAGGTCTGCAGATCGAGGTCACTGCCGGTTCCGGTGAGCAGGGCATCGAGAAACTCCACAAACGGCGGGATCACGTAGTCGTAACCCCAGCTGGCAAACAGGTCCAGCAGTTGCCTGCGCCGCCGTTCAACCAGCGCCGCTTCCGGCGGAAGCACCTCTTCGATGCCGTCAGGCAGTATCCAGCTTTCGTTTTGCATTGGATCGCTCATATCACGAAGAAAGAGAGGGCCAGACCACTGAATATACTGATCAGGCCGCTGATGCGCAGCGAGCGGTCATCCATCTGCGCAATACTTAACAACATCCGGCGCATGCTTGCGGGAGCGAGGGAGGGCCAGAGCCCTTCAAGCACCAGCAGCAACGCGAGTGCCGGCCACAAATAATCCACAGTCGCACCTTTTATCGAGGAACCTTTGAACAGATCGCGCGCGGCTGCCTTGTTCCCAAACCAACCACTGCTGCGTTGTACCCAAAGGGCATTTCCTAGGGGCAAAATCCTGGCAATAGCGCGGCCATTACCTGCGATTTCCACCTTGCAGCGGATGATCCGGCTCCACAATTCAGCTCATGCCGATTGATTCAGTGGCCCCATAAAAAAACCGGGTACTCCCGGCCTGTGTTAGGCCCGCCAGATGGCGGGCCGCTGCATATTTTCCCAAAGCGTCCGACGCTTGTCTATTTCCCCTTTTGACTCTTCAGATAGCGGAAGAAGTCGGAGTCAGGTTGCAACACCATCACATCAGCACGGCTATTAAAGCTGTTGCGATAGGCGTTGAGGCTGCGATAGAAGGCATAGAACTCAGCGTCTGCCTGATAGGCATTGGCGTAGATCCGCGCCGCCTTGGCATCGCCCTCGCCTCGCAGCTTCTCCGACTCTCTATAGGCGTCGGCCTGAATGACTACTTGCTGGCGATCGGCGTCGGCGCGGATCCGCTCCGCCGCCTCAGCGCCTTTGGCACGCAGGTCCCGCGCCACCCGCTCACGCTCGGCACTCATACGGCCGTAAACCGATTCGGAAACCTCCGGCGGTAGATCAATCTGCTTGACCCGCACATCGATTACCTCGACACCCAATTCTGATGCCTTGGCGTCGGCATCTTTGGTCAGCAGGGACATGATCTCGGTGCGATCACCGGAGATGACCTCTTGGATGGTGCGTTTACCAAACTCATTGCGCAGACTGGTATTGATCCGCGCCGCCAGTAACCGCGAGGTCTTGGCATCACTACCGCCGGTGGAGCGATAGAATTGTGCCACGTTGGCGATACGCCACTTGGCGTAAGAGTCGACGATCACGTCCTTTTTCTCAAGGGTGAGGAAGCGCTCGGGGCGCGCATCCAGGGTCTGGATGCGTCCATCGTACTTCTTCACGTCGTTGAGAATCGGCACCCGCCAGTGCAGGCCGGGCTCGTAATCACTGTCGATGATCTCACCCAGGCGCAGCTTGAGCGCCATCTCCCACTGGTTGACAGTGAACGTAAAGGCGTAGATCAGGACCGCCAAGCCGGCGGCGGCGGGCAGCAGTATCTTGATGTTCTTCACTAGCGGACCCTCCTGCCACGGCTGTTTTCGCGGACATCCCGCCTAGCCGGCGGCGCCTGTGTGGCGGCAGGTTTGTAAGGCTTGTACTGAGGTGCAGCAGCCCCGTCGCCAGCACTCTGGATGATCTTGTCGAGCGGCAGATACATCAGGCTGTTACTCCCTTCACTGTCGAGCATCACCTTGCTGGTCTGTGACAACATCTGCTCCACCGCATCGATATAGAGACGTTCACGGGTGACCTGCGGGGCCTTTTTATACTCCCCAAGCACGGCCAGGAAACGGCTGCTTTCACCGATCGCCTCGGCAATCACCCGCTCGCGATAAGCCTGGGCATCCGACAGCTGACGGGCTGCCGCACCACGCGCCCTCGGCACCACCTCGTTGGCATAGGCTTCGGCCTGGTTCTCTTGACGCTCCTTGTCCTCACGCGCCTTGATGGCGTCATCGAAGGCCGCTTTGACCTGCTCCGGCGGCTTCGCAGCCTCAATGTTGACACTGGTGATCTCGAGGCCGGTCTTATAATTGTTGACCATATCTTGCGCGGCACTCTTGATACGGTCGGAAATCGCACTACGGCCCTCGGTGAGAATGAAGTCGAGGTTACTTTTACCGATAATCTCACGCACCGCGGTCTCAACCGCATCTCGCAGGGTCTTCTCCGGATTCTGATCCTGGAACAGATAGTCCCCAGCATCCTGGATGCGAGACTGCACCGTCAGCTGCACATCGACGATATTCTCATCCCGGGTAAGCATCTGTGCCTTGTGGGGAAACGAGGAGATCTGATCAACATTGACCTTGTAGACATTTTCGATGGGAAACGGAAGATGCCAGTGAGGGCCTGGCTGGGTGGTATCAGCATAGGCGCCGAAGCGCAACACCACGCCGCGCTCAGCTGGCTCGATAATGTAGATGCCGGAACCGATCCAGACCAACAGGGCAACCAGCGCGATCAGCCCGACGCCGACAGCACCAGGCCCACCGCTGGCGCCGCCGCCAGCGCGGTCGGAACCTGAGGATTTACCGCCCCCAAAGATCCCGCCAAACTTCGCCTGCAGCTTCTTCACTACCTCGTCCAGGTCGGGGGGACCCTGGTCACCGCCGCCTTTGCCACCCCAGGGGTCTTGATTACCGCCACCCGGTTCATTCCAGGCCATCTATCACTCCCAACACGCTGAAATCCGGGCGCAACCCAGAATTGTTTGTATCAAAACTCGCACGCCATCCGCCACGATTCCGGATGATCAGCCAGAGCCTGACCTCATACTGGAGAGCCAAAGGCCTCACGCCACCGGCTCTCCCCTGTAAATAATAAGGGCTGGCATTCTAACAGCCCCTTAGATGGAGGGGAACGGAATATCTTCAGCCTATCAGGCGCCCCTTTAGTTCAGGCACCTCTTTTAGCAGCCGTTCAAACTCAAGCTCCGCCATGTCGACCTGCATCTCCCAGCCACCATCATCGCAGCCAGTGTCGGCCAGCACGTCACTACGATTGTAGAGCAGTGAACGCAGTCTCCCATCTCCGGCCTGCAGGCGCACCCCTTTTTGCACATGGTTTCTACGAAAAAATTCAGTCAGTGCCTGCCGCAGCAATCCGATCCCCTCACCGCTCCTTGCCGAGAGCCAGACACGGCGAATCCGTCCATTCTCATCACGTTCGAGCCGCGACGCGGCCCCTTCCTGCAGGTCGATCTTGTTGTAGATCTCGATCTGATCGATCTCATGGGCACCGATCTGTTGCAACACATCGTTCACTTCAGCGATGCAGTGTTCGCGCTGATGACTGGCGACATCGATCACGTGCAGCAGCAGGGAGGCCTCTGTGGTCTCCTGCAGAGTCGACTTAAAGGCTGCCACCAGATCGTGGGGGAGTTTGCTGATAAATCCCACGGTATCGGCCAGTACCACCGCACCTTCGCCTTTCAGCTGCAGCCGGCGCAGGGTTGGATCAAGGGTGGCAAAGAGTTGGTCTGCCACGTAGACCCCGGAGCCCACCAGGGTGTTGAAGAGGGTCGATTTGCCTGCGTTAGTATAGCCGACTAGGGAGACCGTCGGCACATCCGCCTTGGCCCGGCTGCGTCGCCCCTGCTCGCGCTGCATCTCGACCTTCGCCAGCCGTTTGCGGATCTGTTCGATGCGCTGATTCAGCAGGCGGCGGTCAGTCTCGAGTTGAGTCTCGCCTGGTCCGCGCAGGCCGATACCGCCCTTCTGTCGCTCCAAGTGTGTCCAGCCCCGCACCAGGCGGGTGGAGAGATGGCGCAGCTGCGCCAGTTCGACTTGGAGTTTGCCCTCGAAGGAGCGGGCGCGCTGGGCGAAGATATCGAGGATCAGTCCGGTGCGGTCGATCACCCGGCATTTGAACTCGCGCTCCAGATTGCGCTCCTGACTCGGCGACAGAGTATGATCGAAGATCACCAGTTCAGCCGCTTCCGCCTCCACCTGCTGGCGAATTTCCTCGCTCTTACCACGTCCGACAAACAGCCGTGGGTCGGGATGGGAGCGGCTGCCCCCCACCATCGCAACCGGCTGTGCACCAGCGGAGAGAGCGAGATCGGAAAATTCCTCGATCTCTTCCGGGTCGCTGACACGCCCTAGGTCGAGATGTACCAGGATCGCCCGTTCACCCGATTTGGGTCGTTCAAACATTTAAGGATTGGCAAGAGTTGGGGGAGGGAATAAAGAAATTCGCGCCCAAGCCAGAACAGACATGTCCCGACCCAATGGCGCGCAAGCTATGAATGATCGGCTCAGAAGTTACCGCCGGAAGAATCCGGAGCACTATCCGCCGATGTATCGTTGTGTGGCAGGCGAACATTGCGCGCCGGCACCACAGTGGAGATTGCATGTTTGTAAACCATCTGGCTTACGCTGTTTTTCAACAACACAACAAACTGGTCAAAAGATTCAATCTGCCCCTGAAGCTTGATTCCATTCACGAGGAAGATCGAAACCGGAATCCGCTCCTTTCGCAACGCGTTCAAAAAAGGGTCTTGTAAGCTCTGCCCTTTAGACATTGAAGTACTCCTTATTGTCTTTGTTCACTTAACCGGGACGCTCGATTTTGAGTGAATTCATTGAAATCACCCCCCAGTACTGTCGGAATTGTAGCACAGAGACCAACGGCAGTCGGCAAATTGTCTCCGGAATAATAGCGAGGTAATCGGCTCAGTTAGCTCCGTGATCGATGAAATTCACGATCAGTTCCCGAGCCTGCCCCAGCAGATCAGGCACCTCTTCATCGAGCCATATAAGCTCTTTGTCGGCCCGCAGCCAGGTAAACTGGCGTTTGGCCAGTTGCCGGGTGGCGATGATGCCCCGTTCGATCATCTCCTCCCGGCTGCACTCACCCTGGAGATATTTGATCATCTGGCGATATCCGACAGAGCGCATCGACGGAAGTTCCGGGCTCAGATCCCCGCGTCCGATTAGGCCGGCCACCTCCTGTTCAAAGCCCGCCTCCAGCATGCGCTGAAAGCGCAGCGCGATACGCTGATGCAGCTGTGCCCGCTCACGCGGCGCCCTGACCAGTTTCAGCAGACGGAAAGGCAGTGGCTCTGCCTGCCGCTCCGCCTGCAGTTCACTCAGCGGCCTACCGGTGATCGAGATCACCTCCAGGGCACGCAGCACACGTTGCGGATCATTGGGGTGGATCTTCGCTGCACTCACCGCATCCAGCTGCTGCAGACGTTGATGCAGTTTTTGGATACCCAGGACGCGCATCTCTGCATCCAGTCGGGCACGCAGCACAGGGTCGGCGGCAGGTAGCTCTGCCAGGCCATGCTCGAGCGCACGAAAATAGAGCATGCTGCCCCCCACCAGCAGCGGGATATTGCCCGCCTCGGTGATCTCGGCCATCGCTTGCAGCGCGTCCTGGCGGAATGCGGCGGCGGAGTAGACCTCAACCGGATCGACAATATCGATCAGACGATGCGGCGCCCGCTGCAGCAACTCGGCATCAGGCTTGGCAGTGCCTATATCCATGCCCCGGTAGACCAGCGCCGAGTCGACACTGATGATCTCCAGCGGCAACCGCTGTACCAGCTCCACCGCCAGCTCGGTCTTGCCCGAAGCAGTTGGCCCCATCAGGAAGATCGCCGGCGGCAGCACTTGATCCATCACTATTGGCCCCGCATGAAGAGCTTGTCGAGCTCACTCATCGACAGCTGCACCCAGGTCGGCCGACCGTGGTTACACTGGTCGGCCCGCTCGGTTCGCTCCATATCCCGCAACAGACTGTTCATCTCCTCCCGGTTCAGGCGGCGATTGGCCCGCACCGAACCATGACATGCCATGGTCGCCAACATCTTGTCGATCTCCTCCTGCACCCGCCGGCTCTCACCGAACTCCACCAGGTCGGTGATCACATCCCGCACCAGCTGCTCCGCATCTGCGCCCTGCAGCAGGGCCGGAATGCCCCGCACCGCCAGCGACTCTTTGCCTAGCCGGCTAAGTTCGATACCCACCTCGCGTAGCAGCTCGCTGTGGGCCTCGGCCAAATCAACCTCACGACTGCTCAGGTTGAGCGAGATCGGCACCAACAGCGGCTGGCCGGTCACACCCTGCCCCGCATAGCTGCGTTTGAAGCGCTCGTAGGTGATCCGCTCATGGGCGGCATGCATGTCGACCAACACCAGCCCCTGCTGGTTCTCTGCAAGAATGTAGACGCCGCCCACCTGGGCCAGGGCATAACCGAGCGGCTGCGATGCATCATTCTCGCCGGCTGCCGGCCCGGGACTCTGCGCCGGTTGCTGGGCGCGAAAGCTAGCCTGATAAGAGCTGGGACGTTCCTGCACCCGCCAGGCGGTGGAGGCAGCTGCTGCCGACGGCGTATCCATCGTCAGTCGCTGCTGTTCCAAAGCCGGCTCGCGGGGCGCCTCCGGGAGTGGTGTCTGCATCTCCTCCGGGGATGGCTGGCCGCCACCGGGACGGGTCTCTGACAAGGCATGGTGCAGACCGCGAAACAGAAAGTCGTGCACCAGGCGACCCTCACGAAACCGCACCTCATGCTTAGTCGGATGTACATTGACGTCGACCTTGCTCGGATCGATCTCGAGGAACAGCACATAGGCCGGATGGCGACCGTGGTAGAGCACATCCTGAAACGCTTGGCGGATTGCATGAGTCACCAGCTTGTCTCTCACCATGCGGTTATTGACGTAGAAAAACTGCATGTCAGCCTGGCTGCGGGAGAAGCTCGGCCGGGCCACCCAGCCGGAGAGGCGCAGCGACAGCACCTCATGTTCGATATGCAAGGCATTCTTCAGGAACTCGCCCCCCATCACATCACTGATACGCCGCTCCTGATCACGACGATCCTGGCAGGCAGGCAGGCTCAGCAACTGGCGGCGATTGTGTTGCAGATGGAAGGCGACATCGAAACGGGCCAGCGCCAGCCGCCTGACCAGGGTCTCAATATGACCAAACTCGGTCTTTTCGGTGCGCAGGAACTTGCGCCGGGCCGGCGTATTGAAAAACAGGTCAACCACCTCGACCCGGGTTCCCTGGGGCAACGCTGCCGGCACCGGCGCCTGCAGATTGTCGCCGCCATCCCCGCTCACCTCCCAGCCATGCGCCGCACCGCTGGCCAGCGAGGCCAGCTTCAGCCGGGAGACCGAACTAATGCTGGGCAGGGCCTCACCGCGAAACCCCATGCTGTGGATCTGTTCGAGATCATCCAGGCTGGCGATCTTGCTGGTGGCATGGCGTGACAGCGCCAAAGTCAGCTCATCCTTATGGATGCCGACACCATTGTCCCGCACCTGAATCCGCTTGATCCCCCCCTGTTCAACCTCAATCTCGATACGGGTGGCGCCGGCATCCAGGCTGTTTTCGATCAACTCCTTGGCCACCGAAGCGGGTCGCTCTACCACCTCACCGGCGGCGATCTGGTTGATCAGTTGGGTCGGAAGGGTATGTATCGACATGATGGATGACAGCAAACAGCTCCCTGGACAGAACTCGGATCGATAATCCGCCATTCTGCCACGGGGAGCCGTCCTGGTAATCTAAAAAAGCAGTTTAGCTGCCGGGGATCTCAAGCACCTGACCGATCTGGATGCGGTCACCCTCGATCGCATTATAGTTGCGCAGCCGGCTCAGGCTGACCTGATATCGGCGGGCGATCTTGGTCAGAGTGTCACCACGACCGATGATATGCCGGGTCGGCTCACGATTGTGATGCGCCGCCAGCCAGGTGCCGGGCGGGGGCTGAAAACGGAAGTAATTGTCGATACCCGACGCCAAAGCCTTGGCCAGCCTGTTCTGGTGAGCGGCATCTTTCAGACGACCCTCCTCCTTCGGACTGGAGATAAACGCTGTCTCCACCAGAATCGACGGAATATCGGGTGACTTAAGCACTACAAAACCAGCCTGTTGCACTTTACGTTTATGCACTTTGCCAAGGTGCTTAAGGTTTTTCAGTACACGATCGGCTGCCTCTGAACTGGCCTGCAGTGTGCCGATCTGGGAGAGATCCAAAAGCACCGAAGCGAGCGTATCATCGCGGTCATCCAATGATACGCCACCAATCAGGTCGGCACTATTCTCTTTTTCCGCCAGCCAGCGCGCCGCTTCACTGGACGCCCCTTTGCGCGAGAGGGTATAGACTGACGCCCCGGTAACTTTGGAATCACGGAACGAGTCGGCGTGGATCGATATAAACAGGTCCGCCCGATGGCGACGCGCAATCTTCATGCGTTTGCGCAAACCGAGATAGTAGTCTCCGTTGCGTACCAGTACGCCGCGCATCCCTTTCCGCCGGTTGATCTGCTTGACCAGCTTGCGGGCAATCGCTAACACCACATCTTTTTCATAGGTGCCGTGTTTGCCTCGCGCACCCGGATCCTCACCACCATGCCCGGCATCCACAGCGATTACCACATCCCGTTCCCCAGCATTCGCAAGAGCCTTGACCGGGATCGAGCGCTTCGCCGCCGACTTGCCTTTCTCATAGAGGTCAACCACCAGCCGGTGGCCATACTGGCGATTTGGCTTGAGCAGGAAACTCTTGGGTTTCACCGCCCCCTTCAGATCGAGCACCACCCGAACATCCTGCTTGCCCCTGGTTGCGGAGCGCAGCCCCGTGATAAAGCTATCGTTTTCAGGGGTGGGCAATTTGACGCCCAGTTTGGCGCTCTTGAGATCGAGCACCAGACGATGTGGTTTGTCCAGAGTAAACAGATTGTGTTGCAGCACCGAATCGGTATCAAACACCAGACGCACATGATCGGGGGCCGACCAGATGCGCAGACTCTTGATCACGCTCTGTCCGGCATGTAGCGACAGGCTCCATACGAGCATGGCTATGAACAGTAATACGGATTTATTCATCCCCAGCAGTCCTGCTTCACGACATTTAATCAAAAAATAGCACGCGGTCTCGTTTTTTCCAATCTTATCCAATGGATAGAGCAACTTCTTTCATTAATACTCGAGCCTCAGTCAACTCCATTAAACCTTTGGATAAGCATCCGACCCTTGGCGCTTTTTCCCTGTAGACGGATCCGCCTGCCTGCATCGCAATAGCTGAGTTCGATCAGCAGATCTGCTGGCGGCAGCACACCCAGCCCCTTTTCCGGCCACTCGACTAGCATCACTGCCCGCTCGTCCAGCAGATCCCGCAGCCCCAGATACTCCAACTCATCCGCCGCCGCGAGCCGGTAGAGATCCAGGTGGTAGCAGACAACCTGCCCCAGCGGATAGGGTTCCAGCAGGGTGTAGGTTGGGCTCTTCACTGCCCCATGGTGGCCCATGGCACGTATAAAACCACGCGTCAGGGTGGTCTTTCCGCTACCCAGATCACCTTCTAGATAGATCACGCAAGGGGCTTCGCAGGCCGCCGCAAGCTGCGCCCCAAAGGCCATCTGCTGCTGCTCGCTGGTGAGTTCAAGCTCCAACATCGGCGCTCTCCGGGTTCAACAACCGACGGATATGCGGCAACAGATCGCTAGCCAACATGCCCCTCTCACCCGCCTCTGCCGCTCGGTCTGCCGCTGCCGCATGCACACAGACGGCCGTCTCTGCCGCATCTTGAGCCGCCAGCCCCTGCGCCAACAGCGCCCCGAGCAGACCGCTGAGGATATCGCCGCTGCCACCGCTGGCCAGACCCGGATTGCCGGCGCTGCAAAGTCCCGGTCTTCTGGAGGAATCATCTCCTATCAGGCTGCCCGGACCTTTCAGTATGACAACACCACCATAGCGCAGCGACAAATCCTGCAATGCCTGAAAACGATCCCGCTGGACCGAACCGACATCCGAGCCAAGCAGGCGGGCGGCCTCACCGGGATGGGGCGTCAACACCCAGTTGGCACGTCTCTCCGGCTGCGCTGCCAGCAGGTTCAGGGCATCTGCATCGGCCACCATCGGCAGCCCGGCGCTACAGGCGGCAGCGAACATCGCCCGCCCCCACTCGCCCTGGCCCAGCCCCGGCCCAAGTACCAACTGATCGGCCCACTCGAGCAGCGCTTCGAGCTCGTCAGGTTCGGCCACCCCGTGACACATCAGTTCGGGTCGACCAATATTCAGCGTCGCCGCATGGGCCGGATGGGTCGCCACCGCCACCAGGCCGGCGCCGCCACGGGCCGCTGCCTCGGCGGCCATGCGCGCCGCTCCGGAGTAACCCTGGTCGCCGCCGATCACCAGCAGCCGCCCGAAATCACCCTTGTGAGCAGTGCGCGGCCGCGGCGTCAGATGCTGGACGATCTTGGAATAGTCGAGCCGCCGCGCCGCCAGGATCTGACGCGCATAGATCTGCGCCGGTAGCTCCAGCGCATCGAAGCGAATCTTGCCGCAGACACCCGGCCCGTCAGCCGTGAACATCCCCTGCTTCAGCCCGATGAAGCTGAGCGTGGCATCGGCCTGCACCGCCGTACCGCGCATACACCCTGTATCTGAATCCAAGCCGGAGGGGATATCGATCGCCAGCACCGGTGCCGGATGGGCATTGATCTGCCTCACCGCCACGGCCCACTCACCGCTGATCGGCCGCACCAACCCAGTGCCGAGCAGCGCATCGACGATCAGATCGGTCTGCCGCGGCAACTGCTGCAACGGCTCGCTCTCGCCACCGCAGGCGTGCCAGGCATCGGCCATGCGCCGTGCATCCCCCTGCAGCCGTGCCGGATCAACCAGCCAGAAGACCCGGCAGGCAAGGCCGGCCTGTCGTGCCAGCCTCGCCACCACATAACCATCGCCGCCGTTGTTACCAGCGCCGCAGACCACGCTTAGATCCGCCACCTCAGGCCACAGCTCACGAATCAGCTGAAACGCCCGGCTGCCGGCCCGCTCCATCAGTTCGCTGCCGGAGATGCCATACTCCTCGATCGCAATCCGATCGAACTCCCGCACCTGTTCAGCGCGATAGAGCGCGTTTGGCAACTCCTCTGTATATGGCATGACCCGCATCGACACCCCTCGAAAAATAGTCGCGCACCATACCGCGAAGTCTATATTAGAATCCAGTGGTATAGTTGCACGAATGAAACAGATGCTATCTGACCAAACGCAGGCTGAACTGGTCCAACAGATCAGGCAGTGGAGCCGGGAGCTGGGTTTTCAGCAGCTTGGCATCAGCGATTGCAACCTGGAGAGCGCCGAGACGCATCTGCAGCGGTGGCTCAACGCAGGCTTTCACGGCGAGATGGGCTACATGGCGCGCCATGGGCTCAAGCGCAGTCGTCCGCAACTGTTGGAGCCAGGCACCCGCAGCGTGATCTGCGTGCGCATGAACTATCTGCCAGAGCCGATGACACAGAGCCGGCAGCGTCTGGCTGATCCCGCGACCGCCTTCATCTCCCGCTACGCCCTGGGACGGGACTACCACAAGCTGATGCGCAAACGGCTACAGCAGCTGGCCAAACGCATCGGCGAGCAGATCGGCCCGTTCGGCCACCGGGTGTTTGTCGACTCCGCACCGGTGCTGGAGAAGCCCCTGGCGGAGAAGGCCGGGCTCGGCTGGGTCGGCAAACACAGCAACCTGATCAACCGCCGAGCCGGCTCCTGGTTCTTTCTCGGCGAGCTCTATACTGACCTGCCGCTGCCCCCCGACCAGCCGGTGAAAAACCACTGCGGCTCCTGCCGGGCCTGCCTCGATATCTGCCCGACCCGTGCCATCGTCGCTCCCTACCGGGTCGACGCCCGCCGCTGCATCTCCTATCTCACCATCGAGCTGAAAGGGCCGATCCCAGTGGAGTTCCGTCACGCTATTGGCAACCGCATCTACGGCTGCGACGACTGCCAGCTAACCTGCCCCTGGAACCGCTTCGCTAAGCTCAGCACAGAGCCCGATTTCCAGCCGCGCCAACGCCTCGACAGCCGTATCCTGCTTGATCTGTTCAGCTGGGATGAAGAGCGGTTCCTGAAGCTTACCGAGGGTTCCGCGATCCGCCGTATCGGCCACGCTGCGTTTCTGCGCAACCTCGCCATCGCCCTCGGCAATGCTCCCAGGCAAGAGGCCATCGTTGCTGCTCTCAAGGGGCGCATGGATAGCGCCTCAGCGCTGGTGCGCGAGCATCTCGAATGGGCCCTGCAGCAACAACTCAGCGGAAAGAGAAACGACGCAGGGAACTGACCAGCGCCCAGCCCAGCAGCACCCCAATCATATCGACGCTGACATCGGCCAGATTGCTGCTGCGCCCCGGCACAAACATCTGCAGCAGTTCACTGGCCACCGCCAGCAGAAACAGCACAGCAAACAGATTGAGAGGGGCAAACCGCCCACGCGCAAACAGGGTGGAGCTGATCAGGAAAAAACTCAGCAGATGTCCCAGCTTGGCGATGCTCCACTGCGCCGGCAGCAGACTGATGTGATTGAGATGACGGCTTGAGCTGGCCTGCAGCGCCAAACCAAACAGACGGGCAACCCCTTCGATCTGCAGCTCCAGCCAGAGCTTGATCTCCTGCGGCATCAAGATGCCAAGCAGGCTGACCAGCAACAACCCGCAGATCCACCAGCCGAGCCCCTCCTCACGCTGGTAGCTCAACAACGAATGCAGCAACCAGACTCCGATCACCACCCAAGCCAGCAGCAACACACCCCGCAAGGGTGGATAAAACCAGTTCGCCTCGGCCTCGCGCAGCGAGAGATTACGTACCTCAAAACTGCCACGGCTGTGGTAGAGATATATCTCCAGACAGACTCGCTCTGCCTGCTGCGGCAGCTGAAACAGCCCCTCCAGTTGGCGCCAGTCGTGGCTGCCACTGCTACCAGCAAAGCCATGACCATCGTAGATGCCCCGCCCCTGGGCGTCGTAGCCGATCAGATCGATGCGCGCATGGTGCCAGTCGAGCCTGCCCGGAATGACCCGGTCAACACGCATCTCCACTTCAAGCCAGAGCTGCTGTGGCAAAGCATCAGCAGAAAAGCACTGACTGATGCCGAGATTGCTATCACCCCGCTTGGAGCTGATCGTAAGCTGTGGGCCGAGCGTGCCAATGCTGCCGGACCCTCTCTGCAGCTGCCAACCGTTCAGGCCTTTGTGGAAATCGGGATTGTGCAGGCGTTGCGGACCAAGGCCATGGAAGGCGCTGAATCTGCTGAAGAAGAACAGGGTCAGCAGACAGAGCAGCAGCAGTACCACGAACTGCCAACGGGTGAAGTGGTCTGGCTGGTGGGAGGCATCCGGTGCCATGGATATCCGATATCCTCTGTTGAATGATGCAGAAGGCAGCAGGCTAGCGAAAACGGCCAGCTCGTTCCGCGAGGGGCATCACACTGAGTTCAGACTGATCGACTATTTTTCCATCAGGAGGACAGCCTAATCGCCTCTTTGACTTGCATAAACCCGGTATTTAAACATGGCACCTGTATAGGCCGGGCGCAGCCCGGCTCAGCTTAGGCGCAGAAACTTCTCACGGTAGTGGCTCAGCTCGGCGATCGAGTCTTTGATATCCTCCAGCGCCAGATGCTGCGCGTTTTTGGTGAAGCCCTCCGCCACCGCCGGCGCCCAGCGATTGACCAGCTCCTTCAGCGAACTCACATCCAGATTGCGGTAGTGGAAATAGGCCTCCAGCTTCGGCATGGTACGGGCCATGAATCGCCGATCCTGGCAGATGCTGTTGCCGCACATGGGCGAGACCCCAGGCGGCACATACTGCTCCAGAAAGGCGATTGTCTCCGCCTCGGCCTTCGCCTCGTTGTAGCTGCTCTCACGCACCCGCTTGAGCAGGCCAGAGCCACCGTGCTGGCGCTGGTTCCACTCATCCATGCCGTCCAACAACGGCTGCGGCTGGCTGATCGCGATCACCGGCCCCTCTGCCAACAGATTCAGATCGGAATCGGTGACGATAGTGGCGATCTCGATGATCTCGTCATTGAGGGTGTCCAGGCCGGTCATCTCCAGATCGATCCAGATCAGGTTATTGGGGTTTTGCAGCATCGATTTTTCCGGGGTTGTCAGAAGCATGAAAGTGGCCAAGGATTCTAGCAGGATCTCCAGTGAGACTGTATTCTTGGCCCCGAAGCAGACTCTCCATCCATAAAGAACGCCCCAAACCGCTGATGCCGCTCTTCACCACGATCTTCCTTGCCGCCCTGATCGCCGGCACCCTGCTGCAGCTCTGGCTGCTACAGCGTCACCTCCAGCATGTGCGTGCCCATCAGCAGCAGGTGCCCGAGGCCTTTGCGACGATGGTCTCGCTGGATGAACATCAAAAAGCCGCCGCCTACACCCAGGCCAAAGGTCAGCTGGGACGGCTCGATATCCTGCTCGGCAGCCTGCTGCTGCTCGGCTGGACGCTGGGCGGCGGTCTCAATCTGCTCAATCAATTCTGGCTGGGGTTGAAACTCGATGCGACACTCACTGGCATCGGCCTGATCTTCTCAATGTTTTTCATCTCCAGTCTCATTGAACTGCCGCTCGCGCTCTGGCGCACCTTCGTCATCGAGGCACGCTTCGGCTTCAATCGCAGCAGCCCGAAGCGGTTTCTCCTGGACCGGCTGCTTGGACTGCTGCTGGCAGTACTGCTAGGCGGGCCGCTATTGTGGGTGATCCTGCAGCTGATGGCTTCCGCCGGCAACCTCTGGTGGCTGGCGGTATGGGCGGTCTGGATCGGCTTCACCCTGCTGATCCTCTGGGCCTATCCGCGGCTGATCGCGCCGCTGTTCAACCGTTTCACCCCACTGGAGGCGGGCGAGACCCGCGATCGGGTGCAGGATCTGCTGCACCGCTGCGGCTTCAACTCCGATGGCATCTTTGTGATGGATGGCTCCAAGCGCTCCAGCCACGGCAACGCCTACTTCAGCGGCTTCGGCAAGAGCAAGCGCATTGTCTTCTTCGACACCCTGCTAGAAGCTCTGGCACCGCAGGAGATGGAGGCGGTGCTGGCCCACGAGCTGGGGCACTTCCGGCTGCACCATGTGATCAAACAGATGCTGCTCATGTCCGGCGTGTCACTGCTCGGGCTGGCGCTGCTCGGCTGGCTCTCCAGCCAGCTCTGGTTCTATCAGGGGCTGGGGGTGACACAGCCCAGCAACGCCGTGCTGCTGATGCTGTTTCTGCTGGCCACACCGGTGTTCACCCTGTTCATCGCGCCAATCGGCAGCTATCTGTCACGCCGTCACGAGTTTGAGGCGGACGCCTTCGCGGTGGAGCAGAGCGGTAGCGAACCGCTGATCCGGGCGCTAGTCAAACTCTATCAGGATAACGCCAGCACCCTGACACCAGACCCGCTCTACTCGCTGTTCTACGACAGTCACCCGCCTGCGGCGGTGCGTATCGCCCAGATTGCTAACCACTCCAGCCCATAGGAACTTTGGGAAATGAAACAATTGATCCCTGCCTCCATCCTCGCATGCCTTTCAATTGCCAGCAGCGCCTCTGCCGCCGATCAGGCAAACGGCAAACAGCTGATCGATACCCACTGTTACAAGTGCCACGGCACTGAGATCTACACCCGGCCCGACCGGCGTGTCACCAGCCTGCCCGGCCTGTACAAGCAGGTACAACGCTGTGAGCTGATGCTGGGGCTGAAGTGGTTCGACGACGACATCAACGACGCCTCGACCCACCTCAACCAGCACTTCTACAAGTTCAAATAAACCATGGGCCGCCGCCTCTCCCAACGACAGCGCGAACGCATCCAGGCGATCCAGGAGAAGCGCCGCAAGCGGCTGGAAAAGCAGATTACGGAGAGCCTGGCGCAGAGTGACGTCGCGCCACCCCAGGAGGGACGTGTGATCATCCGCCACGGCGCCACGCTGATGGTGGTGGACGAGAGCGGACAGCTCTTCAACTGCCGCACCCGGCAGAACATCGGCCATCCGGTGTGTGGCGACCGGGTAGTCTGGCAGGCAATCGACGAAAAAAGTGGTGTAGTCACCGCCCTGCTGCCGCGGGAGAGTGTGTTGAGCCGCCCCGACTACGCCGGCCGGGAGAAGCCGCTGGCCGCCAATATCAGCCTGATCGTAGTGGTGCTCGCCCCCAGGCCGGAGCCCTCCGGCTATCTGCTCGACCAGTATCTGGTGACAGCCGAGACCATCAACGTACCGGCGCTGATCGCGATCAACAAGATCGATCTGCTGCAGGGCGACGAGCGGGATAGGTTTCTGAGGCAGTTCGACTGTTACCGCAGCATCGGCTACCCGGTGGTAGAAGTCAGCGCCACCCTTGAACACGGCCTGGACCCGCTGGTCGAGGCGCTACACGACCAGCGCAGCATCCTGGTAGGGCAATCGGGGGTCGGCAAGTCATCACTGATCAATGCGCTGCTGCCGGATCATCAGGTGGAGACCGGGCGCCTCTCGAAAGCCACCGGACTGGGTCGGCACACCACCTCCAGCGCCACCTGCTACAACCTGCCCGGTGGCGGCGAGCTGATCGACTCTCCGGGGGTACGCAGCTTTCGACTCACCCGGCTCAGCAAGCAGCAGATAGAACAGGGTTTTGTCGAGCTGCGTCCCTATCTGGGGCGCTGCCGCTTCGCCGACTGCGCCCATCAAGAGGAGCCGGAGTGTGCAATCAAGCAGGCCGCCGAGGCCGGGCAGATTGACCCGATCCGACTGGAGCACTTTCACCGGCTGGTGGCAGGCGCCTCAAACCAGTAGGAGCGCTGCTTACAGCGCGAACATCTGCAGTGGAATCTTCGCACCGCTAGCGGTGCTCCTACACTGAACGGTCTGTCGCCAGCGGCAAGCTCAGTGAGACATCTGCCCCTCCCAGGGTGGAGCTCGCCAGACTTAGCGTGCCACCGTAAGCCTCGACGATATCCTGCACCACCGAGAGGCCGATGCCCTGCCCCGGCAGCTGTTGGTCAAGCCGCTTGCCGCGCATCAGCACCGCCTGCGCCTGATCGGCGGGGATGCCGGGGCCATCATCCTCGACATGGATCTCGAGCCGCCCCGCCCGTTGCCCGGCACCCACCCGCACCTGCGAACGGCCATACTTCCAGGCATTGTCGAGCAGGTTGCCGAGGATCTCCATCAGATCCCCCTCATCGCCGTGGAACAGTAGCTTATCGCTTACCTCAATCTGCCGCTCAACCCCCTTCTCCCGATAGACCTTATCCAGCGAGCGCGCCAGCCGCTGCAGGGTCGGTTTGAGCGGCACACCGCTAGTGAGTGTGGTGCGACCGGAGGCAGCGGCACGCTGCAGTTGATGGGCGACGATCTGGTTCATCCGCTGCACCTGATCCTCCAGAATGGCGTGCTCCTCCGGGGAGAGCGGCGGATCCCGATCGGCCAGCCCCTGCAACACCGCCAGCGGCGTCTTCAGACTGTGGGCCAGATCCCCCAGGCTGTCACGAAACCGTTTCTGGCGGGCTTGGGCGTGCTGGATCAGGGAGTTGATGTTGTTGGTGAGGCGGGTCAGTTCAAGCGGGTAGCGCCCCTGTAGCTGTTCACTGCGACCCGATTCGATCGCCTCCAACTCAACCGCCACCGTGCGCAATGGCGTGAGCCCCCAGCGCAACACCAGGCCCTGGATCAGCAACAGCAGCAGTGAGACGCCACCGAGCCAGAGAAACAGGGTGTTGCGAAACGCCTCAATCTGCTGCTGATGGGGGCTCAGGTCGATCGCTACCGCCAGCACATAGTCGGTCTCATTGGCCTCGAAATCCTCCCAGGAGACACCGAAGCTGATCGCCAGCAGGTCGCCGTTTTGCGGCTGGTGGAAACGCCGCTGGCCAGGTGGCGTCGGCTGCAGAAAGCTGAGCTGGCGCCCCACCATCGAGGCGGATTGCCAGCTGAACCCACCACCAGCACCGGAGACCTGGGCATAGTAGCCGGAGTCGGGCCGGTTGAAGCGGGGATCGGAGAGCAATCTGGGCAGGCTGAGACGACCCTGCTGATCCTCCTCGGCGGCGGCCAGCAGGCCGTAGATCTGACTCTCGAGGCGTTCCTTCATCGCCTTTTCGGCACTCGCCCGGTAGGCCTGTTCTAGCACCAGGCCGGTCAGCCCGAGAAAGCCCGCCAGCACCAGGCTGGCCACAACCAGCAATCGGGCATGGATCGAAAAACGCACCACCCAGGATCACTCCGCAGACGACGACTCGGCGCGTTTCAGGACAAAGCGATAGCCGCGCCCGCGCAAGGTTTCGATCGGCTTGTAGCGTGCCTCAGGATCGAGCTTCTTGCGCAGACGACGCACAAATACCTCAATCACGTTGCTGTCACGATCCCAGTCCTGATCATAGATATGCTCGGTCAGCTCACTTTTGGAGACCACCTGACCGGCGTGCAACATCATATATTCGAGCACCTTGTATTCGTAGGCGGTGAGATCAATCGGTTGCTGCTGCAGACACACCGTCTGGCTGCGGGTATTGAGTTCGATCGGGCCACACTCGATCAACGGCTGCGACCAGCCTGCAGCACGCCGCAACAGGGCGTTGAGGCGCGCCAGCAACTCTTCGACATGGAAGGGTTTGACCAGATAGTCGTCGGCCCCCGCCTCGAGCCCCTCCACCTTGTCCTGCCAGTTGCCGCGCGCGGTAAGGATCAGGATCGGGAAGTGTTTGCCGGCCTGTCGCAGCTGGCGGATCACCTCGATACCTGAGAGCTGCGGCAGACCGATATCGACGATTCCCACATCGATACCGTACTCGCGGCCGAGGAACAGGCCGTCGCGGCCGTTGTCTGCCGCATCCACCGTATAACCCTCACGACGCAGACGTGCCTCGAGCGGGTTGCGCAATTCTGCCTCATCTTCGACTAGCAATACCCGCATCGGGTTCTCCTGGGGTCAGGGTCTCGGTTTGCGTTTGATGAAGCGGCCGCTGCGACCATCCATCTGATAGCGGCGCAACTTGCCCTCGTTGGTGAGGATACGGATATTGTGGACCGGACGACCATCGTACTCGCGGGTCTCGGCGGAAATCACCCGACCACCACTCTGCCGCTTGGCCTGTTTCACCGCCTCATCCAAGCTGATCAGGCCCCGCGCACTGACCCCCTGGGTCAACAGCAGGCCACCAAACAGCAGCATGAGCGGCAACATTATTTGTCTGACACGCATTCAGTTCGGACCTTTCCAGCAGCGGGAAGGCTGACCGACTTGGGTATCGGACAGCTCTTCCACACTTGATTCATAACTCATCGATCGGCGTCACCGCCACCCGCACCCGGATATGCTTGCCCGGATGGCTCTTGGTGCGGGTGGTGAAGACCTGACCCTTGTAGCGGTATTTTACACGATAGCCCACCAACTGCTCCTCCTGCTCTGTGTAGTCGATCACTTCACAGCGCCGCTCGGTCTCGGTCACATAGTGGCCACTCCGGTTGCGGCTGGCATCGTGACCAACCGATGCGCCCAACAGTGCGCCGGCGATGGTGGCCGCATCCTTGCCCTTTCCCTTGCCGAACTGGTTACCCACCACACCACCAACGATGCCTCCAAGTACGGTTCCGGTATAGGACTTGTCGCGATTTGGACGATAGTGAGAGACCTGCTCATCCCAGCAGTGCCGCTCCGGGCGGGAGATCTCCACGGTCTTGTAGATCGGATCCACATCGATCACCTTGGCGGTGTCTTGGTAACGGTGCTTCCAACCTGCATTGACGCTCAGGGATGCACTCAGCAGCAGGGTGGCAATGGCGATAGTGGTTTTTTTCATCTCGGCTTCCTCGATCTTTAACATGGGTGAGGAGGCTCTCTCCTCATCTCTTGGCTATAGATTAAGCCGGAGAAACTGAACCGCGCCTGAACCGGAAACGCCCCACAAAAACCCTGAAGTTTATTGCCATGAATCCTGATCGATAGGAGGTAGAATAACGCCCGCCCCATCGCAATCTTCGGACTCGACATACCCCCAAGAGCTGCATCACCATGGCCTTTCTGCACAACCTGATGGCAATCTATCTCGATGCCGCCTTCTGGCTGGTGATCGGGCTGCTGTTCGCCGGGCTGCTTAAGGCCTGGATGCCAGCGGACCTGCTGCAGCGCCAGCTCGGCCAGGGGCGCCTGGCACCGACTCTCAAGGCGGCCCTGATCGGCACCCCGCTGCCGCTCTGCTCCTGCGGTGTGCTGCCCGCCGCGCTTGGGCTGCGCCGCGCCGGGGCCTCCAACAGCGCCACCGTCTCCTTTATGATCGCCACCCCGGAGACCGGCCCCGACTCCATCGCCCTCTCCTATGCCCTGCTCGGGCCAATCATGGCCGTCGCCCGCCCGCTGGCGGCCCTGTTCAGCGCCATTACCACCGGCCTGTTGACCTCGCTGATCCCCGAGACGCCCCCTCTCCCGTCCACGCTGCCGGTGGCCGTAGCAACCGGCAACTGCTGCAGCAACAGTGACTGCTGCAGCAAACCTACCAACCAGCAGCAGCCGCTGCTCAGCAGCCTGCACTACGCTTTTGTCGATATGCTCGACGACATCCTGCTGTGGTTGGCGGCTGGCCTGATCCTGGCCGCGCTGGTGATGACCTTCATCCCACCAACCGCCTTGGCCGAGGTCGGCAGCGGAGCGCTGACCATGCTGCTGATGCTGGTGGTGGGGATCCCTATGTATATCTGCGCCACCGCTTCCACCCCACTGGCGGCGGCGATGCTCGCCGCCGGGCTCTCGCCGGGCGCGGTGCTGGTGTTCCTGCTCGCCGGCCCCGCTACCAACCTCGCCACCATGGGGGTAATCGGCAAGGAGATGGGGCGCCAAGTGCTGCTGGCCTATCTACTGGGGATCGCAGCCAGCAGCCTGCTGATGGGAGTGGCGCTGGATGTGCTGCTCGAGGATATGGGGTGGGTGGTCGATGCCACTGTCGCCGGCGAACAGGAGTGGCTGCCCGACTGGCTGAAGTATCTGGCAGGGGTGGGTCTGCTGACCGCCGCGCTAGCCAGCGCCCGGCGGAGTCTGAGTCAGAGATAGAATGTAGGAGCACCGCTTGCGGTGCGGTCGCCGTAACACCTGACGATCGCCACTGATCCTACACTTCTGGATGACTGTTCGCGCTACAAGCAGCACTCCTACACAAGCAACCTTCCGGCTAGGGCTTCTGCCCTACCAGCATCGCCAGGTCCCGGCTCCCTTTTGTCACATCCCCCAGCTCGCCCTCCTCCCGGTAGAAGCGCAACCTGAGCGATGAGAAGAGACTCAGCAGTTCGTTGTCTGCCAGACGGAAGGCCGGATCGTTGGGACCTCGACTGGTGAGGCGGGTCTGGCTAAAAGTCTGGAAGAAGATTAGCCCGCCGGGCCGCAGCGCCTCGATCCAACCGGGGATCAGGCTGCGATCGAGAAAATAGCTGGCGACAATCACATCGTAGCTGGCCGGTGCTGGCGCCTCGCTCTCAATATCCCGCACTTGAGCGCTGAGCGACAGGCCTTCGGCGCCAGCCGCGGTATTCAGCTGTTTGATCGCCACCGGGGAGAGGTCCCAGGCGGTGACCCGCAGTCCCGCCCGAGCCAGCGCCAAGGCGTTACCTCCCAGCCCGCAGGCCAACTCCAGGGCATCCCCTGTCGCAGGCAGCAGGTGAAGGTTTTTACTCAGCACCTCGGCAACGTGCACGGGTTTCTCCGGGGCGGCGTGGCGCTCGTCCCATTTCGCCCTGAGTTTCTCGAGACGCTCCTCCATCCGCCTCAGAGCCGCTCCAGCCCCCGCGCCAGATCGGCGCAGATATCATCTACGCTCTCCAGCCCCACCGCGATGCGCAGAAAACCCTCACCGATGCCAGCGGCCTGGCGTTCTTCCGGGCTGAGGCGACCATGGGTGGTGGTGGCGGGATGGGTGATGGTGCTCTTCACATCGCCGAGGTTGGCGGTGATCGAGAGCAGCTCGGTGGCATCGACCACGCCCCAGGCGGCCTGCTGCCCCCCCTTCACATCAAACGCGACAATGCCGCCGGCGGCGCTCTGCTGGCGTGAGGCCAGTGCATGCTGCGGATGCGAAGCCAACCCCGGATAATAGACCCGCGCCACCTGCGGCTGGGCCTCGAGCCACTCGGCCAGCGCCAAGGCATTGCGCGAGTGAGCCTGCATGCGCAGGTCCAGGGTCTCTAGCCCCTTGAGGAAGACCCAGGCGTTGAACGGGCTCATGGTCGGGCCGGCGGTACGCAACACACCGTAGACCTCTTCACCCACAATGTTGGCGTCACCCACCACCGCGCCACCGATGCAGCGCCCCTGACCATCCAGGAACTTGGTCGCCGAATGGACGACAACATCCGCCCCCAGCTCCAGCGGACGCTGCAGCGCCGGGGTGCAGAAGCAATTGTCCACCACCAGCAGGGCGTCATGGGCATGTGCCAGATCAGCCAGCAGGCGGATATCCGCCACCTCGGTGAGCGGATTGGAGGGGGTCTCGATAAACAGCATGCGGGTCTCGGGGCGGATCGCCGCCTCCCAGGCGGGCATATCGACCAGATCCACATAACTGACCTCAATGCCAAAGCGGGTCAGATACTTATTGAAGAGGATGGTGGTTGAACCAAAGATGCTGCGCGAGGAGACGATATGATCCCCCGCCTGCAGCAGCCCCATGCAGGTCGCCAGGATTGCCGACATGCCGGAGGCGGTGGCGACACAGGATTCGCCCCCCTCGAGATCGGCCAGACGCTGCTCGAAGATGCGCACGGTGGGGTTGGTAAAGCGGGCGTAGATGTTGCCGGCCTGGTCGCCGCTGAAGCGAGCCGCCGCCTCCCGGGCGCTGTCAAAGACAAAACTGGAGGTAGTGAAGATCGGCTCGCCGTGCTCCCCCTCCATGGTGCGCTGATGGCCGGTACGGATCGCGCGGGTGGCAAATGCCCAGTCGTCTGAATCTCTCTCGCTCATGGCTCTCGCTTGCCGAAATCTGTTGCTGACTGGCAAGGGGAATCGAATAGGTTCCGCTGCCTGAAACGGGGAAGCATAACACCAATTTAGTCTCGTACCGCAGTCCTGGTGGAGATGACCTCACTGGATAAAGTAATCGGCCAGATACTGACCGAACGGGGCTTGCGGCTGGGCTTCGATCTCCCGCTGACGCTGCCAGGAGGTGGCGGCCGCTTGCCGGAACAGTGCCTCCCGCTCAGCAGAGAGGCGCTGCTGTCTGAAATAGTCGTTGTGCTGCTGCGACATGCGCTGAGCAAAGCCAAAGAAGGGTTCACCCTGCTCGCGCATCTGCGCCAGCATCTGCGCAGAAGGGGTCAGGTTGGGGTCGATGACCCGCTCGCGCAGACTTGACAGGGCCTGCTGATAGGGCTGATCAGCGCTGTCGGCATCGAGCAGCTCACAGATCGGCAGCATCGCATCGAAGATCTCCAGTGCCCAGTCGCGCAGGCGGATCTCCCGCCCGTTACGCTGCAGAAACAGCCGTGGATCGCGCCCGCGATGCGCGGCAGCACCCTCGTTGCGGTCGATCTCTTTCTGCTCGAAGACGTTGATCGCAGGGCTCTCCAGCAGCAGACAGAGCAGCAGGAAGGCCTCAAGAAAACGAATCTGCGGCTGGTCGATCCCCAATGGGTCGAAGGCATTCACATCCAATGAACGCAACTCGATATAGCGCACCCCACGCCGCCGCAGGGCGAGAATCGGCTTCTCCATACCGTCGGGGATCTGCTTCGGCCGCACCGTGCTGTAGTATTCGTTCTCAATCTGCAGGATGTTGGCATTGAGCTGCTCATAGCGCCCATCCACCTCCACCCCGATCGTCTGATAGATCGGGCAGGGGGTCTCGACGGCACGCCCCAGGGTCTCCAGATAGGCATCGAGACAGTCGTAACAGACCTTCACACCGGTGCCCTGCTCCTTGCTGTTCTGATAACCGATATCCCCCATCCGCAGGGAAGTGGCGTAGGGCTGGTAGTAGGTAAATTCATCGAATGACTTGAGACTGCTGGGGCGCCCGCCGAGGAACGACTTGCAGATCGCCGGCGAGGCACCAAACAGGTAGGGCACCAACCAGCCAAAACGCTGCAGGTTGCGGATCAGGCCAAAGTAGGCTTCGGAGATGAAACCTTGCAAATCCCCCTTACCGCCCTCCAACGTCTGATAACCGGGCCAGAACGCCTCCGGCAGCGAGTAGTTGAAGTGAACCCCGGCAATCACCTGCATCACGCGGCCATAGCGGTGACCCAGGCCACGCCGGTAGACCGTCTTCATCAGCCCCGCATTGGAGCTGCCGTAACGGGCAATGGGGATAGTGCAGCCGCCCTCCACCACGCAGGGCATGCTGGTCGCCCAGAGGATCTCATCCCCCTCCAGCCGGTCGTAGACAAACTTCTGCGCATCCCGCAGGAACTCGAGCACCGCATCGCGCTGCTGCAGTGGCGGGGTGATGAACTCAGTCAGCGCTTCGGAATAGTCGGTGGTGATGTAGGGGTGGGTCAATGGCGCGCCCAGCGCCTCCGGATGGGCACTCTGGGCGATACCGCCTGCGGGCGTGACCCGCAGGCTCTCCTTCTCCAGGCCGATCAGGCCCTGACCCAGCAGGATGCCAAGCTGGTTCTGCTCGATCTTTTTCAGTCGCTCTTCGAGGCGGGATAACAAAATAGCGGCTGCCCTTGGATGCCTCTGAATGAATCTGGACGATGTGCGCGTCCAGATTCATTCAGACACTCCCTTGAAAAAGGGGGCGATTATAGCCCGCACCGTGACCAGCAACACTGATATTTTACGGGGTTAATGACGCCGCATCAGCGCATCACTGCACGGGGAGGCTGATAGAGAATGGAGTCGGCCAGAATCCTAGCCGCTTCGTTGACCTGGATCTGGTTGGTCGCTTTCACCTCCGGATCCTCGTCATCCTGGAGTAGTTCCTCGTCATCGGCCTTGCGGTCGGTCTCGATCTGCTTCAGACCAAGCGAGAGACGGAAGCGGTTCTTGTAATCCATGCGCGCCTTCTCACGCTGATCCCACTCTCTGCGGCGCTGCACCTCCAGCAGCGTCACCTCGGTGCGCTGATCGGCCTTCTTGAAGCGCTTCTCCTGCTCTACCAGCATCACGAAGCCCGGGTCTGCACCCACTCGCTGCTGGTGGCGATTCAACAGGTGGGAGACGGCGTTAACCCCTTTGGAGGCGTATTGCGCAGCCTTGATGCTGGCCCAGGGCAGAGCGTTGTCGAGGGAACGCTCACCATGCTCCGAGGAGTATTGCGCGGTGGGATAGAGTATGTCTGGCACCACCCCCCGATGTTGGGTGCTGCTGCCGTTGATGCGGAAGAACTGCGCCATGGTGAGCCGCAACCGGCCCAGATCGGTGTCATCACCGGGCACAAACCGGGTCAGTTCCACCAGCGTCTGCACCGTGCCTTTGCCAAAGGTCGGTTCACCGACCACGATGCCGCGTTGATAATCCTGGATGGCACCGGCGAATATCTCCGAGGCGGAGGCGCTGTTGCGATCCACCAGCACCGCCAGCGGCCCCCGGTAGGCGATGTCGCTGTCGGGGTCGCGCTCCACCTCCACCTTGCCGAAGGCATCTCTGATCTGCACCACCGGGCCGGTGTCGATAAAGACGCCAGTCAGCTCGGTGGCTTCGCTCAGGGAACCACCACCGTTCTGCCGCAGATCAATCACCACCCCATCGACCTGCTGCTGCTTCAGCTCGGCCAGCAGCCGGCGCACATCCCGGGTGGTGCTTCTGAAATCTTTTTCACCGCGGCTCTCGGCGGCAAAGTCACGGTAGAAGGTGGGGATCTCGATAACGCCGATACGCAGATCCTTCATGCCATCGAGCTTCTCGATGATGGAACTCTTGGCGGCCTGATCCTCCAACTTTATTTTGTTGCGCACCAGAGTAACCAGTTTCGATTTGCCGTCCGAGCTTTCACCCTTCGGCAGGATGCGCAGGCGCACCACCGAGCCTTTCGGACCCCGGATCTGCTCGACTACATCCTGCAGGCGCCAGCCGACGATATCCTGCAACTCACCATCCACACCCTGCCCCACGCCGAGGATGCGATCCCCCGCCTTCAGCTGGCCGCTCAGTTTGGCAGGTCCGCCGAGCACGGTCTTCTGGATCACGGTGTACTCGTTGTCGGAGCGCAGCACCGCGCCTATGCCCTCTAGGGAGAGGCGCATGCTGATGTCGAAGTTCTCCGAGGTGCTGGGCGACATATAGCTGGTGTGGGGTTCGATGCTCAGGGTATAGGAGTTGATAAAGGTCTGAAACACATCATCTGCATCAAACTGGCTGATGCGCCGCTCCAGCCCCTGATAACGCTCACGCAGGGTCTGTTTGATCTTCTCCTCAGGCTTGCCGGTCATGCGCAGATTGAGCACATCGTTCTTCACCCGCTGGCGCCAGATCTCGCGCCATTCGGTACGGGTTTGGGCCCAGGAGGCCTCGGATCGGTCAAACCGATACTCCTCATCGCGTTCGAAATCGAAGCCCTTGTCGAGCAGATCGATAGCGTAGGCCACCGCATCGCTAACGCGTTTGCGGTAGCTGCGAAAGATCAAAAAGGCCGGCTCCAAACGAGCGTTGAGCAGATAGTTGTCGAGTTTCTTCTCGTAGGTGGAGAAGTGATTGATATCCGAGGCGAGAAAAAAGGAGCGATTGGGGTCGAGAGAATCGAGATAACGATCAAGGATCTTGCTCGACATCTCGTCATTCAGCGGGGCTTTCTTGTAGTGGTATTTGTCGATCACCTTGAGGATCACCACCGTCGCCTGCTGGTGGTTACGCGAGGGTATCAACTCAGAGAGTGGAACCGTCCGCTTCTCAGCCAGGCTCTGGCCGCTGACCAGCACAAGTCCGATAACAAGCAGCAGGAAAATTTTAATTGATTTCATCCGATAACACACACGCGCTGTAGTTAGTGGTTCTAGAAAGATAATGAGGGGTTTGACCCTCTTTCTGCCTCTCGCGTTCCACCCTCTTTATTAACCCGGACAAATCCGGGAAGCAAGGGCAGATCCGATGATGCCAATTCGCTGCGGCAAACTGCACTCCGGCTCACAGTTTTTCATGCAAACCCTCGATTATCTCCAGATAGTCCGGCTCCTCCGGATGCATAATCCCGTGCCGGATCAGGAAGTCGATAATCACCAGATTGCAGTTGAGCTTGAACTCGTCGGTCTCCCGCACCAGCCCGATCACCTCCTCCACCGGCATCAAGTAGAAGGCCGCCACCTCGCCATCACTATTCTCCGGCACAAAATCGGCGGGCAGTTCCAGATCGTAACAGTAGATGGTATCAGGCTTGAGTCCGGTCTCGGTCTCCCGACAGTAGCTCAGGGCGCTGACTGGCACCGCCCGGCTGGCAAGCTGCGGCGGGATCGATGCCTCTTCGGCACACTCTTTCTGCAGGTTCTCCTGCAGACTCAACTGATGCGGCAGACCTCCCGCCACCATGTTGTCGAGCTTGTCGGGAAACACCCGCCGATCGGCGGCACGGCGCGCGATCCACATCTTAAGCCCTTCGCTGTCACGCACATAACCGTTGAGGTGCTGGCCATAGGCGCGCAGGCCAAAATAGGGGGCCGAGGTACGATCGATGGTGGCAAAGGCGTGCTGCCGCTCAGCTGCGGTCACCGGGTAGCGTTCACCGTGCTGATGGGTGATCACACCCTGTTCGACCAGTGCATCCACCACCTCGCCCAACTGCGCGGTGCGGTAGTCGAAGTCGTCCCGCTCGTCGATCAGCTCGACCTGCTCCCGGCTGATGCGAAACCGCTCTGGCCACTGACCAAGCGCCTCGACCAACGGTTGCTTTAGACGTCCGACCTGCTCTCCAGCGATACAAAAAGGGGTGAAGTTGGCTGGATTCCAGGTGTTGCAATTATAGATGTGCCGCAGATAGCCCATTGCGGACTGGCTCATTCCTGATTCTCCTCAGTGTTGCGCCTGTTGCGCTCCTCCGCTTTCACCCGTTCCCAGAGCGGATCTAGGGTGTCGATGCCGGTGGCGTGGATATCACCACCCTGTTGCCGAAGCAGACGCTCCATGTGGGCAAAACGGCGTTCAAATTTGGGTTGGCGCTGCGCAGGGCACTCTCGGCGTCCACCCCGGCATGGCGAGCAAGATTAACACAGCTGAACAGTAGGTCACCGATCTCCTCCTCCCGCTGCTGCGCTTGATCAGCCGCAATCACCGCCTCCACCTCGCCCAGTTCCTCCCGCAGTTTGTCGGCAACAGCCCCGATCTCCGGCCAGTCAAAGCCGATCTTGGCCGCCCGCTTCTGCAGCTTCTCCGCGCGCATCAGGGCCGGCAGCGCCTGGGCTACCCCATCCAGCACCCGGTGCCCCGCATCACCCGCCTTGGCGCGACGCTCATGCAGTTTCTGCTGCTCCCAGGCGTGACGCAGTTCTGCTTCATTGGCCGGGGTTTGATCGGCAAATACGTGGGGGTGCCGACGCACCATCTTCTCCACGATTCCTGCCACCACTGCCTCGAAATCGAACTGCCCCGCCTCCTCCGCCATCCTGGCGTGGAATACCACCTGAAACAGCAGATCCCCCAGCTCCTCCCGGAGATCCTCGAGATCGTCGCGCTGAATCGCATCGGCCACCTCGTAGGCCTCTTCGATGGTGTAGGGCGCAATGGTTGCGAAGCTCTGCTTTCGATCCCAGGGACAGCCAGTCTCCGGATCCCGCAGTCTGGCCATGAGTTCGAGCAGACGTTGCATCGATTCAGACACGGCGAACCTCTCTAGTGCGCGGAACCATAAAAGGGGAAATCTGCTCAGAAATCTTTGAATTGGGTCAATAGACTGATTATCAAGGAGATGCGTGGATCTTGTTGTGCAAATAATCTTCCCACATCAAGCTGATTTCCACTTGTCCGCTAGTGTGATGCAGCTCACAATACGCGCCCCGTCAAATCTTTACACCAGCACATTTAGGAACAGGGAAGATGACCGCTTCAACAGCAATTTTACTGCAGCAACAGGAGCATAAGCTCATCCACCCATGTGAGATGCCTCCCATCGAACAGGTCGCCCACTATGAACAGGCGATAACTCGGCTCACTCCAGCCAGCTCCGAGCTGGAACGAAATCTGATCAGCACCTACCGCAGCCTGCTGCTGCAGTGTCGGGAGCAGTTCTCCAGCGACTACTGAGCAGCTTCCCCCCCGGAGTTCCCCCTTTTTCTACAAGGGCGTTGGCATACCTCCATTGATAATCCTCGTTGTCTACAGCCATCATGAAAGCTATCTTCTGCGCACCCAAACAACGGAGGCTTTATGTACGAATTTCACACAGAACTTGATCTGCCCTTCGATGAGGCAGTGGAACGGGTCAAGGCAACCCTGATGGAGGAGCATCTCGGCATCGTCAGCGAGGTAGATGTGCAGGCGATCCTCAAGGCAAAGATCGACAAGGCGATCCCCAACTATCGTATCTTTGGTGCCTGCAATCCTAAACTGGCCGACCGGATCATCTCAGAAGAACCCAATGCCGGCACCCTGCTGCCCTGCAACTTCATCATGCGCGAGAGCGAAACCGGCCAGGTGGTGGTCAGCTTCATGGACCCAGTGGCGGTCTTGGGACTTGCTGAATCCGATGCGGCCAAGAGCGTGGCCGAAGAAGCAAAAGCAAAGCTGGAACGGGTAGTGGCCAAGCTGAAGGGCTGATCCTGCCAACCCAAATCTAAACGACCGCCGCTGGTTGAAGCGCCAGCGACGGTCGCAATTGAATCAGACCGCCTCCAGCTTGCGCAGCTGTTCTGGCAGCAGTTTCAGATCCACCAGCCCGGTCAGCAGGGCGGGAAAAAAGCTCGCCTCCTCTTCGTAGACCAGCTTGTAATACTGCACCTTCATGGTGAGCGCACTGCCCAGGATGATCGAGGCCAGCGCCAGCATTGAGCCCAGCGCCAGGGTCGATATCCCGGTGACACCTTGGCCGATGGTGCAACCCACCGCCAGCACGCCGCCCACACCCATCAGCACCGCACCAATCGCGTGATTGAAAAAGTCGCGCCAATCGTGGAACCATTCAATACGGAAGCTGCGGCTAACCAGCGCATAGCTCAGGCTGCCAAGGATCACCCCAACCAGCGCAGCGACGCCAAAGGTGATCAGCAGACTGTTGTTCGGGTCGGTCAGATAGGCCAGGGTCTCACCCATCGGATTGATAAAGGTAAAGGCCTGCACGCCGATCCCCACCGGCCGTTCGTCCCCCTCCAGCCACTCGGTAGCTTCGACCCAGGTGCCCTCATCGCCGAACACCATGCCGCCGGTCACATACCAGGCCGCCAGCACACACAGACCCACCAGCACGCCACTGACGACGTGTTCGAGATGGCCGCGGAACTGGGCGGAGCGGAAGATCTGGAACGCCAACAGCACCGCCAGCAGCCCGCCGATCAGCAACCGCAGACTGGCCGCATCACCGCCCACCAGCAGCGCCGCCAGACTGCCCAGATCCTGATTCGACGGCAACGCGATGGCCAGCGGATCGGTCCAAGGGTAGAACAGAACTGAGTAGAGGGTGTTATCAGTCTCCGCATGGAGAGTATGAGTCATGAAGTAGGCCATGGTGCCAGCGATCAGCAGCACAAAAACCGATTTGATATTGCCACCGCCGATGCGGATCAGGTTTTTGTTACCACAACCACTCGCCAGGGTCATACCGATCCCAAACATCAGGCCACCCACCAGGTACTCTGCCCAACTGAGGTTGCTGCTGCGATAGAGCGGCCGCGTCTGATCAAACCCAACCAAGCCACTGCCCTCCAGGACCATCACCCCAACTATGCCCACCAGCATGGCGAGAAACCAGGCGCGCATGCGATTGGTATCGCCCATGTTGACCCAGTCGGAGACCGCGCCCATGGTGCAGAAGTTGGTCTTCGATGCGACCACCCCCAGCACAAAGGCGATCCCGCCCCCCATCAAAATCACCTGTGTTGTGACATCCATCGAATCCTCCTCAGCCTTCAAAAATGGGGCGTCGCGGCACCCCTCATCAATTTTTCATAAGCCGGGGGATTCTACATGGATGAAAAAGAATGGAATAGGGACAGAAATTCCTTACCGAAGCAGTTACCGGCGTGGCCCAGATCTAAATTAAAACCATGGCAAACTACACCCAGCAACACGAGTGTCGAAATTTCTTACACTCTATTCTGTGGTACACAGAAGGAATCTAAGCCATTGATGGGACAAGCATTCTCAACAAACCACGAAAGATTCCAGGCATTTTCTGTTGAATTTGTGGCCAATACTAGAGAAGCCTCAACAGCAGTAGTGTCGAGATTTTTTACACATCGATCATTCACCGCTATCCAGCCAATACGCTCATCTGAAAAACGACATAAATAGTGTCGCGTCACAGTTTGGCTGCTCACTTGAGCTTTCTTTTAATACAAAGACCGGAAACGTGACTCAATTCCTTTAATTTCGACATAATTTATGTTTCATGAATGTCGTTCCTGCCTTTGGCATGGCATTTGCGCGCCTTAGATCCTAAGCCCTTAGAACAACCAAGTGCACAAACGCAACATTCAACTCTTCAGGGTTCAAAATCACTGACAGGAACAAGGCGATGAATAAAGCGGGCAACCAGTCGATTTGGGCAAAATCAGCACTCATAGTGTTGATAGTGACCGCAGCGCCTTACACACCATTTGCCAACGCAACAACCATAGAATTGATTCGAGACGTTATCGACATCGAGGCAAAAGCATGGTTTGAAGAAAGCGGCACATCCACTCTACTTACTGAGGCGACATCTACATACCACGGCCCAGCATTTGGCCCAGCACTCAATCAAGATGGAAATGCTTTCCGTGCCGCTGATGCATATATCGAATACGTTCCAAGCCAACATGGAGTTTCAGAGACATGGGATCAAATGGCTTGGGGTGAACTCGTCATGTTTTCGGACCCTGGCACTCCCGACCTATTTTACTGGGAGAGCACAACCGGCGGATACAGCTCAGGCAGCTCAGTACCCGTTGACGGGTGGAGTTCTATAGAGACGGAACTCAGCTGGCTATTTCACGTGAGCGGCGGTGACCTATTCTTGGACGTTGAAACCGATGGCGTAAGGCCCACAATCTCATGACAAGAGATGATGTTTGGTGTGGACTTATACGATATAACGACTCATGCACCACTATTAGTTACACCCGAGTTAATTGGTGCTCCTTGGTATGCAGATACTGCGTGGCACTTTCCTCTCCAAGATAATCATACATATCTTCTCTCCTCGCATATGTATGTTGCAGTTCAGTTCCAGGATACTGACCCTGATCCCACTGCCTACTTCTCATTTGATAATGCACAAATAGCCTATGTACCTGAACCATCGGCGTTGTATTTGATGATTACAGGAATAGTGGGGCTTGGCTGTGCACGCACCAGAAAACACCAAATAAAGAAATAAAGCGCCTTCGAAGTAGAAATCGACACCCATGTACAGTACCACTCAGCCCCTGGCGCCCGGGGTAAATTCATCACAGACCGGCTAACTGTGATGACTGGGACAAATATTCTTGATGCAGCGAGGTAACTAACTGTTGATTCGATTGTTGATATCGATTGGGTTTGTGGCGTAACTGGCAATACCAACATCTGCCATGTCACGTCAGATATCCCTGAAATCACGGGCATGCGCATTGCCATATCAAGATGCTGAGTTAATCACTGCCAAATCTAAGGATGGATCAGCGATATCGGGTCGGATCCGCAACTCCCGCCTCTTCAAAACCTTTCAGCCTGAGCCGGCAGGAGTCGCAGCCCCCACAGGCGCGCCCCTGCGCATCGGCCTGGTAGCAGGAGACGGTGAGAGCGTAGTCGACTCCCAGCCCGATTCCCTGGCGAATGATCTCGCCTTTGCTGAGGTCGATCAGCGGAGTGTGGATATGAATTCGCCGTCCCTCCACCCCCGCCTTGGTGGCCAGGTTGGCGAGCTGCTCGAAGGCGACGATGAACTCAGGTCGACAGTCTGGGTAGCCAGAGTAGTCCACCGCGTTGACGCCGATGAAGATATCCTGGGCCTCGAGCACCTCCGCCCAGCCCAGCGCAAGGGAGAGGAATACAGTGTTGCGCGCCGGTACGTAGGTGGGGGGGATGCCTTCGCTAGGCGTTTTGGGCACCGCGATCTGCTCGTCGGTGAGCGCCGAACCACCGATATCATCGAGACCAATATTGATCAGTTTGTGATCGACCGCCCCCAACGCCTGTGCCACTTGCCGTGCGGCATCAAGTTCCGCCGCATGACGCTGACCATAGAGCATGCTCAGGGCGTGGCACTCAAACCCCTGCTGGCGCGCCATCGCCAGCACGGTGGCGGAGTCGAGTCCGCCGGAGAGCAGCACCACCGCACGTTTGGCTAGGCTCATCGCCCCGCCTCCTCGCCCCATAGCTGCTTGTGCAGTTGCAGCTGGAAGCGCACATCGAGCCGATCCGCCAGGATCCACTCCGCCAGCTGGGCGGGATCCTGGCGTCCGAAGGCGGGTGAAAACAGCAGCTCACAGCGGCCGATCAGGCCATACTGTTCGAGCATCGAACAGCTCCAATCGTAGTCTGCCCGATCGCAGATGACGAACTTGAGCTGATCGTTCGCGGTAAGCTGGTTGAGATTGGCATAGCGGTTACGCGTCTCCTCGCCGGAGCCGGGGGTCTTCAGATCCACCACCCGCGAGACCCGCGGGTCAACCGCTGAGATATCGAGCGCGCCGCTGGTCTCGAGCGAGACCTCGCAGCCCTGCTCCAGCAGACTATCGAGCAACTCGATGCAGGCAGTTTGCGCCAGCGGTTCGCCACCGGTGACACAGATCCGCCGGGCAGCGGATCGCTCGACCTGATCCAGCACCGCCGCCAGCTCCATCCACTCACCACCGCTGAAGGCGTATTCAGTGTCGCAATAGCTACAACGTAGCGGGCAGCCGGTGAGACGAATAAAGAGCGTCGACAGACCAGCCGTGCGACTCTCCCCCTGCAGCGAATAAAAGATCTCGCTGATGCGCAGACGGGCCATTAGACCGGCCCGCAGCACAGTTCAGTGGCGCCACTCAATGCCCTTCACGCTCCATACGTTCCAGACGCTTGGCCGCCAGGCGCGCCTCGGTAGAGCCGGAAAATTCGCTCTGCAGACGATTGAAGAGACGTCTCGCCTCATCCCACTGGTGCTTCTCATAGTGGATATAGCCGCTCTTCAACAGCGCACCCGGCAGCTTGCTGCTGCTGGGATAGCGCTCCAGCACCAGGCTGAACTCTTTCAATGCGGCATCAAAGTCGCGGCTGACATAGCTCGCCTCGCCCAGCCAATACTGGGCATTATCCCCATAGCTGCCGCCGGGAAACTGCTGCAGGAAGTCGCGGAAGGCTTTGATGGAGTCGGGATAACGTCCCTGCTTCAGCAGGTTGAAGGCGCGCTGATAGGCGGCCGCCTCCAGTTTTGGATCGGGCGGTGTCTGCGCCCCCGCCTCTCCACTCTGAGCGGCATCAGCCGAAGTCGCTGCAACCTCGGAGCTCGCAGCCGGCGTCACCGCCTGCGGTAGAGGCTGACTGGCTGGCGGTGCCGGCAGTGTCTGCATCCGGGAGAGACGCTGGTCGATATCAAGATAGAGATCCCGCTGGCGTTTATTGAGCGCATCCATGGCGTGTTTCTGTAGCTCCATCTCGCCACGCATCTGCTGGATTTCCTGCTGCAGCTGCTGCAGTTGCATGATGATGTCTGCCAGACTCTGATTCTTCAGGATCCGTTCCAGCCGGCCCAATCGCTGCTCCAGCGTCAGTGGAGCAGGCTGGGCCTGCACCGCCCGGGGCTGACCAGTTTCAGCCGCCACAGCCGGCAGCGAGAGGAGCAGTCCGGCCAATATCCCTAGTCGAAAGTTCTTCATCTTCTCTATCCGCATCAGTAGACCAGCTCAACCCGGCGGTTGAGTGCCCAGGCCTCTTCATTGTTAGCGAAGCTGGCTGGGCGCTCCTCACCATAGCTGATGACGATCAACTGGTTGGTGTCCACCCCTTCCGCCATCAGCAGCTGACGCACCGCATTGGCGCGGTGCTCGCCCAAGCCCAGATTGTATTCGCGGGTGCCACGCTCGTCGGCGTGCCCCTCCAGTCGCAGGCTCACCTGAGGATGGCTGGCGAGGTAGTCGGCATGGGCGCTAAGCACATCACGAAACTCGCTGCGCACCTGGCTCTGATCGAAATCGAAATAGATCACCCGGGTGCTCAACAGACTCTGGGGATTGTCGAGCGGATCACCATTCCAGGCCATGCCTTGTGAGGCGGCGGCGGTGGATGCACCGCCGTAACTGGCGCGCCCCGCCCCGGTGGACTGCTCGCTGACTTCGGCACCAGCACTGGCCGACTCATCTTTCTCCGGTGTGGATGAGCATCCCGCCACCAACACCAGGGCCAGAACAGAGAACGCCCACTTGATCAAATCACTCCGCATCTTTATCTCCTCCACCAATCAATTCAGCTCGTCCACATCGGTGCGAGCCTCTGCAAACGCCAAGATCGAACTCGAAGCGCGACTCGCATCGTCCGCTCGGGCTGTCATTTTATAAACGGGGACCAGACCGGCTCACGCAGATCTCCCCCCTCCAACGCCAACCGCTGATGCACCCGGCCATCCACCGAGACCGCAGAGAGCACGCCTTGCCGCCCCTTTTTGGAGGCGTAAATTATCATGCTGCCGTTCGGCGCGAAACTCGGCGACTCGTCCAGCGAGCCGCGGCTCAACACCTGCATCACACCAGAGTCGAGCTGCAAGGTAGCGATACGATACTGACCGTTCTCCCGCGTCACCATGGCCAGCGACTTACCATCCGGCGCATAGGAGGCGCGGGCATTGTAACTGTTCTGAAAGGTCACCCGCTCCGCCTTGCCGCCGTAAGATGGGGTCTTGTAGATCTGCGGTTTGCCGCCTCGGTCTGAGGTAAAGACGATGCTGCGGCCATCCGGCGACCAGGCCGGCTCGGTGTCGATGGCGTAGTGGCGGGTGATCTGGCGCAGTTTGCGGGTGGTGAAGTCGAAGACATAGATGTCGGGATTGCCGCCCTTCGACAGAGTCATCGCCAGCTTGCGACCATCCGGTGACCAGGCCGGGGCGCTGTTGATCCCCTTGAACTCGGTGATCTTACGCCGATGGCCGGTGTAGACCTCCTGCATGTAGATCGCCGAGCGACCGTTCTCGAACGAGACATAGGCGATCTTGCGACCGTCCGGCGACCAGGCCGGCGACATCAGTGGCTCGCTGGAGCTGACGATGGTCTCTGGATTGTGGCCATCCGCATCCGCCACCCGCAGCGCCACCTGCTGCTCGCCATTGGCACCCTGTTGGGAGGTGATATAGGCGATGCGGGTGGCAAAGGCCCCCTTCATCCCAAGCAGCACCTCATAGATTAGATCCGCCACATGGTGGGCGGTGCTGCGCAGATTGGGGGCGGTAGTGGGGATACTGTAGCCGGTCAGCTGCTCGCCACGGAATACGTCGAACAGCTGGAAGCGGACGATGTAGCCACCCGGACCGTTGGGCTGGATCTGTCCCACCACCAGGTTCTCCACGCCGAGGATACGCCAATCCTTGAACTCGACCTCATCGCCACTGCTTGGCAGCGCCAGCAGATCCTCCCGTGGCAGTACCTTGAAACGACCACTGCGATGCAGATCGGCGCTGATCACTGCGGAGATATCCTCGTCAAGTGGCGTGCCGCCGCCGATCAGCCCGAACGGCACCACTGCGACCGGCAGCGCGCCCTCCACCCCCTCGGTGATCTCGATGGTCAGCTCCGCCTGGGCGGACCATGGCAAGCTAATCAATAAGGCAAATACCAGAAAAAAGTGCTTCATCATCTGTGTCTAAAGTTTCGTTTGTCTTGGTTGATTTTACGCCTGAAGCCTTCAGCCCTCGGGCTCAAACTCCAAACGCAGATCCCGGAATGACTCAAACAGGCCGCCGCTGGGTACCGGCAACGGACTCGCCTTGTAGACCGCCGACTCCACCGAGCGATCAAAGGCGCCGTTGCCGCTCGAACGAAGCACCCGAACACTGCCTGGCATCACCTCACCGCCGGGCAGCAGCCGCACCCGCACCACGCAGGCGAGCCCTTCACCAGTGTTGGGTGGCCGCAGCCAGCTGCGCTCGATCTGCTGACGGATGGCGATCGTATAGCGATCGAGTTGGCGCGAGTTCTGCTCCGCCGCCAGTTGCGCCTGCAACTCCTGTTCCCTGGCTACCTGAGCCGCCGCCTCTGCCTTGCGCTTTGCTTCGGCCTTGCGTTTCGCCTCTGCCGCCGCCTTGCGCTTTGCTTCGGCCTTTCGCTTCGCCTCTGCCGCCGCCTTGCGTTTCACTTCAGCTTTACGCTTTGCCTCGGCCTCAGCCTTGCGCTTTGCCTCTGCCTGCGCCTTTTGTTTCGCCTCGGCTTTGCGCTGTGCCTCCGCTTCGGCCTTGCGTTTTGCCTCAGCTTTACGTTTTGCCGCCACCTTGCGTTTCGCTTCGGCCTTGCGCTTTTTCTCGGCGGCTTTTCGCTTCTGCTCCTGCGCCAGGCGTTTTTTGCGCTCCACCGCCTGCTTGCGCTTCTGCGCTGCCTGCTGCTTTTTGCGCTCCGCCGCCAGCTCCGCCTGGCGCTGTTTCTGCTTCGCTGCCGCTAGTTTGGCGGGGTCCTCCACCGCCTTCGCCTGCACCACCGGGGCGCTGGTCCGGGGCCGTTGCGGCTTGTCGT
>Ga0256846_1000013_pt1 | contig 118244 bp, 107 predicted proteins | sample TevniametaG_FD_189098 | JGI IMG/M metagenome (GOLD analysis project Ga0256846, IMG submission 189098) | Tube worm associated microbial communities from hydrothermal vent at the East Pacific Rise, Pacific Ocean - Tevnia | ecosystem: Host-associated > Annelida > Integument > Unclassified ...
ATACTTCGGCGCCTTTATGAAGAAACTCTTCAAATGGATAAAAATTTATTAGAACAAGATCAATTTTTGATAATGAAAAATTTTTCAACTCGTTTAAGTGTTTTTTACTATTTTCTGCAAGTATTGGTCCAAAGATTTTAGGGTGAAGTGTTTTTACTCTCCCGTTAAGAATTTCAGGAAATCCGGTAATATTAGATACTTTAGTTACGGGAATTGAATTTTCTTCTATGAATGAAGCTGTTCCTCCGGTAGAGATGATCTCCCATCCATCTTTGTAAAGTGAAGCCGCTACTTTCTCAATACCGACTTTATGATAAACACTTATTAATGCTCTCTTTTTAGGATATTTCATTATTGCTCCTATGAATTAAATGGTATTTTAAATTTAAATGAATCTAAAATCAATCCGATATACGGATATTTATTAAATAAAACATTTTAATGACTCTCTTTTATACTATAAAAAAGGATAAAAATGTTGACAAAAACGGTTTTATTTATTAAAATACAACAAAATTAATAGGTGGAGATATGCAAAAAAAAGAATTTCATAAGACTAATGTGTTTTTGGTTTTCTATGTTATGACTTTGTTTTTAATTGTTGTATTTGTTTCCAGACAGAACAATAAAAATAAATATGAGATTATTTCTCTTAATAAGCAAATTAATAAAATGAAAACTGAAATTAAGGAATCAAAGAGGAATCTATCGTTAATTCCACAGTTAAAATATAAATCGGAAGTTTTAAGGAGGAAATATCCTTCTTTTTCAAAGATAACAGAAATTGTATTTAAGAAAAGTCAAGAATACAATGTTGACCCGAACCTTGTAATGGGTTTGATTGAGATTGAGAGTAATTTTAATAGATTTGCTGTCTCTTCAAAGGGTGCTTACGGTCTAATGCAGATAAATTACAAAGTATGGAAAAATGAATTTAAAATTAATACTACTAAAATATTTGATATTGAGTATAACATTGATATGGGGATAAGAATTTTAAAAAGATATATGAAAACTGCCAAGGGAGATATCATGAGGGCTCTTCATTTATACAACAACGGTTATCTTTATAACAATGATGCTTATAAGTATAAAGTGATCTCAACCGTGTTTACAAAAATATAACTATAAATTATCTTTGCAAAAGTATAATTCGGATAAAATAGGGCGGGTATATCAGAATCTTCAATAGATTGACAATTATCTTAAAATATCATAAACTTACCTGACTTAAATCCGGTTAAATACCAAAATAGGGATTTCAGAAGAAGAGGTCAAAAATGGATAATTTTCTATTATTTTTAATTGCACCGGCGGCGGCTGTTGTTGCTTTGTTTTTCGCTTATTTTTTTTATAGAAATATCATGAAACTTAGCGAAGGAACGGAGAGGATGGTCGAAATAGCGGAAGCAGTCAGAAAAGGTGCTCGTGCGTATTTGAAACAACAATATAAAATTGTAATAATATTTTTTGGAATTGCATTTGTTTTTCTCGGATTCTTATCATTCGGACTCGGTGTTCAATCAAAATGGACCCCTTTTGCTTTTTTAACGGGAGGTTTCTTTTCAGGACTTGCAGGATTTATAGGAATGGTAACAGCAACACTCTCATCTGCCAGAACAACCAATCAAGCAAGAGAATCACTTGATAAAGCCCTCAAAGTAGCATTTCGAAGTGGTGCGGTCATGGGTCTTGTGGTTGTGGGACTAGGATTAATTGATATTGCTTTATGGTTTCTCGTTCTTTATTATTGGCTTGACTATTCTTTAATCGTAACCACAGTGACAATGCTTTCATTTGGGATGGGAGCTTCACTTCAAGCACTATTTGCCAGGGTAGGTGGTGGGATTTTTACAAAAGCTGCAGATGTTGGTGCCGATTTGGTAGGAAAAGTAGAAGCGGGAATTCCGGAGGATGACCCGAGAAATCCGGCAACAATTGCTGATAACGTGGGTGATAATGTTGGTGATGTTGCAGGAATGGGTGCTGATCTTTATGAGTCTTATGCAGGATCTATACTTGCATCTGCTGCACTCGGTGCATCGGCTTTTCTTTCCATAAAATCAAGTTTGCAAATTAATGCGGTTATTTTACCAATGGTAATTGCGGGAATTGGAATTTTTGCTTCGATTATTGGAATATTTTTAGTAAAGACAAAAGAAGGTGCCACTCAAAAGCAACTCCTCTCATCACTTGGATTTGGGATTAATTTTAGTTCAATACTGATCGTTGCGGGTTCTTTTGTATCGGTCAAACTTCTTCTTCCGGAATATATAGGTATTTTCGGTTCTATTGTAGTTGGACTAATTGTAGGTATAATTGTTGGTAAAAGTGTGGAATATTATACTTCTGACGGGTATAAGCCGACAATACAAGTTGCAGAACAAGCAAAAACCGGTGAAGCTACTATAATCATCGGAGGACTTGCTTCCGGTATGATATCAACAGCAATTCCGGTAATAACCATTGCTTTTGGAATTATGGGTGCTTTCATGTTTGCAGGTGGGTTTAAAAATACAATATTGGGATTGTACGGTATTGGAATCGCAGCTGTCGGTATGCTTTCAACTCTCGGAATTACTCTTGCGACCGATGCCTATGGTCCGATTGCAGATAATGCAGGTGGGAATGCCGAAATGGCAGGTTTAGGCAAAGAAGTCAGAGAGAGAACCGATGCTTTGGATTCTCTTGGGAATACAACGGCAGCTACAGGTAAGGGATTTGCAATTGGTTCAGCGGCTCTGACAGCTCTTGCTCTCCTTGCGGCTTACATTGAAGAAATAAAGATGGGGATGAAACACATTCTTGACCATGGCGGTGAACTTCCGGAAAGGATTCTATCCTCAATTAATGAAGTAATTGTAGGTGGAACAGCCAATATTGTAGATAAAATTGATAGTATCAGTATTAAACAGTTTATGGAAATATTTGATGTTAACCTGATGAATCCGAAGGTTATAGTCGGTGTATTTATAGGATCAATGATGTCATTTATGTTTTCGGGATTGACAATGCAAGCAGTCGGGCGTGCAGCAGCAGCTATGGTTGATGAAGTAAGGAGACAGTTTCGTGAGATCAAAGGAATATTAAAAGGTGATGCAGAACCTGATTATCAAAGCTGTGTGTTAATATCAACAAAAGGTGCTCAGAAAGAGATGATTCTCCCTTCAACTCTTGCAATACTTACCCCTATCATTACAGGTCTAATTCTCGGCGTATCCGGCGTTATGGGATTACTTGTCGGTGCACTTGGTTCAGGATTTATTTTGGCGATATTCATGGCAAATGCAGGTGGTTCATGGGATAATGCTAAAAAATATATCGAGAGAGGAAATCTTGGGGGGAAAGGTTCTCCAGCTCATAAAGCAGCTGTAGTAGGGGATACGGTAGGAGATCCTTTAAAAGATACATCGGGACCATCCCTTAATATCCTAATAAAGTTAATGAGCATGATATCAATTGTTGTTTCAGGGTTGATTGTAGGATATTCTTTAATGTAAAATAATAGAGAATCTCCGGGGATGGCGTTTCCCCAAATTTAGCAGGAGTTAGAATGAATGGGATAGAAAAGGTTGACTTACCTTTAAAATTATTCAAGAGGGGAAAGGTGCGTGATGTATATGAATATGACAACAATCTTCTTATAGTCTCAACTGACCGCATTTCAGCATTTGATTATATCCTTCCGACAATAATTCCGGGGAAGGGGAAGGTACTAAATCAAATCTCATCATTTTGGTTTGATTTAACCAAGTCGGAGTTTAAAAATCATATTGTCTGTTCGGAACCTGAAAACCTTTCTGAATTTTCTGAATTTTCCGATATGATAAGAGGGAGATCAATACTCGGTAAAAAATTAAAGACTTTTCCTGTTGAAGCAATTGTGAGAAATTATATCGTAGGTTCCGGTTGGAAATCCTATCAGAAGGGAGGAGATATTTGTGGTGTTAAGTTACCACGGGGATTGAAGTTTGGACAAAAGTTTTCTGAACCTATCTTTACTCCAACCACAAAAGAAGATGACGGACATGATGAAAATATCACATTTGAAGAGATGAAAAATATTGTTGGAGCCGATTATTCTAATAAGATAAAAGAGCTTTCCATTAATCTTTTCAAATTTTCTGCTGAATTTGCATTATCAAAGGGTATAATAATTGCCGATACAAAATTTGAATTTGGTATGGATGATAACGGGGATGTTATAATAATTGATGAAATATTTACTCCCGATTCTTCGAGATTCTGGAAAATAAGTGATTATAAGGAAGGAGTGGAGTCTCCTGCATACGATAAACAATTTGTGAGAAATTTTCTCCTTAATTCCGATTGGGATCGCAATTCTATTCCTCCAAAACTTCCGGATGATGTTGTGTTTAAAACAAGAGAAAAGTATCTTGAGATATTTTCAATTCTAACAGGATGCAATAAACTATGAGTTTTGATTTGAATTTACTTGATATTGTTTATATTGTGATTATGTTTATCTCAATTTTATTTGGTATCTTAAGAGGATTTATTAAAGAACTTTTCTCAATAATCTTTCTTATTTTAGCAGTAGTATTATCAATCCTTTTTTATAAAGACATTGGCTACTTCTTTAAGAAATTTATAAATAATCCCGAAGTAGCCAACTTTGCAGGATTTGTAACAACCTTTCTGTTAATACTCATTGCAGGAATAATTATAACATTTTTGTTTAAAAAATTGATCGTTATCGGGCCTCTCAAATCAATTGATCGTTTATTAGGAGCACTATTTGGATTCGTACGTGCTATTTTAATATGCTCTATTTTATTGTTTGGAATTATTGCATTTCCAGGTGACAGAAAAGGAATTGTCAGGAAGTCACAGTTTTCTCCTTATATTTTTAAGGTTATAAAAGTGATTATGGAATTTGTCCCTGAAAAAATATCAAAGAATATATACATTTGATGACAAAAGATAAAAAAATATTGGAACTTGTCGAAAAATTTGAAGATCTTACCATAAAAAGGCAGATGAAGGTACTGACCCATAAGGCTGCTAACTCTAAATCCATATTTTTCAAAGAAATTATTAGAGAATTTGAAAAAACTCTTCTTCAATCTTATCTTGAAAAATTTGATCATAACGTTTCAAAAATGTCACTCGGAATAAAAATTCACAGAAATACTATTCTGAAAAAGATGAAAAAATTAAATATCAAAGAAAAACGGAGAAAACAGTCATAATTCTTAGAATTTCGAAGAATATTTTATGATATTTATGTTTATTTTGTAATAAATGACACTAATAAGATTTGACAAATATTGAACCTGTATTATATAATATCACTTAAAAATTTATTTGATAAAAGGAGAAACTATGGCAAAAGAAATTACATTAGGCGAAGACGCCAGACAAGCTATTCTCAGGGGTGTAAACCAGTTGGCTAATACTGTGAAAGCTACTCTTGGTCCTAGAGGAAGAAACATAATCTTGGAAAAGAAATTCGGTTCACCTGCAATAACAAAGGATGGTGTTACTGTTGCAAAAGAGATTGATTTAAAAGATCCATTGGAAAATATGGGTGCTCAAATGGTAAAAGAGGTTGCTTCAAAAACTTCAGATGTTGCCGGAGATGGTACTACAACTGCAACTGTTCTTGCCCAAAGCATATATCAGGAAGGGCTTAAAATGGTTGTTGCAGGTGCGAACCCAACTCTCGTAAAGAGAGGGATTGATGAGGCTGTAAAGATCGTTGTGGATGATCTTCAAAAACTAAGCAAAACCGTGTCCGGAAAAATGATATCTCAAGTGGGTGCAATATCAGCAAACAATGACCCTTCAATTGGGAAAATTATTGCCGAAGCTATGGATAAAGTTGGAAAAGATGGTGTTATTACGGTTGAAGAGGGTAAATCACTTGATACCGTATTGGATTTTGTCGAAGGGATGCAGTTTGATAGAGGTTTCCTTTCACCTTATTTTGTAACGGATGCAGATAGGATGGAAGCATCGCTGGATAATCCTTATATTCTTCTTCACGACAAGAAAATATCAAATCTAAGGGAAATGCTTCCGCTGTTGGAACAGATCGCAAAATCAGGCAAACCGTTTCTGATCATTGCTGAAGATATAGATGGTGAAGCACTTGCAACTCTGGTTTATAATAAGATAAGGGGGATGCTAAATGTTGTTGCTGTCAAGGCTCCCGGGTTTGGTGACAGAAGAAAATCCATGCTTGAAGATATTGCTATTCTTACAGGTGGCAAGGTTATTTCAGAGGATACAGGACAAAAACTGGAAAATGTTACTTTGGAGGATCTTGGAAGTGCAAAGAAAATTACAGTTAATAAAGATGATACGGTAATTATAGAAGGAAGCGGGGCTGATGAAGATATTAAAGGGAGAATAAAGCAGATAAGAACTCAGATTGAGGATACCACTTCAGAATACGATAAAGAAAAACTTCAGGAAAGATTGGCAAAACTTTCAGGTGGGGTGGCTGTAATTAGAGTAGGGGCTGCTACTGAAACCGAGCTTAAAGAAAAGAAAGCTAGAGTTGAAGATGCAATGCATGCTACAAAAGCTGCAGTTGAAGAAGGAATTGTTTCGGGCGGAGGAATTGCGTTGCTAAGAAGTCTAAATGCTCTAAAAAAGGCAAAATTAAAAGGGGATATGCAATATGGTGTTAATATTCTTATTAAAGCACTCCAAGCTCCAATAAAGCAGATTGCCGATAATGCAGGAGTTGAACCATCAACAATTATTGAAAAGGTAAAAAGATCAAAGAACATAAACTTCGGATATGATGCTTTGAATGAAAAATTTGTAGATATGCTTTCTGAGGGTATAATTGACCCAACCAAAGTTGTTAGATCGGCATTACAAAATGCAGCTTCAGTGTCAGGACTTCTTCTTACAACGGAAGGTTTGGTTTCGGATATTCCTGAAGAGAGCGGTGCTCCGATGATGCCTCCTGGCGGTGGAATGGGTGGAATGGGCGGAATGATGTAAATATTCAAGCTTTACGGAAATAAAAAAAGGCTCCGTTCACTGAACGGAGCCTTTTTTTTTATTGATTATCTTGACAGATAACAAATTTCAAGTATAATTATCGAAGAACTGGGAAGTCGTCTAATTGGCAGGACGTATGCCTCTGGAGCATATTGTTGGGGTTCGAGTCCCTGCTTCCCAGCCAATTCTTTTATGGCCCTATCGTCTAGGGGTTAGGACGGGTGATTCTCAGTCATCAAACCGGGGTTCGATTCCCCGTAGGGCTACCAACCGGTTTTAAAAATTTTCTTGATTGTAATTTCGATGCTGATTCCCATAGTTACGCACCATTCTTGGTTCGGATAAGATATATTATGTAAACTTGCTAACTTTTTTATATATCCTTTATATTTCCACTTTTAATTTTTACGATCAAATCTTCCAAAATGCTTAATAGGATATCCTTTTTGTCTCTATTTGAGTCCTCTTTAATATTAAAGTTTAACTTAACCTTCTTATCGGGAGAAACAAATTTAAATTTGAATTCACCTTGGTCAAATTTTTTTGACGGAAAAGTATTCAATTTTCTTTTTTCCTTTATTTTATCTCTTGAGAAAGGCTTTTTTTGGTACAATTCCAGCAGTTCAAGCATTTCACTTTTATCTTTAACTTTTGCAAGTTCGATAAGAAAAGTTTTTGATAGAATTTTTAAAGATTGACATTTCTGAACAATGTCAGGAGGAATATCGGTAATCCTAAGTAATTCTGAAATAGTAACTCTTGATTTACTAAGTTTTAAAGCTATTTCCTCATGTGTATAACCATATATATCTGACAGTGATTTAAGTGAATATGCCTGCTCGTATACATTCAGATCTTTTCTCTGAATATTTTCTATAATAGATAGTTCTAAAGCTTCATTGTCCGGAATTTCAAATTCAATACAGGGTATTTCCACCAATCCTGCTATTTTAGCAGCTCTAAATCGCCTCTCTCCTGCAATAATCTCGAATTTCCCTCCTTTAGCTCTAACTAAAACCGGCTCTAAAATCCCCTTTTCCCCTATTGACCCGGCAAGTTCATCTATATTTCCAAAGTCTTTTCTGGGCTGCATTAAATTCGGCGTTATTTTGTTAATGGGAATTTTTCTTATTATTGAAGTGCGAGTTCTTGAGGATATCTCTTCAACAAAATGGTTATTATGACGCGATTTAACAAAATCCGGTAAACCTACTTTTTTAGCCATTTTTTACTATCTCCTCCGCTAGTTTTTTATATTGAGTCGCTCCCTTTGAATTGGGAGCAAATGTAAAAATAGATTCCTTATATGCAGGACTTTCTTCCAATCTTACACTCTTAGAAATTTTAGTTTTAAAAACTTTGTCACCAAACAATTTCCTAATGTGCTTTTCACTGTCTTTTGCTATCACGATTCTACCGTCATACATAGTTATCAAGACCCCAAGCAAAGAAAGGTTGGGATTACTTCTGATCCGCACTTTTTCGAATGTCTCAAGTAGATCGTCGGTTCCCTCTAAAGCAAAATAGGAACTTTGAATAGGAGTGAGAAGGTGAGTAGCGGCAACAAGCGAATTTATTGTTATTAAACCTAATGTCGGTGGTGTATCAATAATTATAAAATCATATTTAAATTTAAACATATCCAGCTTATCTTTAAGCCTGAAATGACTATCTATCTCCCCTATCAGCTTAGATTCAAGTTTAGCCATTGCTATATCCGAAGGAAGAATTGATAAATTTACAACGGAAGTTGTTTTTACTATATTTTCAAACTCAAGTTTACCATCTTCTAAAAGATCGTATATGGAATACTCAATAGTTGAAGGATCTACAAATGTAACGGTTGAATTAGCTTGAGGGTCAAGATCTATCAAAAGTGTTTTGTAGCCCATAAAAGCAAAGGCTGCCGAAAGGTTGATTGAAGTAGTAGTTTTTCCTACTCCTCCTTTTTGGTTTGCTACGGTAATTATCAATTTAAACTCCTTAAGTAATTATGATGTTAAATAAATAGTTCGGTTTTGTCAATAGTTTATGTCGACATGTCGACATATGTTACGATGGTATTTTATTTTTCATTGATATCGTTTTGTACATTTTTATACTATCTTAAAAAATATTGGGAATCCGGGGTTAGCGATTTTTTGACTAATCTTTTTTTTTAGAAACAATTCGTGTGCAGCTTTAAGTTTTTCGGAATTTGATCTGATTTTAATAAAAAATGGTTTGTAAGACTCTATGGAAACAAATTTGGGATTAAAATTTTTGCCACTAATAGTGTAAAATTTCTTTTCCGATATGATAGATTTGAAAATATTATTTATTTTCTTTACGGATATTTTTGTATTTAGAAATGAATTAATGTCAGATGCAGTATCAATAATATCAAATATCCCCTTTCCGGTTTTCGCCGATACGACTAAGAATTTTGAAAAATAGAATGAATTAAGTGTCCTTTTTACTTGTCCGAGAATCTTGTCTATTTTATTTTTTTCTTCTACAATATCCCATTTGTTACAGGCAATTACAACGGGTTTTGCAGATCGAATAATTTTTTTTGCGATAAGTAAATCATTTTGGTCCATTTTTTTTGAAACATCTACAACAAAAATTATTATATCTGAGTTGACAATATCCCTTTCCGCTCTTATCACGGCTGCACTTTCTGTACTCTCTTTTACTTTTTTGAGTTTTCTTATTCCTGCATTATCCACAATAATAAATTCTTTCCCATTTCGTTTTATTTCGAAATTAACAGAATCACGCGTAGTACCCGGAAGAGGTGAAACAATTGCCATTTCATCGTTAAGAATATAGTTTATTATTGATGATTTCCCTACATTCGGTTTCCCCATAATACTAATTCTTAGGACAGGGGCAGATTCTTTTTTCAAAGTTATGTTACTCTTTTTGAAAAAATCACCAATGAAATCAACAAGATCACCTACTCCCGTATTATGTTCTGCAGATATGTAATGAAAATCTGCTTTTAAACTGTAATAGGAATCCGGAAGATAAAATTTATTATTATTATCTACTTTATTAATAACGGGTATAACATTTTTATTAATTTTGCGTATTTTAAGGAATAATTCCTTTTCGTATCCGAGAATCTCTCTTTTTCCATCAAATAAATAAATAATCAGATCAGATTTTTCTACTTCTCTAAAAATTCGCTTATTGATCTCTGTTGAAATTATATCTTTGTTAGGGAAAAAACCTCCGGAATCTTGCAGAGCAAATTCTCTACCGTCAATGTTAAATTTCTCACTGAATATATCCCTTGTCATACCGGGATCTGAATGAATAAGAGCCCTTCTTTTACCGATAATTCGATTAAAAAGTGTTGATTTACCAGTATTAGGAACACCTGCGATAGTTATTATGGGAGATTTGCTCATATTTATATTACCTTTCTTGTAATTAAGACAATCTTATCATCGATACGCAGTAGCACTCAATAGCCATTCCTTTCCCTATTGAATCTATTTTTTCCTTTGTTTTTGCTTTTACATTAAATCTATTGGTATCAATATGAAGTATTGATGAAATATTCTGAATTATTTTTAGTTTAAACGGAGAAAGTTTTGGAGATTCTGCAATGATAACCGAGTCAATATTAAGAATCTCAATATTCTTGTTTTTGTATATTTCATAAACTTTGTTAAGAAAATAGTTACTTGATTTATCTTTAAAATTATCATCCGAGTTTGGAAAAAGTTCACCTATATCACTCTCACCGATTGCTCCCAATAGTGAATCGGAAATGGCATGAATAAGTACATCTCCATCCGAATGAGCAACAAATTCATGATCTCTATCAACAAGAATTCCACCGATATATAGCCCATTTCCACGTTTTATCCGGTGAATGTCATATCCTATTCCCGATCTGATTTTAAGCATTATTTTTTCAAAATTAATTTATTTTTTTACCAAAAATCATTTTTCCTGAAGTTGTTTGGAGAACAGATGTAACTTCAATTTCTCTATCCAAACCAATATCAGATTTAGCATCATCTACAACTATCATTGTTCCATCCTCAAGGTATCCTATCCCCTGTCTTTTTTCTTTACCATCCTTAACAATGTGAACTTTAAGATGTTCTCCGGGGAAAACTATAGGTTTCAATGCGAATGCCAATTCATTAATATTTAAAACCGTTACATCTTGAAGTTTTGCAATTTTACTTAAATTTATATCATTAGTAATAAGTTTAAAATTCTGATCTTTAGCAAGTAAGATCAATTTCTGATCAACTTCTCTTGCTCTTGAAATAACCTTATTTAGGATTGTAACGCTTATTTGAGCATTGTTTTGTAATTTCTCTATTACATCAACTCCTCTTTTACCTCTAACCCTTTTATTCGGATCGTTGGAATCGGCAATTGCCTGTAATTCGGCAAGAACAAAATGTGTTATTAATATTTCTCCTTGAATAAAACCAGATTCTATAATCTGAATAATCCTTCCATCTATTATTGCACTCGTATCAAGTAAAAAAGAATCGGTAAATGCACTCCCTCCTCTGAAAAATTCTTTTATATTAAGAGGCGAAAATAGACTTGGTTTGTGTACACCTATAAAAAATCCTGTAATTGGAAATCCTATCAGAAAAAGTGATTTAAAAAAAATAAAAGCAGAAAACGATAGTGTTATGAGTTTAAAAACTTCTAATAATACCCATCCAACAAGAGCACCACCAAGAACTCCGATTGTAACTCCCCATAAGTATTTTAATTCGGTATTTTTTACTCTTATGGAAATTAGCATAAGAGCAATAGCAACGCTCCCCCCTATCAATGCTCCGGACAAATGTGTAGTTCCCGGAAATGGTGGGTATGTAAAACCGATATAGCTAAAAAGTGCCACAAATATGAGTTTATATATATATATTACCATCTTACTCTCCTTAATAAATGAATGATGTAATTATAACAGATAAATTACTTAAATACCATATTCATGATAGTTAAAAATAAACGAGAAAATCTATAAAAAATTCTTTTATTAACAACTCATGAATATAACTTGACAGGTATAGTAAAAAAGAACAAATTTTACAATGATTTTTATTGTAGGGGAAATAGCTATAAAAAGTTAAAATTTTGGTAATGCACTTGCTCTTTTAACAAAAAAAGTAAAACAATTCACAAAACCTGAAAATTTGGGTAAAATAGAGATTATACTTGAAGAATTTGAAGATTATGATTTTAAGCAAAAAAAAGTGTCGTTTTTCAGTATTTTCAAAAAAATGAAAGGTAAAGAAGTCTTAAAAGGAGCATATATTATGCCGAATGTTGTCAAAATCTTATCAAAGCATTATACTAAATAAACTATAAAAAGGAGGTTTTAAAAATGTCTCAAAAAGAAATTGCCGGTGTTAAAATAGACATCGACGAGAGTGGTTACATGACAAATTTTGATCAGTGGAGTAAAGAGATAGCAAGTGAATTGGCAAAAGAGAATGGAATCGAAGAGTTAACATCGAAGCATTGGGAAGTTATAGAATATATTCGAAAAGAAGTTAGCGAAGGCTCAGTGCTATCAATAAGAAAAGTCGGAAAATCGGGTGTTGTTGATATAAAGTCTTTTTATAATCTTTTTCCCGATGGTCCTTTGAAGAAAGCTACTTTAATTTCCGGAGTTCCAAAACCGTCCGGTTGTGTTTAATGAGGAACAATCATGACAGAGAACAAAGAAAAAATAAGAAAAGTGTCGGTTATATGTGCTAAAGGGAGTCTTGAAGACGTTTACGCTTCACTTGTTATGACCAACGGTGCAAGAATGGAAGGAATTGAAGCCAATATATTCTTTACTTTTTTTGGACTGGATGCAATTACAAAAAGGAAAATGAATAAACTTCATACCGCTACTGTTGGAAATCCGGCAATGGAAATGCCTGGTGGAATCCCCTTCCCTACTATTATAGGAATGATTCCCGGAGTTGAAGCCGGTGTATCGGCAATGATGAGAAAAGAAATGGACAAACTCGATATTCCTCCCGTTGAAGAGTTCCTTGATATGATTCATGCATCCGGTGCAAAGATTTATGCGTGTAAGCTTGCCGTCGATATGTTCAAATTAAAGATGGAAGATATGTATGATGATATTGACGGTGTTTTAACTATAGGAGAATTTTATGAGAAAGCTGCCGGTGGTCAAATAATTTTTACTTAGTTACATAAACAAAAGGCTGATAATAAATTACTTATGCTTTTGTGATTCAGACTTTTTTTTGTCATCAACTTTTTCTGTTTTTGGACCGACTATCTTTGCAATTATTATACTTAACAAATATAAGAACATCATAGGAACTGCAAACATAGATTGTGTTACTATATCGGGTGTAGGAGTAATTACCGCTGCAATTATGAATATAATTACAATAGCATATTTAAAGTGCTTGAGAAGAAATTTTGATGTAATGATTCCCATTTTTGCAAGCAAAAATGATAGAACCGGAAGTTCAAAAATGACGGATATCCCGAGCAATACTCTAAAAGCGAGAGAAAAATAGTCATTAATTGTAATAATTGCATTAAAATCAGAACCTACTTCAAGAAAAAATTTACAAGCCCAAGGGAATACCGAATAGTACCCGAAGGCACCACCGAGTATAAAGAAAAAAGTTGTAGAAAGGACAAAAGGTATCACCATTTTTTTTTCATTTTTGTAAAGCCCCGGAGTTATAAATGCCCATAATTGATAAAAAATAAATGGTGATGCAATAAAAAATCCGGAAATAAAGGATATTTTTATATACATCATAAAAGGTTCCGTAAGAGAAGTAAATGCTAGTTTCCCCCCTTCGGGAAGAAACCGAAGGACAGGAATTGAAAACCAGTGATATAATTTGTCTACAAATGCCCATGACACTAGAAAGAAAACAAAGATAAATGCAAAAGATATGAGAATCCTCTTTCGCAATTCACCGAGATGTTCAAAGAATGACATATCACTTTTATTTTCGGTCAATATCATCTCCCGATTCTTCTATCTCTTTATTGATTTCATTAATGTCATTGGATATATCGAATTTTTTGAATTCATTTTTTATTGAATCTTTGATGCTACTTTTTATCTTTGTAACTTCATTAAGGTCATTTTTTATACTTTCCAAATCTTCACTAATATCCGCTTTGTCAATCTCATCTTGAATGGTCGCTTTAGCTTCATTAATGGTTTTTTTAAACTCTCTTATGGTATTACCAAGAAGTTTGGCAATTTCAGGTAATTTTTTAGGTCCGAAAAGTATTAACGCTACTAACATAATCATTACAATCTCAGGAAACCCCAATGATCCGAACATTTTATCTCACATTCATATATTTACCGATTTGTATTTTTTTAATGTTAAAACTCCATTCCATTAAAATATTCTATCATATGACTCTATTCAAATCAAAGTTCAAAAAAGAGTGAGAGACGCAAACTTTTAGGTATCTGCATTTCCATTGAATACCGCTCTCCTCCCGAGAAAACATATTCGGAAATTTCACTTCCGAAGTCAAGTATATTAAAGAATGATAATGAAAGTAATAAATCTTTTCTCAAAAACTTAAACGAATATGAAAGTTTCAAACTTATGTCCGACACATAATCTTCACGAGGACCCCCTTTTATTCCGCGTGCATCCTCAGCTTGAATGGTTTTGTAATAAAGAATCCATTGGTCATTAACGTATTCACTATTAAGAAAAGCAAAAGGATTACCATCTCTATACTTTATACTTACACCGAGAAATAATCTCTTAGACAAATAGAAACCGAAGTAAACTTTTGAGACATAACCTCTATCTCCATCCAATCTCCCATATCCGTTTATCCAACTATTCGGATCTGCCATGGATTCATTGATAACCCCAATATCATTTGAATTCGGACCATTTCCAAACGCTGTATACCCCATTCCCATATGACCCATAAGTGAAAATGAAAAGAACCACCGATTTTTAACTTTTCCTGAAAAATTGATCAGCAATTGGGCATAAAACGGATCTTTTTTGAATTGCGAATTAGTTAGGATAAAATCCTTTACAGGAGCATCCAACACATACAAATCGACTCCATTAACCTTACAATATGATCCATACTTATCTTTATATTTAACCCAGGGATTATTTATGAATTTTTTATAAATTGCTTTTAAATTGAAGAAAAAATTGCGAGAAATCCTTTTTGAATATAGAAGTATCATGCTGTTCTTAATTTGATTTTTAAAGTTATTGTCCAACAAATGGTGTTTACCTCCGGTGTAACCGAATAAATTAAGCTCTTCGCCGTTCTGAAAAGTATTATCTTTGTTAATATCAATCCATGAAAAAATTCTTCCTGAAGAACTTGATTTTTCAAGGAAAGAGTTTACATTCTCTTTAATTTTTCCGGGTGTTCTTCCGATACCAAAATAGAATGATGAAGATTTTCCATATGTGGAAAATGATAAGTCAAAACCGGTATTGTAGGATCTAATATTGTTCTCGGATCTGTCAAAACTTACAGCAGAAAGGTCAAAGTATCCTTTTCCTCTTAAAAAAGAAGATTGTCCGAGCATAAGTTTAAATTTGATACCGGATCTAATATTCAAGTTGTTGTTTGAATATTTTTTCCCGTTATTCCACAAAATTACACGATAAGGTTTTTTTGATGCATATATGGGGTTAAACATTTTTGGAGATTCTGTTGTGTTAAGAATACTTAATCTGGAATTACCAAAAATACCAATAAATATTTTCTTTTTTTTTAAAATTGAATATGATAGATCGGATGTAATAATGTTTGAATTAAATTTTCCATTAGTTTCTACAGTGAGAATATCACCTCCATCATTATCAAAAATATTTAACGGATGGTTCATTCCAAATGGTTTCTTTATTGATTTTTCCTGAATAAATGCAATATGAAAAGAAAGTCTATTGCTTCGGTATTTAAATCCTGTAAAAAAAGAACTGAGATTATTCTTTACTGTAGCCTGAGGAAGTCTTCCCAACTCTGCATATTCATTATCCCTTTTTAGAGAATTTATACCTCCGAGAATCTGAAAAAATCCGTTTTTTAACTGTTTTTTGTAGTTTAAACTGAAAACGAGATAGTTTCCGTTCTCTGTGAACTGCGTGTCTCTTTTATTGAAATCATTAAAATTCCGTTTTATATAGTAATGGTTGATTCCAAGTGAAATGTTTCCTCCGAAAAACTCTTTGTTAAGCATATAATCAAGGAAATAACTGTTATCAATACGCCTTCTTGTATCATAGAGCATCTTATCTCTAAGTGATGGATGTTCCGGTTTAATCATAATGGGTCCCAGAGGAGTATATGATCCTAAATCAGCATATACAGACGATATGGATCCGTTTGAATAATTTTTCTTATTATTAATTGATGATATGTAAAGTCCTGGATTATCCGTTAACGGAGATTGCCCTTTTAATTCATACTCCGAATAACTTGAGAATGGAAAGATTATTGCGGCTCTTCCCGGACTAAGTGCGGAGTTAATATTAAAACCATCGTAATTCCAATTAAAATCTTTGTAGGATTCTCCTTCAAAATATACCCTGGGGTTATCTATATGAGAAAAACCGTTATTTTCCTCAATAAGAAGAGTGGAATCCGGTGCATAGTTCTCAAGAAAAAAATTAGGAAAATATGTTCCGGGAAGATATCTGAATAAAAATTCATCAAACAAAAACGTATTACACGGTTCCGCTTCTTTAGCAGACTCAAACATAGGAAAAATCAGAAACATTGTAACAACAATAAAAACAGATATTTTCATATTTTCTTACCTTATATGTTAAAGCCGATATTAAAACCGATGGTTCCTTTTTTTGTAATCGGCATAATCATAAATTTTTGAGATCTTTTCTTATAGATAAATTTTCCAATTGCAAATCCGAGAATTGCACCTACAAACACATCTGAAAACCAGTGTTTATCTTCTGTGATCCTTGAGAGTCCGGATAATGTAGCAAGACCATAACATATTAAGGGTACAACCGGTGATTTGTTATATTGGTGTGCAATGACCGTTGCAGTAGACCATACCGTTATCGTATGACCGGATGGAAATGCATCATAAAACATATCTCTTTTGTTTTTATACCTCTTAAAGAAACCGGCAGGTCCTTCCCAATGATCCACTCCGTTTTGAGCTTCCGGTCTTTGACGTCCGGCAAGATGTTTTATTAACTGTACAACCACTCCTGAATGAATTAAGCTCATCAGTACAAGTTTTGATGTGTTTTTTGCTTTCTTATCTTTAAAAATAGCTCCGGACAAATAAAACAATCCGGAAATACCTAAACTTACATTTCCATCTCCGAGAAGAGTTATGATCGGGCTGAAACTATCCACCCATTTGTTCTTATTTTGATAAGCTTTAAATCTCGTATATATAGATTCGTCATTTTTTATCAGGTATGCCGTAAAAACCGACAAACCCGCAAAAGTAATCCAATCTTTAAGAGAAAACTTTAATGGAGATGTCCAAATTTCTGCTTCATCCTTAAATATTGCTTTGAAAAACGGATCTTTATTATTTTGCTCTCCTTTATCAAGTTCGTGATTTTGTTTTTGTACCGAATTAATAGCATCGGAATAGACCGGTAAAAAACTTATAAATATTAATAGTATTAGAATTATGGTTATTTTCTTTTTGTTCATCTGATTTGTAATATTATACTACATTTTTTTAATAAGATTTCTCTAATTTAAAGCGAAAAGATTTTGATTCGAAATTACCTGCCTTATCTTTTAAGGCGACAAAAATACTATTCCAACCGGTTTTAATCTTAATACTTAAATTTTCAATATCAAGTGTTTTACGATCCGGATCATATTCCGAAGAAATTTTTTCCCCATTCAATTTGCAAACAATAGAAAGATAGTTTACCCCTTTACCTTTATCGGTTATAAAGATTTTAAATTTAAAAAGATTATTTCTCGATAACTTTTTAGGTTTTACAATTCTTATAACCGGTGGAAATATGTCTCTCATTAGAGAAAAGATTCCGGTAGTTATCGATCTTGTTTTATAGGTATTATTTTCTCCGTTAAAAGAAGTTGAAACATATTTCCAATTTTTTCTTTTTAGAGAATATTTAAAAATACCTACCTGACGGGGATTATCCAATTTTTTTTTAAATTTAAAATAAACTGAATCGAGGAAAGGAAATGTGTGAGGATATACTCTGAATTGTGAAGAAGAAACGGGAAATGAAGAAGGGAAAGAAACTTTCTCAACAATAAGAGTTTTATCTTCTCTTACCGCTCTTTCTCCAAAATAAATGCTAAATTCATCAAATTTGAATTTTTGACTATATCCGTCTGAAACTTTTATAAGGTTAATCCTCCTTTGTATTATAGAGGATAATTTTTTGTTATTGAAAAGTGAAAAATTCAATTTAACTTCATTGTTATATCCAAGCGGTTTAAAACCGAAGTAGACACCTTCGGAACTAATTAACGGTGGAATAATTATTTTTTGTTTTCCTTGCTTGACCTCAAGCGTGATATTGTTTGTCCCTATAAAATCATTTATAACTTTTATGACGATGTATTCTCTATTTATAAATTTATCTATTTTTATATCTTTCATTAAGTCAAAACTATTATTGTTGAAGGAAAAGCTGTTTTTCCCAATAACAACATTATTTTTAAGAAAAATAAATTCCACATATGTAAATTTCCTTTTTAAATAGTCAGGAAACATAATAAAATCGTCTTTCTTTATGCTTTGAATGCTATATTCTTTGCCATACAACATTCTTTTTTTCCCGCCGAATATTTTTAATAAAATTTTAGTAGCTGATCCTGAAAAAAATTTTGTTACTTTAAATTCGGAATCAATACCTATTTGTGGTAAAGAATAGTTATTGATTATAAATTTTCCCGAGCTTTTGTTATTGAAATTATCGTAGACATTAATTATTAATTCATTTTTGTCGGATTTAAGCAATTCGTGAATACTTTTTGTATTCTTACTATCTCCCGAAAGGAGAAAGCCTTTTTGATTAAAAAGATTGAAAAAGTATGAACTTGATGAGGAAAATAACATATCATAGACAAAACCGAGTTGATTATTATCATTATATTCAAATTTGGTAAATTCTAAAAAATATATTTTCCTACCGTTAAGAAACATTTCAACCTTTGAAGGTGCTGCATGTCTTCCGGTATCTGTAATATCAAATGAATTCAAGAGAATTTCAACTTCGCCGTTAATGAAAATTTCTTTTTGAATGGAAAATTCACCTTTTTTTGTTTTTTTAAAGTTAAAAGTAAATTCTCCGACTTTTCCGTTAATTAAAGTATTATTCACCGATCTTAGCATAATACGTTTTAAGACCGGAAAATTTTTATCTTTCTCAGGAAATTTAATGAGTTTAAACGGATTAATTCTTGCTTCATCTTTATCTCTTATTTCAAGATGAAGATGCGGGAATCCACTTCCTGTTTCTCCCGAGTATCCTATCAGCTGACCTTTCTTTATATAAATAGGTTTTTTCGGAAAATAATTTCCGATATATTTTTTTCTCTTGATTTTCTGAATATTTAAAACGGTATTTTCGATATTCTCGGTGAATTTTTCAAGATGAAAATAAAGAGATTTCATGCCGTTGTTATGTCTAATAAAAACACCTTTTCCGCAACCTCGCCTTACATACCTTATTTTATAAATATATCCATCCATAACGGAATAAACGGGATATCCCGATTTTTGAAAAGTTCGAATATCAATTCCTCCGTGAAAATGGCCTGTTCGATATTCCTGAAATGATGAACTGTACCCGTTATTAATATCGAGCGGCCAGTCAAATATTTTATCGTTACCGAATAAAATACTTATTCCTATAAAAAAAAGAGTTAATATGAGAACAGATATTTTTTTCATTTTATTTTTCTAAGAATCTGTTGCCTTAGTGTAGCTCTTCCCCGATGTGAATTGTTTTCTTGACAATTGTTCCATTTTTAATATTAGCAGAATTGATTCGGTTGTCAATATTTAACAATTGACAACTTTATTGTATTAGTCTAAATTAAAAAATAATGAAAAAAATATATACGATACTATTATCTGTACTATCGCTTATTATCTTTATATTCATCAATTTTCAATCTACAGAAATAAAGACAAAAAGACTTAATAAAACGATTCGCTATAATGACCATTTAAAAAATAAATGGATGGATTTTTCCGGAGGGAAAAAAGGGAAATTGATATTTGCCGATCCCCCTTATCTGGTAATAATCTATCTCCACAACGGAACTAAAAAAAAAGTATTTGGAATTAAAGTTGAAGGTGGAAAGGGACGGATAAATCGGGGGAAAACCCCTAGACCTTTCTGGTCATATGACGGTACTTTATTTAGTTATAGGTATTTTGGAAACATCTATGTTTCCAATGAGGACGGGTTGAGAAAGATAATTAATAATAGTGATATGGATACATCAAATGAGACAAGATGGAGTTTAATAAATCTTAAAGGGGAAAAATACCTTTTCGGTCCGTCGAAAAGGGGAACGGCGATTGCAGTTAGTATAGATAATCCTGCGAATATAGTTGAAATCTTCCCCTACCCGATTATTGACAAACATTGTGAACTTACGGAAGATGGTAAAAATATTGTTTATAACAATGGAAACAATATTTTTATAGCAAGTTTAGATATAAAAGGGGTAGGAATAAAGATATCGCATGGACAGAATTGCAGACCTTGTATATCGCCGATGAAGTATGCCGCATGGCTTACGGCACCTCATAAAAGTTATAATTTACACAGTATTACAGATGGAAAATTTGTAAAAGAACTAAAGGCTCCGTTAAGGGAAGAAATTTACCGATTAAATTGGTCGAATAAAGAAGAATTTGCTGTTCACATGTTTGGAAGCAGAGGAAACACAAGAATGCATATAAGAAAAATTAGCACCGGAGAAAGTTTATATGTAGGAAACGGGTGGGATCCGGATTTATGGGTTGGTAATATTAAGTGATAGTAAAAGTTTTTTATATATCATATTAATCTCTTTTTAATATTCCAAGAATATTTTTTCTGACAATTTCATGAATAGAATGGTTATTTGATAATTCTTTTAAACGGTTTGTTTTAATATTTCCTATTATTGCGATCCAAACTTTTATAGGTAGTTCCCTATCAAAAGACATTGCATAGCATATTTCTCTGTTATTTATCCACCTCGAATCAATTAAGACGGAGTAAACACTTCGTTTCTCAATTTCCCTGTTTATCAACTTGATAATGAGACTCTCGGTACAGTTTGGATTTTCTATAATGGTTTTGAGAATTTTCTCATCCTGTTCTCCAATAAAATGTTCAAGTAGGTTCAAAGGTGCTATTTTTAATAATGAAATTTTTTCTCCCTTTGGTATTTTATTGTACCTTTGAGAAAATTCTATTTCACATTTTTTTCTAATGAATGGATTTGTACGTTTATTTTTAGTGATTTTCAAAATATCTGAAACAAATAATGACGAAATAATATTAAGTGCCGTATCGACCGGAAAACTCGGATGTTGAATTAAGGTTGATTTTATCCTGTAGTTATCTTTATACTCATCATATATTTCCAAAAGTTTGCTTGAATCCAAATTGCCACTTTGTAGCTTTTTTAAAATTTCTAATTCTTTTTTTCCCAAAGTTATTAATCAATTATAGATAATTATTACAAACACACCTACCCATAAAATAATATTGAGTAGAAAAGGGATATCCGAGAACAGTATTTCATCCGGATTTTCTCCTTTCTCTTTTATGTACGTTAAATACAGATATCTAAAAATACCGAAAATAACAAAAGGAACCGTTAAGTATAGATCTTTCGTGTGAAAATAATTTTGAATATCTGGGTTCAGCACATATATGATATAAGAAATTAGCGTTGCGGAAGTTGTAATAGATATTAGTTGATCTAAAAAATCAATACTATAATTTTTTAAAGAAGATCTGGTCTCAATGCTTTCCGCATTTCCGGTTAATATAAATTCCTGCCTCCTTTTAACAAGTCCAAGAAAAAGAGCTAATAAGAATGTTATTATAAAAATCCATGGAGAAAGATATATGTCGTTTATTTTCCCTCCGATCATTACCCTTAAAACAAATCCGAAAGCAATGATAATAACATCAAATACCGCTATATTTTTCAAAAAATTAGAGTAAAGAATATTTATAATTACGTATATCACTGAAATAATAAAAAATTTTGTATTAAAGTAAAATGCTATGATCAACACGAGTGACAATGTGGTCAGAGCAATTGATATGGCAGTGATAATACTAAGTTTTCCTGCAGCAATAGGTCTGAACTTCTTTTTGGGATGATTTTTATCATTCTTTTTATCCACAACATCGTTAAGAATGTAAATATTACCAACAATAATACTGAAAAGGATAAATGCATAAAAAGCATTAATAAGGTAATTAACATTTGTGAAATTAAGTGAAAAAAAAATCGGTGCAAAAATAAGCAGATTTTTAACCCATTGCTTCATGCGAAGAGATATTAAATAATTTTTAATAATACTCATAATCGGATTATATCAATTATATTACTAAAATCAATCGGTACATTAAATTCTGTTTTTAATCAAACATGGTATTTTTTTGGTTATTCAAACTAATTTTTAAATGATTATAACCTTTTTCCGTTACTACTCTTCCCCTTGGAGTTATCTTTAAGAATCCCATTTGAACCAGATAGGGTTCATAAACATCTTCAATGGTCTCTTTCTCTTCGCCGACTGCAGTTGCTATCGTAGTCAAACCGACAGGGCCACCATCAAATTTACTGATAATCGTACTTAAAAGTCTTCTGTCATTTTTATCGAATCCTTCTTTATCTATTTCCAAAGCTTTAAAGGACATTTTTACTATCTCTTTATTTATTTCTCCCTCTCCTTTTACTTGGGCAAAATCTCTAATCCTTCTTAGCAATTTATTTGCGATTCTAGGAGTTCCCCTTGATCTTTTTGCAATCTCATCACAAGATTCCAAATCAATCTTAACATCTAATATTTTTCCGCTTCTTAGAACTATTCCAGAGAGTTCTTTTGCCGAATAGAAGTTCAATCGTATTGGGATTCCAAATCTATCTCTCATCGGTGAAGAAAGTAGTCCTGACCGTGTAGTGGCTCCAACAAGAGTAAATTTATTAAGATCAAGAGAAATATTTTTTGCTCCAATACCCTGCCCTATTATTACATCAATTTGAAAATCCTCCATTGCTTTATAAAGGATCTCTTCAAGATTTGTCCTCAACCTGTGTATCTCATCTATAAAAAGCACATCTCCCTTATCCAAATCAGTAAGAATTGCAGTGAGATCTCCTTTTTTGTCAAGAACAGGACCTGAAGTATGCTTAATGTTTACACCCATTTCAGAAGCAATAATATTGGCAAGTGTAGTTTTACCCAATCCGGGAGGTCCTGAAAGTAGAACGTGATCAAGAACTTCATCACGTTTCTTTGCTCCGTGAATATACGTGATTAAATTGCTGAGAATCTTTTCCTGTCCTATAAAATCATTTATTAATGAAGGCCTCAGTGTTTTTTCTCTTTTGAAATCATTGTCAATCATATTATTTACACACCGCTTACCTTTTTAAGAATAAGTTTGAACAGATATTCAAACGACTGATCGGAATGATCTTCTCTCATTACGGACTCAACAGCCTGCTTTGTCCCTTTCTGAGGATACCCTAAATTTACAAGTGCGGAGATTAAATCACCCTTTAACTTAACTTCGTTACTTGTCCCGTCTTCATCAAAACTTATCTTTCCGGACAACTCCAAAATTATCCTTTGAGCGGTCTTTTTCCCTATTCCCGGAATTGAACTCAATTTCAACACATCGGAACTATCAAGCATAATTACAAATTCTTTAATTGAAAATGCACTAATAATCAGGAGTGCTGTTTTGCTACCGATCCCTGATATGGAAATCATCTTTAAAAAAAATTCTTTTTCCTTCTCGGTAATAAAACCGAATATCTGAGGATCATCATCTTTTACCTTTAATACAACAAATAAAATTATAGTTTCATCAATTCCAAGTGAAGAGAAATAAGACAGTGGAGTCATAACATCAAATGTGATTCCGTTTCCGGTATCAATAATAGTATGACCCGGAATCTTTTTTGAAATTCTACCCTTAATTGAATAGATCATTTTATTAACTCATCCTTTCTTTTTGTCATTGAATGGCATATAGCTACGGCAAGAGCATCACTTTCATCATAACTTAAACTTAAATTTTGCTCTCCAAGCAACATTTTTACTCCACGCATAACTTGCTCTTTATCAGCATTACCGTTACCTGTTACGGATTTTTTTATTTCTCGCGGAGAGTAAAATGTTATTTTAAGATTTTTTTCAATTGTTACTGCAAGTACTACACCACGAATTTTAGAAAGAGTATTCATCGAACTGACATTTTTTCCGAGAAATCCATCTTCAATAACCGTATGGTCAATTGTAAAAGTTTCAAAAAGTTCTGAAATTCTTGATATAAGAATTTTCATCTTATCAACAAAGTCTAAATTTGGAAATTTCAATTCCTCGGACATGAGATATTTAAAATCCGATCCTTTCTTTTGAATAATACCGATCCCGAACACTTTGGAACCGGGATCAAATCCGGCAATTATCATTAGCTTCCGTAAGATTCGATCATTTCCGTATCGATATCGAAATTTGTCCATAAATTCTGTACATCATCAATCTCTTCAATCTTATCCAATAGTTTTAACATTTGGTGTGCCTGCTTTTCCTCTAATTTAATATAAGTGGAAGGGATCATTGATATCTCCGAAGACAAAATTTCAACTTTGGATTTGATTGCATCCGTAACTTGGCTCAGGTTTTCCGGAGTTGTAGTAACAATATGGTTATCATCATCGTCAGTCAAATCTTCAGCTCCGTTTTCAAGTATTATCTCCATTAATTCATCTTCTTCTATCTTTTCCTTGGAAACGAGTATTAACCCTTTTTTTGAAAACATCCAACCCACACATCCGGATTCACCGAGATTCCCGTTATATTTTCCAAGAGTATGTCGAACTTCCGCAACAGTTCTGTTTTTATTGTCTGTTAGACACTCAATTATGATTGCAACTCCTCCGGGACCGTATCCTTCGTAGGAGATTTCTTCATAATTTACACCTTCAAGTTCCCCTGTACCACGAAGAACAGCTTTTTTTATATTATCGTTTGGCATATTTGCCGCTTTGGCATTGTCAATAGCCGTTCGCAGCCTTGGATTGGAATCTACATCTCCTCCGCCCTGCTTTGCGGCAATAGTTATCTCTTTAATCATTCTTGTAAAAATCTTTCCCCTTTTTGCGTCTGTAGCAGCTTTTTTATGCTTTATGGAATGCCATTTTGAATGTCCTGACATGATTATCTCCTTATTTTATTTATTTTTTTTTCAACGGACAGATATGTATTTATAAATTTATTCTTAGCATACTTAAGGATAGTTTCAAGCTTCCTATCCGAATAATTGGGATTATAGTGGAATAAATATAATTTTTTAACATTCATATCCGATGCATTCTTTAATGCCATATCTACAGTACTATGACCATAGCCGATTTTCGGATTATTTTTACTTCTATAATCCGATTTTGTATATTGTGCGTCATGAATAAGAATATCAGCATTGTTAATAAATTTTTTCTGTTCACCAAAAAAACCATCTTTACTTTCAATATCGGTAGCAAAAATAATTTTCTTGTCAAAAAAATCTATCCGATAGATAAGAACTCCGGATTTGGGATGAAATTCATCTTTAATAAAACTTAATTTCAGATTTTTATTTATAATCACCGGATTTTTAATTTCATCTCCAAGATTAAAAAATTTCAAATCCGCAAGAATTCCTTTAGGGCTTATTGGAGAAAGCGGTCTGTTAAACAGTGAATATATGGTATCACTAAAATCAAATCCGGAATATTTGAAACAGTAAATGTTTACTTTCATTTCTTTATTATAAATAGGATTGAAGAAAGGCAATCCTATTATGTGATCAATATGGAGATGGGTTAAAAAAATATTTATTTTTTTAATGTGAGATTTTTTTTGAATATAATCTCCTGCATTTATTATCCCTGTTCCCGAATCTATGATAAACAAATCATTGCCATTTTCAAATAACAATGAAGTAGTATTTCCTCCGTATTTAGTGAATCTTTTGTCTGATACAGGATGGCTTCCTCTTACTCCGTAAAAAGTAAATCTTAATTCATCCATTTAAAAGTTTTCCAACACCTTGTAAACACATAGACTTCCACACATTGAACATGCCTCCGTTTCTGAAACCCTGTCACTTCTGACTTTGTTGAATTTTTCCGGATCTATACAAATCTTACTTTGTCCATTCCAGTCAAGATTTTTTCTTGCTATACCCATTCTTATGTCTCTATCTATTGCCCCTGTAACTTCTTTTGAAATATCCCCGACATGTGCAGCTATTTTCGAAGCCATTATTCCCTCTTTCACATCTTTTTCATCGGGAAGTCCAAGATGTTCGGCCGGAGTAACATAACATAAAAAATCCGCTCCTGCCGATGCTGCAATAGCACCTCCAATTGCAGAGGTTATATGATCGTAACCGGGAGCTATATCGGTTACAATCGGACCGAGAACGTAAAAAGGAGCTTCGTCACAAACAGATTTCTGTAATTTTATATTCATCTCAATATCTTTTAACTGTATATGTCCGGGTCCTTCAACCATAACCTGAACTCCCGCATTACGAGATCTTTGAACAAGCTCCGCAAGTGTAAGAAGTTCTTCGATCTGCCCGTGATCTGTCCCGTCGGCAATTGCACCCGGTCTCAATCCGTCTCCGAGAGAAAGAGTCACATCGTATTCTCGAGCAATTTTAAGTATTTCATCGAAATGTTCATAAAACGGGTTCTCTTTGTTGTTGTGAAGCATCCATCCTACGGTTAGCGAACCTCCCCTGGATACTATCCCTGCAATCCTACCTTGCTTTTTTACCATATCAACGGCTTTTTTAGTAAGACCGGAATGGATTGTCATATAATCAACACCATCTTCAGCTTGCATCCTGATAAAATCCAGCATCTCTTTATAATCCATTTCAACAAAAGTCTTTCCACTTTTCAAAATATCAATAACCATTTGGTAAACCGGAACATTCCCAAATGGAATTACCGAATTCTTAATAAGTTCTCTTCTGATATTTGTTATATCACCACCCGTACTCAAATCCATTACAGTATCGGCTTTATATTTAATAGCCATTGAAAGTTTGGTAATCTCATCTTTTATATTATGAAAATCTCCGGATGTACCTATGTTAGCGTTGATTTTGGTTTTTAATGATTTACCGATTCCAATCGGATCAAGATTTTTATGATTTATGTTGGCAGGTATAACTACTTTACCTTCGGAAACCAGTCTTAGGAGGACTATGCTGTCTATATTTTCTTTCTCTGCAACTTTTTTAATCTCGGGTGTAATCTCTCCGTTTTTAGCTCTTTGTAATTGTGTCATCATTCCCTCTTAAAAATATTATATCATTTTCAGCTTTTTATCAATACCGGAATTAAAGGAACTAACCGTCACTTTTCATGTCCGTAATATATCTAAGTGTATATCGTGCCTCACTCTCATCTTGGATCTGTTCTTTAGATTTCTCCGAAGATAATATTGTATAATCATTCATATCCACAATGATATCCTCTTCTCCGGGAAATTTATTAAATACCATATAAAAACTAAACGAATCGGGACCTAAAGATAATATTTTCTTAAACATCAATTCATTAGGATCAATATCTAATTTCAAAGCGGTTTTCTTTTTAATAATTTCGGATTTGTTATCCATCAAAAGATTTTTGTTTTTAAAATACACTATTTTCTCATTTAGTTCTTGCAAGGTTATGCTTGGATAGTTGAATAAATTTAATTCTTTTGGCTTTATTCCAATAGCATGAATACCGATATATCCAATGCGAATATCAAGATTGGTTATAGGGAATTGATAAAAAACCGTGTTACCTTGCATATCATACGCCTTTAAAGGAATACCGAGGGATGATCCGTTCAATATATCTTTTTTCTCTTCTTTTTTTAATGTTTCAAGGAAAAGTTTTGCTTTTAATTTACATTCGTCTTCTGAAAATATAGGTACTTTCCCCCATTTATAATTAACTGTCGATACCGTTTCGGGGATTTCAGAAAGTATCTTAGCATTAAATTTAATGTATTCCCAACTGTTTACTATTTTAAAGTTAAGGTTAGCAATCTCTTTATCTTTTAACTCAAATCTTTCGGGACCAATCACAAAAAGTTCTTCAGAAACCGCCACAGGAGGTGAATAATCACATTTTATACCGAATTTTCCGGGTTTAAGATCAAAATGATATCCTCCGAATGAATTTGTTTTTGTTGAAATTTCCACCTTTTGATTCTCGGATTTCATATCCGAATAGTAATTGTCAATACTATATATTAATACATTCACATTCGGAACTCCTTTTCCGTTTAGAGTGACTCTTCCCGATATAACGAATGATGATTGAGTGTAGAAAAATACCGGGATTGCAAATATTAATATGAAAATAAGTATTTTTTTCATTACATCCTCCACATTCAATACAATATTATCATTTTTTTTGTATTTAACCAATCGCATCATTTAATATTATATGGTAAAAAAGGGAATTTAAAAAAAATCTTATTTTATATTTCCGCCGATATTTTGCAGGTCTGAGAAAAAATCTTTGTACGATTTGGATACAGATTCCCAACCGTCTATCTCAACACCTTTTATTGAAGAAATTCCCATGATCGCAAGTGCCATTGCTATTCTATGATCGTTATTTGCAGAAACTTTTCCACCTCCGATGTTACCACCGTAAATCTCAATTCTGTTCTTAAAAATTTCAGCACGGATTCCAAGTAATTTAAACTCCTTTTTTATTACTTCTCCCCTTTTGCTCTCTTTATATTTTAACCTGTTCGTACCGTTTATTATGCTTTTTCCATCGCAATTCGCTGCCAGTACGGCAATAGGAGAGAAGAGGTCGGGAGATTCGGAAATATCGAACTCAAACGGATTCAAATCTTTTTTTTTCACGACGATAAAATCATTATTTTTTTTTATTTCAGCACCTGCTATTCCCAATACATCCAAAATAACTTTGTCAGCCTGAAATGAATTATTTTGCAAGTTCTTAACAATAATTTCTCCACTTATTGCTCCTGCTGTTAACATAAAGGAGGCACCAGACCAATCTCCTTCGGCAACAATATCAAACGGATTATATTTTTGGTTGCCTTTAACGGTGAAAATATTCTTTTCACTTTCTTTAATAATTATTCCCGCTTCCCTCACCATCTTTAAAGTTAGATCAATGTAAGGTCTGCTTTTTAAGTTTTTTACTTTAATATTAGAGTTTTGAGTGCAAAGAGGAAGTGCAATCAGTAATCCGGATAAAAATTGTGAGCTTATTGATCCGTCAATGGTAATATCGGCTCCATTTATTTGTCCATTAATCTCAACAGGAAGAAATCCACTGTTACTGATACAACTTGCTCCCAACTTATTCAAACCCTTTTCAACCATTTCTACGGTTCTATTTTTTAAAGATCCGGTTCCATCAAGAATGTATCTGTTTTTAAACAGGGAAAGAATAGGTGAAAACATCCTTAAGCATAAACCCGATTCTCCGCAATTCAAATTATAAATTGTACTGTTCTTAATTTTACCTTTACTTTCCAAAACCAATGTCTCTTTGGAGATATTGGTTTTTACACCAAGCTCAGTCACAATATTGATTGCTGCCAAGACATCATCTGAAAAATTTATATTTCTTATAACGGTATTTCCATTCGTAAGTAATGATAAAGCTATTGCTCTTAGAATCACACTTTTTGACGATGGGGCGTAAACAGTTCCTGAAATTTTTGATTTAAAAACTTTTTTTATTCCCAATCTAACTCCATTTTGATTCTTTTGGAAACTTCTTTTATATCTCTCGTATTAGGTATCACAATGTCAGCCACTTCACCATAAAAACCGATCCTGTTTGAATAGTATCTTTTTATATCCGATTTCTTAGTTATAAGAGGACGTTTCCCACTCATTAATCTTTCTTCGATCTTATTGACGGAACACCATACCCATATATTTATTGCATTTGATTTAAAAAGTATCCTGTTCAATTTGTTTATCACAGCTCCTCCTCCAACAGAGATAATAGGATATTTCTTAATCCGCAATAAATCCACCAACACTTTTTCCTCAATCTTCCGAAATTTTCCTTCCCCGTCTTGATAAAAAATATCTTCAATCTTTTTTCCTGTTAAAAGTTCTATAAAATTATCTGAATCTATCCATTTCTTTCCTGATATCTTACCGAGATATCTCCCTAAGGTTGATTTCCCCGACCCCATAAATCCCATTAAAATTATTTTTTTTTGATTTTTTTCTCTGTTCACTTTCCTTATTGAATCTTCCATCTGTTGTAAATCAGGTTCCTCTTTAAAAAAAATTTTGTATGAATATGCACCTTGGTAAAGAAGCCATGATAAGCCGTCAATCAATATAGGATTTAACTTAATATCAATTTCTTCTTTATAATCGGCATTGAACAAAACTTGATTACCGTTCATTTTTTTCAAAACGGATTTTACCAATGAGAAAGGTGCCGTATTAACCACTATATCTGCTTTCTTAATTTGATCCTGTATCTCATTGATTTTAAAATAATCGCAGTTAAGTAATTCCGAATAGTAATCTAACTTTTTCCCCGTTCTATTTGTCAAATAAACTTTTGATCCCAAATCTTGCAATCCGCAGACAGCAGCTCTTCCGGCACCACCACTTCCAATAACAACGGATTTTTTACCCCTAACATTGATTCCTTTTTTTAATATGGAGTTGGAAACACCTGCCGGATCGGTATTGTAACCGTACAAAGCTCCATCCCTATAAACAATGGTGTTAACCGCTTTTGTTCTAACAACATCATCAGATGAATAATCAATATATTCAATAATTACCTCTTTTAGAGGCGTTGTGATGTTTAATCCAGAGATTCCTAAATCTTTAATTATTTTAATGATTTCCTTAGGGTTATTTGATGAAAATCTTGTGTAAATATTTTCAGTATTTTTAAATAGACGATTAAACATTTCAGGACTTCTGCTATGAAGAACGGGGAAACCGGCTACACCGTAAATCTTTTTTTTCAAGATAATTCCTTTAGCAATTCTTCCATTTTATCAAAATCTATCTGTCCCTTTGCAGTCTCTTTACCTTTGGCAACGGATGCGTATGTGAATGGACTTCCAAGCAGAACAGACATAACTCTCGAAACTTTGCCCTTTTCTCCCATACCTGCGATAACTATATTTCCCCCTTTTTCCAAAAGTTTTAATAGTTTTATATTATCCTGTTTCTCCTTTATAAAAGTAGCAATTTTTATGATATCCGCACCGAGTTCTCTGCACTCATTTACTATAAAAACAAGATCTTCGTATGCCGGAGTTTCTTTGAAGTTATGATAAGATATAATAATATTCGTCTCGGTTGTTTTTCCTTTATTAACAATTTCTTTTATTGTGTTTCGGTCTGATTCAAACTCAATATCAACAAATTTCACATGCATATCCATTGCAGTCAAGAGATATTTGATTCTCGGATTCTCTTCTCCTTTACCGGGTCTGAAAGCAACAATTATTTTCTTATTGATATTTAAAATCTTGTTTAAACCTTTCATATCCAAATTTTCAATAAGATCGAGTCTGACTTCAAAAAATAAGTCTTTTTTTAATAACTTAATTGTTGAATTTACTGTTTTTTCATTAAGGCTGACACAGATCATTAAGTAATACCTCCAGTTCTTTCAAACTCATTTCATGAATAAATACATCTCCTAATGACTTGATCAAAATAAAATCAATCTTCCCGTTATTCATTTTCTTATCTTTCCCGATCTTTTCAATCAGCTTGCTTACGGAAATTTTTGTATTTAAAGGTAATTTATAAAGTTTTAAAAGTTTTATTATCTTAGAATATAAATCATTCTCTATAAAACCGTATTTTAAAGATATTCCTGACGCAATAGCCATTCCAATTGCGACTGAACCACCATGGGAAATACCTTCACATAACTCTATTGCATGTCCGACAGTATGACCGAAATTTAATTTCTTTCTTTCCTCTGTCTCAATCTCATCTTTTTTTACTATTTCAAGCTTAATTTCTACCGATCTGCTTATTATTTTTTCTAGAATTGAAATATCTTTATTAATAATCTTTTCATGATAGTTTATCAGCACATCAATCAACCGAAAATCACCTATTAATGCATGCTTGATTATTTCTGCAATTCCATTTTTAAATTCATCGGCTTTTAGAGTCTTAAGGGTATTAAAATCCGTAAGGATAAAATCGGGCTGGTTAAAAATACCAACCATATTTTTGTACTCTCTGAAATTTATTCCGTTTTTTCCGCCGATTGATGCATCAACTTGAGCAAGTAATGTTGTCGGAACAAGCCCAAATTTTACACCTCTCATGTATGTTGAAGCAACAAAACCCGCAATATCACATACAATGCCACCACCGATTCCAAGAATGAAGGATGTTTTGTCGAATCCGTTGATAAGAAGTTCGTTATATATGGAATTTACAGTCTCATAATTTTTTATTTTCTCCCCTATCCCGATAACAAAAACATATCCCGATGGGAAATAATTTTTGTATATCCGATTTACATTAATATCCGTAATAATAAATATTTTCTTTTTTTCAGTATATTTTAAAATATTATTAATAGATTCACCTATAAGTATGGTTGAATTTTTAGTTTTACCTTTGAAGTGAATAATTCTCAATATAGGCTCCGATTTTATTATATTTTCTATTTTTTTTATATCTGACATAACATAAATCATACAATACATAAGAAATACCGGCAATACTTGTTACCTTACTTTAGTATCATCCGAATATAAATTTTAATAAAAATTTGACTTTAATCCGGCAATGGATTTAAAATTAAAATGTGGAAGGGTCAAAATTGATTGAGTTTCTTCGTACTTTGGAAGATATTTCTCACATTAAAGATGTGGATGCACTTCTGGAACAGATACTTTTTGAAACGAGAAAAATCGTGAATGCGGAAGCAGGGACCCTATTTTTAGTCAAGGATAATTTTCTATCATTTGAGTATGTCCAGAATGATTTACTTTATGGGAATTATTATAACAGTAATGAATATCTTTATACAAAGAAAAAAATTCCAATAAACAATAAATCCATTGCCGGTTATGTCGCTTTAACAAAAAAATCGTTGGTTATTGATGATGTTTACAAAATACCGGATAATACCCCTTATTCATTTAACAATAGATTTGATGAACTTTCAAAATACAGAACAAAATCGGTTCTTTCAGTTCCTCTTATAAACAATAGAAATAAAGTTATAGGTCTTCTCCAAATAATAAACACAAAAGATATGGATGGAAAAGTAATTACTTTTACTAAAGATGACTCGGTTTTGATAGAATTGTTTGCAAGACAAGCTGCTGTTGCAATAGAAAAAGCAATAATGACCAGAGAATTGATACTAAGGATGGTTAGTATAGCAGAATTAAGAGATCCTCAGGAGACCGGAACTCATGTTAATAGAGTAGCGGCATATTCAGTTGAAATTTATAAAAATTGGGCAAAGAGAAAGAACATTCCGAAAGAAACAATTAAATGTAATAAAGATATATTAAGAATTGCAGCAATGCTACATGATGTGGGTAAAGTGGCAATAAGTGATATTATATTAAAAAAAAAGGGAAGACTTTCTGAAAAAGAGTATGAGGAAATGAAATTCCATACAATTTTTGGAGCTAAACTTTTTGAAAACTCAAGTTCCGAATGGGATGATATGGCAAAGGATATTTCTTTAAATCATCATGAAAAGTGGGATGGAAGCGGTTACCCGGGTATAATAAGAGATATCAACAAAACAAATATAAAATTAAAAAACGGGAAAAAAGGGGAAGAAATTTCGATTTTTGCAAGAATAGTGGCTCTTGCAGATGTTTTTGATGCATTAATATCTCAAAGGTGGTACAAAAAACCTTGGAAAAAGGAGAAAGTTTTTGATTTTATCAAATCTGAAAGCGGGAAGCACTTTGACCCGTCTGTCGTTGATTCTTTTTTTCAAATGAAGGATAGAATAATATCCATCTGGGAAAAATACTCTTAAAATATTTTACCAGGGTTCAAAAGGTTATGTGGATCAAAAACTTTTTTTATTCGTCTGAATATCTCAATTTCGGTTTCACTGAACTGGTAAACGAGAAATTCTTTCTTTGATAATCCGATTCCGTGTTCACCAGTTATAGTTCCGTTAACAGAAGTTACATATCCGAATATTTTGTCTAACACTATTTTTGAATTTTTTATCTCTATCTCCGAATGAGGATCAATCATTATATTTGTATGTATGTTTCCGTCCCCAAGATGCCCGAACATAACAATTTTAATATCATATTCTTCTGCAAGCTGAGATATATACTCAATTGTATTAGTAATCTCACCTATCGGAACAGCAATATCTTCATTAATTTTTTTAGGCTTAAGTTTTGCAATGGCAGGTGAAAGGTTTCTCCGTACATTCCAAATTTTTTCCATTTCTTTTTCGGTTTTTGCAATTTTCAATTTCTTTAAATCTGAGGAAGTTGCATTATCTCTGATTATTCGAATCTTATTCTTTATTTCCTTTTTTGTTCCGTCAAGTTCCATTAGCACCACGGAATTAATATTTTCATCTTTGTCGGAACCCGTATAATCTCTTACTGCATCCAAAGATGTTTTATCAATAAATTCCAATGCAGATGGAGATAAGTTCATCTTTATCATCTTAACAACAAAATCACTTCCTCCCCGTAATGAATTAAAACCCAAATAAATAAGGACCCTACTCTCCGGCATGGGAATTAATTTCAAGATTATTTTTGTAATCACGATTAAAGTTCCTTCCGAGCCTGTGATAATCTTTTTTAAGTCGTATCCGGCAACATCCTTTATTGAGTGAGAACCGAATTTCACTCTACTTCCGTCTATTAGAAATCCCTCAAGAGAGAGAACATAATCTGATGTAACACCATATTTAAAACATCTCGGACCACCGGCATTTTCTGCAACATTTCCACCTATGGTTGAATTTCTCATACTTGCGGGATCGGGGGGATAAAAAAATCCTGCTTCTTCACTTTTCTTTATAATATCGCCTGTTATTACTCCGGGTTCGGTAATTATCAGCATGTTGGATTCATCAATTTCAAGAATTTTATTCATCCTTGTAAATACAATGACAATTCCCCCTTTAACAGGAACCGACCCACCGGAATAACCTACTCCGCTTCCCCTTGGAGTTACGGGTATGTTATATTCCGAAGCGATTCTTAATATGGATTTAACATCGGACTCACTTGTAGGGAAAACAACAATATCAGGATTTGATTTTATTTCGGTTGCATCGTATGAATATGAAATACAAAATTCTTCATCTGTCTTAACTTTTTCAGAACCTATCTTTCTTCTTAAAATATTTGCTATTTTTTTCATTTTTGATGAAAATTATATTTTATAGCTTTAGCATGGTCAAGTGATTCTTCATATTGTTCAAATAAAGAAACAAATTATAAGGTATTAAATTTTGTACATATTTTTCCTAATATTTAAGAGAACCCATACACACATTTGACAAACGGAAACTAATTATATAGAATTTTTATCAAATGGACAAAGGATTTGACAAATTTATAACGGAATACAAAAAAGGTGATACTATTTGTTCCGCCGGTAAACCTCAAGGTTTTTTTTATATAATTAACAAAGGAAAAGTTCAAGTAAAAGCAGCTAATAAAAACCTGATCTTAAATACTCTTACAAAAGGGGATTTTTTCGGAGAAGATTCACTCCTTGCAGAGCAGATGTCGAGGTATACAGTCGAAACTATTGAGGATTCAAAAATAATCAAGATTCCGGTTCCTGATCTAAGTGAAATGATGAGGAAAAACAAGGATATTTCACTGAAAATCCTAAAAAAGCTTTCCGAAAAGAATATAAAAACAATTGACAGTCTTATAATGATGCAGATGAGGCAGAAGATAAACTTGGGAGAAGAGGGTCTCCCCAACCGTCCAGAAATGATTCACGAAGATTTAACAGGAGAAAGGTTAAATACCGAGATGAAAGTTTATCTTGTAATTCAGCGTTCAAATCGTGTTGTCCAATTAACAAAAAATTCTACTTCTATCGGAAGGAGGGATTATACCACCGGTTTTATTCCTGATGTTGATCTGACAAAAGAAGATGAGGAAAAATATATATCTCGAAAACATGCATCGATAATGTTTACAGATGATAATTTCTATATTTCAGAGGAACCGGGAGCTGTTAACGGAACTTTTCTTAATGGAAACAAACTGAATACAGGTGTTAAATATGAATTAAACAACGGAGATGAAATAACTCTTTGTCATCTGAATATGATATTTAAACTTTAGTTTTTCACTTTTACTATTTATTTTCTTTAAATCCGTTCAGATCTTTTTCATAAGTGATTTTTATATTTGCCGGATCGCCTTCTACAAATGTTACACTTGCCAATCCGTAATGAATTATCATGGATGAATCATCGCTAAACGAATCAATATCTTCCTTTTCAGCTTTTAAATGAGCTTTTACTATAATATCTCTTTTAAATCCCTGTGGTGTCTGTACTCTCTTTATACTATTTCTATCAAGATAATTGTATATTTGGTTTTTCTTATTGATTTTTACCAAAGTATCCGATGAATCGATTACCGGAATAACAGCATTTGAATTTTCCAATGCAGATACCACACTTTTAATAGTTTTGGAATTTACAAACGGTCTTGCAGAATCATGTATAAGGATTATTGAGAAATCATTATCCGATGCAAGGACTCCGATTTTTGAAGATAACTGCCTTGTATTTCCCCCGACAAGTATTTTAGATACTTTTGAAAAACCTCTATTCATGACAAGTTTCTTAGTATATTCAATTAGATCTATGTGGCTAACAACATAGATAGAGTTAATTTCAGATAGTTCGTTAAACTTCTCTATTGATCTTTCAAGTATATTATCAGCTCCAATATTCAATAATTGTTTAGGCTTTTCGGAATTCATTCGAGAACCTATTCCACCGGACATGATTATTGCTAAAACTTTCATTTTGTTATTCTATAAAAAAACAATTAGTTTGGAGAAACAATAGGTTTTTGTCCCGATCTGAAAGGGGTAAAACTCATTAATGTTGAATCAATCAGTTTTACATACTTTAGATTATTGTATTTATATCCATTGTTATAGAGATGAATAGCCCTTTTAAGATTTCCATTGGTTTCATCGTAGTATCTTCTAAGTACTTGTAGTCCCAAATCAATGTTGTATCCTACATTGAAAATCTTATCTCTGTCTATTTTTAATTCATTTTCCCAAACGGCTAAATTAATTTGCATAAGCCCGTATGCTCCCCTGTAAGATATCGCTTTAGGATTAAAATTACTTTCAACCTGAATAATACTCAAAACAAGTTCCGGTTTAAATTTATATTCTGCACTTTTTAAATAGACCGAATCAACTATATTTGAATACAATGGAAATCTTTTTGAAAATGCATTGATCTTGTATTTCATGAAATTATAATTAGATAATTTTATATCTTTTTGTCTGTTTTCATTTCTAACTTTATTTAAATTTTTATGCAAAACTGTTAATTCCAGTTTGTCTTTTACATATGTATCATTAATCTCAATTAATCCGTAGAAAAATGCCAGCAACCCTATAACAAAGAGAGAGGAAATTATGATTGTGAATCTTTTAACATTTTTCTTTACCATACGAGCGGAATTATAGATTATTAAAAAAAAATAATCAAGTTATTTTTTATCCCTTAACCATTAAATAAATCTAATGAGTTTCTAAAACTTACAATTGTACTTATGTAAATTTCATTTACCTTCTTTTTTATTATCAAAAAATCTTTGTGTAGGATATGCGAAATCAATATTTTTTTCCTTTGAAAATGCATTGAGAATATCTTCCCATATAATTTCTTGCTGACCTCTCCTTTTTTTGGGGGGACAAAGATATCGTATGGTCAGAAGTACTCCGCTGTCTTTAACCGATGTATACACCACCGGAGTTAATTTATTATAAAATATCATTAATTTTTTTGAAGCTTTTCTAACTCTTTTTTCAGCAGATTTACTTAAATGTTCAGTATGTTTTACCGCTATTTCGAGAAGTATCTTCTTCCCTTTTTTCCAGTCACTCTCAAAAGTAAGAAGTACGGGTATCTCATCCCATATATACTGAAAACCTTTGCTGTAATTTGCAAGAGTTTCGGTTAATATTAAAGAGTTCGGGACATGAATTATTCGTCCTGTACTTTGTTCCGCATCAACCCAATTACCAATTTCCATCAAAGTGAATTTAAATAACCTTATATCAATCACATCTCCGCTAAAATCACTTATCTGAATTCGATCTCCTATGGTAATTGGTTTTTTTACCATTATAAATACCCATCCTGCAATGCTTGTAAACAGTTCTTTTAATGATATTGCTATTCCGGCTGATAACAGTCCGAAATATGTCGAGAATGAACTGAATCCTTTAAACCAGATTTTACCGATCATCAAGGTCCCGACAAGTAATACAATATAAAAAGTAGATTTTCTCCATTGATATTTTGTTAAAATATCAGATGATTTTCTTCGAACGATTCGGATTATTATAAACCTAATTGACCACAAAAGAAAAATTGCAATAAAAGTATAAATTAATTTTTCCAAAATTAACTGTGATATTCCCCAGTTTTGCTCAAAATAATATTTAATATTAACTAAGAATCCCATTTCGTCTCCACAATAACTACTTTTATTTTTTAAATAATTTAAACTTGAGCATTGCAAAATATTCCCTAACAATTAGCTTGAGATTTCTAATTCTCTGTTTGATGGATTCGGATTGATATATTTCCGATCTGTCCATTTTGGCAACTATATATTTTTTATAAGATAACTTATCAATAATTATTCCAGACCTTTTTTGATGATATGGAGATGTGCATACGATAACTTCATTTGATTTTTCTCTATTTACTATATCTCGTGTATATATAAAGTTTTCGTAGGTCGTCTGACTTTTTCCCTCCAATATAATATGTTCCGGAGAGACACCTCTTTTTATTAAAAAATCTTTATACATCTTTATTGCCGGACTTTTTCTGTACAAACTTCCGTCACTGACGAGAATCTTCATTTTTCTTTTTGAATAAATACTCGAAGCCAATTCCAAACGTTCGGCTGTGCTTACTCCTATTTCATTTTTCTTTTTTAATCCGCCACCGAGAACCAAAATAATATCACCGAATTTCTTGTTTTGATATACTCCCGTATCAAGAGGGTGCAGAAGTAGTAAATAAATGTCCGTAAAGATTAAAAGCATAAATATGAATATTACAATCAGCAAAATAATTTTAAACTTTTTCACTAAAAACATCCCTGGTTCATAGAAAAATTATCAGCATAATTCTAATCGCTACCGTATTCAGCAACAATATCGGATATACTTTTTAAATTAAGCCTCTTTTTAAACAACACTCCTACACTTATTCCTAACTCAAAGATATTCAATATTTTAAGGATAACAAATCCGATAATAGGAATGTAACTTAACACAAGATAAACAATCACTCCTGTAAGAATAAATATTGCAGGAGAAAATAATGACAAGTTCAGTTTACCAATTATCATTACCCCTATTGAGTAGAACATTATGGTACGTCCTAATATAAATATGCATATTAAGAATATTAGAAATATTAACATAATAGGTATCCCGATATATACAAAACTTAAAATTGCAGAAATAAGAAAGATAATTATAAAAACAACAATTGATACTATGCCAAGTAACCCGATTCTTAAAAAGTTATCATTTAGTAATTCTTCGCCCTTTTTAATTTTCAAAGGTATTATGCCAAAAACCATTAGTGCTATTATTAAGGAGATCAGTAAAAGAAATATCTTTATCAAGTTAATTGTTTTTTTGTTAATTTTAATAGGTGTGATGGAAGTATCAATTTTTTTTAAAGAAAAATTTACATTATGAATATTTCCTTTTACATTATGGGGATTTTTTCCGGAAAGTGATCCTCCTATGACAATAAGGTCACCTTTAATCAAAAAATCCCTACCCAATATAACTTTGGAACCGATACAAACGACATCCTTATTAACTTTCCCGTTCAGATTGAGTGTTCCTCCTATTTTGATAAGAGATTTTTCTATAATTCCGTTCACAACTATCTCTTTTCCTACCGATACAAGATTATTATGGATAACATCATTATAGACTTTTGGGATTTTAATTCTTTGGTTTGCAAAATTGATTGATATTATAAAAAAAAGAAATATTGAGAATATGAATGTTTTTTTTGTCATCTACGAGTTTTGGAATCTTTGATACGCAAGAATAGTTTATTATAAATCAGATAAAACAAAGTAGCTAAAACTAAAACAAATAATATTCCGGTTATCTCAACACCGATCCTTACATTTAATAATACTTCAATAAGTGAGTTAATGGCCTTAAAAACCGTAATTAATCCTGAAAAAACAGATGAAATAAACTTGACTGTTCCGCTTATTACGGATGTAGCTTGATTTTTTGTTAATTGGAATGCTTTTATCATACTGTCATTGGCAAAATCAAAATAAATGTATATTCCGGTTATGAGCAATAAAAAACTTGCAGCTATAAACGTAACCAATGATGCAACATGAGAAAGATGCGGAAATAGCTTGTCAATAACATACTTTTCTATCACTGCGGGAGGTTCTTTTATATCGGGTTTATTTAATTCGATTTCGAGTGACTCGTAACTCTTTAAAGATTGTTTGCATTTTCCGCATGAAAGAATATGATCCCTTGCGAGAGAATATTCCAAACCGTTTAATTCATCCTCCATATATTTGATCATTTTTTTATCGTTTAAACATTTCATTTTTTAACATCTCCGATTTTAAAATCTCTTTTGCTTTGAAAATTCTGTTTTTAACCGTTCCGACAGGAAGTCCGGTAAAATCTGCAATCTCATCATATTTAAGACTCTTGACATATCTTAAAAGAATAAGTTCTCGGTACTTCAAAGGTATGGTATCAACTATATCCCATACCTCCTTTTTTATTTCTTCTTTTTCCATATTGTGATATCCGTCATAAAATTGATTCCCAGTATGATCAAGAATCTGCTTCTGTTTTATATCTTTGCTGTCAAGTGAATCGACATGTACCTTATTTTTCCTGATATAATCAATCACAAGGTTGTAACAAATTCTATAAGCCCATGTTGAAAATTTATATTGGAAATTATACTTGTGGATAACAGTATACATTTTTATAAAAAACTCTTGAGTAAGTTCAATTGAAGACTCTTCTTCACGAATCATTCTGTAAATGAAATTATAAATTCTCTTATTATACTTTCTCATAAGTTTCTCAAACGATCTTTTATCTCCCTTAACTATTTTTTTTATTAGGGATTGATCCTCATCTAATTTCATTTTACGTCTTTAATTAAAGAAAGTTTTCATTTAAGGTCAATAATATCAACCTCTCCATCGATTTTCAATATAAAATCTTTATCGGATAATGTAATATTTTTTTTGTATCCTGAAAATATGTATACTATATCTACTCCCGTAGGATCTTTTTGAATAATTTTTGACGGAAGAAAATCATCCGATATCAATATTTTAAAATTAATACCTTCTTCATCATTTACAAGATAGATCTCGTTTTTTTTATTATTAACCTTAATATCGTTTTTCTCATATTTGGTATCCAATAGTTTAAATATCCATATCTGAGTTTTTTTTGAAAGCTTACCTTTCGTAATCTGCTCTTCTTCACGATCGTAATACTCATAAGAATTACCATATACAATCCAGACTTTATAATTCGGATCTTTATATATCCATTTTATTCTATCTTTATTCAAAAAGAGCATCTCACCTTTTTCTTCTATCTCTATCTCTGAATTATTTACAACTCGGTTTATAAATTGAACCTTAAATGGCTTTATATCATTAATTCTATTTCTTACTTTTGTAACAAGACTATCCGATGTGTCGGGAACTAAGAAAAGATTAAGCAAAAAAAGAGAAAAAAATATTTTTTTAAGCAATTGTGACGCCTAAAGCAATAGAATTTACCTTATCAATTGCATTTTCATTTCTTGAAGGAATTAATATAGGTATTTTAGCACCCATTACAACATGGGCAACTTGTTTCTTCATATAAAACATAAAGCACTTTCCTAAAAGGTTACCTGCCTCAATGTTAGGCATTATCATTATCTGTACATTTCCAGCCACAGGATTATCTATCCCTTTCATTTCCGCCGCTTTTACCGAGATTGCAATATCAAATGCTAAAGGTCCGTATACATTACACCCTTTTATCAACCCTTCTACACTCATATTTGTAAGTTTTTGGGCATCTGTTGTTGAAGGCATTGAATCTTTAACCGATTCTATTGCAGTCATAATTCCTACATTAGGATTATCATAGCCTAAGCGATGAAATACCTTTACCGAATTTTCAATCAATTGCCTTTTTTGATCAACATCGGGTAAAATAACGATTCCCCCGTCAGTAAGTCCTACAAATCCATTTGAGGAATCCAAAGGATCTTCAATTAACAATACATCCGAAAGTAAATTTCCTGTTCTTAATCCCGTTGATTTATTCAAGACAGGCTTTATGAGCTTGGCAGTCGGTAGAAACCCTTTCATGATAACATCTATTTTTTTATCGTTTGCAAGCTCAACTATTTTTTCTGCAGAATCCTCAACAGTATTACATTTTATGATCTCAAAATCAGAAGGGTCACTTCCGTTATTCTTGATCATTTGCTCTATTTTAATTTTATCTCCGGTTAGGATAAAGTCTGCAATACCTTCATTTTTTGCATTTATGACAGTTAAAATCGAATTGAGATTCTCAGGAACAGGGACACCGACAACCATACCTTTTTTCTTTTTTGCCTCAAAAACAAGATCATCAAAATTCTTAATCATAAGAATACCTTTTACATTCCTTGAGACATCATTTTAACAAAATCACTATTTGTCTTTGTTTTCTCAAGCTTACTTATCAACAATTCCATTGCATCCACTTCGCTCATCTGAGAGAGAACTTTTCTTAGAATCCATATCTTGTTCAACTCTTCCTGTTCAATCAGAAGTTCTTCTTTTCTTGTTCCTGACTTAAATATATCTATTGCAGGAAATACCCTCTTATCAACCAATCTTCTATCAAGATTAATTTCCATATTACCGGTTCCCTTGAACTCTTCAAAAATAACTTCATCCATTCTACTACCGGTATCCACAAGAGCAGTAGCAAGGATTGTTAAACTTCCACCTTCCTCGATATTTCTTGCCGCCCCGAAAAACTTTTTAGGCTTATGCAAAGCGTTTGCATCAACTCCTCCCGAAAGGACTTTACCGGAAGGCGGTGTGATTGAGTTGTGTGCTCTTGCAAGCCTCGTTATAGAATCAAGGAGAATAACTACATCCTTACCCATTTCAACCATTCTTTTAGCCTTTTCCAGAACAATTTCAGCTACCTTTGTATGCCGAATAGGAACTTCATCAAAAGTTGATGAAATGACTTCACCCTTAACTGATCTTGCCATATCCGTAACCTCTTCAGGTCTTTCGTCTATAAGAAGTACAATTAAGTGTATTTCAGGATGGTTAATTTCAATTGACTTTGCAATAGATTGAAGAATCATGGTTTTCCCTGTTCTCGGAGCAGCAACGATTAATCCCCTCTGCCCTTTTCCTATTGGTGTCAAAAGATTCATTACTCTACCCGTAGTGTCGGTCGGAGAAGTTTCAAGTGATATTTTTTCATCAGGATAAAGAGGAGTTAATTTTTCAAATCTACGGTTGGATCTATATTTTTGAACAAATTCCGGATCTTCCGAATTAACCGCTTCGACACTTAAAAGTGCAAAATATTTCTCTCCACCTTTGGGTGGTCTGACAGATCCCGAGATAGTATCACCGGTTCTGAGATCAAACTTTTTAACTTGAGAAGGAGATACATAAATATCTTCTGAACTTGAAAGATACGAATACTCCTGAAACCGAAGGAAGCCATATCCGTCCGAATGAAGATCAATAACTCCTTCCGCAAAAAGCTTTCCGTTAGCACTTGCTTGTGCACTTAATATGTTAAAAAGAAGTGCTGTCTTGTCTTTAATTTTTTCTTCCTTTAATTTAAACTCCGATACGACCTTTTTTAACTCCGGCAACTTCATTTTTTGAAGATCTTTTAATAAATACATGCTTACTCCTCTAATCCACTTTCAATGCTTTCCAAAACTTCCGATTCTGAATTTTCATGTTTAGCTGAAAACGGAATTACTCTTAAACCATAACTGATTTGATGATTATTTAATTGATTCTTTAAAGCTGAATTTGATAATTTATCACTTTTTGTAAAAATTGTCAATATTCTTAATTTTTTTTTTAGAATTGCTGACAAAGCTCTCATATCGGATTTTAAGTATCCATGCCTTGAATCAATAAGTGAGTATACCAATCTGATATTTCTTGTTTTATCAAAAAAAACATCCATAAGTTTATTTACTCTTGATTGATCGGATTTTGATATTTTTGAATATCCATATCCGGGAAGATCTACGAGGTAAAACTCATCGTTTATCAGATAATAGTTTATACTAACTGTTTTCCCCGGTCTTGAACTGGTTTTTGCCATTTTTTTTTTTCGAATAAGTTTATTTATCAGCGTTGATTTTCCAACATTTGAACGCCCTAAAAATAAAAATTTCGGGATTTCATCTATAATAATTTCTTTTGGAAGAAATACCGTTTTTTTTAACTCTGACTTTTTTATTATCATTTATTAAAATTAGATTTTACATATTTATTGAATATTTGAATTCATGTAAGGTTTAATAATCCTACTCTTTATATTTTTAAGTTTTATAGTCTTTTCCAAAACAATTTCCAATACTTCATCCATATTTTCAACAAAATGCACTTTTATACTTTTCTTTACCTCTTCCGGTATATCCTCTATATAATCTCTTTTATTTTCAAAGGGAATTATTACATTTTTTACACCGTATCGGTGGGATGCAATAATTTTTTCTTTTATACCTCCTACAGCAAGGATTTCACCTCTTAACGTAATTTCACCTGTAATTGCAAAATTTGCCTTAACTTTAATACCGGTCAGCAAAGAAATCATTGCAACGGCAAGTGTAACACCGGCGGAAGGTCCTTCTTTTGGTACGGCACCCTGAGGAATATGAAGATGAATATTATAACTTTCCAAAAGATCTACATCAAATTCCATCTCGTATAATTTAAGTTTAACAAAACTGTATGCAGTAGACGATGACTCTTTCATAACCTCACCAAGTCTTCCGGTAAGTATAAGTTCTCCGTTACCTTTTAAGTATTTCGACTCGATGATCAACAAATCTCCTCCAAACGGGGTCCACGCCATTCCCACACTAACTCCCACTTCACTCTTTTCGAGTATTTTCATATCATTATAGATAGGTATTCCGAGAAACTTTTCAATAAGTTTTTCATTGACAATCAATTTATCGGAAGAGTTCTTTTTACCTTTTTCAACAAAACTTCGTGCGATCTTTCTTGTAATATTCCCTATCTGTCTCTCCAGATCTCTTACTCCCGACTCTCTTGTATAACTGGAAATGACTTTCATAAGTATTTCATCATTTATAGAAAAATCCTTAGGGTTTATTCCATTCTTTTCAGATTGATTTTTTATCAAATAATTCTTTGCAATCTGAAGTTTCTCCATTTGTGTATATCCGTCTATCTCGATTATTTCCATTCTATCAAGTAACGGTGAAGGGATATTCTCAATAGAATTAGCGGTTGTTATAAAAAATACTTTTGAAAGATCTATTTCAAGATCCAAATAGTGATCAACAAATTCCGTGTTCTGATCCGAGTCAAGCACCTCCATTAGAGCAGAGGACGGATCTCCTTTGAAATCGGAACTTAATTTATCAATTTCATCAAGTAGAAAAACCGGATTCATATATTTTGCTTTTTTCAAGCCTTTTACAATTTGCCCGGGATACGATCCTATGTATGTACGCCTATGACCTCTTATCTCAGCTTCATCCTTTACTCCACCGAGAGATATCCTGACAAATGGTTTTGATAACGCTCTTGCAATAGATTTAGAGAGAGAACTTTTTCCAACACCCGGAGGTCCTACAAAACAAATTATTTCTCCGATCGGATCTTTCTTTAATTGTTTCACCGCTAAATAATCAAGGACACGTTCCTTTACTTTTTCCAATCCATAATGGTCATCATCTAATATTTTAGAGGCATTTTTTAGATTCCCATTTTCCTTTTTTAACTTATTCCACGGGATCATCAACAACCAATCAAGATATGACCTTGAAACAGTTCCCTCTGCAGAGAATGGCGGCATAAGTTCAAAACGATCAATTTCCTTTAATGCACTTTCTTTTACATTAGCAGGAAAATTGCCTTTATTAAACTTCTTACGATATTCATCTGCATCGCTTCCGGTAACATCACTACCGGTTTGTTTCAATTCTATAATAGAGCGGATTTTAAATAACTCTTTTTTTAATATAGCAAGAAGCGACTCACCTCTTTTTATTACATCTGTTTCCTCAAGGAGAGCTTGCTTGTGTTGTATTGATATATTTAAAATAGATGGAATTATATTAGTCACTTCAGCTAATTTACTTCCTCTCAATTTAGCTATAATCCCATCAATCTTAAATTTATTCAACGTCATGTATTCTTTAAAATACTTAATTAACTCCGATTCGATGTTCAAACTCTGTTCTGACTCTGAAATTACATCAACTAACAAATTAACCTTTACAAGAAAAAAATCGTTGTCTCTTACATACTTCTCAACAATCCCCCTCTGGAGACCTTGAATAATTACCCTAAAGCTACCGTTTCTTTGTTCATTAATCTTTTCAATTTTTGCAAGTATTCCGATCTTGCTTATCTCATTCTTGGAAGGATCTTCACTTATTTGATTAGTTTGAACAGATAGAAAAACATAATTTCCATACAGTTTTTTTGAAATTTTTAATGCTGCAATCGACTTTTCCCTTCCTACCAGAATAGGAATTATTGTAGACGGAAAAGTCACCAATTCTCTTAACGGAATTAACGGCACCTTTACACTTTCTCTATTTAAGCTATCCATTCTCTTTTTTTTAGATATTGAAGATCAAGGAATATCTTAGATTTCTTTCCTCTCTTTCCCGGAATATCATACATCATATCAAGCATCAGTTCCTCAAATATAGCTCGTAATCCTCTTGCACCGACACCACGGTTTATTGCTTCTTCGGTTATTTTATTAAGAACTTCATCGGAAAATTCAAGGTCAAATCCATCTAATTCAAATAAAGCCTGAAATTGCTTGGTTATAGCATTTTTGGGCTCTATTAGAATTCTGAGCAAGTCTTCTTTTGAAAGTTCTTTCAAAACTCCCGTAACGGGAAATCTTCCTATTAATTCGGGAATAAGACCGAATTTAATGAAATCTTCGGTCTGAACATTATCAAAAATATCCTCGGAAATTAGAGTATTTTTATTCTTATTAGAATCAAAGCCTATCAAATTCTTCTTTAATCTGCTTTTGATTATTTTATCAAGACCGATAAAAGCTCCTCCCGATATAAAAAGTATATTTGTTGTATCCATCTTTAAAAACTCTTGATACGGATGTTTTCTACCGCCTTGGGGAGGTATATTTGCAACGGTTCCTTCTACAATCTTTAACAAAGCTTGCTGTACCCCCTCTCCCGAGACATCTCGTGTAATAGATGCGTTTTCACTCTTTCTGGAAATTTTATCAATTTCATCAATATAGATAATCCCCTTCTGTGCAAGTTCCATATTTTCTCCCGAAGCCTGATAAAGCTTCAGAAGTATATTCTCAACATCTTCGCCGACATATCCTGCCTCGGTCAATGTTGTTGCGTCTGCAATAGCAAAAGGTACATCAAGAATTTTTGCAAGTGTTTCGGCAAGTAGCGTTTTCCCCGTTCCTGTAGGACCTACAAGCAAAATATTACTTTTTCTTATCTCAACATCAAGTTTTGAACTGTTATCAATGCGTTTATAATGGTTATACACGGAAACCGCAAGTTTCTTTTTTGCTTGTTCCTGAGCGATAATGTATTGATCAAGACTCTTCTTGATTTCCGAAGGGATCAATCTTTTAAACGTTCCCACCCCATTCTTTTCGACTTTTACGGATTCCTTGCCATTAAAAACAAGATTGTATGCGGTTTTTGTGCAATTGTCACATATATAAGTCCCGTGCTTACCGGCTATTAGTTTGTAGGCATCAGACTGCTTTACACCACAAAAACTGCAACTTGTACCTTTGGTAAATTCAGAACTCATTTTATTTTACTCCAATATTCTGTCTCTCTTTAATCACATTGTCAATAATTCCATATTTTAGTGATTCATCCGCACTCATGTATAAATCCCTCTCGATATCTTTTGAAATCTCACTCGCTTTTTTACCGGTGTGAAAAGATAAGATTGAAATGATATTATCTTTTATCTTTTTGATTTCACCGGCATGAATCAGGATATCCGTTGCTTGTCCTTGAAATCCACCTAACGGCTGATGAATCATTATTCTTGAATTGGGTAACGCAAATCTTTTTCCTTTTGTACCCGCAGCCATTATGATTGCCGCCATTGAAGATGCTTGTCCCATACATATGGTTACTATATCATTTTTTACAAATTTCATCGTATCGTAAATTGCCATTCCGGCACTTACCATACCTCCCGGAGAATTAATATATATAGAAATATCTTTCTCTGAATCTTCCGCTTCAAGGAACAGCAATTGGGCAATAATTACATTTGCAACAGCATCATCAATTGAAGATCCGAGAAATACGATCCCGTCCTTCAATAATCTTGAATAAATATCATATGCCCTCTCCGTATTTCCATTTTGTTCAACGACAACCGGTATTAATGTCATTTTATACCTCTTTGACCTTTATTTTTTCCTTCAGAAGATCAATAGCGAGATTTCTTCCGATACTATCTTTTAAAGACTCTTTCTGCTCATTATTCATATAATACTTTCTAACATCCTTAACATCCATTCCGTTTGCTTCGGCTATTTTTTTAAACTCCTTTTCCAGGTCATCATTTTTGATATCTATCCCGTTATTCTTCTTAACTTCCTCAAGAATAAAAGAAAATTTGATTGATCTTTCGGAATCTTCCTTAACTGTTTTTAAATATTCCGACCTTTTATCTTCCGGTAATGTCATTATCATTTGTGCATATTGAGATTGAGTCCTTTGTACTTCTTGATCAATAATAGAATCCGGTATCGAGAAATCACAAAGCTCAATAAGTTTTTCCCTGATCTCATTTATGATGATTTGATCTTTTTTACGATTTGAATGGTTTTCAAATTCTTCCTTAAGTTTTGACTTAAAACTCTCCTTGTCTTTAAATCCCATTGACTTTAAAAATTTATCATCAAAAACGGGAGTAATATATTCAAAAATATTTTTTATTTCAATAAAATGCTTTATTTTTTTCCCCGCCCATTTCTTTTTATTGAAATCTTTTCCATATTTTTTCTCCAAATCAAATTTTTCACCCTTACACTTTCCTAAAAAATCTTGATAAATATCCCCGAATTCGTTATGTTTCACATTTTTTACTTCAAAGAATGAATCTTGCTTAGGCATCATCCTTTTTGTATCTATAAACTGGGATTGTATTTTAAATTCAACAAAATCATTATCTTTTATACATCTGTCTTTTACAATTTGCTTCCTCTTATTGTTATTCAAAATAAGATCAATCTGTTTCTTCTCATCATATTTCTCTGATTTGATCATCTCTTTTTTAATACTAACGGTAATTTTACTAAGATCGGGAATTATAACTTCCGGAAAAAGATCAACGGAAACAAGAGCTTTTAGATCTTTCCCCTCTTTGAAATCGAAATCTTTCACAATCGGAGAAGAAATTATCCTTATTTTCTCTTTTTTTATAGTTTTAAACGTATAATCTTCTATAACTTTATTAACTATTTCATCCATTATTAAATCCCTGTATTTGCTTTTTACCACTTCCAAAGGGATTTTACCTTTTCTGAAACCATCAATTTTCATCTCGGAAGAATATTTTTTTACAGCCTGCTCAAATTTCTCTTCAATTTCTTTTCTCGGTATTTGTATTCTGAATTCTTGCGACATCTTATTTTTATTGCTTTCGGTTTTTTTTGTAGTTTTTACAGATTTTAAGCTCTTTTTACCATTAGTACTTTTATTACTATCTCTCTTCTGCTTTGCTCCTTTAATTTCAGATTTTGAATTTTTATTCAAGTGATCTTTTTCTGCCATTGCTAACTCTCCTGTTCCGTTGTTTTTATTTTCTCGATATATTTGAATATCTCAATAAATTTTAAACTGAGATTATATCACATTTCTTATTAAACTTGCGACCTAATGTCAAATTTTATTGAATCCATATCAATCCTAATTTGCTTAATCAACTCAATTTCCGATTTGAATTTTTTTTCTTTACGGATAAACTTAAGGAATTGTATCTCAATATTGCTACCGTATATATCTTCGTTATACTCAATAACATGTGTCTCTATTTTTCGGATATTTACATTTTTTGAATGATTTTTTCCAATATAGGTAGCCGATTTATAAATATTTCCTTTTATGATTACATTGGATTTATAGACACCGTTGGGTAGGATACAATTCTCATCAGCAAGATTCATCGTAGGGAAGCCGAATACTCTTCCCTTTCTATTACCTCTAATTACTTCCCCGTTTATGCTGTAAAATGCCCCAAGCATTTTATTTGCTCTGCTTAATTCTCCTTTCTTTAATGCGGCTCTAATACTTGAACTTGATACTTTTTGTCCGTCTATTTTTTCAGAAGGTACAATTTTAATATTAAAATTTCTAAGAGATCCGTAACCTTTAATTCTTTCTATATCCCATGCCCGATCCCTTCCCAATCGAAAATTTTCCCCGACAACAAGATATTTAATGTTAAAACGTTTTATAAGAAAGATATCAATAAAATCTTTCCCATCCAAATGATATAACTCCCGAAACTTGAGATACTCAATTCTATCTATTCCCGATGATTCCAAAACTTTATGTTTCTGTATATCTGTATAAATAAGCCTATCTTCCGTTTTAAAAAATAACTTGGGATTAGGATTTAATGTTAAAAGAACCGTTCCCAATCCGTCTCTATCGGCAATTTTCAGAGTATGTTTTACTATTGACCGGTGACCTAAATGAAAACCGTCAAAATTCCCGATTGTAATGGCATTTCCAATTCTTTTTCCCATATCATATCGGTTAATTATCGTTCTTTTGCGTAAGATTCTTCATATCAAAAATATCAGCATCATAAAGAGGTTTCATTGGATATGAAAATGTAATAGCGAAAATTAAAAGTAATAAAATAATATAAGTGAACAATAACAGATTTAAACTTTTTACAGTTACTTTTTTATCTTTAACAAATTGATTATCCGTTTTACTCTTAAAAACGGTTAATTCTTTTCTTTGAATTATCCCCTTCTTTAACAAATTAAATATACTTTTGTAAATCTTGTATTCGTTGAAAATCCCCATTTCAACCAAATCAGATACAGAATTTTTCCCGTTTATATGTTTTAAAACACCCAGTTCTCCTTCTGTTAAAAATACTTTTTCCGTATCATATTTGGGGTCTTCATGATCATCAATAATTTCAACTGTTAAATCTTCCGATTCCAAAGGTTCGAATATAATACCGTTATCCGGTATTGATTCGGTAATAAGAGGCCATTCATCAAGCATCTGAACCCCTTCCATGATGATATTATCGGTAGGTAAAGGATCGATTATTTTCAGCTTGGAATCAATGACATCCATTACTTTAAAGTTATATTTACCTTTTTTCCATTTAAATAATGAAAGAATTGTTTCCGAAGCCTGAATATTCAGAGCTTCCGAGATTGTACTCTCTCCAATCAATCCCATACTAAGTAGTATTTCACCAATTTTTTGATTAGTTCTTTTTTGAATTGCAAGTGCTCTATCCAACATCTCTTCACTTATTAAATCTTGTTTAACAAGAACGGAACCTGATCTCAACTCAATCTTTTTTGGAAATGAATCTACACCTACAATAAAACCATTCTCAAAAATTAACGTTACAAAAGAACCTTCATCTGTAAAAGTTAGGATTCCGCTTTTTCTTTGAAAGGATATCAGTTGAAGAATATCAGGTACTTTAAATTCTTTTAGAGTTCCTTTAAATGCCACTTGAATCCCCCTTAATAGAGTAGAAGTTTATTAGGATATACATTAATATGCAAAACAATGAACTGATACTGAAAATAATCGGATATGTGGAGTAAAGTTTTTGAAATATCAACTTACCTGCAATTGAGAATATTGCTATGGAATAAAATAGTATTGCAAACAAAATAAATGATATGTACTTTCTTGTAAAAAGAAGTTTTATCCCAGGAGAAAAAACAGATAACACATATACAATAATTCCTTTAAGAAAGTTACCTTTTCTAATTTTTTTCTCTTTTGCAACTTTAGCTTCAAGGAAAATCACATCTTTTAGTTTAAACAACTGATGACATTCATTGCAAAAAACAACACCTTTTTCGGTATTGATTCTTTTTGTTATTTTGTTGCATTTGGAACATCGGACACTCTTTCCCACATTTTGAAAAAAACGATCAACAATATAAATGTAAAGCAGTAAAATCAAAGAAAACCAAATTATGGGAAGCTTCATAAATTCTTTTATAATTTCAAGTGTTAAATAAGACGGATCAAGCTTATCATTAGAATTGTTAAATATTCTTCTTTTAAGTAAATTTCGATCGATTTCGACTTCTTTTAATTGATCAACATCATCTTTTAGTTGTTCTATCAACGGAAATCTTTTTACATAGGAATTAAAAACTTTAGAACGCTCATGAGAAGCCAATACAATTGTAAAATTATGAATCGCAGTTTGATCATTTTCATTCAATTCAAGAGAATTTTTATAATATTTGAGACTCTTCTTAGGATTTCCGGATTTATAATATATATTCCCCAACAAATTATATTTTAAATTACTTCTGTAGCTTTCACCTGTCGATAATAAAATATCAAGGGAAGAGTTGAAATCTCCATCTTTGTAAAAAGTATAAGCAAGATATACCTTTAGTTCGTTATCAAATTTTGAATAATCCTTTTTGTTATACCTTTTTCCGGAAATAACTTCGGCAGCCACAATAAAAGTATCTGAAGATCTGTTTCTTCGCATAAATGAGATTACGCTAAACAAAGAAGAAAAAATAAAAATGATTATAACAAGAGTTATTATCCCTCTCTTCTCTTTCTTATTGTAATACACCCACAACAATCCTGACATTAAAAAAGGGAAGATCATCCAACCTGACAGCAATAATAAAGGCCAAAAGAGAGCTAAGGAAAAAAATAATATTTTTTTGACTGAAATTTCACCGTCTCTCGTATTTAACGCATCGGTAGAAAACAAATTAAAATTGTTAAAAAAAAGTACGATTGAAAAAATAAAAAACACAAATATTGCAGAGAAATAGAGTGAAGTAACAGCTAAACTTAAAAATGCAAACAATGAATTATCATTTTGTAAAAGGCTTATAATTTGATCCAAAGATATTTTTACATTAAAAAAGGATGAACCGTTCAATCTTTTAATATTTTCAATTTTATTAAATATCTGCCAATAGCCCGGCACACCGTTTGCAATCGCCCTAAAAACAATATTTGCTTTTTCAAGATCTCCCTTGCTAACAAAATCATCTCCTATCTTTTCTAATTCATTGATTGCATATGTTTTCTTATCTTCCGTTAATTTGTTAAAGTCGAATTCAGACAGTGATCTCATGAATGATGAATTATCCGATATTGAATGGAAAAATTTTATTTTATTTATTGTCCCAATTGAATTATTTCCGGAAATTTTAACAGGATACAGCACAAATATTAAAAGGAGGATAAAAGAAAGTCGAATTTTCATCAGCTTAAACTCTCTTCAAACTTATTTTTATAAATCCTGTTTAAATTATCTAAAACCTCACTAAGAAAAATTTCATCCGAATGATCAAGATTTCCGACTGTCTTATCTTTTAGTTCTTTCAGTAATGATATGAAGAGAGTTGCATTTTTTTTATCGGATTTTTCTCCCCTTGCAATCGGATCTTCGATTTCCCCTAGATTTATCATTGCCTGTGTTGTCAAAAGAAGTATAATAGATTTAAATTCCGCTTCCATTTTTCACTTTTATTAATTTCGTACTATTGCCTTTATTCAGTAAAAGTACTATTATCAATTTCAGTATTTTATATAACATTAATACAACAAAAAAACAAGATGAATGAATTTAAAAAACTAATTGATATTATGGCAAGATTGAGAGATCCGGACATAGGGTGTCCTTGGGACAAAGCACAAACGGTTTACAGCTTAAAAGAATATGTAATTGAAGAAGCTTACGAAGTGATAGAATCGATTGATAATCAAGATACAATATCAATTTCAGAAGAACTTGGAGATTTACTGCTTCAAATTGTTTTTATTTCACGAATAATGGAAGAATCGGGAGAATTTTCAATAAAAGACGTTTTGAGAAAACTAAATGAAAAACTAATTAGAAGACATCCCCATATTTTTGGCAATAAAAATATTGAAACTGCATCAGAAGTAAAAACAAATTGGGAAAAAATAAAAAAAGATGAAAAAAACAGAAGCAGTATATTATCTGATTATCCCGAATCCATGCCCGCCCTATCTGCTGCAAAACGGTATGGAGAACAAGCTTCATCAATTGGTTTTGATTGGGGTGACCCTTTTCTTGCACTTGACAAAGTTGAAGAAGAAATTGCTGAACTTAAGCGGGAATTAAAAAATAAAGATTATCAAAAAATATCATCTGAGTTAGGTGATCTTTTATTTGCAGTTGCAAATGTTTCCCGTATTAGTAATGTAAATCCTGAAATGGCTCTTAGAAACGCTAATAAAAAATTTAAAAAACGATTCAGATCTGTTGAAAAAAGAATTGTTGACTCGGGAAAAGAGATGAGCTCACTTTCTCTTGATCAGATGAATGCCGTATGGAATAAAATAAAGGAAGAAGAAAATTCGAATTAGTGCTCTATCTCACTAAAATCTTCATTTGAAAGGGAATTGAACCAATTTTCAACTTTGTCTTCACTATCAAAAAAATCATTGGAAATTCCCGACACCTCAAAATTTTGATAAACCTGGTCGGATATATACATTCCCGCTCCACTCTTAAGGGCAATCACAACCGCATCGGACGGACGACAGTCAATGATTTTAAGTGTACTTTCTCTTTCTACATGTAATTCGGCATAGTAAGTGTTGTTAACAACTTCTTTAATAAAAATTTTTTTAACACTATATCCTAAATTTTCTATAACTGAATTTAGAAGGTCGTGAGTCATCGGTCTTGGGGAATCAATTTTTTCAAGTGAAATGGTTATACTGTTAGCTTCTGAAACACCGATCCAAATCGGAATTACTTTCTCAAGGTTCTCCGGTTTTAGAAGCATCACGGGCATATTTGAAACAGGGTCAAGTATTAGCCCCATTAGTTTTACTTCAATCTGTTTTAACATTTGTGAATTATATAGTATTAAAAGTCATTTTTGTCAATCTTGTAAAGTTAATTTAAAAAAATAACAAAAAGACGTTGTAAATTATCTTCTTTTAGCTCAATTGTTGAATAATTTATTTTTTAACTAGTCCGTTTATTGACTAATTCGTGCTGATATGTTAATTTTTTATCTTTCATAGCATCTTAATAAATTAATACGGAGGAGTTTTGAATGAGCAAAAAAATGGCGACAATTGATGGAAATACGGCTGCAACTCACATAGCATATGCCTTTAGCGAGGTCGCTGCTATTTACCCGATAACACCGTCTTCAGGGATGGGAGAGATGGCAGATGAATGGTCTGCTTTCGGAAGAAAGAATATTTTCGGTCAGCAGCTTGATGTTGTTGAAATGCAATCCGAAGGTGGTGCAGCAGGTTCCGTTCACGGTGCATTATCAGGAGGCTCGTTAACTACTACATTCACCGCTTCTCAAGGATTACTTTTGATGATTCCCAATATGCACAAGATTGCCGGTGAAATGCTTCCAACCGTATTTCATGTATCTGCAAGATCTCTTGCCGCTCAGTCATTATCAATTTTCGGTGATCATTCCGATGTTATGTCTGTTAGAAACACGGGTTTTGCTTTAATGGCTGCTTCAAATATTCAGGAAACTATGGATTTGGCGATTGTTTCACATTTATCAACGCTAAAATCATCTGTACCTTTTGTTAATTTTTTTGACGGGTTTAGAACTTCTCATGAGATACAGAAAGTCGAGATGGTTGACTATGATACATTATCATCAATGGTAGATATGAAATACATCGAAAAGTTTAGGGAGAGAGCACTTTCTCCCGACAAACCTGTGCTTAAAGTCGGTGCACAGAATCCCGATGTATATTTTCAAGGCAGGGAGACGGTGAATAGTTTTTACGAAAAAACGCCTGCAATTGTTGAAGAATATATGGAAGCTGTTTTTAGAAAAACAGGAAGGAGATATAGGCTTTTTGATTATGTTGGGGTTGAAGATGCGGAAAATATTATTATTGCAATGGGTTCTTCATGCGATACTATTGAGGAAACTATAAATTATCTCAATTCTAAAGGGGAAAAACTCGGATTAATTAAAGTCAGGTTATTTAGACCTTTTGCCGTAGAATCATTCTTGTCGGCTCTTCCTGCTACTGTAAAGAGAATAGCGGTTCTGGACAGGACTAAAGAACCTGGGTCAATAGGAGAACCGCTGTATCTTGACATAGCAACCGCCCTCAGAGGAAAAGATATTACTGTTATCGGAGGCAGATACGGACTAAGTTCAAAAGAATTTACTCCATCAATGGTAAGAGATGTTTTCGAACATTTAAAAAATGGCGGATTTAACGGATTCACGGTCGGAATTAATGATGACATTACAAACAAGTCCATTAAAAGCGGACCGGTTATTTCCACGGAACCCGATGATATAAAAAGATGTATTTTTTGGGGATTGGGATCCGACGGCACTGTCGGAGCCAATAAAAATTCCATCAAAATAATCGGTGATAATACCGATATGAATGCTCAAGGATACTTTTCATATGATTCTAAGAAATCTGGTGGAATCACGATATCATATCTAAGATTTGGAAAAAGCAAAATCTTATCAACTTACCTTATAACAAAAGCCGACTTTGTCGCGTTACACAATTCCGCTTACATAGGAAGATATGATATTTTGAAAGAGATTAAGGACGGAGGTACTTTCCTCCTTAATTCCGATTTTTCTAACGATGAAGTTTTTTCCCACTTGACAAGAGACATGCAAGAAACAATTATCAATAAAAAATTAAAGTTCTATAACATTGATGCATTAAAAATCGCTAATGAAGTTGGTTTGGGAAATAGAATCAATACAGTAATGCAGGCAGCATTTTTCAAAGTTTCAGGTGTGCTTGAGGAAGATATAGCCATAAAACTAATAAAAGATTCCATCAAAAAATCTTTTGAAACAAAAGGAAAGAACATTGTAAATATGAACTGGGAAGCAGTAGATAAAACAAGCGAAGCTCTGAACGAGATAGAATATCCTAAAACCATATCCGAAGTTAAAACTTTTTATTCACCAAAACCTCTTATTGATAAAGATGCAAAAGGATTTTCAAAAGAAATTATTGAAAAGATAATGCATCTTGAAGGAAATTCAATCCCCGTTTCGGCAATGCCTATTGACGGCAAAGTTCCTACCGGAACCGCTATGCTTGAAAAAAGGGGTATTGCACCCATGGTACCTAAATGGTTATCGGAAAATTGTATCCAGTGTAACCAATGTTCATTTGTATGTCCTCATGCCGCAATACGTTCCAAACAGATTGATCCGGATGACCTTAAAAATGCTCCCGAATCGTTCAATACACTTAAATCAACCACAAAAAATGAAAAGAATTTGGAATTTAAAATACAAATATATACTGAGGATTGTACCGGTTGCGGTAATTGTATTGAAGTTTGCCCTTCAAAAGAGAAATCTCTTATCTTTAGTCCCATTGATGAAGAGAGAGATAATGGTGAAGTTGAAAACGCAGAATTCTTTAATGATCTGCCTGATAATGTTCTTGACGGAGTTAAACCGGCATCTGTTAAAGGTACTCAATTCAAGAAACCGCTTTTTGAATTTTCAGGAGCTTGTGCAGGTTGTGGTGAAACAGCATATGTGAAGCTTGTAACCCAACTTTTCGGTGATAGGATGATAATTGCAAATGCTACAGGATGTTCTTCCATTTATAGCGGTACTTTTCCTACGACTCCATACACTACGAATAAGGAAGGTAGAGGACCCGCTTGGGCAAATTCTCTATTTGAAGATAATGCCGAATACGGTTTTGGGATGAAGCTTGCCGTTGATGCAAACAGACGTCAATTAAAATGGAATGTAGAAAAAATCCTTGAAATGGATATTTCCGGATCTCTTAAGGAACTTCTCGTTAAGGGAATTGAACTTTGGGACTCAAAAGGAGACGATATCCAAAACAATGCTTCACTTATTAAAGAGGCTCTAAAGATCGAATCCTTAAATAAAAAAACAGAGAAAACTCTCCGAAAAATAATAGAACTTCAAGATTATTTTGTAAACAAATCAATATGGTGTATCGGTGGTGACGGTTGGGCATACGATATCGGTTATGGAGGACTTGATCATGTATTGGCTTCCGGTAAAAATATCAATGTCCTTGTACTTGATACCGAGGTTTATTCGAATACGGGAGGTCAATCTTCAAAGGCAACTCCGCTTGCATCCGTTGCTAAATTTGCAGCAGCCGGAAAGAGGACAAAGAAAAAGGACCTCGGACTTATTAGTATGAGTTACGGTAATATTTATGTTGCATCTGTTAGTCTTGGTGCAAATATGAATCAGACAATAAAAGCTTTTACGGAAGCTGAAAGCTATAACGGTCCGTCACTTATCATTGCCTATTCTCCTTGTATTGCTCATGGTCTGGATATGAGTAAAACCGTTCAAGAAGAGAAACTTGCAGTTCAATCAGGATACTGGCCGCTTTATCGGTACAATCCTGCTCTTACGGAGGAAAACAAGAATCCGTTTATTTACGAATCAAAAGATCCAACTGTTAAAATGATGGATTTCCTCATGAATGAAGGTAGATATACAATATTGAAAAGACAATTTCCGGATTTGGCTGAGGGTCTCTATGAGCAAGCGATTGATAATAAGAAAAATAAACATGAATATTATAAAAAACTAAGTAGTCTTTAATTTTTAAAGTAGTTAGTAAGGATTAACAAGTATGGAAAAAGAACTTAAAGCTTATGAAGACCTTGATTTCTTAAGATCCAATGAAGCACGTCCGATAAGGATACTTTCAGAGTATCTTGAACCCGAGAAAAGGTTTATAGATAACAACATTCAGAATACCGTAGTTTTTTTCGGTTCTGCAAGGTCAAGACCCGATGATAAAAAAAGTAAAGATAATTACTGGGTAGCTGAAAATATGGCTTTTAAACTCGGAGAACTTTCAAAAGATTTACAAAGAAAGAAATTGTCCTATACAATCTGTACCGGAGGAGGACCCGGGATTATGGAAGCTGCAAATCGTGGAGCTGACAGAGCAGGAGTAAAAAGCATTGGACTCAATATAGAAATAGCATTTGAACAAGTTCCGAACAAGTATATCTCAAAAGATCTGAATTTTGAATTTCATTATTTTTTCATGAGAAAATTATGGTTCTTTTGCCATGCAAAAGCAATTATAGTCTTTCCCGGCGGTTTTGGAACTTTCGATGAACTTTTTGAAATGCTTACCCTCATTCAGACAGAGAAACTTGAAAGGAAAAACTTCACAATTCTCTTGTACAATAAAGAATACTGGAATTCTGTTGTAAACTTCAAAAAACTTGCCGAGCATGGCATGATATCTGAAAAAGATCTTAAACTTTTCAGTTATTTTTCATCGGCTGACGAAGGATTTTCGTTGCTGAAGCCGAAATTAATCAAGGCAATCAAACAGAATAATAATTGTATCTGACACTTTAAAACCAATGTCTATTGAAAAAATAACGAAATATTTAATCGATATCAGAGAGGATGAAAGCTTTATCTCTTCCTCTGTCTTGGACCCTATTAACTATTCAAATAATAATAAAAATACATGGGTAGAGATAGAAAATCCTGAATTCACATCTCTTTGCCCTATGACCGGATTACCCGATCTCGGAATAATTCGTATAAAATTTTTACCCGATAAAAAAATTGTTGAATTAAAATCATTAAAATATTATTTTCTTCAATATAGAAACACCGGAATATTTTATGAAAATTTGACTAAAATAATTTCAAAACATCTTATAGAAAAAATTGATCCATTTGAACTTATCGTAGAAGCGAATTTTACTTCCCGCGGAGGAATTTCTTCAAAGGTTTCAACTACGTATAAAAGGACGTAATTTAAGAATATTTATTACGACTTTCAATAATGGATACTTTTAGCAGAGTACTTAATCTTTCACCTTTATTCAATATTTCCAAACCGATTTTGTTGTTAAAACTATTTGCTGCACAGGTCATTGGTTCTATAGCAATGGATTTTCTTTCAGCTGGAATGTATATTTGGAAAAAACAGTTTGAATTGTTTGATCTATTCTGTTCCACCTTGATTATTTTTTGTTTCTCTTTTGAGTGAAGTTCTATTACCGCTTTTTTTGAATTTATTAGAAATCCGGTATCAAAGTATCGGCCTTTTAATGATTTCGGTTTATTAAAGGAAGAGTATGGAACTAATTCTCCATTTGGGATTTTTTCATTATCGGCTTTTATAAATTTACATTCAGGTATCTTTAATAAGAGATTATTAACCGTCTCATCCGAAAATCTAAAATATGGATGCCAACCTACCCCTATCGGCATTTTTTTATCCTGACTGAGGATATCAATGCAACATTTAAATCCTTCATTATTTAAAGTTATCATGATATCAACGATAAAGGGAAACGGATAACCGGTATAGGTTCCATCATACTGATAAGAAAAAGTAAGTGATGCACTACTCTTCTGTATAATTTTTTTTTTTAATACAGTTGATTTATTAAAAAAAAATCCATGCAAAGCATTTGAAATATCATTTTTTGGCAATTGATACTTATTACCATCAAATAAGTATTCTCCGTTAAGAATACGGTTTGGAAACGGGATAAGGAAGCTACTTTTATAACCTTCATTCAAATAAAACCGCTCTATTGTCTTGTAACCGTCTATAATACTCTCATTATCTAAAACCAACTCTCGAATATTTACTCCGAATGCGGGAACAATTGAACACCTATCTCCGGTATTAATATTATGAATAACAAATTCTTCAAATCCGTTTAAATTATTTTTATTAATCTCAAACAAACTTATTGCCTATTTTTAAAAAAAAATCTTCATGACATTATACATATACTCGCTACTTTTTATTAAAAAGTTAATACAAATTTTATTATTTCTTTTGCCGTTTCTTCCGGAAAATGAAACATAGGTAAATGACCTCCTTTTTTAAAAACCTTCAACATTTTATCCTTTGACGAATATTTCCCGAAATCTCTTTTCCCCTGAGCTAACGGAACAACCATATCATATTCACCCCAAAGCATAAGTGTTGGAATATTAATTTTTGAAATATCCGGATTAATGGATATAGCATCTTTTATCAATGCATCATTTAATTTGAAAGGTCGTTTTTTAAAGTAAGATAACTTTGAAGAAAACTTTATTTTTTTATCAATGGTTATCAACAATGAATTTGCTTCCTCTGCGGTCTTCTCCAATTTAAGAAATTCACTCACATCTACCGAATCAATATCAAAAGTAAGAGCTTTGTTCTTAATTTTGTTCCATTTTCTCACAGCAATACCTTTAGCAACTCTTTCCATTGCTTCTTTTACTATTTCTGATCTTGATGTCTTACCATTATCATGAAAATTATTGACCCCATTCATTTCGATCCATCCGCTTATTTTTTTTTGTCGGGAATTATCTTCCAAATAAGCAACACCAAGATATCCTCCCCAACTGGCTCCGAATAAGAATATTTTATTATCTTTTCCATAATTTCCGAGCAAAAATTTAATCAAATGATCCAAATCATCTACAAATTGATCTACCGTAAATAAAGACACATCATTTTTTCCGGTGGAGAGTCCCGCCCCCCTCTGATCCCAATAAGCAATCAGAAATCTCTTTTCCATTATTTCACTGAAATTATCGGAATTATTAAGTACAAGTGCAGAACCTCCCGGTCCTCCGTGTAATATAATCAGAATTCTTTTGCTCCCCATATTCCCTTCAACCAATAAATTCATAGTCTCATTTTTATATTTAAAATCAATTGAGTCGCTTATCATCTCATTATAATCATTATTATCAGATGCAACCATTCCCCATTTTATTAATTCATCTTTTGTCATCCAATGAATATCATCAGAAGACGCCACTTTAAGCGTATGGAAATAAAATTCTCTTCCGTTTTTCCCCATCATCTCCGAAAAATATTTTATTTGTGCATTGTGAGCCGGATGATTCTCCGGCAAATCTCCGGCAGATACACCATTAAAATACCATGAATGAATGCCCAATTTTGATCCTGACTCCACTACCTTTTCACTTCCTGCACAAAACAGGTCTACTCCTCCCGATGCCACTTCACTACCTTTAGGCACAATGATTTTGAAACCTCCCTTTCTGATCAGTCTTCCTGTGTGCATATTAACAGGATCATTCATGGAACCCGGAATATTTTCAAAAACCAATGTTTTGATTTCCGGATGATTCTTAATTAATTCCTTAATCTGCAAATAGGTCTTTGTACCCAATACTCCGCTTAAAACGGCACTATCCTTCTTTATCACCAATCGGGTGGTTCCGCTTCCAAGCAAAGAATCGTTAAAAACTATTTTCACTTGGTGGTCCTTCTTATTCATTTCTTCACTTACAACTCCGGTCACAAAAATATTCCCACCCTTCTCAATTACTTTCAATCCCGAACCTTTGTAAACGGATTTTTTTTCTCCTTTTTGCTTACTGTCATTCAAAACCGGTTTTTTTAAAACTATTTTTACAGTTCCGTCGGGCTTTAAATCCGATTTGTTAAAACCTAAAAGACACGTTCCCGTTTCAAATATAACTAATATTTTTCCCTTATCTACATCTCCTTCAATCTCAGAGTATCTCTTTTCATCTATGACAATGTAGCTTTCTCCGATTTCCTTCATCTGTTCGGCAACTACTTTATCAATTTCAGAAACCGGTATATCTTCGGAAGCCCAAATATCATGTTTACTATTATTTTTACATGAAAATATACAAAAAATTATTACAATCAAGATTATTAAATTAGTTATTTTTCTCACATCAACTCCTTTTTACCGGTTATATTTCGTGATATTTTTCAACAATTTCCGATAATTTATCAACATTTACATTGTCACCACTTATAATGACAGCTATTTCTTTTCCGATTTTTTGCGATTTTTTGAATAGTAATGGAGCGATGGTTATTGCTCCACTACCCTCTAAGACAAGGCGTTCATGTCGAAAACCAAAAGCCATTGATTTTTCAATTTGTTCTTCGGGAATTTGCAAAATATCATCCACATTTTGTTTGCAAATTTGGAAAGTATATTTATTATCAAAAGGGAGACCGCCTTGCAAAGCATCAGCTATACTAAAAGTTTCTTCAATTTTTACAATTTTTCCGGATTTTATACTTTCATACATAGCCGCACCTTTCTCTATAGTTACACCAATCAATTTGATATCGGGATTAACAGACTTCGCAGCTATTGCAATTCCACTCATCAAACCTCCGCCGCTTAGTTGAACTAACATTGTGTCTATCTCGGGATTTTCGTTTAGTATTTCCAGTGCAATAGTGCCCTGTCCGGCAATAACGTAGGGATCATCAAATGCCGATATAAAAGTTTTCCCCCTTTCTTTTGCAATTGTTAATGCATTTTCGGTAGCATCATCTTGATCTTTGCCGGCAACAATCACCTTAGCTCCCAGTTGTTCCATAGCTTCAATTTTATGATCAGGAACCAACTTGGAAACACAAATTGTTGCTTCAATTCCGATTTTTTTAGCAACATAAGCAACAGCCTTTCCATGATTACCTGCAGACATGGTAATAATTCCCTTGGTAATAGCCTCTTTGGAAAGACTCAAAATAGCATTTGCCGCTCCCCTGAGTTTAAATGAACCTGAAGGCTGCATATTTTCCAGTTTTAAATAGACACTTTTTCCCGTTTTCTTTGAGAGATACAATGAAGGCTTAAGTGGTGTTCTCGTTATAATATCACTAATCCTTTTTTGTGCTGAAAAAACATCACTTAATCTAATTTGTTTTTTACTCATACCAATTCCTTCAATGCTTTGGAAATACCACTCAATCCCCCTTTCAACTCATCTCTCAATGGCCAGGCATAACCGATCCGAAAATTACGACGAGATTGTTCAAACCAGTGACCTGGACCTACATATGTTCCATATTTCTCATTTAAAATTCTATAAAAGTTATCAATATCAATTTTTACTTCAGGCTTAATTCTCGGAAAACAAACACACCCGCCTTTCGGTTCAACCCATTCCATAAAAGCTTCTCTATCGATCCATTCTTTAACAATACTAAACGACTCTTGAATATGTCTGTTATTTTCAGAAATCCACTCACCTTTTTGGGATAACGCTTCGTATCCGATTGCTTCATCAATAACACTTCCGCATATACCGATTTGTTCTTTTGCACATAAAAATAAATTCATCAATTCTTCATCCCGACAGATTAACCACCCTACTCTAATCCCCGGTATCCCATACGTTTTGGAAAGAGAAGAAACACTTATAACACTTGGACTAAGAGAGGCAGCTACAGGAAGTGTTTTGTTAAAAGCCATTTCCCTATAAGTCTCATCAAACAACAACAAACATCCCTTGGATTCCACTAATTCAACTACCTGCTTTAACTCCTGTTCATCAATCATTACCCCTGTAGGATTATGAGGATACGTTAGGCTTATGAATTTCGTTTCCGGACGGATAAATGATTCAAGTTCATCCAAATCAATTTTAAACTCATTTTCAAATGATAGATCAAGATAAGATATTTCACACCCTATCGCTTTCGGAGTTTCAATATTTGTGGCATAGTTAGGTCGCATTACTACGATATGATCTCCCTTGTTAAGCAAGGAAGTAGCAATAATAAACAGTGCTGCAGATGCTCCGGCAGTTATTAAAACATTCTCCCGATTTAATTCACTGCTTTCTACAGATATTATCTTACGCAAGTCGGAATTTCCATAATGATCTCCATAACAAAGTAATGTATCATTTACGTTCATATTCAAATCGTTTAACGAACGATCTCTAACGGAACTTTCGGTAAGATTAAATTTAATCTTATCATACCCCATCTGTTCGGGTGATTCTTCTTCGATCGGCATTCTAATATATTTCATGATTTAACCTCTCTATATTCATATTATTATTTACATTGTCCATACAATATTACTTCTTCCGGTATGGGAAATGGAAATCTCGTTAAAAATTTTATAATTCACTGTACACAGCTTTACAAATTTGAATATCTTGAACCGCAACACCTGTTAAATCCGCTACGGTTATTTGATCTTCATTTGTTCTTCCCGGATTTTTTCCAAATATGATATTACCAAGTTCCACAGGTTTATCCAAACTTATTAAATTATTTTTAACTGCATGAAAAATTTCACCTCTCTCCATACACTGTTTTAGACTGTCCGCGACAACAATGTCAGCTTTATCAAGAATTGTGGAATCCAACTCTTGCTTTTCAGGAGTATCGGAACCGACAGCTGTAATGTGTACCCCTTTTCCAATATTACGTGCTCTCAATAACGGTTTTTTTGAAGGAGTAACAGTTATGATAAGATTACACTTTCTTTCAATTTCATCAATATTCTTAGTGGTTTTTATGCGATAACCAATTAACTCCATCTCTTTTTTATAAATTTTCAATTCCTTGTCATTAGTACCCCAAACAATTATATCCCTGCAGTTTGTTACGGACTTTAAATATTTAAGCTGCAATTTCCCCTGAATTCCGGCACCTACCATTCCAACACATTCAATATATTTAGGTGCTAAATATTTGGCAGCTATCGCACCTGCTGCCGCTGTTCTAATGTTTGTCAAATATCCTTCATCCAACAAAATAGATTTTATTTCTCCGGTTTTCTTGCTAAATAACAGCATCATCCCATTACTCGAAGATAATCCGAGTTTAGGATTGTCATAAAAACCGGAAGCAATCTTAATTACATAATAATCATCATCCAAAAGATATCCGTATTTTATATGAACATCTCCCGGAGGATTGTCAAAAAGCATTTCTGCAACGGGAGGTATAACTGCTTTTCCCCGTGAATATGCAACAAATCCCGCTTCAATTGCCGGAATAACATCAATGGAAGATAACACTTTTTTTATTTGTTTAAGATCCAATATTTTCATGTTGATTTTATTTCCTCAAGTAACTCACTTATTTTATTTAAACCGGAAAGCAAATATTCACGCTCCGAACCTATCCCGATACGCACCCGTTTGTCCATTCCAAAACAATCTCCGGCAACTATAAAAACACTTTTGTCTTTTCTAATTTTAGTTACTAATTCAGTAGAATTAATATCCATATTATAAGTTAGAAAAACCATTCCTCCGGCTTGTGGTGCAATAAAACTGAAAAGTCCCTGATGGCTATCAGTCCATTTTTTAAGAACAATAAAATTTTCATTTAGTATTTTCCTGTTACGGGTCAGGATATTTTTTCTCAATGGTGCTTGCAGTGCCAGAGTTGCTATACGGTTACTGAGAATAGACGTGGCAATTGTCGTATAATCACGGCGAGCCCACATATCTTCAATTTCTTGAAGCGGACCGACTAACCATCCTATACGAAGACCCGGAAGAGCATATGCTTTGGAAAGACCGCCGTTTACAATAACTTTCTCATACATTCCCAGGAAAGTTGGTGTTTCTTCTCCGGTCAATTCTGCTCCGCGATATATTTCATCTGCAAACAACCAGGCATCGGCATCTTTTGCCAGTTGCACTATTTCAAGCATGTTTTTCCGGCTCAATACAGCACCGGTCGGATTGTTCGGATTGCAAACCGCAATCATTTTAGTTTTACTTGTAACCATTTTTTTCAACTCTTCAATATCAGGCTGCCAACCCAACTCTTCCTTGAGATAAAACGGCTTCACATTAATTCCAAAAGATTTGGCAATTCCCCAAATCTGCATATAATTCGGTAACATAAGCACCAACTCATCACCGGCACTCATTAAACTCCAAATTGCAACAAAGTTTGCCTCGATCGATCCGTTGGTAACCAATATGTTATCCGGTGAGGCATTTGAATATAAAGAACTGATAGCTTCACGTAGTTCTAATGAACCGTTTGTTTGTCCGTATCCGAGACGAAGTGAATGAAGTTTTTCAATTTCCTTATAATCCAACAACTCTTCAAGTGTAAAGGGATGGAGACCCGTTTCTGTCAAATTATATTCAACCGTATTCTCCCATAGGGATTGAGTCCTTTCCAATTCAAAGATATTAAGTTTCATGTTTATTTCACCACCTATTTGACTGTTTTATTTATACCATTTCTCATGTGTATTTTCACTTTCTGGACTTTATTATCGGCAATACCAAAACTGTCGGATATTTTTTATTCATATGAAGTTTGATTTTTACAGTTTTTGCATTTTCTCCATTCTCAAGAGAAACATCTCCGCCTGTATTATAATTTTTTTGATAACTTTGTGAATCCAAGTAGCCGAACAGAAGCCTTAAACGACTACCCTTTGAAATTCTGTACACAGTCAGATTTAGAGATTTTATGTCGTATCCATTAATACTTCCGGGCTTAACCAATTCCTCTTTTGCCAATGAATTTCTGAATCTTGCTCTCATTATACCATTGGAAATATAAACACTTTTTCCATTAGGTTTAATTTCAAATAATTTGTAATAGAAATCGGTGTCAGGTGCATCTATTTCAACAAAAGCTTTCAATAAAGGATATCCCGCAATATCAATATCTTTCTTTAATATCTCCGAATGGTAATAAAGCCACCCTTTTTCACTAAGATAACCGGAATTAGTGAAATAATCGTCATTATCATTATTTATTTGATAATCATCTTTAAATGCCGGTTTAAGAGGATCATAGATCAACAAATCCGGATTCTTATCATTTACACTATTACTTTTCATTGTACCGGAGGTATACACATTGTTCGGATTCCCTTGAGGTGAACTCAAATAAAAAGAGATTTGTTTATCGGAAAGTTCCTTATAAGAGGGTCTGTAATCCCACTTATTAGGTCCCATGTGAAAATATGTGATCCTATCTTTTAGAAAATCCGGTTTGTCCCCGTTTTTCATGGTCCAATCAAACCATTGCTTATGAAGCTTTAAAATATTTATTGCAGCTTGATTCCCAAATTTTAATCCACCTAAATTTGCTTTTGGTCTTCGAGTTCCGCTATGATCCCAAGGACCAACAACAAAATATATTTTATTTTTTACCGTTTTCTTGGCATTCTTCAAAAATTGGGAATAATAGTACATGTGTCCCGGCTGATCATCATCAAAATACCCGGTAATACTCAATATCGGTATTTTGATCTCTTCAAAATCTTTTGCCGACGGGAGGATATTTTTCCAAAAAGCATCAAAAGTCGGATGATTGATCCACCTTTTAAACACTTTTCGTGAATTATTATCGGGCATCTTTAAAGCATCCAATAGATTCGAATAGGGCTCATTCTCCATGTAATAACGCTTTATCTTTCCCATAGTGTACTTTGAGAAAGCGATTTTCGGATTTAACGTTCTGCCTGAAACAAACGATAGAATACTTAAATTATAAGTGCGATAAATATTCCGGTCTCTCGTTGCATCAATTCCGGGGCAGACAGTAGCAGTTGGAGCCATACTTGTCAGATGAGGAGGATTCTCCTTTGCAATTAACCACTGGTCCATCCCTTTATATGATCCTCCCATGGTTCCGACTTTCCCGTTGCACCACGATTGGCGTGCAATCCATTCCACCGCATCGTATCCATCCTTTCCTTCATTTTCAAACGGTGTAAAAATACCCTCGGAATTCCCGCGTCCTCGGCAATCTACCGAAACAAAAACATATCCGTTTTTGGAAAAATATTCGCCACGTTTAACATTATGATCTGACACATATGGAGTCAACACCATGATCGCAGGTAAAGGCTTACTCATTTTTTCGGGTTTGAATATGTTTGCCGAAAGATTAACCCCATCCCGAAGTGGGATTTTTTGATAAAAAAGAACTTCGATATCTTCTATATTAACAACTTTATTCTCCATATTTTGTGATCCGATTATATTCGGAGCAAAACTCAACGGAAATTCAATTTTCTCATACAACCAATCCTTTGGTTCGTTAAGAATGGTCGGCTTGGATCTCTGAGGTAAAACATAAATTCTTAATGAAATTAAGAATGTGATTATCAAAATAATTTTTAAAAATTTAAAATTACCCACGATAAACCTCTGAACTGCCACTGTTTAAAATTGATTTTAGTGCACGTTTAAAATTTCCACCGAGAATTAATTTGATATGTTTGTCAGTATAACCATTTCTTATCAACCCTTCCGCAATATTAAAAAATCTTTTCGGGTGATTCAATCCTTCAATGCTGATTTGATATTTATCATTAATATGAACTTTGTATTTGGAAGGTGCATTTAACAATGTCCTTTTTCTAACTTCCAACGGTTGAGCATCTTCGGTATATAAATTCTGATCACTACCGATTCCGACATGCTCAACACCCACAAGCTTAACTACATGATCAATGTGATCTAAAAAATGTTTTATGGCTACAGGCTCCTTATCCCTTATCATAAAACGGAGAATCGGAATACCTATGACTCCTCCTTTTTTTGCCATTTTTTTGATAGCTTCATCTGTTTTAGCTCTGGCGTAACCGGAATTCAAACTACGACAAGCAGCATGAGTAATAAGAATCGGATTTTTACATAAGGATATAGCATCCAAAGTTGTTCTATCACCACAATGTGAGATATCCACTCCCATTCCAACATGATCCATCCGATTAACAATAGAAATACCGAACTCAGTTAGACCGGTATCCTTCTCAACAAAAGCTCCGCAGCCTATACGATTTTTCGGATTATAAGTAAGCTGAGAAACACGTTGTCCCAGTCCGTAAAAGAAATCAACATCTTCCACAGTTCTGAAATGGGTCGAATTCTGATAAGAAAGTATTCTACCTATTTTACCCGATTCTACTATAGAATCTAATTTTTCTGCTGTATCTATCCGCTCGAAATATTGGCTGTTTGAAGCTATAAAACCGTTCCATCTTGCCAAATCTTCCACCATAGCATCATATCCTTCAAAAAGATCACCAAAAGCAAAGATTTTTATACCGGAACTACGAATCATTTTAAAATCTTCACGAGTAAAACTACCGGCTTTATTTAACCATAATTTTGTAATATTTATCCCGTTTCGCTCGTGAAGGTCATCGGAAAAAAGTCCCAACATATCAATGGTTGTCGTTTCATTAACAAGTCTTACAGCTCTGTTGGAATAGGATTTCAAAGTATCCGCTAAAATATTGTAGGGTTTCCCCCTCCCAAACAGACCGGATGTCACTCCGACCGAACCTATTGCAGCTTTACATAGAAACTCTCTTCTTTGCATATACACCTCCCTGCAAATCTATTAATGACTTTTAAAAACTTTCTTGTAAATATAGTTTGCAACAATAAGATCTTCAACTGCAAGTCCTAAGGATTTAAACAACGTAATATCATTATCCGATTTCCTACCGTCCACTTTATTGGTCAGTACATCTCCCAATTCACCTATAGGATGATTATTATCAACAATACCCTCGTTTCTTGGAAAAATAAAATCACCTGATTCATTATATAAAGATTCTAAGTTATCTGTAAATAATTGTGACTTAACTATTAGATCCGAGTCAAGTTCTCTTCTATTTGGAGTACATGCCCCTACGGCATTGATATGTGTTCCGGGTTTCACCCAAGCCCCCTTAAGGATCGGATCAACTGAAGAAGTAACAGTACAGATTATATCGGCATTTACAACCGCATCACGAGAATTATCCGCCACCTCAATTAAGAGAGGATAAAGTTGGGAATTCGCCTTAACAAAATCTTCTGACCTTTGTCGGGAAATATCCCATATTTTTACCTTTTTAAATGTTCTAACCAATGAAATAGCCTCTAAATGTGTTCTCCCTTGAACACCTGCTCCGAGAATAGCTATTTCGTCTATCTTTTTTACAGCAAGTTCGCGGGTTGCAACAGCACTCACCGCTGCAGTCCTTATTGCAGTAACAGCTTCAGCATCAACAATCGAAAGTAATTGACCGTCGCACGAATCAAACAAAAGTATCACTCCTTGATGAGATGGTTTTTTACTTTTATGATTCTGAGGGAAAACGGTGATTACCTTCGTTCCAACTACTTTTTCATTTATAAGACCTCCTGGCATAATTCCCAATAATCCCCCGCTTTCAGAAAGAGGCATTGCACTTCTTAAAGGTTGAATAACTTTTTTGCTGGATATATGAACAAACACCAAATTCATGAGCTCAATACATTTTTCCATAGTAAGTATGGATTTAACTTTTTTATTAGAGATAAAGATTGGTTTCATTTTTTACCAATATCAACTAAACATCTATTTTTTTCTAACTGCAAAATATCCTAAAACCAAACCCAATAAAATATTTAATAACGCCAGAAAACCAATTTGTAAATATTTCGGAAGACAAAATATCATTGTGAGTGCAGGAATCCATAACCAAATCAATGACCACCATACCTGTTTCATACTTTCCCAGTCCATCTCTTTTTTTTCAATATAATTATCTGTAAAACGGTGAAAAGTGGTAAAAATCGGTCCATAGATTATATTCGCAAAAAAAGAAACCGAAAGTGCTCTTACATATGTGTTACTTTCAGCTGCACTAAACCACCAACCTTCTCTTGTAATTGATGCTACAAATCCATAAAATCCTGTAAATACGTATTTAAACGTAATTCCAAGGAATGCCCAAACAAAAGCTTTTGCCGGTAATTTCCAAGGACCGGGACCGAAATAGTACCATTTACCCATACGAATTCGGACAGCCATTAATTCACCTATCGTTCCGAGGATTCCTATCTGTATGGCACTGGAAAGAATCGGATATTGTTTAACAAATTCTATATATGTATTAACCATTTAGCTATCCTCCTTTAAACCTTACTATAGTTGTATATACAACCTTAAAAAACAAAAGTCAAGTTATTTGATCTTTTTTCCATAATAGTGAATCTAATTCAATCATCATTTTAAAAACCCTTTTCATTTATCGAATAACAACTTGTCTTTTTAGTTTTAATTAATTGTTAAAAAAAACAACATAAAAGAACTTTTATTGACATTTGGGTTAATATCATTTATAAATTAAATGTTAAGTTTGAACGAATATAAAGGAGGAAATATGAAAAGAACATCACTAATCTTCATTGCAGTTTTATTCCTGTTTTCTATTATGACATCTGCTGATTATGTCGGCTCCAAAAAGTGCAAAATGTGTCATAAGGGAGAAAAAAGGGGGAAAGTTTTTGAAAAATGGATAGAGAAAAGACATTCAAAGGCATTTGAAACACTCAAAAAGAAAGGCAAGGAAAAAGATCCTGCATGCTTAAAATGTCACACAACCGCATTTAATAAAGGTGGCTATAAGATTGGAGATCCTAATGCTTCCAAATTCGAAGGAGTCGGATGTGAAGTTTGTCACGGTCCCGGTTCCGACTATAAAAAAATGAGTGTCATGAAAAACAAATCAAAAGCACTCGCAGCCGGTCTTGTTGTTCCGGATGAAAAAGTTTGTTTGAATTGCCATGATCCTAAAAAGAGTGAATTTGCAAAACCTTTTGATAAGGACAAGTACTTCAAAAAGATTGATCATAAATATAGAAAATAAGTAAGGCACTTAAAATGAAACTGAGAAACTCTTTATCGGTTATTACATCCGTACTGTTTTTAATGATTTTTTCTATTTCATGTAACAATGAAAATAAGGTAAAATCATTTAAAGAAGAAGTTAAACAAGAAAAACCTTCGGTTGTTTCTCATGGTCACGGAATAGACATATCCGGATCAGCAATAAAATCCGATTTAAAATGGGATATCCCTGAAGGATGGGTAACTATAAAAACAGAATCAAAAATTAGATTGGCTACCTATTCAATCAAATCCGGAGAAAATGAGGCAATTTGTACCATAGTTCCACTTTCCGGAGATGCAGGAGGTTTAAAAGCAAATGTTCAGATGTGGTTGGCAAGTACTTCTGAAAAAAACCTATCCGAAAAAGATTTGCGGATTTTTATCTCAAAACAGGAAAGATTTAAAACAAAAGACGGCAAAGAAGGGATTTTTATAGATTTTTCCGAATTGACCGGTAAAGATTCCGATCTCACATTGGCGGTTTCGGTAATAACTTATCCAAAAGAGACTCTATTTGTAAAACTTGCCGGTAATAGAAACATAGTGACAAACAATAGAGATAATGTACTAAAGTTATCCAAATCAATCGGAACTGTAAAATAATAATGTTAAGTACTCTGAAAAAGAATAGCATAATCAAATTTAGCTATTCACTAAAACTTACGGTAGTATGTCTCTTGTTACTTGTAGTGTTAACGGCATTTGGTACGATTTATCAAGCAGATAACGGTCTTCATGCAGCAAAATTGAAGTTTTTCACATCTTGGTTTTTTTTAGTTGCCGGAATTGTTCCAATTCCCGGAGCAGCACTTGTACTCCTCGTTCTCTTCATCAACCTTTTAAGTTCGATGATATTTCGGATTGGATTACATTTAAGAAATATCGGTAATATACTCACACATCTTGGAATATTGATCTTACTTGTAGGAAGTTTCTTTACTTTTCTATTTTCTCAGGAAAGTGTTCTAAAGCTAAAGGAAGGGGAGAAAAGTTCATGGTCTAACTCCTATCGTACTTGGGAACTATCCGTATGGAAGGAGTCGAACGGTTTTAGATATTTTGCTGTTATAGGTTTAAACGATATTAATATTGGTAAATCTTTAGATTTTCCTGAATTTCCAATAAATATCCGTACCGAAAAAAAATTTGATAATGCATCTGCATTTAGTAGAAAAAACGGTATCAAGGGTGGTAGTTCTGAAGTAATCAACTCATCAGGAATTGTTGCAATTGAAGAGATACAAAATAATTCGGAACCTGAGGCAAATGTTCCTGCGGTTATGTTATATTCGGAAGATGTAGGTAAAGACATTATCCTCTACGGAGGAGACAACAACCCTACCTCAATTCGTGTTGGTGGAGAACTTTATAATTTCTATCTAAGGAGACAGCGTAGACAACTTCCGTTGGAAGTAGGACTTATTGATTTTAGAATAAAAAAATATCCCGATTCTGAAATAGTTAAAAGCTATGAAAGTACGGTAGAGATTAATCACGACGGTCTTAAACGGGAAGTTATAATCTCAATGAACAGACCTTTAAGATTTAAAAATTTCACATTTTTTCAATCTTCATATCAAATTACACCTTCCGGAGAAGAATATTCCATATTTGCAGTTGTAAAAAATTCAGGAAGATTAATTCCATATATTTCAAGTATCATTATTTTCATAGGTTTATTGATCCATTTTGTTTTAATGCTTTTCAAAAGAAAAAAGGAAACGAGATGAAACAAACAGGTAAATGATATGAACATAAAATTGAAAATCATCATAACAACGATTATGTTGCTTTCCTCTTTCACAAGAGTTTTATTACCCGACACCGATATTTCTCTTAATGAATTGAAAAAAATAGCTATTCTTGAAGACGGAAGAAAAAAACCGATTGATACATTCGCCAGAAATATATTAAAACAACTCTCCGGAAAAAGTAAACTGAACAGGAAACCTGCCATAACGTGGTTGGTAAAACTCCTTTTCACTCCTGAAAAAAGTCACGATGATAAAATTTTCTTGATAAATAATCCTGAGATTCTGACCTCAATCGGGGCAGATTCTGAAATCGGAAGAGGACGATACAGCTACAAACAATTATCAAACGGTCTTTCAAAACTTCGTGAACTTGCAATAGTAGCATCAAGGATAAAAAGAGATAAGAGAAGTATTGTAGAAAGTGAGATAATATCTCTATACAATAAAATTTACCTTTTTCACGAAATTTCGGATTCATTTAAATTCTGTTTACCTCAAAAAGATTTCTCAAGAATAAATAATGAAACTTTAAAAAAATTTTCTATTGTTCCAGATCCTTTCGGAAACTCTTTCCTTGACCTGCTTCCAATTAGTAAAACAGGAAAAACAATAGAGTCTAAAAGTCTTGATTCTTTGACCGATTCGGAAAAAGAAATTTTGAATATATCAAATAGAATGGAACAATGGGCAAACCATTATCAAAATGAAAAATTAAAAATATTACCCTACTTGAGTTCCGGTGAGGAAATATGGGAAAGCCCTTGGGAATCCGTTATAAAATCATTTAAGCTTGGGAAAACTCCCGTATCTGCAATTTCCATAATAAATAAAATAGTACATTCTTTTAGAAAAAAAGATCAGGTAGGATTTGATAATAGCATTAAAGAATTCAATAAGCTTGTAATTCTAAATTCGAAAGATTTGGTTAGCTCTACTAAAATAAACATGGAAATTATGTACAATAGAATCAGCCCTTTTTACAAATCTGAATTCTTTTACGGATTTTCACTTCTATTTCTTCTTCTCTCATTCATAAAGTTTAAAAAGCAGCTTTACTATTTAAGTTATTTTCTATTAATACTTGGTCTTATTCCCCATACGTATGGAATCATTGCAAGAATGATTATCAGGAACAGACCACCCGTTACAAATCTATTTGAAACATTTGTATTTGCAGCATGGATAACAGTTATTCTCGGTCTGTCACTCGAACTGTTCAAAAAAAGGAACATTGGAATTCTAACAGGCAGTTTATCCGGCCTTCTTCTTCTGATAATTTCAGGCAGATATGCATTGGATGGAGATACTATGGGAATGCTGGTTGCAGTCCTTGATTCAAATTTTTGGCTTGCAACTCATGTCATTACTATAACCATAGGTTATGGCGGGATTGTTATTTCAGGAGTTCTCGGACATCTCTATTTGTTTCAAGCAATTTTTTATAAGCAAAAGAGAAATGAGATTCTAAAAGATACTTTCCAATCAATTTATGCAACCCAGGCATTCGGACTTATTTTTACATTTGTAGGAACAGTTCTCGGTGGAATATGGGCTGATCAGTCTTGGGGGAGATTTTGGGGATGGGACCCAAAAGAAAACGGTGCTTTATTGATAATCTTATGGTCATCAATCCTATTTCATGCTAAATTGGGAAAAATGATTAAAGAACTGGGATTTTCCTTAGGCTCTATCGTAGGAATAATTTCTGTTGTTCTTGCATGGTTCGGTGTAAATCTTCTCGGTGTAGGTCTGCATAATTACGGTTTTTCCTCAAATGTTGCCAATGCACTAATTGTTTACATAATTATTGAATCATTGATCATAACCGGATCTTATATATACTTGAGACAGAAAAAAATTTAAAAATATTTTCTTGAAATTTTCCTTATTTTAATAAATTTATTTGTAAATAATTTACGGAATCAAATTATTATAGCTTTTATAAAACCATTTTAGTTGACTTTAATTTTTTATTGTAGTTAAATGATTTATTATAAAAATTAATTTTTTTTAAAATTTATGGAGGAATCAATATGAAGATTAAGTCAACTATTTTTTTAGCGGTATTTTTTCTAATAATATCTTCTCTTGCTGCGGATAATAACAAAACAATCAAATTTTCCAAAGCAACTCAAACCTGTTTGGAATGCCACAGAGATGAGACACCCGGCATAGTAATTCCATGGGAGGAAAGCCGTATGGGAAAAGCCGGAATCGGATGCTATGAATGTCACAAAGCGGAAAAAACCGATAAAGATGCAATGGAACATAACGATTTTATTATATCGGTAATTGTATCTCCTAAAGACTGTGGCAGATGTCATAAAAAGGAAGTTGATGAGATGACAAATTCCTATCATGCAAAAGCAAACAAATTTGCCGGTTCTTTGGATAATGTTTTGGGAAGAGTTGTTACCGGTGAAGCTAATTTTGATCTCGGCTGTGCACAATGCCATGGTTCCGATGTAGAAGTAGGTAAGAATGGAAAGTTAAAGGATGGTTCTTGGCCTAACACCGGAATCGGCAGGCTTAATCCTGACGGCTCCAACGGTTCATGTGTTGCTTGCCATCAAAGACATTTTTTTAGTGTTAAACAAGCAAGAGAACCGAAAACGTGCGGAAAATGCCACCAGGGTCCGGATCACCCTCAGATAGAGATTTACGAGTTATCTAAACACGGGATAGCTTTTGAATCTTTTAAAGATAAAATGAATATGGACAAATCGGATTGGGTTTTGGGTAAAGATTATGCTCATGCTCCAACCTGCTCCACTTGCCATATGGGGAAAACCAGGACTCTCAACGGTACACACGACGTAGGTGCAAGAATATCCTGGACTTTAAGACCTCAGGTATCCATCAAACTAAAAGACCATGAAAAAAAGAGAAACGAAATGAAAACAGTTTGCTTGGAGTGTCACCAAAACAACTGGGTTAACGGATTCTTCACTCAATTTGACCGATATGTAAAGCTTTATAATGACAAATTTGCTATTCCGGCACAAAAAATCATGAAATTCTTAAAAAAAGCAAATGTGATTGATTCAACTCCATTCAATGAACAGGTTGAGATTGACTTTTGGCATCTATGGCATCATGAAGGACGAAGAGGAAGACACGGAGCAGCTATGCATTCACCTGACTATTCTCATTGGCATGGCATTTATGAAGTTGCTTTAAGTTTCTATTTCCATTTAATACCAAGTGCCGATGAAGCTGTTAATCTGAAAAAAGATAAATTGCTTAAAGAGAAATGGGAATCATTCAAGGAAAAAATATTGAGTAGCAAAGAACATAAATGGAAAAAAGGACTTCCTAAAGAGGAATTAAGAAAAATTGTTGAATTTTATAAAAAAAGATATGGAAAAGAGAGTAGTCATTGATTTAATTATATTATTGCTATTAATTTAACAAGGAGTTGAAATGAGAATAAAAATGAAATATATCTATTTTGTAATTTCGATTATATTGATCACTCGGTTATTTCCTACACAGCAAGCATCTGAAAAAGATAATAAGTTAGAAGAATCTCTTATCCAAGTGCCTCCCCCCCCATTCACTGATGACATTTTTCCATGCTCTGAATGCCATTCGGAAATGGAACCGAATCCGAAAAGACGTAAGCTTGAAGATATGCACGATGAGATTCTTCTAAATCATGATGAAAAAAACAGGTGGTGCCTTGACTGCCATGATCTTAACAATCGAGATAAACTCCATTTGGCAAGCGGAAAACTTATAGATTTTACGGAATCGTATAAACTATGCGGACAGTGCCACGGTCCGAAGCTTCGGGACTGGAAAAATGGAATTCACGGGAAAAGAACAGGATTCTGGAATGGAAAGAAAAAATATCTTTTATGTGCACATTGTCATAATCCCCACTCTCCGAAATTTAAGAAAATAAAACCTGAACCTGCTCCGGATAAGTCTACAAATGGGAGAAAGAATTAATGAAAAAGGGATCAACCGATAAAAAAGAGACAAGACGGACCTTCCTTAAAAAGGCTGCTTTGGCTTCAACATTTACTACTCTTGCGGCATGTGGATCAAAAACAACATGGGATGAATTTTTTCAAAAAAACTTTAGAATACTTTCGGAAGAAGATAAAAATAATATTGTTAAACGCCTTGAAAAAAAATATACGGAAAAATACGGAAAAAAATTTTCAGTATCGGATAAAGGTCCTATTGATGATACTCTGTTTGGCTACGGGCTGGACATTTCAAGATGTATAGGATGTAGAAAATGTGTTTACGCTTGTACGGGAGAGAATAATCAGTCAAGAAACCCTCAGATACATTGGATAACCGTTCTGGAAATGTCAAAAGAAAAAGGTGTGGATTTGTTCCATTCCCGCTCTGATTACGAACATGATCTCGTTCCTGATGATGACCATTTCTATTTTCCCGTAGCATGCCAGCAATGTGAAAATCCTCCGTGTATCAAAGCTTGTCCGGTCAAAGCTACTTGGAAAGAAAAAGACGGAATAGTTGTAGTGGATTATAACTGGTGTATAGGATGTAGATTTTGTATGGCTGCGTGTCCTTATGGTGCAAGACACTTCAATTGGTCACAACCTGAAATACAAAAAGAAGAAATAAATCCTACGACTCATTATTACGGAAATCGACCGAGATACAAGGGAGTCGTTGAAAAATGCACATTCTGTATTCAAAGAGTAAGGGAAGGACTATATCCGTCATGTGTCGAGATTTGTCCTGTTGGTGCAAGAAAGTTCGGTAATCTTCTTGATCCTGACAGCGAGATCAGGTACATACTTAAAAACAAAAGAGTCCTTATCCTAAAAGAAGAATTAAATACTCAACCGAAGTTTTACTATTTTTATTAACCGAGGTGAAAATTGAAATTTATTAAATTCATAAAAGAATCCGTTAAAGTAATTTTAAAAGGGAACAAATGGTACTATTCTTGGATAAGCTTTCTATCCATCCTGCTCATTTGGGGTGGATTTGGTTATTACGAACAACTGAGAAACGGACTTTCGGTTACAAATATGCAGGATTCAATTTCGTGGGGATTTTATATTGGAAATTTTACGTTTTTTGTCGGTGTAGCTGCTGCTGCAATACTTTTAGTTGTTCCAGCATATGTTTACAATTGGAAGCCTATAAAAGAGATAACTATCTTCGGTGAATTACTCGCCGTTTGTGCAGTTATAATGGCGTTAGGTTTTGTAATTGTTGATGTGGGAGGACCGCTCCGTTTATGGCATATGATTCCTTTTGTGGGGCTTCTCAACTTTCCGGACTCTCTTCTTTCTTGGGATTCAATAGTCCTTTCATTATACTTCCTGTTAAATTTTGTTGTTGTCACTTATCTATTGTACAAACAATTCATGAAACAAGAATATAACAAAAAAATATTTAACAAACTCATACTTCTATCAATACCAATGGCAATATCAATCCACACTGTAACTGCATTCCTATTTAACGGACTTGCAGCAAAACCGTACTGGAACAGTGCACTCCTTGCACCCAAATTTATCGCTTCTGCATTTTGCTCCGGTCCTGCCGTTCTATTGATTCTTTTTCAAATCTTAAAAAAAACTACAAAGTTTGAAATTAAGAAAGAAGCAATTTGGAAAATAGCTGAATTAATGGCATATTCAATGTTCTTGTACTTGTTTTTATTTTTTAGTGAAATTTTTAAAGAATTATACTCGGATACACACCATGTTATTCACCTCAAATATCTTTTTGTCGGAGTAAAAGGTCATACTGATCTCGTTGTATATGCTTGGACATCAATAATTTTCAGTATAATTGCTTTTTTGTTGTTTCTTATACCAAGGACCAGAAAAAATGTGATAACTCTTAATATAGGAGCGGTAATGATTTATATCGGAGTCTATATTGAAAAAGGAATTGCTCTGGTTATTCCCGGATTTTCTCCGGACAGCCTCGGACAACTTTATACTTATCATCCGTCAATGATAGAATTCAGGACATCGGTAATGATATTTGCATTGGGATTTCTTTTATTTACATTTATGTCCAAAGTTGCAGTTGAAATTATATTTAAAGATCTAAACATAGATAAAATAAGAGTATAAACAAATGAAACTTAACGTAATAAATTACGTAATATTACTTATGATTAACAATGGTTATAAGACTAAAAAGGAGAAGTGAACATGAAAAAAACGATAATATTGACTTTGATCATCCTGTTGTCTTTACACACATTTGGTAAGGTTGTTGCCTCATTAGAGGATATATCAAAACCTCAAATGATTTCTATTAGCAAAGACTACATCCTGATTACGGAAGGACATTCAATCTTTGTTTACTCAAAAAAAGATTATACTCTCACAAAAAAATTCGGCAAAGCCGGAGAAGGACCAAAAGAATTTAAAGTTTCACCATTCGGTATGCCTATGATTGCATATTTTCATAAAGATAAAATATTTGTAAGCAGTGATTCAAAAATATCTTATTTCTCAAGTACAGGAGATTTTATTAAAGAGATGAGGATACCACCGTTCACTGTTTTTCGCCCTTTTATGGATCAATATGTAGCAACAGGTAAGGGAATAAACAAAGATAATAAAAGCGTTTTGACAATAAACCTACATGACTCAAATCTCAATAAAATTAAAGAACTTTATAAATCTGATATGAGTATGGGACCAGATGCTTTTTTCACTTATCCTATAAGTAACTTTTCATTTGAACCCTACAACGATAAACTTTTTATCGTCAGGGGCAAGGAGGGATTTGTTATCGAAGTTTTATCAAAGGAAGGAAAAACACTTTACACAATAAAAAAAGATTTTAATAAAATTAAAGTTCCGAAGGAGTATAAAGATAAAACTTTTAAGAGTTTTGAAACAAATTCAAGATTCAAACAATTTGCGGAATTTTTTAAAAAGAGGACAAAATTTAAAAAATATTACCCCGCAATTCAAGATATTAAAGTTACAGATGACAGGATCTATGTGATAACGTTTAAAAAACAAAAGGGGAAGACGGAATGTGTCATCCTTGATTTGAAAGGGAAAGAATTAAAAAAAGTTTGGGTTCCTTACCCCGAACTGCACGGGATGGATTATTTACCGGAATATGATATTTTCAATAAAAAATTCTATATTCTGATCGAAAATGAAGACAAGGAAGTATGGGAACTTCATGTCATTAACTTATAAATTTTTGTAAATATATTTTAAGGCAATCTCCAATGAAAGTTAGTTTTCTATATCCGTATCAATGTGATTTTAATAGAAATGAAACTTTTAGGTATGGCCAAAACAAGACGTCATGATCAAATTTCATTCCGTAGAAACCCCCTATATCAAATAATATCCATTTGGTTCTTATTCTACATCCTCCTAAAACCACACCCTTATCCAAATCCTTAAATTTGAATTTGCTATAATATTCTCCAATTAGAAATATATTCTTTGACAATTTTTGACGAATCCCGGCTGTAAGAAAGAAATTTCGGAGATTATCACTAAACGTGGAAAATACCGCTACACCCATATGAACATTTGTTTTCTCCGTTCCGTAACTCGCAACACCTCCTGCAAGAAATCCACTTGCATTACCTGATCCCCAAGCTGCTATTTTTAATTTTCTTGTATTAATTATTCTTTGTTTAACACAAAGATAAGCTCCCCCCCTTTCTCCGAACATAGGTAATATTCCTGATACTCCAATTTGAGTATTCTTAGAAATTCCGATAGTTACATTAAATAAAGACAATTCGTAATTTGACAACGTGATAGAACCTTTGGGCAAAGTATCAGCCGTAACCAATAACATCAATTCGTTATCACCGAAATTATAGTCATTCGCACTCAACGAAAATGTAAATCCCAACAAAAACAAATAAATAACAATGAGTAAACTTCGAAATTTCATTTTTCCCCCTAAATAAAGAATATATAATTAAAACAATATAGCATATATTTATAAATCCGGCAAATAAGGTATCTGTTTTATTTATTGACACACGGCACAATTTTGTCTAAAATTTAATATAAGGAGATTAAGTGACTATAAAAAAAACTTTGTTGCCAAAAAATGAGTTAAAACCTTTATTTAATGATCCGCTTCAACTTGGATTCGGTCAAGAATATACGGATCATATGTTTACTCTCGAATATGACAAAGGAAAAGGATGGCACTCTCCCGAGATAAAACCATATCAGTCTTTAAAACTTGATCCGGCTGCAAAAGTTTTTCATTACGGGCAGGAAATTTTTGAAGGTCAAAAAGCATATAAATCCTCTAAGGGTGAAATACTTACTTTCAGACCACGAGAAAACGGGAAAAGATTCCTAAATTCTCTTAGAAGGATGTGTATGGCCGAATTGGATGTTGATGAATTCCTCTATTATGAGAATGAATTATTAAAAATTGAAGAAAGATGGATCCCATCGGTAAAAGGTGCATCACTCTATATAAGACCCACTGCAATTGCAACAGAGGCAGGTCTTGGGGTAAAAGCGGCAAATAAATATATGTTCTTTATAATTCTATCTCCGGTCGGAGCATATTTTAAGGAAGGATTTAATCCTGTAGGTTTATGGGTAAGTGACGAATTTTCAAGAGCGGCAGAAGGTGGCACCGGTGAAGCAAAAGCAGGCGGTAACTATGCAGGTAGTCTATATGCTTCAAAAATTGCAAATGATAACGGATACAGTCAAGTCCTGTGGTTAGATGCAAAAGAGCATAAATATATTGAAGAAGTCGGTGCTATGAATATTTTCTTCATAATTGATAATAAACTGGTGACAGCTCCTCTAAATGGAACCATATTACCTGGTATCACAAGAAATTCAATTTTAACTCTTGCAAAAGATATCCATATTGAACCCGTTGAAAGACAGATATCAATTGAAGAAATAATCAATGGGATTGAATCCGGAAAAGTCACCGAAATCTTCGGAGCAGGTACTGCTGCAGTGATCAGTCCGGTCGGTAAATTAAATTACAAAGGTAAGGAATATATCGTGAACAACAATAAAACAGGTCAGTGGTCACAAAAGTTCTTTGATACTTTAACAGGAATACAGTACGGAGAATTGGAAGATAAATACAATTGGGTTTACAAAGTAAAATAATTCCTACAGACTCAACGTTGACCCACGCTAAATATAAAAGGATTGGCAAGTTTAATACTTTAGGATAACCCCTCTTGAGTTTTTTGCGTCAATTATTACAGAGAGAGGTTTGTCTGTTCTTATATGCTTTACAAATTCCGTTTCGGTAAGGATGCTTTGATTTTTTATCCAATCCCAGTTGATAAACTCATCTTCTAATCTATCGTTTATATGGAAATATCCCATCTGAAGAGATATCATATTATGAAAAAAATGACTCCCTAATGACGGATCTATCTTAAAATCATTTAGAAAAGATTCAACAACAACCTTAGCACCGCTTATCTGATGCCACTCAACCGGAATACCGAGCCATGGATCGGAAGTTCCCCATCTTCCAAATCCTATCAGGAGATATTTTCGCTTTTCCTCAACAAGTTTTTTATTAATTATTCCGATCTCGGATGCAATTATTCTACTTTTTGATATATCAAATTTTTCAGGGTCCACATATACAATATCACTGATATCGTTTATCTTGCCATTTCCCATCGGATGAGAAGTAGAGCAAATAATTCCATTTGAATTTTCAGTATTAACATTTATATCAATTGATTCTACTCCGGCAACCATAGGTCTTATTTGAAGAAGATAAAACTCCGGAATCTTGTCTTTTTTTTTGTAAAGATTAACCGCAAACTCAATTTCAATATGAGATCCGAATGATTTGCTTCCACTCTCAAGAATCTCACTAATAATGTCAGAAAGAGGCAAAAGATTAAATTTCAAAATATTTGCAAAAGTAACAACTCTCGGACCTTCTATGGAAATTGTATCCTTAATAGCATTATCCTGCCCTGAAAAGGTTGAAGCTACAAAAAAAAGTGTCCCGTCATTTTCAGCATCATTAAGTCCGTATTCCTTTAAATTAAATTTTTCATTGATCCCGATAACTTTGTAATCGCCCCTCATATCAAGAGCATAAAAGAAATTTTGTGATCTCTTCAAAAACTCATTTGCATTCGAATACGGAGGATTCATTTCGGGATACTTTGAAGAAAATCTGTAAACCTGACCCCCTTCAACGATTATAGGACCTAATCCCAGTGCAAGCTGAACTACTCCATCCTCCGGCTCCATGTGAGAAATAGGATAAAAATTGTATGACTGTGCCACTCCTGAAATTATCGGATAAAATTTACCACCATATTCTTCACCGACTATTTGCTGGATTATAACCGCCATTTTCTCTTCTTCTATTCTGAAGTTCGTATTCTTCACATACTCTTTCGGAGATTTATAAAATACGGAGGCATAAACCAATTTGATCGTATCTGTCAATTGCTTTAGATTTTTGTGATTTTCAGTATTATTAGGAAGCATATAAGTAGAATATAATCCTGCAAACGGGAGAAGTTGTGAATCTTCCAACAGACTTGACGATCTTACTGCAATTGGATAGTTAACACTTTTTAAAAGAATTTTCAGATCATTTTTGACTTTTGGCGGAAGTTTACCTTTTAAAAACTTTTTTGCAATCTTTGCATTATCACTCTCGTTTATTGCAAATTCCAACAAATTATTCTTATCAATAAATTCTTCATATACTTCACTACATATTACAAAAGTTCGGGGGGTTTTTATGTTGATTTTATCAAATTTTTTATTTAATCCGGTTTTGGAAAGAAGAACATTTAGAAATGCAATTCCACGTGCTTTCCCTCCGAGGGACCCGCTCCCGATCCTAATAAAAGAATTCTCAGATTCAAATGTTACTTTCCCAAAATCGGTAATAACCCCGAACTGATTTTTTGTCAGAAGATTTCGGATTTCTTGTCTTATAAAGTTTCTAAGTTCATCCATACCTTTAAAATCACTGATTTTCTTCGGCCTGAGTCTTTCTGCCGTTTCAAATTCGGTTCTTGCCCTAAGCCATATGGAAATATGATTTTTCCCCGCATGATACCTTAGACTTTCATTAGGAATAAGATCAATCATTTTCTGGAATTCGTGAAGATTTCCGGCTCTCCCAATCTCTAATCCAGATTCATTTCTAAAAATAAAATCTCCGAACCCAAAATTACTAAGGATGAATGTTTGAAGTTCCTGAAGCATATTATTTGAATATTTGTTAAGAAAATCTATATTCAGTGAATAGGCTTTCTCTCTGTTCTCCGGATTGGAAGATTGGAGAAGTATCGGCAGGTCGGGAATTTCTCCCTTTATTTTCTTTGCGAATCTAAATCCCGCTTTGTGATCGGCTTTACCTCCACGTGGAAATTTGATATCTGAAATTACACCGAGTAAGTTTTTCTTATATTTATTATAAAGCTCAATTCCCTGCTCAAAAGTTTCAGCCATAATTATTTTCGGTCGTGCTCTCATGCGTAAAAGCCTGTGCAGATCATTAACTCCCTCGGAAATAAGCAAGCGTGTCTGCGTCATTATTTCTGTGTAAATTATCGGGAGAAAAAGAGAATAAAACCGCGGTGAATCCTCTATAACAACAATTACTCTAACACCAAGTTTTATATCGTTATCAACATTCTTCTTATCTTCCACATATTTAATTATTGCGAGAAGAATTTTTGTATCTCCACCCCAATAAAATACTTTATCAATATATCCTGTTTCTCTAAATCTAATAAGTCTCTCAGGTGGCACCCAGTCATAAGTAAGAAGAATTACAGGCATATCGGGATGCATTGCTTTTACTTTTTCTCCGAATTCAAGAGAATCCATCCCTCTTAACCTTGTCATGGTAATTACAAGGTCAAACGAACTGTTTTTAAGAGCTTTTATCGCCTCTTTACCACTTGATACTCTGATGATTCGCGGAACAAACCTAAGATTAAGATCAATATATTCACTAAATATTCTCTCTGATAATCTACCGTCTTCTTCAAGAACAAATGCATCATAAAAACTCGATACAAGTAATATCTCTCTTACTCTGAATTTAATGAGGTCATGAAATATTCCGAATTGAGGCTCATAATCCAATGTCATCTTCTCATTTTTTACAATAACGGATTTATCCATATTAAAAGAGTATAAAAAATAATTACCGAAATCAACTTTTTATCAAGTTATTTTTTTAATGATATTGGAAATTTTTTCTCTATATTACAAAGAGAACGATTTTAAGTAAGTTGTGATCGGAGATCTTTTATCCTTTCCCTTGCTCTGTCCATATCAATATAAATTACAGCGAGATCATTATTCTCAGGACGCCTTTTGTCAAGAATTTTACCGAATTCTCCATATAATTTTGCTAATGCAGTATCGGTTTTTGACCTTTCGGCAGTATAATGACCCTTCTCCTTTACCATCTCTTTTACTTTATCATCATATTTATTCACAGATTCTTTGTACTCTTTTTCCAATTTCTCTATCTTATTTTTAAATATATCCAGCTTAGATTTAAATACTCCGATATCATTTTCACAAATAGATAACTCTTTCGGGATATCGGTTTCTCTTGTTTTTCTTTCCGATAATTCACCATTAAACTCTTTGAGATTCTTCTCTTCCCTATCTTTTCTGGATTTTCTCTCTTCAGGATCAAGTAATGCATCTTTTGTTAGTCGTTTAAGTTCCAATTCGGCTTTATCTATACTTTTAAGTATTTTACCGATCTTTTTCTCATTATCACTCAACTCCTTTTTAAGGTCGTCATATTTACCGCTAAATTCTTTATATCCCTTTTCGATAGGACTCTTTAACTTTTCCTCTTTCTCTATTTCAGATTTTTTAAGAGAAATAAAGATCTCATGATCAGATTTCAATTTTTCAATCTTTTTTTCAATATTTGCAACAGCTTTATCAAACTTTTCCCTTATTTCCATCTCTTTTTTTATGGAATTTATTACTTTATCCGAATCATTTAGGAAAATTTTATTCTCAAATCCCTTTTGTCCGAGTTTTGTCAGCAATTTGGATAATTCATCCGTTTCTTTTTCTATCTTCGAGTTAATTCTTGAATTTTTTATCTTTCTTCCGATTAACGTAAACAAACCTTTAACCTTAGCCCTTATTCTCTTATCACGTATAAGAATAATTGTAATCAATATCACAATTATCAAAATAAGGATTAGTGTAAAAGAGTGTCCCCCACTACCCTTTTCAGCTTCTGTAAATGCACCTGAATATAATAATTGCATCAGTAGATTCATAAATAACTCCTTTATATATAATTTATGATATTAAAGAATTAAAATCAATTTATATCGGAAAATTTTACAAACTATTCAGCAAATTTTTTAAAATTATGACGTAATATATTTAGAAATACTTAAACAAATTAATTATAAATTAGTGAAACACCGAAAATAAAGCAATTACTTCATAAAACCCACAGAAATAAAAAACCGTACTATTTAATATCTACAAGCTCTACCTGAAATACAAGAGTTGCGTTAGGCGGTATCACCCCACCTGCACCTTTCTCTCCGTATGCCAGATTAGACGGAATTATAAGGACCCTTTTCTCTCCTTCACGCATATCAAGAAGAGCTTCATCCCAACCTTTTATCACTTTTCCTACACCAACATTAAATTCGATAGGTTTCCCTCTATCGTAAGAACTGTCAAATTTTCTCCCGTCAAGAAGAGTCCCTGTATAATGTGCAGAGATCATCATTCCCTTTTTAGGTTTATCACCTTTACCTTCGTTTAGAACAACATACATTAATCCTGATTTTGTAGTAATCCGTCCGGGCCATTTTTCTCCTATCAACTTTTGCTCTGCTTCGTGTCTTTTCCTCAATTTATCTTCATACTCCGATTTTTTCTCTTCAGTCATCTTTTTAAAAACTGCCGGTGCATCAAATGCTTTTGCGGCATCTCCTACCCTGACTATTTTAATATTCTCTATTTTGTCATTTTGAACGATCTTGTTAACAACAGCCATCCCCCTGTAAACTTTACCAAATACCGAATGTTTATTGTCGAGATGAGGAGTGGCTTTATGTGTAATAAAAAATTGACTTCCATTCGTATTAGGACCGGAATTAGCCATTGAAATGATTCCACCGCTATCATGCTTGAGATCCGTGTGGAACTCGTCAGGGAAACTATATCCCGGATCTCCGGAACCATTCCCTTTCGGATCACCACCCTGAATCATAAAATCATTTATTACTCTATGAAAATTAAGACCATCAAAAAACGGTTCACCTTCGCTCCTGAAACTGTTAGGTATACCACCTTCTGCCAAACCTACAAAATTAGCAACAGTCATGGGGACCTTATCAAAATCAAGTTTAACTACTATAAGCCCCTTGCTTGTATTAATTTCCGCATATAAACCATCCTCTTCATATTTGTTCACTTTACACCCCACTGTAATTATTAAAGCCATTAGAAAAATTAAAACAATCTTTTTCATATAATCCTCCGGTTCCTATTTTTAAATAATTATACGAAAAAAAAAGAGATAGGTAAAGCTTATTGAGATTTGTTCCGAACAGTATCTTCTCTTTTATCAACTTTCCACTGGATCGGATATAAAATCAGAAGCATTATGTTGGCAAAACCCAAAATGTAGTAAAAAAATATAAGAGGTTCATAGAAGAAAGCGGACAATATCAAAAATACTCTGTGTGTCGAAACACCAATCATATTCCAAAATATAAGCAACATCTTTTCGGATTCGGTATTTTTCTTTTTTAATTTTTTTGTCTTATCACGAGTTCCGGTAACCTGAATTTTTGTATATCCCAAATAAGTAACTAAGAGGAGTTTTTCAAAGTATTGTCCATTATGATCCTTAATATCATTATATCTCAACTTAAATTTTTGAAAATCCTCATTAATACTATTACTTTTCCCTATAATGCCGGAGAGATATTGTTGCCTGTAATAATCGATAAATCCGCTATGAATAGCTAACAATACTGAAGCTATTATCATCAGAGGCCACGGTCCCAACGGAAGATCAAATTTACCTTTGGTAAGACCAATCGCGAAACCAAGGTAGACAGCTATTGCCGTGATATAATCCACCCACCCGTCAATTATCCTTCCTAAAGGAGTACCGTTATTTTTCATTCTGGCAATCATTCCGTCAAGAAGATCGAAAATATGGCAAAGCAGAAAAAAAAGACCTCCGTATATAAAGTTTTTCTTCCCCCCGAAAGAGAAGAATATTCCGCTGACTATTCCCGAAACAAGAGATAATAATGATATATGATTCGGAGTAATAGGGAGTTTTTTAATAGACATTGCTATTACAAAACTTACAGGTCTAAACAAAAAAAGGTCTACCGCTTCTTCTGCCGTCGTATCTTTCAGTGAACTTTTAAATTCTTTGATTATTCTTTTCATAACATTTGTCATGACCGTGAAAAAATCATTATAATTGCAATGATTGCGAATAATAGAATCATTGCCCATTTTATCCTGTACATCTTGTATCTCATAAGTTCATGCTCATTTAGAAAGAATGTTTCACCCCCGCCTCTTTCAATTATCCCTTTTTCATATAATTTATTAAAAACCGATCTGTTAACTTCGCCTATCTCACTAATTTCTTTTGCAAGTTCAACGGAAAGAACTCCACGCTCTCTGAATAGAGAAATAACCGATTTTTCTTTGCTATAATTTTTGGTAATTTTCTTAAAAAAACTCATTTGTCAGTTGCTTAATAGTTTACAACAAAACAGATCACAAGAAAAGGAGAAATCCAACTAAAAACAATTAGGTCCGATTTACGTAGTAAATAAAGTAATGAATCATAAAAACAAAAATTCGGGTGTATGGGAAACTGTTAAAAGGGATTTTAAAGAAAGTAAAATTACACGGGAAGTACAATACGATCTGTCCGAAACTCTTGATTTCTATCTAACTGAAGGTCAGAAAATAAAAATAAAAAATATGGGATGGTTCAAAAGACTTATATTTATCCCGATCTGGCTACTCAGGATAATGTTCTTCAAACTAACTAGAATAAGAAGACTTCTTCTCGCATTCGCAATATTTTTTTTATTTTTAAGAATATCAATTAAGAACTATGGCGATCCTAATTTCGTCTTCCTCAGCGTTATCATACTTCTTTTTATTCTGATCCTTGAACTAAAAGATAAGCTGATAGCGACCAATGAATTAAGTGCCGGACGTGCCGTACAAACTGCATTTATGCCACCGGAAAATCCTGAAATATCCGGTTGGTCATTATGGCTCTATTCGAGACCGGCAAACAGTGTCGGGGGCGATATGGTCGATCTTATCACTATTGATGAGATTAATTATGGTGTTGTACTCGGAGATATATCGGGAAAAGAACTTGCTGCAGCTTTATATATGGTAAAACTTCAATCTACTCTGAGAGCTTTAGCTTCAGATTTTACCTCTCTTTCAAATCTGGGATCAAAAATAAATAAAATTTTTCACAGAGACAGTGAGCCGAACAGATTTGCTACAATGATATACATTTCATTAAAAAAGAATCGGGGAGATTTGAAAATATTAAATGCAGGACATATACCTCCAATACTTTTAAGCAATGGAGAATTAATTGAAATGTCTAAAGGATCTCCTGCAATCGGGATCAAGAGTAATTCCGAATACAGAGAAGAAAGTTTGGAATTGAAAAAAGGTGATTACCTCATTATCTATTCAGACGGAGTTTCAGAATCAATTAACTCTGAAGGTGAATTTTACGGAACAGACAGATTGAAATATATTCTAAAAAAAAATGAAAATGAATCTCCAAAAGAAATGGGTGAAAATATCATAACTTCTATTAACAAATTTGTAGGGAACAATAAATTCTACGACGATCTTTCAATAGTAATCTTAAAAAAAGAATAACCTGCCGGAATAAAGCCGTAGTAAAAAAAATTTAGGCATCTGCTCGTCTTTTTGAGTTCAATATGTGATGATTGAGTGCTTTAAAACAGCACAAAAAGTGTCTGCCCCCAGCGTACTATCAGCCTCTTTTATATACGATTGCGACGACGGTTTTGTCATCACCGCCCATGTTAATTGTCATACCGTACGGACGTTCATATGAAAATTCAATTTGTGCTTCTCCTGCTTTTCCCGTAAGCTGTTCCCATATTGTCACGGCCTGGTGAACTCCGGTAGCTCCCGTGGGATGACCCCATCCTATCAATCCTCCGGTCGTATTAAATGGTATTCTCCCGTCTCTTGCAGTATTTCCTTCGTAAACGAAATCCGCACCTTTTCCGGGCTCGGCAAAACCAAGTGCTTCAACTGCAAGTATTCCTGCTATTGTAAAACAATCGTGAGTTTCAACCGTTCCCAAATCATCAATTGTAATACCTGCTGAAGACAATGCTTCCTCAGCTGCCATTTTTATCGTACTCAAGATTGTCGGATCTTTCGGAGGAGAAGTAATATCCGCTTCACACTGACCCCACCCTACAACCTCAACCGTGTCTCTTTTATCAATTCCGATCTTGGACAATCCTTCCTCTGAAACTACCGCTATTGCGGAAGCACCGTCCGAAACTTTTGAACAATCGAAAACATTGAGATGTTCAACAAAAGTTCTACCATTCGGTTCGGTTAATCCGAGAGCCTCCAAATCGTCAACCTTATTGTGAAACTCTTGAGCTGTAGGACACAGCCTGGCATTTTCAATGGCATTCCTGAACCATCTTGCAAATCCTCTCCTTGCTTTATCTCTACCATACTTTTTAAAATATGCTCCCGCCCTATCACTAAACTGCCCCGGGAAAAAATATGCATGACCTTTCTTTCTATCCTGATACCAACCGGCTCCTGCAAGAATATCAGCACCATATATTGCCTTGACCGTATTTTGCACTTCAACTCCAAGTGTCAATACCACATCGGAAGTTTCCGAAAGAACGGATCTTATGGCAGTCATAAGAGCAAGTCCACCTGACCCGCATGCCCCTTCCACACGCGTTGCCGGTTTTCCGGAAAGACCCTTATCAATCATCGGGATAAAACCGGGGAGATTGGCCTGTTTATTAAATCTTGATGCCATAAAATTTCCGATAACACTCTCATCAACATTTTTACTCCCGCCTATCTGTTTCAGAGTACCTTCTCCACTCTCTTTTATGTAATGTTCGATTCCCGGTCGAGGCTTCTTAGGATGAAATTCTTTCCTACCGGTTCCAAGAGAAACAGTATTAAATCCTGCCGTCATATATACTTTTTTTCTTAATTTTCTCATAATATTTTACCCCCGAGTTACAAAATCATTTATCGGTCCGTAAGCATGGAAGAAACCTGTCAGCATAACAGTATTAACATCACTTTCATTTGCAGCAACCTTATCTGCAACAAGTTTTTTCCCGATCTCTTTAGACCTCTTTACATAATTAACTGCCAATTCCGATCCTTTTGAAGAAATTTCTTTCAGATTATTAAAATGCTCTTTTAATATCTTTTCTTTATCTCTATCCCTTATTATATTTTTCCATGCAGGAATAAAGTCGGGAAGTTTTCCAAGAAATTTTTCCGATTTACCGTTTAAATCTTCTATCGGGACATAATTTCTTTTATCAGGATCGTAAACACCCGCCGGTCTTCCCTTCTTATACTGTAGGAATCCGTCTTTTTGTGACCCGTCTGAATTCTGTCCACCCCGTATATTATGCTCTATCATCATATCAAGAACTTCGCTATGCAAATCCTCATCTTCCAAATACGGATTCATAACTTCCATTATATAACGGCATACGTCTATCCCCACATAATCTATGAGTTGAAATATACCCATAGGTCTCACAAGAAGTTCCTGACTTATCTTGTTGACGGTGTAGACACCTCCTGTAAATCCAAGTTCACTTCCTATTTTTTTAGCTTCTTCGATACCATGAAGGGCATCTCTCATAAAGTGACCGTTCCCTATAAATCCGGCAAAATCGTTGGAAGGAACCGTGATTTTTTTTAGCTTCTTAGCATAATTAGCAGCAAAATCTTTCAGTTCCGGAAGTGTATTCTCGGTTACAATCACCTCAACAAGTTTTTGCACGGCAGGAGGATTGTAAAAATGGAAACCAAGTATCCTTCCACCCAATCCCGCCTTATCGTCAAGATTTCCTATCGGAACAGAAGAAGTGTTTGTAAAATACCATGGAGACAGATCACTATTATCCTCAATCTCTTTGAAAATTTTTACTTTAAGTTCGGGATTTTCATTTACCGCTTCAAAAATAAGATGTGACTTAAATGCGGGAGATAAACCGGTCGTAGGTCTTACAATGTCCATCACATCAAAAATATATTGATCGATTATTTCTCCGTTTTCAATCAGATCGGTTCTATCTTTATATACATTTCGTAAAAACATGGTTTTCTTCTCTGCAATCTTTCTGACTTGTACTCTAAGGTAACTCATTAATCCCGACAGACCCGCATCGGAAACATCCATCGCATTCAGGACAAAATTACGATTTCTGTTTTCCTCCATTAGACTTAAATCCGCCATTTCTACAGCAGTCAGAAGAAGTATTCCACTCCCCATTTTTCCGGCTGCACCGAGGACTGTCACATTTTCAAGTATCTCTTCATAGTTCATTTATTCCCCCTTCCATTCAGGAGTTCTTTTTTCAAGAAAAGCCTTCATACCTTCGGTACCCTCATTTCCAAAAAGAGTTCCAAACTCATTTGCTTCAATATTCGATCCGCTGTCAATATCGGTTTCTATACCTCTTCTGACAACGCTTTTCAACAATGAGACAGCTTTAGGTCCCTTTGACAATATTTTTTCCATAATCTCCAATGCTCTATTTAATACCTCTTCCTGTTCGACCACTTCCTGAACAAGACCGATTCTCTTTGCTTCTTGGGCACCGATCATATCCGCTGTCATCAAAAGATGAAGTGCATTACCCAATCCGACAATTCGGGGTAATCTTTGTGTCCCTGCAAATCCCGGAATAAGACCAAGCCCGACTTCAGGTTGACCGAATTTTGCCTTTACCCCTGCAATCCTTATATCGCAAGACATCGCAAGTTCACATCCTCCGCCGAGAGCAAATCCATTTACTGCCGCTATTACGGGTTTTTTCAACAATTCAAGTCTTCTGAATATTCTCTGTCCCGTTTTAGAGAACTCAACGGCAGTCTTATTATCCATTGAGACCATTTCTGATATATCGGCTCCGGCTACAAAAGCTTTTCCTTCTCCGGTTATCACCACACCTTTTACGGATTTATCGGTTTCAATTTTTTCTATCATAGAATCCATCTCTGTAAAAAACTCACTATTCAATGCATTCAACGCTTTCGGGCGACTAATAGTAATAATACCTATCCCGTCCTCAACGGCAAGTTTTAATATCTTGTGATCCATGGAATCCTCCTGTAGACTAATTTTAATGATTTTTGATAACACATGCAAGGATGTCGATACACTCAAAGGATCAGTTTTTTCTTTTTGCACTCCACGAGAGCTCAACCCCTTCTCCCGTATAGTTTCCCCTCATACTTTTAATGGAACCTGTAAAAATATAATCATGCCAATTACTATAAGTCATGGTGAAATCATTCTCTTTCACAGTCCATGTTCCTTTGTAACCGCGGGAATCGGTAAAATCGCCTTCAAATGGAGTTTTACCTGAAAACGTTATATCCATTTTAATATCATTTTCACTCTCGGTTTTATAAGTAAACTCCCAAATACCTCTTATATCTTTTATCCGCACAACTATATTTACATTGTTGTATATTTGAATTTCACCTTTCTTTTCATAATCATTATTATTAACCAAAACTTCAATTGCAACACCTTTCTTGGGAGGTTTATACTCATATTCTATTTTATCAAACTCTTTGTGTATGTAAGTCCCTGCATCGGGTGTTCCCGTACAACCGTCTTCAAGAACTACGGTCATAGTATAATCCGGACTACCGAACCCTTTACATCCGTTAAAAAAAACAATGATAGATAAAACAAACAGAGAAAATAAAACGATATTTTTAAAATTTTTCATTAAGTTCACCTTTTAATACCGAATTTTACATTATAACAACCAACTTATCAATAGAAACTCGATATAGTTATTAGTTATGACCTGTTAATTCACTAAAAAGTTTCATCCGTATGTAACCTATACACCGATTTGACTATATATGGGGGTTGTGTTAGAAATTCCAATTAATTTGTGAGGGAATTTTGAAATTTAAAACTATTTTAATATTACTGCTTGTACCCTTTGCTCTTGTTTCTTCTGAATTAGAAAAGAGTGCTAATATCAGAGGATTATTCTCTCTAACCTATAAAAGTAATATTAATTTCGACATTTCTTTTACCAAAAACGCCTATACTAATAACGGTAATTCGGTTAGGATTCGAAGAGATATCAAACCGTTTAAAAAAAAAAAATTGCTAAGAGCTTTACTAATAAACGGATCTCTTTGGCTTGCCGACTCAATCAGATATTGGGCTACCTATGCAGCTTGGATTGAGGACTGGCAATTTCAATTGAATTGGGAAGATCAGAGCGAAAGATTTTTCACTCTCAAAGCAAACAGATTCGATTCAAACCCATTCAAAACAAACTGGACACACGGACTTGGAGGAGCAATCCATTACAATACGGCAAGATATCACGGACTAACAGTAATTGAGTCGTTATTATTTGCAACGACATTCTCTCTGGCATGGGAATACCTTACGGAATGGAGAGAAGTAATATCAATTAATGACAATTTTTTCAGTGGAATCGGTGGTCTTCCGATAGGAGAACCACTTTATCAATTAGGAAAATACCTGTTAGGAAGGAAAGGTACAATAAGCCATATAGCAGGTTATATCTTGAATCCTGTTTTTGCACTAAATGATATATTGGGAGGAAAAAAGTGGAGATCACATTTCAGTGAAGATTATTTTTCTTATCCGACTTTTTATCTTAAGATCAGCAATGAGAATATTGACAATAATTATAGTGACGGAATAAGAACCAACAGATTTCACTTTTATGCCGAATCGGAATTTAAGAAGATTCCGGGGTTTGGGATTCCCTCTGTTGAGGAAACAAATTTAAGTCTGAACTCTACTTTCTATTCTTCCATAAAATTCGGAATATCTTTAGGGAGTATCGGAATTCAAGAGTACACATTTGATACAAAGGTAATTTATTTAGGATATTTTCATCAGAGGCTTAACAAAAATCCAGCAGGATTACTTAAAGGATACTCATTCTATATCGGAGCATCATCTGCATTCGGTCTTTTTAAAAAAAGAGCTTTGGAATATTATGACATAAGTGAATATCATTATGATTTTACAGGCGGTGAAGAACCCGTTCAACCGCTTAATTTTACAGATAAATTAGCGATCATTAATCTGATAGGACCATCAACTCATATTTCTCTATATTCTTCACCGTTTAAATTGGAGATCACTGCAGATGCATATTTTGATTTCGGACTCATCAACTCATTGGCACTTAATAAATATTCACAAAATAACAATATTTTCAAAACCAGAATGAAAACCACTCTGTCATACTATGGATATTATTATGCATTCGGATATACACTAAATCTAAACACAAAACTCAAACTTGGGAATATATTCTTCACCGGCGGAGCTAAATACCAAAAATACGGTTCTATTCAGGGACTTGATAGATTTGAAGACAAAGTACAAGACGATTCAAAAATAATTGATTCAAGATCAATTTTTTCAAGTTCCATCGGATACAAGATACCGAGGACCAATCTTGTTATTTCAATACTGTTTGAAAGGAGAAACAGGAGAGGTTCTCTGCATGATATTACAGTTAAAGCAAGTGAAACGAGAATTCTATCCTCTATTGGTTTTTTATTCGAATAGATTATTTCACGGACAGTATGGTCTTTAGTTCACTCATAATAAATTCAGATACTATTTCAAAGTTTTTTTCATCTTTATCGTACAATTTCACCAAATGTTGTACTATTCCACTTCCCCTTCGCAGAAGAACATCAACTTCTTTCTCTCCGTTTTCCTTCAAATTATTTACAAAATATATCGGAGACAGTCCTATCCCTTTGGTAATGTAAAAACTTATTTTTCCATATCCTAAATCATTGATGTAGGAATTTCCTGAAAAATATCCGCTCAGACGTTTCAGAAAAATTTTCTCCTCATTCCAAAGTAGATCGGCATCAAGTTTTTTCATAAAAAATTTTATCTTAACTTGGATTCTATACTTCAATTTCTGAATATTAAGCTTTATTTTATTTATAAATCTTCTTTGCTCTACCGGTACAATTTCTATAAACTTAACTGGTATTTTTAAGTGGTTAAGAATAAAATCCATCTGTCTCGGAGTAAGCTCAACGGTAAATTCCGAATTTTTCCTGATAAGGTTCAAATTTTTATATTCTGAATTCACAACATATAACTTTCCGGCACTTGAAAGTTTTATCAGTTCTTCAAGCCCGATGAAAGAATTGCTACCAAAAACTTTAAAAGGTTTAATCTGGTTAATAATTTTTCTGATTCCGGTACTCTTCGTATGAAGAAATAACAACTCCTCCACCCTATCCCTTTTTTCACTTTTTAATGCAGTAAAATTTTTTGCCAAATAATAATATAATTTATGAACTATGGGAATAAGCATTTTATTGAAATCCTCTCGGTCGGAAGAACCGGTCTCAAGTATTGCATGAAATATCAGCCCCTTTAATGGGGGGAAGCTTATCCTCTTCTTTATTATTCCATTATCCGTGAACCATATTTTACAGATTCTATCCGAAACGGGAATTCCACAAACCCCTTTTACTCCCGATTTTTTATCACTAATATTAACCGAAACAAATGTTTTCGGAACTCCCTTTTCCGATTTGGATTCAATTCCGTTAATTATAATCTTTTTATCCGATCGACGAGTGTACTCTCGCAACACTCTTACTTCATCTTCATGATTTTTATTATGTCTTAATAATTGAATCCTTGTCCCTTTTGCAATTGAACCTCCTTCCTCAAATATTATATCCTCATCACTGATAGAGAGGGAATAGAATCTGTTACCTGCCACAGTTTCAATTTTTATACTTTTTGGATTAGCAGCAAAAACAGCGAGCATTCCCGCACCGTTCTTGCTTTTTAATCTTGCAACCGAACTTTCCTTCTTCTCTATCGGAATGCCGTCTTCTTTAAGATCTCCAATCATTTTAAGATCATACGGATCCATCCCGTTTCCGTCATCCGATATCTCAATTTTATTTTTATCTATTTTTATCGTTATGTTATCCGCTCCTCTTTTTATTGCTTCTCGAACAAGTTCCGAACTAAAAAGGAGAATGGATCTCTGAGAAAAAACCGCTACTTTGTACAAATATGCATCAATATCCATTGAGAAAAGCTGATTATTATCAGTTGTCTTATCCATGCTTTAAGATTGTTCTAAGGATCTTTTTTTGAGATATTTCCCTGTCATTATAGAAAAAAGACGATTTGTCCATTATCAATTGAAAAAATCTTTTCAATGCCATATCACGATTAAACTCATATAAATTTATAATTTCAATTAACTCGGGTGAACCCATATTCAGCACAACGAATCTGCGGGGATATCCGGTTTTTTTAAAAAACTTTCTAAAATATATTCTGGAAAAATCTACATCAGATAAAAGTTTATCATTAAAATTCAAAGCTTCAAAGCATATTAAATTCTTCCACGAAACTTTTTTTAAGATCAGATTTATTTCTTTTAGCATTGTTGTTGATTTTTCCGAACCACTCTTAAATTCCAGATCTATTGCCATAGCATTTATTTTATTCAGATCAATTATTCCGTAAAACAATTTTACAATCGGATATTGAATAATATTTTCAGAATCGATAATAAACTCATCTGAATTCTTTAGAGCATCAACTATCGGATTTTCAGCTCTTCCGAAAAATAGCTTTCCCTCTTTCAATAATTTCAGTCCCCTTTTTATTGAAATATTTTTTCCTGAAACCGTTGTAATTATCTCCTGCTCAACAATATTAAAATTATAGTTCCACAATTTCGGATCCAACAGATAGCTTTTTCCGATTTCTATAATATCACGCCTTGCTTTAATTTTATTTTTAGGATTTAGTTTTCCCCTTTTTTCTTTCTCTTTTATGACTTTCTCTCTAAGAAACAAGACAGAAGGGAATACCGACAGTATTAAAAGGAGTAATAGCACTTTCAGAATCATCGGTATTATCTCAATTTTATTCTCCGATCTATCGGATTTATTTTCAAATACAAATGTAGTGGGAGTATTCAAAACCTTTTGCACATCCGAATCATTCAAATTTACTGTTGCATCAATATTTTTCCATTTTTTGTCAAAATACTCCACCCACGAATGAATTTGAGGCTTGACAAACCCGTTCTCTCCCACTAATCCGATAACCAGTCTTGATCTTACTCCCGATTTCCTAAGTATAAGACATAAAACTCCATTAATCACGTCACAATCACCGACACCGATATCCAAGACCTTTGAAAGCCATGTCTCATTATTTTTATAATTTCTGAAATACTCGGCTGTCGATTCTGAAGAATCATATCTTACCAAAATATTTGTTAACTTAACCGCTTTTTCTATTTTGTTATCAATGCTCAAATAGAACAGCTCATGAATTATCTTCTCAATCTCATTCGAGAATTGTACATGTTCCGGAAATTTAAGATATTTGCTATATAAAGAAGAATCCTCTACCATTTCATCCAACGTGCACGTATATTTCAAAATTTTATTTAATCCCCGAACATTTAAAACTATTTCTCCCGAATCGAATCTTTTTAAACGTATTGATTCTTCTCCACTTATCCTTACACTCTTTTCATTAACAATATAACCTATAGGGTAAGGTAAAAAAACATCACCTCCGTTTTTAATAAATATACTTACTTTATAATCACCTTCGCTTTTGAAATTACTTTTTTGGAGATTAATAAATTTCCCCTCTACGTTTCGGATAAACCCCTTTTTCTTATCATAATACGGTGCAGTAAACATCCGTAACAATATATTATCTTTCGGTGAATACCTTACATCCGCAATAACTCCTTTACCCAACATATCCACTGTAGCACTATATTGTTTATACAATGCCGTACTTACTACATCAGGGAAAGAGACTACACTTCCTCCAACAGGAAAAAGTTTTTTCAGAAGATAAAACTCCGCCGGTATGATAAAAATAAGAGTTATCAGAATAATTTTCCAGTACGATGTAGAAATGCTCCTATATAAATTTTTAATCACCGAAAACATTTTTTTTATCTTCGTTCTCGGATATGCATGATCAGAACACATTTGCACCAACTCTTTAAGAGCTTTTTCCGAACTTTTAATAATCTTTTTAAGGGAATTATCGGCAATCAACTCTTTCCTTGACATATTAACTTTTAAATTACGACTATTTATTAAGAAAACCGGAGCAATGCCGCTTTTAATATAATCATTTTTCTTTATATCGCTTTCGGTAAGAGACACCTCATCAAGGGTATATCCCTCCCATGCCAAGATACCACCAATATAAAAAGTTACTCTTGGAACTTCACTTAGACCGACAATACCTTCAAAATTACGTCCACCGTATTTAAGTGTAACACCTTCATTATACTTCAACTCTTCAGATATGATTTTCCCCCTGAATACCACCGGTAATGTTTTTCTTCCACCACTTTTTCTATCTATAAATCGACAAAATTTCATAACACCTTTTTCCAATTCACTACAGAATGTTTCATACTCGGAAAAATGTTTTTTTCTTATCAGTGTCACTCTTGTCCCAAACTTATCAAGGTTGCATTCGACCCTCTTATGATTTAACTCTTTATCCAACAAAACAGCCCACTTATCTTCCTCATCGGAGTAAGATTCGATAATAATAGTATCAGGCTCATATTTCATTACCGTCCAAAATCCGATACCATACATTCCTACCGATGCCTTCTCTTTCAGTTTGCTTGACGAATAAAGTCGAAACAGGTATTTACGAGCTTCCTTATATGTCATCCCCTTCCCATTATCGGAAAAAATTATAACCTCGGTTCCCGACCCGCTACCACCGGAATCAATCTTAATTTCAAATGCACCTGCATCACGACTGTTTTGAGCAAGCTCACGAAGAAAAACCCATGGATCATCTATATAATTTTTTTGAGAATCATTTATTCTATCAAGGAAGAAATTGTTCATTCAGTTCTTTATTTTTACCCCTCCGAAAATTGCGGTAGCACTTATTCTAACAGTTTTCTCTTCTTCCTGATCTTCACTTCTGTATATATTTTCAACTCCTCCGAAAATTGCGGTCGAATTTACCTCTACATTCCATTCTTCCGGTAAACGTAGTTCCACTCCTCCAAATACAGCTGTAATTTCCATATCCGCTCCGTTTGGATTTAATTTAGCTTCTCTTAAATCCATCTCCGAACTGCCGAATATTGCAAAAATATTTCCACCGCGGAATGATTTAGATGTTACTTTCCTGTTAAATCCTGAGAAAACAGCAAATCCTGAAATATAATTATCCTTCTCATTTTTATCTTCCGGTTTCGATTTCTTTTTACCGTTTCCAAATAGTAAAGATAGTCCTATGAAGATTAGTATTGCAGGCCACAATCTTAAAATATTTTCCCATTCAATAAAATTATTGGCAGTTAAAAGAAATATACTTCCAAATAACACAAGTAACCATCCGGGGAAAGAAAATATATTTTCTTGATTTAGAATATTTAATAATCCGACTGCTATTAAAATAAGTGGCCACCACTCTTTAAGACTCACATCCAAATATCCTATGTTCTTCAAAATCCAAACAATTCCGATAAATATAAAAATCGAACCCGTCAGAATTGTTCCGCTTGAAAAACTATTTTTCTTATCCATTTAACTCTCCGTCTATTTAAGAAGTTTTGAAGCTATAATAAGCCTCTGTATCTGATTTGTCCCTTCGTATATCTGAGTCACCTTTGCATCTCTCATCATCTTTTCCACAGGATACTCTTTCATATAACCGTAACCTCCGAACACCTGGACGGCATCAGTGGTAACCTTCATTACCATATCGGTTGCATAAAGTTTTGCCATAGCGGAACCGGCAGTTATATTTTCTTCACCTGAATCAACATTTTTTGAAGCTTGATATACGAGAGCTCTTGCAGCTTCAATGGAAGTACCCATATCGGCAAGAATAAATTGTATCCCCTGAAATTTATTTATACTTTTCCCAAACTGTTCCCTCGTTTTAGAATAATCAATTGATTCGTTCAATGCCGCTTGAGCTATTCCAAGAGCCTGTGCCCCTATCCCGATCCTGCTTCTATCAAGCAGTGCAAGAGCAATATAAAAACCCTGCCCCAAACTGCCAAGCATATTCTCCGCAGGTATTTCGCAATCATCAAATATCAATTCATTTGTAACGGAAGAACGAATTCCCATCTTATCTTCCTTTTTCCCGACAGTATATCCCCGTGTCCCCTTCTCGACAATAAAAGCAGTGTATCCCTTGTATCCTTTGCCGTGATCGGTGCCTGCAATGACCAAACATATATCGGCGATCTCTCCGCTCGTAATAAATTGTTTTGTACCGTTAATAACATATCCGGCACCTTTTTTCTCTGCTCTCGTCTTCAATCCAGCCGCATCGGATCCGGCTCCGGATTCGGTTAATGCAAATGCAGTAAACAACTTCCCATCAGCAATTGAGGGAAGGTATCTGTTTTTTTGCTTATCGGTTCCAAACAAAACAATACCTTTAGAGGTTATTGAGTGAGCTGCAAAAGTAACTCCTATTCCACCGTCCCCTCTGGACAGTTCCTCAATACCGATAGTAGAAACCATTATCGAATCAGTCATACCACCATATTCCTCAGGAATTATTATTCTAAAAAAATCTTGTTCTGCCATTTCTCTAAAAATCTCTTTAGGAAATTCGTCATTCTTATCCAATTCATTTCTTAGTGGAATAATCCTTCTATCAACATACTCCGAGAACAAATTTTTAACTGCCATTTCCATTTCGGTAAAATAATAATTCATCAAACCTCCTGCAATAGGTATGCAGATTCAGAACATTATTCTATCAGAGGGGTTATAAATTATCAATCGGTCTCTATATAGTAACCACAGTAATATCAAAGGATAAAACACTCCAGTATCATTCGAAAATATTTTTTATTCACCCGTTTCCATTAATAGTTTTGTAATATTCGGATATAACAACGTTGTTTATATTTTCCCAATTCCTATTTTTCGAATAATTCAAAGCATTATTTCTTAATGACTCCCATAAATTTTTGTCTGTTATAATTTTTTTGCAACAATTATAAAAATCGTCTGCATCTCCTGCTTTGGCAACCAATCCGGCTCCAGAATTAATCACTATCTCCTGACAACCGCCTATATCTGAAACTACAACCGGAACTCCTGATGATAAAGATTCCAGAATCACCATACCGAAAGTTTCGGTTGTTGACGGAAAACATAATATATCGGAACTTGCATAAATAACAGAGAGATCGTTTCCCGATAAATATCCCGGAAAAATTGCCTCAGGCATTTTTTTTTTCAACTCATCTTCTATTGGTCCGCTTCCAAGTAAAACAAAAATTACATTTTTCGGATATTTCTCATTGAATAAGTTATAAATCTCAATGAAGGATCGCAAAGATTTATACCATACGAACCTACCGCTATATAGAATGACCTTCTTACCATCAGCTCCCCATTCCGATCTGATTTTGTTTGATCTTTTACTCGGATTAAATTGATTAGTATTAACTCCTCTTGACCATATCTTGGTGTTCTTTATCCCCTTATCCGATAGCTCATTTTGAACTATTTGTGTGGGAACAAAAACTATATCCGCATGATTATAAAACCAATGAAAATACCACCATCCGAATTTTAATAAAAATTTAATTTTATAATATTTTAAGTAAGACGGAAAATTTGTATGATATGACATAAACAACGGAATATTATTTTTCCTCGCATACCTTGCTAAAAATATCCCCAATAAATCCGGAGCCGCAATATGAATAATATCCGGTTTATACTTGTCCAAATCTTTTTTTGAATTGGGAAGTGGAAAAGAAAATTTATAATCATGATAAAAAAAGAAGGGAACTCCTATTACCTTGGTTATGATCAATCCATCTCTTTTCTGAGGTGTGGCAGAAGAAGCTAATAATTTGACTTCAATGTTTCTATTAAGGAGGGAATCGGTTAATTTATATAAAGATTTCGTCGCTCCATCCTGATTTTTTTTATACATTCCTGCATAAAGAACTACTTTTAACCTGTTTTTCATTTTCCTTATTATCCCGTTATCACATTTAACCGATAGAATGCATTATCCCTGAAATTCCGACAAAATACAATAAAGTTCCGATCATACAACCGGACAGAATTAGAAAGAAAGCTTTCAATTTTTTATATTCCAAAGATACGGCTAAAATACTCCCTGATAAAGCACCTCCGGCAAATGGGAGTGCAGAAATCAACAGAACTCCCCAGTCTCCATATTTTTTAAATTTTTCAAGTCTATTTTTACCGGAATTTTCAACATTCTTCCAAAACTTCTTTTTTATTTTGGTTATAACATCCAATTTATTTACAAAAAATTCAAAAAAATTCAGAATGACAATAATTTGAATTATATCACTGATTACGACAAGCATTGAAATTTTCAGTAAACTAAAATTGATTAAGATTCCATAGGGGAAAGAACCCCTGCGTCCCAAAGTATACTGAATCCAGAAGAAGGCAAGTATTTTAATTATTTTATTGGTCACAAAATAATTAATTCTCCAACATTAATATCAAATCACAGCAATAATTTATATATTTCATCAAGGCAGAATATATATAATCGAGAGTTTAAAGTCAAAGAATCTGTATTGCCGGAACATTATTTCTTGACTTTCACTATATTAATAATTTATTATTACCAATTTACAAATACGAGTAAATAAGAAGATTATGAAAAAGATTGATCTAAAAAAGATACTTGAATCTGAAACCCCATATTTAAGTAAAAAAATTCCACGGTTTATATCCGATTTTGCTATAAAAAATCTTAATAAACTTATGAAAATAAAAATAATGAACGACTTTATTGAAAAAAACACCTCTGTAAGAGGCATTGATTTTATTCAGTCTATTTTTGATACACTGAATTTTTCATATGATCTTGATAATTCAAATTATATTCCGGCAAAAGGGAGATTAATTGTTGTTTGCAATCATCCTTTAGGTGGTATGGATGGATTAGCGGCTCTTCATGCAATTTCTTCAGTCAGAAAGGATGTAAAAGTAATTGTTTCGAGTGTTCTAATGAATATAGAAAATCTTGCAGATTTGTTCATACCTTATAATGTTTACAATATATCCGCCCAAAAGAGAAACATGAACAATATCTCAAAATCTTTTCATAATGAGGAAGCAATTATTTTTTTCCCGGCGGCATTAGTTTCAAGACTAACATGGAATGGCATCAAAGATAGGCAGTGGAGAAACGGTCCTGCATATTTTGCTAAAAAATACAATTCACCTGTTCTTCCTCTTTACATTCAGGGAAGAAATACTAAACTTTTTTATATTGCAACAGCCATACATAGAAGATTGGCTATGATCCTACTGCCGAGAGAAATAATAAATAAAAAAGATGTCAGGATTACTTTGAAAGTAGGAAAAATAATTCCTGCAGAAACATTTTCAGGCAACGAACAGGGATTTTTACTAAAACTAACTAATCTATTGCGGAAAAAAGTTTACAATTTAGATTAAGAGAATATTGAACAAATCGGATATCAAGTTTATTTTGGTTAAGTAGAATTTATTTTATCGGTTGACCTTCCTGTTTTTTGAAAAAAATTCAGTATTCCGGGAAGTAAAAAAAGCGAAGTCAACCATGTACATAACAATCCTATACATGCTATCATTCCAATAGAACGAAGTCCGGAATTATGTGCAAAGATCAATCCGCTATACCCCAAAATAGTTGTCAATGTAGTGATGGTCAAAGGTCCGAAAAGTTCTTCCTGAGTCAAAACAATATTTTTGTCATTTTCCATCCATCTACGAAAATAGTGTATCCCGTCATCTATACCTATCCCTACCAGAGATGGTAGTACTACAATATTAAAAAAATTCATTTTTAAACCGAATATAGCCATAATTCCAATGGTCAAAAAAATTCCGGACAGTAAAGGAAACAAAATAAAAATAGTCTGCTTAACCGACCGTTGATAAAGGAGTATTAACAAAGTTATCCCTATAAAAGGAATCATAATCAACCATAGTGCTTCCGATTCTACCAACCATAGTATTTCCGAGATTACCGGACCTCCGCCGCTGGGACCAATAATGTTGTGGGAATTCTTTAGATTATAAATTTCTTTGGTAAAATTCATTGCATCTTTCCCATTGTTTATACTTGTATTCGGATATACCGCCAATATATATTTACTTACATCTCCTTTACAAATTAAGTTCCTTTTTAATGAAACGGGAAGTTCTTTGATATCCGGTTGTCGTTCAGGAGGTATTGATTTTATTAAAGAATTAATCCATTTCATTATTTCCGGATCTTTTATCCTACTGACCCATCTACCTTTTAACTGCTCTTTAATCTCTTTCAGTTTCATGAGCCTTTTACCTGTTTCCGAATCATCAGGACAAAAATCACGAATACTGCGGATCCATCCTATTTTTGTATCGGGATTGTTCTTTTTACTAAGTCTCAGAATCCTCGACATCTTATCCAAAGCAGAAAGGTTCTCCGCAATATATATCGCCTGTGGAACCAAAGTGGTGGGATATACCTGTTCTTGATATCTTTTTATCTCTTTTAATCCGGAGGTCTTCGGTTCCATATGGTCAAAGTCATAATCAAACTCCAGTTTTACTACCCCAAAGAACAAGAAAATGACCGTTAATAACAGAATAGAAGAAGAAATTATTGGTGTGGGAAACAGAGTTCGGGATTTTTTAATACAACTTTTTTTTATAATGCCAATTTTATATCCGAGAATCATCATAGAAGGCATAAAAGTAAGTATTACAATTAAAATTATGGATAGAGTTAATCCACCGACAATCCCAAATTCGGAAACACCTCTAAAACCGGAAATTCCCATAAAAAAAAGTGCAACCGAGGTAGTTAGGCCGGAAAGGAACACGGATTTTCCTGTTGATGAGAATGTCCTAACCAATGCATGATAGGGAGTTCTTTTTATTAATTCTTTACTGAACCGTTTAACAAGATGGATAGAGAAATCTATTCCCAATCCAAAAGAAATAAGGAGCAAAAACGCTGTTATAGTATTAATATCTCCGATTATTATCCTTACTAATCCGAAAGACCAAACCAAACCGATTAAAATAGGGAGAATTAATAAAGGTATTATCCTAATACTATTAAAACTGATAAGCAAAACGAGCAATATACCTATTGTCATTATAATACCGGATCGCTTTAAATCGCCCATAATGACATTTTGCCCCTCTATCCAGTTTCTAAGATAGCCTCCGATATTTGCTTTAACACCAAAACTCTTAGAAACTTCCACACGAATCTTCTGTAATTGGATAAAAATTTCTTTTACAATGTTAAGATTAATAAGATCTTGATCGGGATATATTATTATTCCGAATATCTTTCCGTTTTTACTACAGTGAAAATTTGATATATTTCCATACTTTGATATTAATTTATCAATGTCCCCACTCTTGTCTTTTCCAATATCCGATTTTATTAAATCTTCTTCCGCCAACATATCACTGGTCAGTGGATTTATTCTGGACTTTGTTCTAACTATCAGGTCGGAAATATCCTCAAGATAATTTAAAGGTATAAGAAGATGATTATATTTCCTTATGAAAGAGATAGGATATTTAAATTCAACAGATTCTACGTTGATAATTTTTTTTATTTTTGCCGATGCAACCGTGACGACTTCTTGCAACTTTTCTTTTTCAGCTCCTTGGATAAGTAATGTAAAAAATGACATTGATCCTAACAATGGTTTCATTTTAACTGCATTTATTGCAGCTCTGCTATTTTTTGGTAGAAGTCTGATCGGATCAACATCAAGGCGAATTTTTTTTGCCTGAAAATAAAAAGGGAGAGAAATAATCATAGCAAGGATAAACCATATAATCGGATTTTTATTCGATTTTTTGCAAACAAAATACATAACTCGACTAAAAAATCTTACATTTACCTTTTCTTTTTTTCTAAAAGATAACATTTTACTTACCATATTTATTCTCATATCTGGAGATTTTGTTTAACAATCTGGATATGATCTTATCAAAAGGATATCTTAAAAATAGTTTTTCAAACTGTTTTTGGTAATTTTCGATCATATCAATATCATCAACTATACTGTTAACAATGAGCCAATGACCTTCAAAATTTTCCAAACGATACTCTACATCTACAGTCTCGTTTTTATAAGTTACTGCAGCTTTGACTACCGCAATATTCCGATCTATCTTTTCCTGTAAATATTTAAAATGTACCGCATGATGTCTATGTAGCTTCCCTAATATTGAAACAATCAAAAAATCTTGAAACACCCTGTCAAAATATTCACATTGAGATTTTGAGATTTTATCACAAAATCTATTAATAATTCTACCGGAGATAACAGGAATATTAATCGAATTATTAACAATTCGTCTAATCAATAATTCATGTCTTTTATCAATATTCTTATTAAAAATAAAAACATTTAGAATCTCTTTATTAGCCTTCCTCACCGTATCCAATGGGGTCTGAGATGAGAACATAAAAGATGTATTTAAAAGTAGAAATGAAGACAATACCACTATTTGAACTTGCAGAGAAAATATCTTCATTGTGTGCATCCATATTTACCGAATTAATTTTAAGTATGTCTTTTACCATATCTTGTTACTGCAATCAACAAACGGATCAAAACAAAATAACGCATTAAATTACTCCGACAACACAATGGAGGAAATACTTTTTAGTAGACCGAACGGAGAGAGGAAACCCCTTTTGGACACCGTCACCCTCCTACGACCTCCTAAACAGGGTAGACGCAAGACCTACTGGTTTCTGAGAATTCTTGGCAAACAAAGCCGGACTTGATGAGGATTTTTTAAAATGGATAAAACAAAAGGATAAAATAGATGAATATATTGATATTGTAAGGAAAATGATCGATATTGATACCGTTATTATTTTCGGTTCTTTTTTCAATCCCGATTTTAATGCTGAAAATTCAGATATAGATATATTAATAGTCTCGGACGATTTTAAGAATATGTCAAAATTGGATGCCTATAAAATACTATCCGATCCATTATGGGAATCAGGATTCATTAACACTTTTAGTTCCTCAATTGCATGAAACAAAAATTCGATCTTCTCTCGGTGAAGTTTTTTAAACATCAATATTACCTTGTTTAATTTTCGGATTATTTCTTTGATCTTCTGCTTGACCCTTTTAATCCTCTTTTCCCGAATTTCTTTTTTTCTAACGGATGACAAATCTCTATCCTTCAAATTCTTAATATTTTTGATTTTGCCTTTTATCATTTTCAGATAAAATTTCCCTGCGAGGGAGAAGTGCATAATTGATCCATTGATATTATTCTTGTTTGCGTCTAAAAATCCGAGATAATAATAAGGACGCGGATATTCCGGATTAATTTGAATGGCTTTTTTGAAGTACTTAACCGATTTTTTTTCTCTTCCCGTTTTGTAATAAAACATCCCGAATAAAGTATTTAATTCCAATGAATCCCAAATATACTTCTCGGAATTTTTCAGATCGGGTTCAACCTTTGAATATTCCTTTAAAATGAAATTATTAAATGCTCGGTAGTAATATGCCTCTCCCAGATACGGAAGTTTATTCTCTATCATAATATCAAGAACATCGATTGAATTCCGGTACTCTGCCATTTGAGATAAACAAACCGCTTTACCAAACAGGTTTTTATAGTAAAGCGAAATGATCTTTCCTGATCTGTTGTAAAAATCAAGAGCTCTTGAATACAGCTCGTAGCTAAGATATATCCCTCCCAATCCGGTCAGAGCATATGGAACATTTTTATTGAACTTAAGAATCCTCAAATAGTATTCCTCGGCTTTTCTCAACTTTCCCGTATTAAAAAATTTGTCCCCCTTCCTTAACAACAATTCAATAAAATCGGGATATTTTTTCAAACCCATATCTATTTCTATAAAAATATCACGAAGAAAATATTTAAAATTTGAATCAGGGAGGAAAACATTCATCATATTTTCGACATTTTTTCTGTATTCCTTAAAATCACAATGTCTGCCAATAAACATTAAATACAAATAATACTTATAATCTCTGTTTAGATCGGATTTAAGAGTAATCAAGTCCCCGCATGTAAAAACAGATGGTTTGGTCGGACACACCATGCAACTTACAATCCTGTAATACTGTTGCAAATTCTTTTCTTTCTTTATTAATTCCGGTAATAAAGCCTCAGCAACTTTTATGTCCTCAACTCCCGAAAGAGCAAGGAAACTTGATCTCTCGGCACGAAGCAGCAGGGAGAAAAAGAGTTTTCTCCTGATCTCAAAAGAATCCTTTAACTCTAAAATACCGGTATAGATTTTGATTGCATTCGTCCATCCGACCCAGTGCATTTTATAAAACTCTTTATCTCCCTTTTCAATTAATGCAGAGATTTCAGGTTTAGTATAAATATCCTTTCCGGTTTTGAATTTTTTATAATTTCCCCTGAAGCACCCTGTGCTAATCAAAAAAAACGTTGCAATTAAACTCAACAAAATATATTTCTTCATCCGTTCCACATTAAGGTTAAATAATTCATTTTAAGGCTTTATATTCGACACATTAAAAATATTTATCATTGTTATTTGGTTGTGTCAAGCAATTTTTGTAAAATTAGATAAGTCCCTGAAATTCTCATATGGTTCCTCCGGAAGTTTTTCACTAAGTTTATAATAACCGTGAGTTTTGAGGTAAGATGCAACCTGATTGATAATCCCCATAGTATTCTCCTGTGACCTTCACTGTCTACTAATGGCAATTTACTCTATTTTGAAAAAAATCAAAGAAATAAAGCACCGTCACCCCAACATGAGGAAATCCCTTTTGGACACCGTCACCCTAATATGGAGGTTGATCAAAGGGAAGGATCAATTATTAACTTTTGAAGACTATATCTTTTACAAGTTTTTTACATTGAAACATATGCCTCAGATTATTTCCATATATAGCCACTTTCTCGGCTTCTTTATTTCCTCCTCCGTGTTTTGAACCGAATTGAAGAAGACCGCCTTCCGTAGACGCAACCAAAACCCTTATAAATTCATTTAGTTTATAATGCTGTTCCGTTGTTATCCCCTTTTTTCTCTTGAATAATTTTTCCACATTTTTGCTAAACTTTTCATCTCTTAACGTTTCCTCATACGGCAAATTGACCGGAAGATTTCCCGACATATCTTGAAGAATACTTACAGCATTGGGGAAATTATCCGTAGCCATATATTTACCCATGTTTGTAAACACTTCATTAGGAAGAATGGCACCGCTCTCGGTCACCTCCGCTTCCTCAATAGCAGCTTTAGCCATTCCTCTTGACAAGATCGCCGGTTTGGCTATTTGAAATATTTTCTCAGCGGTATTGCTTAAAAAATACTCTCCCTTAGTCCCGTTAAAATCCGATATTAACATAGCGGTACCTGTCATAATATCATATAGAGCAGGTTTGCACGCAAGATATGAGAACCTATGCATTGTCGCAAAAAGATTTGCATAAATAGCCCCGTACTTATGTTCTTCACAAAGAAATATCCTCTCGTTTGGGACAAATACATTATTAAAAATAATCATCCCTTCTTTATTCAAATACTTTTTTCCGTGAGTAGGAGCATATTCTCCTTCCAAAGTTTTTATTTCAGATCCCAATACATACCTTTCAATTCCTTCGGCATCAGCTTTAATCGCAAATGAAACAGCACAACTTTTATCATTTTCGCTCAACTGCATACTGGGCATTACAATAAGCTCTTCGGCATAGATACTCATTGTGATGGGAGTTTTTATACCGCTTACATAAATACCTTCATCCGTCTTTTTTACAATATGAACATATGTATCCTTCTCCTCCTGATCGGCAGGAGAAATTGACCTGTCGCCTTTTGCATCGGTAACAGCACCTGCAGGTGCTATGTCATTATCCTGAACGTATTCAAGGTATTTCTTCAATCTTTCATGGTAGTTCGTGGTTCCTTTATTACTTTTATCGAGCTGAAAAGTCCCGATATACAATGCCCAAAGAGCATCACCACCCACACATCTTTGTGCACAAACAGTCTCTCTCGCAAGTGCATGAACCATCTTTATCCTTTTTTTCAGATCGTCTTTGGTTTTAGGTATGTAGTTGTACCTATTAACTTTATTTCCTGTCAGATCTGATTCTGCAGTCATTAAATCTTGATATTTAGGATCTTTAGCATAGTTATAACAAGTACAAACGACATTCATCCCCTTCTTTATATCCTCATCTTCATAAGGTTTGTCCAAAAGCTTATTTGTGATCACATTCGGTTTAAGTTTCTTTAATGCATTTACATAGTCTTCAGAAGTTTTAACTTTATTTTTCTCACTCATTATTTCCTCCATTATTGAAATCTATATTAAACCGAAAGAACAATATTTACAACAATTTTTTGTATTTAATTTTCATTTCTCTTTATTTGAACTTTTAATTTAAAAAGAGGGTAATATAGTATATAATGGATTTAAGAATAAATAGGAGGAAAATATGTCAGATAATGTAATTGATCTGGATCAGCTTCAAAAAAAGATGACTCCGAAATCAATAATAGCTATCATAATTGTAATATTTTTAGTTATAGCCGGATTCTCCAGTTTTTATATGGTAGATCAGAAGGAAGAAGCCGTCATACTTTTTATGGGAAAATTCAGCAGGATAACGGAACCGGGACTTCATTTCAAACTACCGTTCGGCATTGAGAAAAACTATAATGTTCCGACACAAAGAGTTCTAAAAGAAGAATTCGGTTTTAGAACTGAGAGAGCGGGAGTAAATACCATATATTCATCAAGAAATTTCAGTGATGAATCGGTAATGCTTACAGGTGATTTGAACATAGTGGATGTAAGCTGGATCATTCAGTATAAAATCGTCAATCCTCGGGCATGGTTGTTCAACCTTGATAACCAAAGAAAAACGATTCGTGACATTTCTCAATCGGTTATAAACAATCTGGTTGGAGATAGAACCGTTTTTGATGTAATTGGAAATGAGAGATCCAATATTGAATCAAAAGGAGAAGAATTGATGAATAAATTCTTCAAGCTGTATGATCTCGGAGTTATAGTAACAACAGTCAAACTCCAAAATATAGAACCGCCGAAGGGTCAGGTTCAGGATGCTTTTGAAGACGTAAACAAAGCTATTCAGGACAGAAGCAGGCTAATTGATACGGGAAAAGAGTCTTACAACAAAGCCATACCGAAAGCAAGAGGAGAAGCACAGCAAACAATCGAAGAAGCGGAAGGATACGCAATTGAGAAAGTTAATAAAGCAAAAGGTGATATTGCAAGATTCCTTGCGGTTTATGGGGAGTACAGGAAAAATCCCAAGATTACCAGAACAAGACTTTATTATGAAATGTTTGAAGAAATATTCAAAACAGGAGACACGGAATTTATAGATAAGATGCTTAAAAATTTCGTTCCCTTCAAATCACTTAACAAAGGAGGGAAAAAATGAACAAATTAAAACCAATATCATTTATAATCGGATTTCTGGTAATAATTTTCTTTATGATGGGACCATATTTCATAGTTGAAGAGGGGGAACTTGCAATTGTAACAAGATTCCAAAAGATTGTTAGGACGGAAACAGAAGCCGGATTAAAATTTAAAATTCCGGTAATAGATCAGGTAACCAAATATTCAAAAAAAATACAATCGTGGGACGGAGATGCAAGAAGACTCCCTACCGAGGAAAATCAATTTATATGGGTTGATGCTACTGCAAGATGGAAGATATCCAATCTTAAAAAGTTTTATGAATCGGTAGGTACTATTTTACAAGCACAGTCACGACTTGATGACGTTATCGACTCCAGTGTAAGGCAGATCATTGCCAATAACCTCTTAAGAGAATCAATTAGAAATACAAACATTATAAATGAAATCAAAAGAAAGAATGTATTCCGCACGGAAAACGAGAATATGGAAGCTGCTGACGATCAGGTTATTTCAACGTTTACGAATGTAAAATATGCTAATATAAACAAAGGCAGGGTAAAACTTTCGGAAGACATGTTAAAAGCCGCAAAAGAGATCACTCCTCAATACGGGATTGAATTGATTGATATAATAATAAGGCAAATAAAATATTCCGATGATCTTACTCACAGTGTTTACAACAGGATGATTAAAGAGAGGAATCAGATTGCACAAGCTTTCAGATCGGACGGTGAAGGTGAAAATGCAAGATGGCTTGGAAAAATGGAAAGAGAGTTGAGAGAGGTAAGATCGGAAGCCGAACGAAAAGCCAAAGAAATCAAAGCTAAAGCAGATGCAAAAGCTCTTGCAATCAGAAATTTAGCTTATTCTAAAGACACTGAGTTTGCAGAATTTTGGATGGCAATTGTTCAGTATCAGAAAGTACTCCCGAAAATGAGAAAGATATTAACTACCGATTTTGAATTCTTCAAATATCTGTATAAAAAATCAGGAAAATAATTAGACTCATAAAGGAGGGGAAGTGAAAATCTTCCCCTCCTATTTAGTTTTTTATGATTTGGAAATTTTTTAAAAAACTTGTTTTAAGATCATTCGGAACCCTTTTCAACAATGAAATAAAAACATTAAAAGAGATAAAAGTCAGGCAAACAAAAAAAAATCAAGAAGATATAAATTTTAACCTTGTATCTATTTATTCCAAATTACAAACTTCTTTTGAAAAAAAAGAAATTGTCGATGATACTACGTGGAACGATCTTGACATGAATTCGGTCTTTTTGAAAATCAACAGATGTCTAAGCCCTATTGGCAGTCAATATCTATTCCATAATATGCGTGTTTATAAGAAAAGCACTTTAATGCACAATAAAAGATTCAAACGTTACAAATATTTTACGGAAAATCATTCGCTAAGTAAAAAAATATTATTACAGTTGTATAAATTGAGAAGTGAAAACGCTTTTTACATACCGAATCTATTGTTTAAAGAAATCCCTCAGAAACCGAAATTTTATTTTGTTTTTTATATACTTTCTTTTCTTTCCATATTATCCATGTCTGCTGTATTTTTTTATCCTCAGTTTATTTTCAGTACAATTTTTATTTTTCTAATCAATATATTTATAAACTTACATTTTAATAGAAGGATTTCCGACTATTTTATCGATGCTTCCAATCTTGGAAAATTGTTGGAAGTCGGTGTAAAAATATCTAAGTTCAACGAAAAAGAGTTGTCACAGATAATTACTCTAAAAAAACATCAAAATTTTTCAAAATCTCTGATAAAAAGATTAGGATGGCTATCCGTAGATAAATTTTCTTTAAACGACCTATCGGCAATTATTATTGATTATTTTAATTATTTTTGTCTGTTCAATGTGGTCTTCTTCATTAGATCAATAAATTTTATTAACGGACATAAAAATGAATTAATTCAAATTTATGAAGCGGTATCATCTCTTGATGCTGAAATATCAATTTCCTCATATCTGCAATCATTACAATTCTATTGTTTACCTGAGTTCAACAAAGCAAATATTATTAAAACCAAAGATATGTACCACCCAATTTTAATCGATCCTGTTTCCAACTCTTTATCAATTTCAAATAAATCTTCCCTTATTACCGGCTCTAATATGGCAGGAAAAACTACTTTTATTAAAACTATCGGAGTAAATACAATTATTTCTCAGACTCTCTCTTTTGCATATGCAAATTTTGCAATGATCCCGAAAAATATAGTGAAATCTTCTATAAAAAAAAGTGATGACATAAATCAAAGTAAAAGTTACTATTATTCGGAAATCGAAGCTATACTACAATTTATCAAGTTATCTAATAAGTTCAATAATTATATTTTCCTAATTGATGAAATATTTAAGGGAACAAATACCATTGAAAGAATTTCTGCCGCTTCAAGTGTTCTTAACTATTTATCACAAAATAATATGATATTTGTAACAACTCATGATATTGAGCTTTATGATCTTCTTAATAAGAATTTCAATATGTACCATTTTAGTGAGCAGATTAAAAGTGGAAAACATTTTTTCGATTACAAAATAAAGCACGGTACATGCAGAACGCGAAATGCAATAAAATTACTTGAAATAAAAGGGTATCCGGACAACATTATTTCTAATGCAAACAGTCTTGCCAAAAAAATCTCAAATATTAAAAAATAAATATAACCCTATTTACATTTTTTTTTAGCATGCAGTAAATAAAAATCACTCAGCACTATAGCGGTAACAGCTTCAACAATGACAGGAACTCTAATGGCAAAACAAGTATCATGATTACCCTCTATTTCCAGTCTCTCAATCTTTTTTGTCATAAAATTAAAAGTTTGCTGTGGCTTTGATATGCTGGATGTAGGTTTGACGGCAATTCTGAAAACAAGATCATTCCCATTTGTAATTCCTCCGTTTATCCCGCCCGAATAATTTGTTTTTGTTTTTCCCTTTTTATCAATTATCAAATCATTTACTTCACTTCCCGTCTTTTCCGCTATTTTGAAACCGTCACCAAACTCAATCCCCTTAATTCCCGGTATGGAGAATATCAGATGACTTAATACCGATTCTATTGAATCAAAAAAGGGTTCGCCCAACCCTATGTCAATTCCTAAAACCCTGCACTCAACAACAGCTCCAACTGAATCTCCCGATTCCCGAGCCATTTCTATCCTGTTTTTAAATATTTCATTATTATTTCCGGATATTGATGTTTTAATTCTTATGTTGGGAAATATTTTT